>Ga0066705_10000054_pt1 | contig 19138 bp, 23 predicted proteins | sample GraSoiAngelo_154_FD_66506 | JGI IMG/M metagenome (GOLD analysis project Ga0066705, IMG submission 66506) | Grasslands soil microbial communities from the Angelo Coastal Reserve, California, USA - 14_1009_13_20cm | ecosystem: Environmental > Terrestrial > Soil > Grasslands | place: USA... | reverse complement strand
GAATGTCGGATACGGCACGGCACTCGCCATGTTCTATCTTCTCTTGATCATCGCCTTCCTGACGGTGTTGCTTCGCCTGTCCAAACGCTGGACACAGAAAGTTGCATAAGAGGGTCAAGCCGGTTGCCGAAGGGAGTTGCGCTATTGGCCATTTTCACCCCCGCATCGCAGCCGGCCCGGAAGCATCACGCGGCGACCCGGGCCACTCGGATCTTGAGCCGTCTGCTGATCTACGGCGCATTGCTGTTTTGGGCCTTTGTCTGCTTGTTTCCGATCTACTGGACAGTCACGACCTCATTCAAGTCGGCGCTCGATGTGACGCAAGGTCACTTGATTCCCTGGCTGGACTTTCAGCCGGATTGGAAGGGCTGGCGCTCAATCGGCCTGTCGCCGGATTCGATTCTAGGAACCTCCACCGCCCGCGCCGAGTTCGTAAGCCGGTTCGAAAACAGCATCATTACGTCGGTTGGCGCGTCTGTCCTGGCGCTCGTGCTCGGATCACTGGCCGCTTACGGGTTGAGCCGCTTCCGATACAGATTCGGTTGGATGCGCAACGACGATATCCTGTTCTTTTTCATGTCGCAGTTGATCTTGCCGCCGGTCGTCCTGGCCTTGCCGTTCCTGGTTCTCTACAAGGCGCTGGCGCTGCTTGACACTAGGTTGGGCCTGATCCTGCTCTACACCTTGACGGTGCTGCCGATCGTTATCTGGATCATGCGCGATCAATTCAACTCGATCCCGGTCGAACTCGACGAAGCCGCCTTCGTGGACGGGCTGTCGATTTGGGGCGCATTCATTCGTATCGTGTTGCCGCTCGCTGTGCCCGGAATGGTGGCCGCATTCATCCTCTCGCTTGTATTGTGCTGGAACGAGTACTTCTTCGCGGCACTGCTGACGAGCACGGATGCCAAAACCCTGCCCGTCATGGTGGCTAGCCAAACCGGCTCGCAAGGCATCAACTGGTGGTCCATGGCGGCGCTATCGACTGCGGCGATCGCTCCGCTCGTGATTGTCGGAATTTTGCTGGAGCGCTACATTGTCAGTGGTTTGACTACGGGCGCGGGCAAGTAGCCAATGAGGGGCATTAACACCCGCAAGCGTATCTCCAATCTGTTCCTTTCGGCCAGTTGCTATTTCGGTTTATTCTGAATACGGCGCGTCAGCGCGGCGATAAGCGCTGTCAGGCCAAACGCCCAAGGTTCGCAAGCCCCGCTCGGGCGCATGCGATTAGTCAACCGGCCAAGTTTGGACGTAGCGACAGTGACCAAGTCGCCTTCCACGTGGGTGAACCCCTGCCCCTTCGCTGCACGGTCCTGGATTGGTGCGAACATCGTGCCGAGGAACAACACGAAACCATCCGGATATTGATGGTTCTCGTTGATCGTTTGCGCGACGATGTCGACGGGGTCGCGGCTGATCTGGGTCAGCGAGGATGCGCCGTGCAGCACGAAACCTTCCGGCCCCTTGACCTCCAGCGAGATCTCCATCGTCCGCACGTCATCAAGCCCAAAGCCGGCATCGAAGAAGCGCACGAACGGCCCGATAGCACAGGACGCGTTGTTGTCCTTGGCCTTGGATAGCAGCAGCGCCGAGCGTCCTTCGAAGTCGCGCAGGTTGACATCGTTGCCAAGGCTGGCGCCAACAATGCGACCATCGCTTGCCACCACAAGTACCACCTCCGGCTCCGGATTGTTCCAAACCGATTTCGGATGCAGACCGGCATCCGTACATGTGCCCACCGCGGACAGCACCGGAGCCTTGGTGAACACCTCGGCGTCCGGCCCGATTCCCACTTCAAGGTACTGGCTCCAGGCGTTCTGAGCGACCAGCACGTCCTTCACATGCTGCGCTTCGGCCGAACCTGGCTTCAGTCGGGACAAGTCAGTGCCGACAATTCGCGTCACCTCGGCCCGGATTGCCGTCGCCGAATCCGGATTGCCGCGCGCTCGCTCCTCGATCACCCTTTCCAGCATCGACACTGCGAACGTGACTCCGGCGGCCTTGATCACCTGTAGATCGATCGGCGCGAGCAGCCATGGCTTGGTCGGATCGCGGTTTTCCGGTGGCGTGTTGGTCAACAGATCCTGCAGCACGCCCACCCGCTCGCCACGCGCGGCGCGCAGAGCGCCGGCCGGATCGGCCGCCCCAGCAAGCTGGCTTGCGGTAGGGAAATTGTCGGTGATGTCGAACACGCCGTCGTTGCGGATCGCCACCACTGAGGGGCTGGCGAGATCGGGGCGCCAGATGCGTCCCATCAGGGCGGCGGCGGCGAAATCGTCCGGCAGAATGAATGTGGCGTCCGTTACGATGGGCATTGTGGTAGTCTCCGCGGAGTAGCGTCTGGATGGTTCGCATCGATCCGAGCGACGTCGCCACTATGGCCCATAGCCGCCGGCATCCATAACAGATCGGCCGAGAGGACCGGGTCAACCGTCTTCAACACGTTCGCCGTCCTCGGCTTGAAAGATAGATGCGCGCCGCGTTGCCGCCGAAGATATCTGCCTTTTCGTCCGGAGACTGGTCAGCCAGCAAGGTCTTAGCGGCGGCGAACCATTTTGCATAACCGCCCGCCAGGTTGATCACCGGCCAGTCACTTCCCCACAGCAAGCGTTGTGGTCCGAAGCACGCAAGGACATGATCCGCCGCTTGGCGCAGATCCGCGATCCGCCAGTCCGGCAAGGCCTCGGTCGCTAGTCCCGACAGTTTACAGAAGACGTTGGAGCGTTCAGCAAGTAGGGCGATATCGCGTTGCCAAATCGCGATCTCGCCGGTCGCGAGCTGCGGCTTGCCGCAATGATCCAGCACGAATTTCAGATCGGGATGGCTGTCGATCACTCGCAATAGTCTCGGCAGGTGGCGCGGCAGCACTAGCGCGTCGAATACCAAACCGTTTCGGGCCATTGCCGCCAGCAGTGGTGCCAAAGCCGGACGCAGCAGCCAATCGTCATCGGCGATATCCTGGACCATCGGCCGCAGACCTACCAGAAGTTTCCGCCCTGCCAGCGCTTCGATGCGCGCCAAGCTGTCGGCTGTGTCAAAATCCGTCCAGCCGACCACCCCCAGCACCAGATCGGCGTTTTCCGCGATATCGAGCAGAAACATGGTCTCCGCCTCCGTCGGCGCAGCCTGCACCAGAATCGTCCCCTTGATGTCGGCTGCGGAGAGGTGCGGCGCCAAGTCCGACAGACAAAAGTCACGATAGATGGGCGCTAGATCGGGCGTAAGCCAACCATAGTCGCCCCGCGAGAGAGCCCAGAGATGGTGGTGTGCATCGATCCGCATCAGCCGGGCACCGATGACGGAACGGGCGCATCTGTATCGATCAGATGCTCAGCTTTCAGATCGGTCCAAAGCGCTGACGGCACCTTGCTCGAAAGTGCAGCCACATTGCGCTCAACCTCCTGCGGGTTCTGCGCTCCCAGCACCACGCTCGCGACAGCCGGATGGCCCAACGCGAAATGCAGCGCCGCCGTGGACAACGCGACGCCATGGGCGCTACAGACACCTTCGATCCGTGCCACCTTGGCCAGAATCTCCGGCGGTGCGTCCTGATAATTGTATTTGGCGCCACTCACCGCCCCGGTCGCCAAAATACCGGAATTGAAGACGCCACCGAGCATCACGCCAATGCCCTGTTGCTGCGCAAGCGGCAGGAAATGTTCAAGCGCGGGCTGCTCGAGCAGCGAATAGCGCCCGGCGAGCAGCATGGTATCGAACGATCCGGCTTGCGCGAAACGCACGCACATCTCGGCCTCATTCACGCCGATCCCGATACCCGCGACCACGCCTTCTCCGCGAAGCCGGTCGAGCGCTACATAGGCGCCAGCCATCGCTTCGCGAAACCGGTCCTCGATTGCATCGGCGCCGTGGGTCCAGACATCGACGTCATGAATCAGCAACAGGTCCAGCCTGTCGGTACCAAGCCGCAACAGCGATTGTTCCACCGAACGCATCGTGCCGTCATAGGAATAGTCGACCACTGCCTGGTGCGGCTGCCCACCGACAAAGCCGGAGCCGTCGCCTCGCCCGTGAAACGGGTCCATCCAGCGACCCACCTTGGTGCAGACCACAATGTCCTGGCGCGGCACGCGCCTGATTGCTGTCCCGCAACGATGTTCAGACAGGCCATGCCCATAGAGCGGGGAAGTGTCGAGCAGATTGATGCCCAGTTCGAACGCCCGCCCCACCGCGGCGACTGCCGTGGCGTCGTCCAGCTTTCGATAGAGATCACCAAGTGGCGCGGTGCCAAAGCCCAGCGCCGAAACCTGAATAGCCGTCCGTCCCAGCAGACGTCTGGGCAGTGCTGACTGCGAAACCATGATGGGATTTCTTTCTTTGCCGTCGTGCTCCAGTCGCGCTGGCCTGTCGTTGAGATTTATGAAGAGCGTATTTCTTTACAGCTACCTGTCAACGAGAGCGCGAGCCAATTTCTTGCGAGGCTCTATTCCTCAAAGAAACCGGGATGCCTGGCGACAAAGGAGTGCAGCTCTCGCGACACGCGATCGAGATGGTTGGCCATTTCGTTCCGTGCTTGATCCGGCTGGCGGGCCGCAATCGCCCGATAGATCGCTTCGTGCTCGCCGAAAGTCCCCTCCGGGCGCCCCGGCTCGGGAAGAAGAGTTCGGCGCACCCTCTCAAGATGGGTCCGGATCGGGTCGAGCACTTCGCCAACCCGTGCGAGGCCCAGACCCTCAGTCATCTGGCAGTGAAACCTGTTGTCGAGTTCGTGGAAGCCTTGCAGGTCTCCGCTTGTGATGGCTGCCCGCTGATAAGCGAGATTCTGACCGAGACCTTCGATCGTGCGATCCGAAAAATTCGCTGCACAAACCGCAACAACCTCCACCTCAAGCGCGCGGCGCATCAACATCCATTGCCTCACATCTTCAAGGCGGATCCTGGCGACATACGAGCCGCGCTGAGGCTCGACCACGACAAGACGTTCGAATGCGAGCCGATTGATCGCAGTCGTTATGGAGAGCCGGGACATTTCGAAAATGGCACACCATTCGTTCTTATCGATCGGGGTCTCGGGAGCGAGTGCGCCGGATACGATGGCCTGCTTGAGCGCAAGGTAAGCCTGATCGACTTTCGACCCTCCGACTCCGCGCCCTAGCGCTGCCACGCTCGCGCCGCCTAACCCGCCGATCGAACGCATCGATGTCACCTTTCCAATGCCTTGCGGATTTCTGATTCTGCCGAAGAAGGCTTGACGGACGGCACCTGATATAACTAGCATACCAGATGAACAATGCCAGCCTGGTCTTCGCACCCTCGAAAGGGGTATTCGCGAGGACCTAGGACAGGCCCGCAGGGAAGAAGCCGATGGAGACGCGATCCGATGCTCCCGCAGGGGGCGACGCATGGCGCGCCCAGCCAGACCCCAAGGCGATCGGCATTACCCGGAAGATCCGACGCGGCACGGCGCCTGATCCTGCTGTCCTTGTTACCGAGCATGTCTCCAAGTCTTTCGCCGGCGTGACAGCGCTTCGCGACGTCGACTTCGATCTCAGGCGCGGCGAGGTGCACGCGTTGATGGGCGAGAACGGCGCTGGCAAAAGCACCCTGATGAAAATCCTCGCCGGCGTCCATACCAGCTACGAAGGCGTTATTCGCCTCGAGGGCCACCCAGTGTCGTTTGGCGGCGTGCGCGATGCGGAAGCCGCTGGCGTCGCGATCATCCATCAGGAGCTCAATCTGGTTCCCGAATTGAGTGTCGCCGACAACATCTTTCTTGGTCGCGAGCCACTGATCGCCGGCGCGTTCATCGACGGCCGCCGCATGGTCAGGGCGGCGGAGCGCCTGCTGCGGCGCCTCGGCGCCAGCATCGATCCACGCTGCCGCATCGCCGAACTGCGCATTGGCGAGCAGCAACTGATCGAGATCGCCAAAGCGCTGTCGCTCGATACCCGCATCCTGATTATGGACGAGCCGACGTCGGCGCTGTCGTCATCGGAATGCGAGACGCTGTTCAAGACCGTGCGGCAGCTCGCTGCGGACGGCGTCGCAATTGTCTACACCTCGCACCGCATCGAAGAGGTTCTGGACCTCGCCGATCGGGTGACGGTGCTGCGCGATGGCCGGCGGGTGCTGACCGCTCCAATCGGTGACCTCTCACGCGGAGCGATCATTTCGGCAATGGTCGGCCGTGACATGACCGCGCACCACCGCGGCACGGCCGCGCAAGACGGCGCGGTCGTGCTCAGCGTGCGCAACCTGACGCTCGACACGCTCACGAGCCGCGGATGGCGGCGGGCGCTGCACGGCGTCAGCTTTCAGTTGCGGCAAGGCGAAATCCTCGGCATCGGCGGTCTGCTCGGCTCAGGCCGCAGCGAAATCCTGGAATCGATATTTGGCGTCGCGCGCGGCTGGCGCGGCGGCGAGATTGCCGTCGAGGGCCGCGTCGTCGACATCCAATCCTCAGCTGACGCCTATCGGCTGGGCGTCGCGCTGGTGACCGAAGACCGCAAGGAGCGCGGCCTGCACCTGGGCGAGTCGATCTGCGACAACGTCGCCTTGCCCTCCATCGGCGCCATGTCGCGGTTTGGCTTGCGCGCTTTCGCGCGCGAAAGCGCATTGGCCGACGGTGTGGTCAGGCGCCTTTCGGTGCGCTGCGCGGGCATCGACCAACGGGTCGCGACGCTGTCGGGCGGCAATCAGCAGAAAATCGTGATCGGCAAATGGCTTGCTACCGAACCACGCATCCTGCTCCTGGACGAGCCGACCCGCGGCATCGACGTCGGCGCCAAGCAGGAAATCTATCGGCTGATCTTTGAGCTCGCCGAGCAAGGGCTTGGCATCGTCGTGGTCAGCTCGGAAATGCCCGAACTGCTCCTGCTGTCCGATCGCGTGCTGGTGATGTGCGAGGGGCATCAGACGGGGCTCATTTCGCGCGAGGCCGCCACGCAGGAGGCGGTGATGCGCCTGGCCGCGCCGGGGATGGCGAGCGCGTCATGGGACGCGCTGTCATGAAAGTGCTTCGCGCGGTCTCGCGCACCAAGCTCTATTGGGGCCTGCTGTTGATCTGCCTTATAGGCGCGCTGGCCTCGCCGCATTCGTCGTCGGGCAACAACATCTTCCTGTCCTACGGCAACTTGACCGACGTTCTGCGCCAGGTATCGATCACCGGCTTGGTGGCAACCGGCATGACGATGGTCATCCTGCTCGGCGGCATCGATTTGTCTGTGGGCTCCGTCATGGGCTTTTCAACCATCATCTGCGCGATGCTGCTCACCAAGTCCGGCTGGACCGCCGCGTCGATCATGGGTGTGCCGGCCGCGGTGGCGGTGAGTTTCATGGCCGTGGCGTTTCTCGCGCGATTTGTGTTCAGCGGCCTGGCATCCGGCCACGACGAGACCGCGGGACGGCGTCGCGAGATCGCGCTGGGGCGCTGGCGCGGCATGTGGATCCCGATTCTGCTGGGCCTTGCCGCCGCGGTCGCGGTGGCGTGGTTCACGACAAACCAGGTCCCGACTAAATTCGGTGTTCTCGGCGTGCTACTGGTCGCGCCGTGCGTCGCCCTCGTGCTCGGCGCCGTCAATGGCGTGTTGATCGTCGCCGGACGCTTGCAGCCGTTTATCGCTACGCTGGCTATGATGGTCGGTGCGCTCGGCATTGCCCGTCTGACCGCAGGTCAGGACAACGCGGTGGTGGCGGTCTACACCGGCACTAACGCCACTGAGACGTTCGAAGTCCTGCGCTCGATGCTATGGGGCGTGGTGCCGATGCCGAGTGTCTTCTTCCTGGCGGCGATCATCCTCTTCGGCGCGATCCTGCGCTTCACGGCGTTCGGCCGCTACGCTTACGCCATCGGCGGAAATATCGAGGCGGCCAAATTGTCCGGCATCAAGGTGGTCCAGGTCCAGCTCACGGCCTATCTGCTCTCCGGGTTGCTGGCGGGGATTGCCGGCGTGCTGTTCGTAGCGCAGTATCGACAGGGCAAGCCCGATGCTGGCGCAGGCCTCGAACTCGACGCCATCGCCGCGGTGGTGATCGGCGGCACCAGCCTGATGGGCGGGCGCGGCAGTCTCGCCGGCACTTTCGTCGGGGTGCTGATCTTCGGCCTGCTGTCGGACATTCTTCAGCTTCAGAACATCGACTCCAATGTCCAATTGGTGATGAAGGGATTGATTATCGTCTGCACGGTGCTCGTGCAGGAACAGAATCTCGGTCAGCTCGTGGCGCGATGGCGGTTTGCACGTCGCACGAAAACCAGCGCCGAGGCCGAAACGGCCGAACCCACTCGGCCGCCAAGCGCTGCAAAAGCGCAATTTGCAAGGGAGCATCTCGATGAAGCGTCGTGAATTCTTGAAATTGTCGGCCACCATGGCCGGCGCCGCTGTGACGATCTACATGCCGTCCGCATGGAGGCCAGCCAAGGCAGCGGCCAAGTGGAAGGTCGGGTTCAGCCAATGCACCACTCTGGAACCCTGGCGCGTGCAGTTCAACAAGGACATCCAGGCCGAAGCGAAGAAATATCCCGACGTCGACCTCGTCATTACCGATGGCCAGGACAAGACCGAAAAGCAGGTCGCCGACTGCGAGAACCTGATAGTGCAGCAGGTCAACGTGCTCTTGGTCTCGCCGAAGGAATCGGCAGGACTGACGGGCGTGGTCGAGAAAGCCCTTGATGCCAAGATCCCGGTGATCGTGCTCGACCGCAATGTCGACACCAAGCGGATCACCCAGTTCATCGGCGGCGACAATCTGGCGATCGGTCGCGCCGCTGGCGAATACGCAGTGAAATTGCTCGGCGGCGCGGGCAAGGCACAGGGCAATGTCGTCGAAATCTGGGGCGGCATGGGGACCCAGCCGGCCCACGACCGGCACGATGGCTTCCATGCCTTTACGGATAAGGAGCCCGGTATCAAATATCTGCTCAACAATCAGTCGGGCGACTGGAAGCAAGATCAAGCCTACAACATCATGACCACGGCGCTACGCAACAACGAAAAGATCGACCTGATCTATGGCCACAACGATCCCATGGCCTACGGCGCCTATCTCGCCGCCAAGGATGCCGGGCGCGACAAGGACATCAAGTTCATCCTCGGCATCGACGGCCTGCCGGATGAGGGCGTCACCTGGGTCAGCAAAGGACAACTCACCGCGACCTTCCTCTATGCGACGCCCGGCGCCGAAGGCTTAAGACAGGCCGTCAAACTCCTGCGCGGGGAAAAGCTAGAGCCGGTCATTACCCTGCCGACCATGCTGATCACCAAGGACAACGCCTCGGACATCCTGAAGAAGAACGGCCTGCTCTGAGCTTTGCGCGGCGATGGGCTGATCAACAGTGCCGGCGACCTCGTCGGCGCTGTTGGTCCCTATTTTTTTCGGGATCGTCAGGACCGGCAAGGAAGAAAACCGACGCGGAACTCGAAGATATGATCCTTCAACGCCTGGTGATTGGAGGCGTGTTCGTGTCGGTACGTAAAGATCCTATCCTCGGCCGGCGTCCGACCGTCGTTACCGCGGAACACAACAATGATGCGCAAGAACTTGCTGACCAGATCGCCGCCGAACTGCGCAAAAAGTTCACTCTGAAGGATTGATGGTGCGCGCCACGTTCAGGACACTAGAGATCGTTGACACGCTGCACGCCGGCCGCGGCCATCCCGGCCCAGGCGGCATCGAGCGAACCTGACCGATCAATGGCCCGGCATCCCGCCTCGACAAGCACGGCGTCAAAGCCGATCCTGCGCGCGTCCACGGCAGAGTAATAGACGCAGTAGTCGGTTGCGAGCCCAGCAAGGAAGATTCTGCGCAAACCGCGTTCGCGCAAATAACCGGCCAGGCCTGTGGGAGTGCGCCGGTCGTTTTCATAAAAAGCGGAATAGGAATCGATTTCGGGGCGAAAACCCTTGCGGATCACCATTTCCGCCCGTGTGGTCTCCAATTGCGGATGGAATGTCGCGCCTCGCGTGCCTTGGACACAATGATCGGGCCACAGCGTCTGCTGGCCATAGGGCATGTCGATCGTTTCAAACGGTCGCGCGCCAGGATGCGACGCGGCAAAGGACCCGTGGCCCTTCGGGTGCCAGTCCTGCGTTAGTGCGACATGATCGAAGCGGTCGATGAGGCGATTGATGATCGGCACCACGGCGTCGCCATTGGCAACCGCAAGCGCGCCGCCGGGACAGAAATCGTTCTGCACGTCGACAATCAGCAGCAAATCATCGTTGCCCGGCTGAATCTGCATTTTGAACCTGCCTGTGCCGACTGCGAGACCTTAGCCCAACGCAAGGACGCGGCCAGCAAGGAAATGCCGAGCCGCGTGCCGGCCTGATGGCTGGGAGTTCGCCGCACCGATCGAACGGCTTGAGACCCATTCGACGAAATGCGCTCTTTGGTTAGGGGCGGCTTCCGACCGTTTTACCGGCTGTCAAGTCCTGGGCCATCTCGAGGTGGTGCCGCAGGGTTGGAAGGGTCTTGTCGACCCAATCCTTCAGCTTCGCATTGTCACCACCCTTGGCGTAGCGCTCGAATAATGACACGGCGTCCTTATGACCACTCAGTTGATCGCTGTCATAACGTGAACTGAAGTCGGCGCCGTTGAGCGATTTCAGCTTGTCGAGCTCGTTTTGTTTCGAGCTATCCAGCGCGCTGGGCAACTGCACCTTCACCTCGCCGGTGGAAACCATCGACTTCAAATCGCCAGTCGTCTTTTGGTGATCCTTGATCATGGTGGCAGCAAACGTCTTCTCCGGTGCATTGCCGCGCTCCTGCGCCATCTGACTGGACTGGATTTCAAACATGTCGCTGATGGCGGCCTCCTTCACGAAATCCTCGGTCGTAGGCGTGATGCCGAGGGTGGAATTCACGCCGGTCTTTTCTCCAACGGATTGGGCCATTGCCGGCGTCGCCAGAAGGGCGAGCCCGAGGCCAGAAGCGAGAATCTTCATTGCCGGATCCTTTCCTGTTTCGGTAAAGCATCCCAGTCAATCAAGGATGGTCTCGATCGTTCCTCGCCTGTCCAGGGCGTTTCTAGACAAGCCAAATGCTCGGCACGAGCGAGCGCGAACGGCCTAGATTGCAACTTTTCTGTGATCTCCGGGATCCAAATGCCTGCCCGTAGCCAATCCAAAGGCGACCTTGATATTGCTGGCAAGATTGCCGGGGGCATCCCAGTACTCGGCTTCTTCCGGCGTGACCGCGATAACGCGAATATTCGGATCTTCAGGGCTTTCCCACCACACTCTTGCAGGGATCGACCAGAGTTCCCTGATCTTCTTCCGATCTGAACTAATTGCGGCCGATCCGGATATTGAGACGTATTTTTGTCCCCGGGGGTCGGCGAATGCGAGGCACACTTTGGGAAACTTGCGAATCTCATCATGCTTGTGAGCACGCACGTCGGAGAGCAAATAGATCATTCCTTCTTCGGGTCGGGCAAAAGCACCCATTGGCCGGGAACGAAGCTTGGTGCCGGTCAAGGTGGACAGCATGCAGTAAGAAATCGATTCAACCAGCTTCCAAACGTGTTCCACGTCGCCGTTTGCCATGGGAGCCGGACCTGCGGGCTGTTTTTCCGCGTAACGACAAAGCTTGGCTTTCGTTCCCGACGAACTCAGCCGAAATCACAGCTTTCAGCCGGCGTCCGCGGAATGGCTCCGAACCTTGGCGGCGCTCATCGATTTAACCATATAGCGATGGCAAGGTGGCGTCGGACCCCGATGCCCCGCACTCGCTATTTTTAGCCGGTGCCCGTCGTAAATTTTCCGGTACTTGCGTGCGCTTTGCAAATGATCCGCATCGCCTTGGAACAACTGTCGTGTCGCCGCCAATTGAAACTGAACTAAAGCTTGAGCTTCCTCCCTCCGAACTAACGAGGTTGGACAAGCTTGCCCCCCTCCGCCACGCCAATGCCGCGAAGCGGGCGACGCAAGTCTCGGTCTATTTCGACACCGACAAGTTTGCGCTGCGGAAAAGCGGCGTGATGCTCCGCGTCCGACGAATCGGCCGCCGCTACGTTCAAACCATCAAGGCGGCGGATGAAGGATTATTCGACCGCAACGAGTGGGAGACCGAGCTCAAAGCCAGCAAACCAGATTTTGCTGCCGCGCAACGCACCGCGCTAGAGCCGTTGCTGACGAAAAAGGTCCGCCGGCAATTGCGGCCGGTATTCGAGACCAAGGTGCGCCGCACGACCTATCCGCTCAAGGTCAAGCAATCCGAGATCGAAGTGACGCTGGATCGCGGCAAGATCGGCACAGCTGACCACTCAAAATCAGTATGCGAGATCGAGATCGAGTCCAAGGGTGGCGACAGGGCCGAACTTTTCAAGCTGGCCCGCACCATCGCGCGCGCCACATCCGCCGAACTTGCCGTCAAGAGCAAGGCGCAGCGCGGATATGAGCTGCTCGACGGCGACGAGAGCGCCGCTATAAAGGCAGAGCCGGTCAAGCTCACACCGGATATCGCGACGGCGGATGCCTTTAGGATGATCGCCGCCTCCTGTGTCAAGCAAGTAATCGCCAACAAGCCAGCATTGCTGTCGGGAAATCCCGACGGCGTCCATCAGATGCGGGTCGGCTTGCGCCGGCTGCGCGCGGCGATTTCCCTGTTTGCCGACATTCTTGAGGGACCAGAGACGAACGAGATCAAGTCGGAACTCAGATGGCTCACGGCGGAGTTAGGTCCGGCCCGCGAATTCGAGGTCTTTGTCAAACGCGTGGTTGAGCCGGCAAGGCGTCATCACGCGCGGCTGATGGGAATGCGACGCTTGTCTGATGATTTGGCGGAGCAGCGGCGGTCTTCTGAGGAGCGAGCCCGCAATGCGGTCCAGTCAGAACGGTTTCGTCAGTTGTCGCTGAGGCTGGCGACGTGGCTGGAAATAGGCGACTGGCGTCATCCGCGCACCGACCTGTTGCGTGAACGCGGAGATACGCCGGTCGCAATATCTGCCGCCGAGCAATTAAGGCGCCGGTCGAAGAAAATAAGGAAGCGGGGCCGGCTGCTCGCGAAACTCGATCAACGCGGGCGACACCGGCTGCGCATTCGGGCAAAAAAATTGCGCTATGCGGCCGAATTCTTCGAAACCGTGTTCCCCAGCAAGAAGTCGTCAAAGCGACGCACAGCATTTCTTTCGGCGCTTGAGGATATGCAGGACTGTCTAGGTGACCTCAACGATATCGCCGTGCATGAAAACTTGACGGCCGACATCGCGACCAACCCCGCGCCGAACAAGCGTGCCAACGACCTCCCCCGACGGGCGTTCGCGGCGGGAGTTTTGATAGGCCGCGAAGATGCCCGCTTTCACTCTATTCTCGCCGCCGCCGTGACGTCCTTTAAGACTTTCACGAAAGCCAAGCCGTTCTGGAAATAGGCCGGACGTCCGGCTGGTTCGGGGCGATCGTTGTCCTGCCGTAGTCGGTAGGACAACCGAAGTTCACAATGATGACCGTCATCGACGTGCCGTTCCCTTCAGAAAGGAAAGGCCGCTAACGGTCAAACGATCTTCGCTGGTCTCGCCGTCGGCAACCAACCCCTCAAGGTGAGTTTCGAGCTCTGGAAGCCTTCGTTCGAAGTCGTCCGCGATCCCCATCAGGTCGCAGGTGATTTTGATGCGCTCGATCGGCTTCTCGAAGAGATTAATTTGCGTGTGCATGCCCGTGACCTCAATGCTGCGAAACGATCCTCCCGATTGCGAACAACACTTCCAGCGATTAGTACGCGAGCGAATCAGGCCGAAGCTGAAACTGGACCACCAGCGGGCTCGACTGTGTGGCGTCGGTGTTGCCCGGAGCGCCGGGAGCCGGTGCGTCGATGCCTTCGATGTGAACGGGTGTGCGGTTGCCTGACGTCACCCACAGCGCCCTTCCCTTCCAGCCGGCGCCCGGATCGTCGATCCGGCCATCGATATTCTTGGCATAAAAACCCATCGGATAGGGAACGCGCAGTTCGACGATGCGGCCGCCAACCAGTGCGTGCAGCGAATCCGACTGGTTGCCGGTGGCAATCGGCGTATTGGCGCCGAGCCCGAGGATGTCGTGCTGGTCGACCCAGAGATAATACGGACTTTCCGCGGCACCCGAATCGCCGGCAAAGCCTGGCCCGGGAAGCGGGTAGAACGTCCATCCTTCGGGGCACTTCTCACCGCGCTCGGCGCCTGGCCCGTTGAGCGGGCCTGAGCATTTTCGGCGGTCGAAGCTCGCGATATGTCCGCTGTCGAGCGGCACCCAAACCACACCGTTGCGATCGACGTCCATGCCGCGAATTCCGTATCCCGGCATCGGCACCTTGTAGATTTCCGCAAGTGCCGTATCCGGCGGGTTCGGTCCGGGGCTGACGTGGATGACGTAGCCGGGGTGCGGCAGGCTCGATGACGAACGAACGCCGCCTTGCCCTCTGCAATGTCGGCGGCGCCGGCGTCGCGTGTGCTGGCCGCCACCAGCGCGAGCAGCCCAGCACCGACCCTGATCATCGCACGTCTTGTTCGAGCATGCTCGCTTGCCACGGCTTCCACGATCCGGTCTCGCAGCCATTTGCTGCGCGCTACAACGCAAAGGTTCTGCATCGGTTCAAAAGTTCGCCGGCCCACCTTGGCCGCAAGGTGGGCCCAAATGGCGAGAGACCCAAAAGGGACCGGGTCTGGGTCGATCGCCAATCAGATGTCGGCGATCTCGCGCCGCGCTGCAGGTTGGCGCGCCTCTGGCTTTTCATCGATTGGGCGTGCAGGCAACTGCAGCACCGTGGCCCTTTGCCCGGCAGCGAGGTTAGTGACAAGCACGATTGCGCCGTTTGAGAATTCCAGCGCATCATGATGCCGGGCGGGTCTGTCAAGGTCTACTTGACGAAACCGCGCAAGCCGATCACCGATGTTGGTACCAAACAGCAAGCCATCAACCCGAACGTCTTTCTCGAACGCGACCTCGGTACCAGGTCGAAGGCAGACGGCTACCCGCGGATTTTCGGGGCTCGCAAAGCCCCGAGTCCCTGATTGGAATTTGGTCGAAACCAACGTCTCCGCGACCTCAGCGGGACGCGTCGCGACTGCATGCAAGCTGTAATCGCACATGGAGCGCTCCCATAAATGGCCACCCAGCCAAATACACGAACCGCCGCAAACCTATTTAGTTGCGATCGCAGCCAAAAAAACCGGCTGACGCCAAGCCCAGAGCCCCGTGACTTCGGCCGATCGCCGCCGAGCCAATATCGGCCGGTCCATGCAGATGGCCAGAGAGGCTTCCCGCGGGAAACTTCATGCGCGACGAAACTTCCGAAGCTGATAATCGTTCCCCGTTCCGAAAAAATCTTCTTGGAGATTTTGTCGGCAACGGCACAGAAGAAAATCCCCTCGGAGTTTAGCCTTAGCCGTGAGGTGAGCGACATGCCTCTTTCACTCACAGACGTATTGCTTTCGCCGATCGAGCGACCACCCTGCGTGAGATGCCGCACCCGGATGAATTTGGCGAGCATCGCCCCGCGCCCCGATCATTCTGAAAAGCGCACTTTCAAATGTCCCAAGTGCCATTTCATCGAGACCTTGGTCGTTCCGGACCCTATCCGATCGGAAGAAGTCAATCGTCTGGCGGACAACGTCAAGCCGCCAGAGTGAACGACGGCTCAAGCCCTAGCCATCAAACAGGGGGGCGCGCCGCATGGCCTGTACGCTGAGTTTTGCTTTCCGGTTCGCCGGCGTTCAGACAGCTCGCTGGAATAGGCGGTCGTAGTGTAGCTGAAGCGTTTCATGGCACTCGCACGCGCGTTCACGAATCCGCGCGACGGCTTCGATATGCACATGGCCACGGCTGTAGGTAACAAGGCCCGCCCGCTGCAGTTCTCCGGCCACCTCGGTAACGCTGGTCCGTCTGACGCCCATCATCTGCGCGAGAAATTCCTGGGTAAGCGGCAGGTCGGTGCCGACAAGGTCGTGCATTCGGAGCAGCCACCGGCACATCCGCGCATGAATGTCGTGAACCGCATTACAAGCAGCGGTTTGCTGGACCTGCGCCAGGAAGAACTGCTCATATTTGACGAGAAGTGCCCGGAGATCGGGGACCGCGCCAAGTACTTCCCTAAGTCGTTCTACTTCGATAATCGATGCGACGCCGGAAACTTGAACGATGACTCTGTTGAGCGACACCTTGTCATCGAGCGCTTGCATGGCGCCGAAGACACCATCAGCGCCGATCATGCCGGTTTCGATTCCCTCGCCGTTTTTCAGTTCGACAACACAGGAGATGATTCCCCCGTGCGGGAAGTAGACCTTGTTGACGCATTGATGGACGTCGGCAAGCACCTCGCCCTGATGAAGTTGGGTAACGGTAAGGTAAGACTTGAGGCGATCGATATACCCGACGCCAAGACGCGCGAAAAGGCGGTTGTTCGAATGGGGCATGTCGTGCCCTCCGGCCCTGCAGGCGGGAGCACGACTGGTCTCTCTGCCACCGACGCCTACGGAACAAACAGCCTAGGCCGGTGATAGCTTACATATGGGGGCTTGGCGGCGGGAAGCGAGGGGTGAACCTCGCCCTATATGTGCTGATATGGCAACGCCGGCCAAAGTTCCCGCCGCACGCGTAATGGCCCTGAAAATTCGGAATCCACATCAGCGTGAGGCAAGGGACCGTATTTCCAATGGCAAGCGTTGGTTGCTGCGAAGGTCCATCCGGGGACAGGAGTTCCGCCCATGTCGCGTGGGATTGCCTGGCGCCCGCCGTTTGTGCACAGCACCCTTCACTTGCCGCGCTCGGCGATCGATCTTTCGCGACGCCCATCGGCGGCGCCAGGACGTCATGGCGGATGTCATCGCAACGCTCGACGAGCGCCCGATCACCGCGCTGACCTCGTTGGTCGGCGGCATGCGCGGCCACGCGACCGCTGCGTGACGACGCGTCCGGCAAGAAGAAGAAAGCAAGCGAAGACAAGATGGAAAAGGACAAGGCCATGACTGACGTACCATTCACCTTTATTTCCCGCGCCGCCCGCTCGGCCAAGCCGCGCAAGACTGGCCTCACCGAAATCCGCGGCCCCTATTACAGCGCGTACGGCCCGCGTCATCTCGCCGACCTGTTCGAGACGGTCGGTGCGTGGGTGGATGGAATCAAATACGCCGGCGGCTCGTTCGCCCTCATGCCTGCTGACGTCGTCAAATCAATGAACAAGATGGCGCATGATCATGGAGCTTATGTCTCGACAGGGGGCTGGATCGAAAACGTGCTGCGCTTCGGGCCGAGCGCCGTCGACCGCTACATCGAGGAAGCCAAGGTGCTTGGATTTGATGTCATCGATATTTCGGCCGGCTTCATTAGGCTGCCAACCGACAGCCTGCTACGCATCGTGGAAAAGTAAAAAAGGCCGGGCTGAAGGCCAAGCCCGAGCTTGGCATTCAGTTTGGCGCGGGTGGCAGTACCGCGGCCGAAGAGTTGGAAGCCGAAGGCACCAAGGATGCCGGCTGGCTCATTGCTCAAGGCCGGCGCGCGCTCGACGCTGGCGCCGACATCATCATGATCGAAAGCGAGGGCATTAGCGAGAACGTCAAGTCGTGGCGCACCGATGTGGTGGCCCGCATTATCAACCAACTCGGGCTAGAACAGGTGATGTTCGAGGGCGCGGACCCGCCTGTATTCGAATGGTACATAAAAAGTTACGGCAATGAGATCAATCTGTTCGTCGATCACAGCCAAATCGTGCAACTCGAGGCGCTGCGCTCGGGCATCTGGGGCACCAAGAGCACTTGGGGTCGTATTCAAGGTGAGCGGATGCCATGCTCGCATTATCGCGCGGCTGCGCCTTCGAGGTCGGCGTTCCTGGTCTCCGGCGTGGCAAGAATAGCGAGGATCGCCAGCACCGCGTATGCCATCGCCAGCAGTCCGATATAGACATAGGCCTCGTGAATACCGTAGCTGCGTAGAATCTGCCCGGCGATAATCGGGATCAGTCCGCCGCCGTAAACCTGCGCAACCTGATAAGCCGCGCTCGCGCCCCGAGGCCCGATACCGGGTCGGGAAATTTTCCGTGTAGAACGCCGGGATCGCGCCGTAGCCAAAGCCGAATACGAAGCCAAACCCGATGATCTCGGCCATCGCCGCGAGAACGATGCTGCCGGTATTCACCAGATAGAAATACGGGATCGCGAAGATCAGGAACACGATGGCGGCGATCAACAGGATCACGCGGCGGTTGATGACGTCGGCCAGCAGCGAGCCGATGATCATGAACGCCAACATGAAGGCCGCGGCGATCAGCCCGATGATCTCGGGTGACGATCCGGTGAAGCCGACCGCCTTCATATAGCCGGTGCCGAACACGAAGTAGAGGAAGAAGGCCCCGCCGAACATGGCGTTGACCAGCGAAGTCCGCAGCACTGTCCCCGGCATTTCGCGCCAGACCTGCGTCGCCGGACTTTCGAGGACAGCCTGCTGCGCCTTGTGCTGCGCGAAGACGAAGCTGTCCTCGGTGCGCGTTCGGATGAGGATTCCGACAACAGCGACAAGGAAGCCGACAAAGAAGAAGATGCGCCAGCCCCAGGCGGCGAAGCTTTCGGGCATCATCAGAGCCTTGACCAGGATCACCGAGCCGAAGCCAAGTAGTAGCCCGATCGGGATCGCGAATCCGACCCAGGCACCCCAGAACGCGCGGTGCCTCGATCGCGCCGCCTGTTCGACCACCCAGGTCGAGGCAGTGCCGAATTCGGCGCCAAAACTGATCCCTTGCAGCAACCGGAACACGATCAGCAGTACCGGCGCGATCAGGCCGATGCGCTCGTAGGCTGGCGTCAACCCGATCAGCAGCGTGCTGGCGCCCATCAGCACCAAGGCAAAAACCATCGCGTCCTTCGGCCCCGGCGGTCGGCGATATGACCAAAAATGTAGGCACCGACCGGGCGGATGATGATGCCTATGCCGTAAACACTGATCGCCGCCGCAACGGCCGCAAGGCTAGGCAATTTGAAGAACACGTCGCCCCAGACGGTCGCCGCGATCACGCCGGTGACCAGGAAGTCGTACTGCTCGATCACCGAACCGACGATACTCGCCAGTGCGACCTTATAGACCTGATTGTTGTTCGAGCTTGCCGGGCGATCCATTCATTTGCCCTCGCCTTCCGGTTAGCCTCTCCCCTTCGCAATTTATCGAACTTTTTTCCAGCCACTGTCATTCATAAGATAAGCCCGACAGCCCCGGAAGCGTTCCGTTGC
>Ga0066705_10000053_pt1 | contig 19467 bp, 16 predicted proteins | sample GraSoiAngelo_154_FD_66506 | JGI IMG/M metagenome (GOLD analysis project Ga0066705, IMG submission 66506) | Grasslands soil microbial communities from the Angelo Coastal Reserve, California, USA - 14_1009_13_20cm | ecosystem: Environmental > Terrestrial > Soil > Grasslands | place: USA... | reverse complement strand
TGTGGTTCGGTCAGCTACACTAGCATGGGCGAAGCCGCTTCGAAGAGGTTATGCGGTAGCAGCAACCGATGACGGCCATCAGGCTAGCGGCGTCGACGCATCTTGGGCTGTGGGCCATCCCCAGAAGGTGATCGACTTCGGATATCGAGCACTGAAGGAAACCACTGACGTTTCCAAAGACATTATCATGGCAATCAAATCGAGCGGCGCTCGTCGCTCCTACTTCATGGGCTGTTCCGATGGCGGCCGCGAAGCCTTGATGGAGGCCCAACGGTACCCGCGCGACTTCGATGGGATCGTGGCGGGATCGCCAGCGAATTATTGGACTCACTTGTTTACTGGTTTCGTCTGGGATCAGAAAGCCCTTGCCGCAACCTCTAGCGGCGATCTTTCTCAAGCCGACCTCAATGTCGCAAGCAATGCCATGTTGGCACAGTGCGCCGGACACGACGGTGGGCTAAGCACAGATCAATTCCTCAACAATCCACCCGCCTGCCGCTTCAACCCAGAAAAGCTGTCGTTGCCAAAGGACAAAATCGAAGCTGTGAAGAAGATTTTTTCAGGGCCTCCCGGGATTTTCCCGGGCTATCGTGTAACCGGCGACGAGGCGAGCAACCCAGCCAATTGGCCCGCATGGCTGACAGATACCGGCAACCCGGCAAATGCATTGCAAGGATTGTTCGGAGACAACTACTTCAAGTACATCGTGTTTCCGAACTCTGGATGGACCCCGGACACCTTTAGCATTGAGGAAAATGCCCATCAGGCAGACGTTCGCACTGGTGCTATCCTGAACTCCGTTGATCCCAATCTCCGTCCGTTCAAATTGCAGGGCGGCAAGCTGATCCAATATGTAGGCTGGGGCGATACTGCCATCTCACCTGAGAACGACATCAATTACTATAACGCGGTGGCCCGAGAAATGGGCGGCCACGAAAACATCCCGGACTTCTATCGTCTTTTCATGGTGCCCGGAATGGCCCATTGCGGTGGCGGACCCGGCGCAAATGCCTTCGGTCAGAGGGTCAACGGGCCAAATCCCTCCGATGCCGCGGATGACATCCTCACGGCTCTCGATCGATGGGTCGAAACACGCGATGCTCCCGATAAAATCATCGCCACAAAATATGTGAATGACGATCCGACACAGGGCATCGCCTTCCAACGACCGCTTTGCCCGTGGCCGCAATTCGCGGAATACAAAGCGGGCAGCACGACAAGCGCCGCGAGCTTTGCCTGCGTGAAGCCAGATCGTGACGATGATGACGATCATCATGGTCACGATATTGAAGCAAGTAATCACTAAGGTTCGACATCGGCTGCGCGGAGCATCGGCGCTCCGCGCGGCTGAGAGTTCCGGAATCGAGTAGCCTCGCCGTTGATCTCGCTGCCGGATCGTATCCTTACCCGCAGGTCGCGGACCACCGGACGTACCGACGAGGCCGCAAAACTTCGTCTGCCGCCATGAGCAACACGAGTTGTTTTTTGCCAAGGGTGTGGCCGAACGCACTGGCCAAGTTGCGTAGAATATGCGCTTATCCGCCGGCAGCCATATCGCGTGGCGAAAGCGCGGGCTTGCGGTAGAGCAGGGACTCTCGGTCACCGTGGATACAAAAAGCATCCTAAACGATCGGTCGAATGATTTGTCCGGTGTCGGTAATCGGGGCCCCGCATGGACGGCCGTACGCAGCGCGTGCGCGGCGTCGTTCGTGTTTTGTGCCATAATTTTTTTAACGTCGTGCAACTACGTGACGGTAGGAAGCTCCGGAAGCACAGCTCCGGCCGATATCGACGTGCTGGACAAGGTGCGATCGGTCGACATCATGCCCCGGCAGACCCAGGCGGTTGCCTCCACGCAGAATAATGCCGGGGCACGCGGCCGCGCCGCGGTATTCGAGGGGACCGAGGTCGCCGATGTCGGCGACGTTCCGGTGCGAACCCAGGGCAGCGGTAACGGCTACGACCTGAACTTCGAGAACACGCCGATCGCGACCGTCGCCAAGGTGGTCCTCGGCGACATTCTCAACACCGGCTACGTGATCGATCCGAGGGTGCAAGGGACGGTCAGCCTCGTCTCCGTTCGTCCTGTACCCCGGTCCGACATAGCCTTTGTGCTTGAAAGCGCGCTTCGGTTGTCCGGCGTGGTGCTGGTGCGCGACGGCGCGGGCTATCGCCTGACGCCGCTCGGCGATGCCGTTGGCTCAGGACGTGTTGATTCCGCGGCGGTATCACCCGAACCCGGCTACGGTGTATCGGTTGTTCCGCTACAGTATGTGTCTGCACAGACGATCCTGAAGCTGATGGATTCCTTTGCCACCAAGCCGGGTACCGTTCGTGCTGATCCGACGCGCAACCTGCTTCTGATCCAGGGCACAGGCGCGGAACGCCGCACCGCAGTCGATACGGCAATGAGCTTCGACGTCGATTGGATGCGCGGACAATCGGTCGGCATCTACCCTCTCAGCAACAGCGCGCCGGAGCCGATCATTTCCGAGCTCGAGAAGATCCTGGACTCTGGCGAGAGCGGACTCAGCCAAAGCGTGGTCAAATTCCAACCGATGAGCCGTCTGAACGCGATCCTCGTGGTAAGCCGCAAGCCCGCGCTGCTCCACACCGCCGCGACCTGGATCAGACGGCTCGATCACGCCGACACCGCGCGCACCAGCGTCCATGTCTATCGTGTCAGATATGGCGAGGCCCGGCAGATCGCGCGCGTCCTGACCGACATGTTCATTGGCGGGTCGACGGCGTCGCTTGACAATGCCGACAATCAGGTCGCGCCGGGATCCGGCGCGTCAGCCACAGCAAGCCTCGATCGCCTGTCGCTCAATTCGCAGGGTCAGTCACAGATTGGCGGCTTCGCCTCGCGCACACCAGGCGGGATGACTTCTTCTGCAACTTCGGCATTTGGCCAGCCACAAGCAGGCGCTAGCAATCCGACGGGTAGCGGCGGCCCGCTCGACAAGGGCAGCGCCGGCGCGGGAAGCAGCGGACAGCCGTTGATGCAGGGCGTGCGGATTACCGCGGATGTCGTCAACAATTCACTTCTCATCTATGCCGACCAAGGTAACTACAAGATCGTCGAAGCGACATTGCAGCAGATCGACAAGCCGGCGTTGCAGGTGGCGATCGATGCCACGATTGCGGAAGTGACCCTGACGAATGAATTGAGCTATGGCGTGCAGTTCTTCCTGAAGAGCAAGGGTTTTGGCCTGCCCCCCGACAGGGGCTCGGCGCTCAATACTCAGTCGACGCAAACGCCGGGCACGACCACAACCACTGACCCGGTCACCGGTATCGCCACGACCGTCACCAGTGCCCTCATCAACCGCGCCCTTCCAGGCTTCAATTTCCTGGTCGGATCGGAGGCGAGCCCTTCAGCCATCCTTGATGCGCTGCATACCGTTACCAGCGTAAAAGTGCTGTCCAATCCGTCGCTGGTCGTGATCAACAACCAGGTGGCGACGCTGCAGGTCGGCGACGTCGTGCCGGTATCGACCGGCAGCGCCACGGTTCTGACCACCAGCAACACCGTCGTCAACACCATCGACTACCGCAACACCGGCATCATCCTGCGCGTCTCGCCCCGCATCAATGTCAACGGCAATGTCAGGCTCGAGGTCGAGCAGGAGATCAGCAACGTCTCCCCGCAGTCGGTCACCAGCCTGACGCCGACTGTCTCCGAACGACGGGTGAAGAGCTCGATCTCGGTCGCGAACGGACAGACCGTGCTGCTGGCCGGCTTGATCAGCGAGCAGCAGAACGGCAACCGCAACGGCATCCCGCTGCTCGATGAGATTCAGGGATTGGGCGACGCCTTCTCGCACCAGGACAAGAAGGGGACCAGGACAGAATTGATCATCTTCATTCGTCCGCAGATCATCCGCGACGGCACCGACGCCCACAATGTCGCCGAAGAGCTGCGCTCGAAATTGCGCGGAAGCGTTGGAGCAAGCACCGATGACCTCGTGGTCCATACCGTGCACTGATGCGGCCGCGCCGCGCCCGCGGGCGAAGGCCCGTGCGCTTCTCGCCAGCCTGCTCGTGCTTGCCTGCTATTTAGTTCCAGTCGCCCGCGCAGGCGCCGATCCGCTCTCATCTGCCAATGCCGCCTACGCCAGAGGTAACTATCTCCTCGTCGTCCAACTCCTGGCGCCGCTCGCCTTTCGCGGCAATGCGCAGGCGCAAGCCTTCCTCGGCTTCATGTTCGAAAATGGCTATGGCGCGCCGCAGGTCTACATCACGGCTTCCGATCTTTATTACCAGGCCGCGATCCGGGGCAATCCGTTCGGCCAAGGCATGCTCGGGCTGATGTATGACAAGGGCCATGGCGTGCCGCAGGATTTCGTCCTGGCCTACAAGTGGTTGAATCTCGCGGCGGCGCGCGGGCCGAAGCACGAGCGCGACTATTTCCTACGGCTCCGCAACGCGGTCGCATCGAAGATGTCGCCCGTGCAGATCGCGGAGGGCCAGCGGCTGGCGATGCTTTGGGCGACCGCGGGGCAATAGGACTAGACCAATGAGCGTTGTTCAGAGTGCGTCGCAATTCGTAATTCATCTGCAGAATGCCGGCCATCTTCGCTCCGCGAAGGTGCAGGCATCTTCCGATTCTGCTGCGACAGACCGGCCGCAGGACGATGCGTTCCTGCCGTGGGGCACGAAGAAGCTGTGGGAGCTTACCGATCTGTCGGCCGGCGAGTTCGCCGACGAGGCGGTCCGCTTTCACAAATTATCGCGCGTGACGCTCCAGGAGATGTTGAAGGCTGCGCCGTTGGTTTCGCCCTTCTCGCAGCGCTTTCTGCGCGAAACCCTGATATTTCCCCATCAGTCCGCCGATGGCCGCGTCTTGCTTGCGGTGGCGGACCCGACCGACCTTGCGGCAAGACGCGCGGCCGAGATCGTTCTCGGCCCCGCGATCGAAATCAGGATTGCCGCGTTCGACGATCTGGCCGTCGTGCTGGATCAACGTCTTGCGAGCGATGGCCCGGACGCCTCCGAGATCGACGGCTTCCGGCAGCCGCGCGAGGACGATATCGAAAGCCTGCGCGATCTCGCCAGCGGCGCGCCGGTCGTGCGCGCCGTCAACGATCTCCTGGAAAAGGCCATCGAGCTGCGCGCGAGCGACATCCATATCGAGCCCTTTCAGACCGGGCTGACCGTGCGCTTCCGGATCGACGGGTTGCTGCGGCAGGTCGCAGCGCCCGCCGGCGTGCTGCCGCAGGCCGTCATCTCCCGTATCAAGATCATCGCGAGCCTCAACATCGCCGAGCGGAGACTGCCGCAGGACGGCGCCGCGCGCCTGCGTGCCGGCCGCGCCGATACCGATATCCGTGTCGCCATCATGCCGACCCAACACGGCGAATCCGCCGTGATCCGCATCCTGCCGAAGGATCGCGGGTTGCTGGTGGTCGACAGGCTCGGCTTTGCCCCCGCGGATGAAGCAAGGCTGAGGCGGCTGTTGAAGCTGCCGCATGGCATGATCGTCATCACCGGGCCGACCGGCAGCGGCAAGACCACGACGCTCGCCACCATCCTTTCGATCCTCAATGAACCGGTCCGGAAGATCCTCACCATCGAGGACCCCGTCGAATACGAGATTGCGGGCATCAACCAGTCGCAGATCAAGCCCGCGATCGGGCTGACCTTTGCCAGCGCGTTGCGCTCCTTCGTGCGCCAGGACCCGGACGTGATCATGGTCGGTGAGGTGCGCGATTCCGAGACCGCGCATGTCGCCGTCCATGCCGCGCTGACCGGCCATCTGGTGCTGACGACGCTGCATACCGAGACCGCCGCGGCGGCGCTGCCGCGGTTGCTCGATCTCGGCGTCGAGGCCTATCTGTTGCGCTCGACCCTGCGCGCGGTGATCGCGCAACGTCTGGTGCGACAGCTCTGCGAACGCTGCAAGTCGTCACGAATCCTTTGCGAAGAGGATTTTGCCGACGACCCGCGGCTGGCCACGCTCGGCTTCAGAGCCGGCGAGAGCATTTATGCCGCTGCGGGCTGCGAGCGCTGCGGCGGCAATGGCTATCGCGGCCGGCTCGGCGTGTTCGAGGTGCTCGAGCTCAACGACGAGCTGCGCGCCTTGATCGGCGAAAAAACCGACGGGTTGAAGATCGATCAGGCCGCGATCCGCGCTGGCATGACCACGATGCTCGACGACGGGCTCGCCAAATGCCGCGCCGGCCTCACCAGTCCCGCGGAGATTCTCCGCGTTACGACGACGAGGTAGGCCGTGCCGAATTTCCGCTACCGCGCGCTGACCCAGACCGGCGAGATCGTGAACGGCCGCCTGTCGGCGCCGAGCGCGACCGAGGTCGCCGCCCGCATCGAATATCTGCGTCTGTTGCCGATCGAGACGGTGGAAGAGAAGCGCCCCACGTCCGCGTCCACCGCCTTCGGCATCTTCGGCCAGCCGAGCCGCAGCGAGGTGACGACTTTCACCCGCGATCTCGCGCTGTTGCTGAAGGCCGGCGCCCGGCTTGACGATGCGCTCGAATTGCTCGCAGGCGATGCCGATGTCGGCCGGCTGCGGCCGGTCGTCGCCAAATTGCGCGCAGCACTGCTCTCCGGCGAAAGCCTGGCGGAGGCGGCTGGCGCGCATCCGACGCTCTTTCCGCCCATGTATGTGGCGCTGGTCAGGGTCGGCGAAATTTCGGGTACGCTGGATCAGGTGCTGGAGCTGTTGGGCCAGGAGCGGATGCGCGCCGAGGCGATGCGCCGCAAGCTTACGGACGCAATGCAGTATCCGCTGTTCGTGCTGATCGCGGCGATCTGTGTGATGCTGTTCTTCATCCTGTTCGTGCTGCCGCAGTTCTCCTCGGTGCTGCAGGATTTCGGCGGCAAGTCCGACTCGGCGCTGAGCCTCTTCATCCGCATCTCGGAGTTCATGCGCGCCAACGGCACGGCCCTGCTGCTTGCGGGTGCGGCGCTGGTCTTGGGGCTCTGGCTCGTGCTGCGCCGGGCCGAGGCGCGCAGCGCGCTCATCGCGCGCCTGGCGGCCATCCCCGGCATTAGTGGGATCTTTCAGTATTATCGCACCAGCCTTTTCTGCCGCAATCTCGGCGTCCTGCTCAGCAGCGGCGTCGGCCTGACCGCCACCTTGCGTATTCTGGTCGACATCATGGCGGTGGCCGGAAAGGTCGAAATCTGGAAGGCTGCTGCGGATCGTGTGCGCCAGGGCGGCAAGCTGTCCGAAGCATTGTCAGGGAAGAGTAGTCTGCCGCCGATGGCCGTGCGCATGCTCCGGCTCGGCGAGGAAACGGGCCAGTTGCCGGTGCTCGCAGGAAGGGTCGCTGAATTCTACGAGGCGAAACTGCAGCGCAGCCTCGATCGCATCGTCGCCATCATCGGGCCGCTCGCCATTATCTCGATCAGCGCGGTTGTGGGCGGACTGATCGTTTCGGTCATGACTGCATTGCTGTCGGTCACCCAGCTTGTTGGATAGTTCGAAGGAGATCGTCATGTCGAAAAATTCGGAAGATATCAGGCTCCGCAGCGAACGCGTTGGGCGTACGGGTGAGCAAGGCTTTACCCTCGTCGAAATGCTTGTCGTGATCACGATCATCGGCCTGATCATGGGACTGATCGGACCGCGCGTGCTGAATTACCTGAGCGAGTCCAAGGTCAAGGCAGCGAAGATCCAGATGCAGAGCTTTGCCAGCGCGCTCGACCTTTTCAATCTCGACGCCGGCCGCTATCCGTCGGGCTCGGAGGGGCTCGCCGCGCTGGTGCGCCGCACCCCGGGCGTTTCCGCCTGGAACGGGCCGTATCTGAAGGGTGGGGCAGTTCCGAATGATCCCTGGAATCATCCGTACATCTATCGCGCACCGGGCGAGCGTTCGGCCTTTGATATCGTCTCGCTCGGCTCGGATGGCCAGGAAGGCGGAAGCGGGACAGCGGCCGACGTCTCGCTCGAAAAATTGACCTCCGCCAGCAACGACTAGGGCCGACGACCGCAGCTGGCATCCGGGGCCATTATGAAACGCATTGATGTAGCCAGTGAACGAGGTTTTACGCTCCTTGAAATGGTATGCGTGATCGCGCTTGTCGCCATGGTCGCAACCGTTCTGCTGCCGTTCGTGCCGCGCAACACGTCGAAAGCGCGGCTGCAGGCCTATGCGCTGGAAGCAGCGTCGCTCTTGAAGGCCGATCGCAACGCCGCGATCCGGCGCGGCGTCGACGTGTCGACGCTTGTGGATGCACCTTCGCGCGCGATCCGGTCCGGCGCGACCGCCCAGCTGATCCGCATTCCCGACGATGTGCACTTCGAAGCGCTGCTACCGCAAACCTGCCGGCAGCGGGCCGCGCTATCGACCATAAGCTTCTTTGCCGACGGCATGAGTTGCGGTGGCGCCATTGCGCTGACCCGGCTCGACAGTTCCTACGAAATTCGCGTCAACTGGCTGACCGGAAGGGTCGAGATTGTCTCAACACGCGCGCGTGCCAACTAACCGCAGCGATGCCGGCTTCACGATCCTGGAGGTGCTGATTGCACTCGCCGTCGTGGCGATCGCAATCGTCGCCATCGGATATGTGATGTCGACCAACGTCCGCGGCGTGCGAGCGCTGGAAGACCACGTCGCGCTCATGCAGACCGCCCAGACCGTGCTCACGACCGCAATTCCGCCGCGCAAGGAGATGGCCCCCGGCAGGCTCGCGGGACAAATTCGCGACTATGGTTGGCAGGTCGATATCGGCCCGGTCGGCGGCGGCTGGGTGATTGATAACGCCGATGTCGCCTGGATTCCGGAGCTCGTCAAGATCCGCGTACGGTCGCCGTCCGGAGCCGCGATCGATCTGGAAACCGTCCGCTTGATGCGAGGGCAAAAGCGATGACGAGGAGGCGCGCAGGCACACGCCCTGGCGAAGACGGCTTCACGCTGATCGAGGCGCTGGTGGCGCTGGCGTTGACCGGTCTCATATTGTCGTCGCTTGCCACCCTCACCGCGCAGTGGTTGCCGAACTGGAATCGGGGCTTCGAGCGCATCCAGCAAAGCGAACTCATCGGCATCTCGATGCAGCGGATCGCCGCCGACCTCGCTGCCGCCGAGTTCGTGCCGGCAGGCCGCGCCGCGAAGAAGCCGCTGTTCGAGGGCACGGCGCTGTCGGTCACTTTCGTGCGCACCGCGCTCGGTCCCAATGTCGGGATTGGCCTCGATGTGGTGCGGTTCGGCGAGACCACGGATCAGGGACGGCTCGTGACCGTGCGCTCGCGCGCGCCGTTTGCGCCGCTGTCCTCTGATGTCTCGCTATCCGGGCAGATCCATTTCGTCGATCCAGTGGTGCTGCTGCGAATGCCGTTGCGGATGTCGTTTGCCTATGCCGATCAAGAGGGTGCTTTCCACGATGATTGGCACGAAATGGATGCTCTGCCGAAGGCGATCATGCTCACGGTGGGGGACGCCGCGAGTGAGCGAGTGCTATCGGTCTCGACTGTCACGCCGATACATGTCAACGCACCAGCTCGTGTCGGTAAATCGGGCAGTGGCCAAGCTGACGATGTCAATGATGCCAAGGATGACAGCAAACGCACCGGCGGCGGGTCAAAGCAGGGCGGCTCGTGATGGCGCGCGTCAGGATGGATAACTCGACTGAGGGCGAGGGCGGCTTCGTTATCGTCGCCGTGTTGTGGCTGCTCTCCGCGTTGGCGGCGCTGGCGATGATCTTCTCGGTGTATCTGTCCAATTCGGCGCGGGCGCTTGCCCTGAATGACACGGCGCTTCAGGCCGAAGCGCTGGTCTCGGCAGGCGTCGAACTCACTGCCTACCAATTGCGGCTCGCGGGCGACGATGGGCGGCCGGCGCAGGGTTCATTTCAAACGCGGCTGAATGGCGCTGATCTTGCGGTCTTCTTTGTCTCGGAGGCGGCACGGATCGATCTCAATACCGCTCCAAAGGAACTGCTCGCCGGCCTGTTCGCGGTGCTCGGTGCGTCCGCTGAGGATGCCGGGCAATTTGCTGATCGCATCGTTGGCTGGCGGACAAGAGCGACTGCGGCGAACGCTGGCGCCGAGGAAGCGCTCTATCGTGCGGTGGGCCGCTCTTATGGACCGCGGCAGGCGCCGTTTGCTCATGTCTACGAGCTTGGCCTTGTGCTTGGGCTGCCGCCGGTGCTGGTCGAGCGCGCGCTGCCGTTCGTCACCGTGTTCTCGGGTGGGTCCGGTGTCGATGTGCTCAACGCGCCGCCTGAAGTTGTTGCCGCACTGCCCGGCATGACGCCGCTGGTGCTCAGGCAATTTCTGGACGATCGGGGCTCGCTGCCCAATGACCCCCAGGCGATTGCGACGGCACTCGGCGGGGCCAAGAACAACGCAATCACGCAAAAGAGCCAGGCCTATCGCCTGAGAATCCGCGTCCGGTTTCCGAACGGCCGGGAGCACGCCTCCGAGGTGGTGATCTCATTGCACGGGGAGGAGGATCCTTACCAGGTGCTCTCGTGGCAGAACGACGTCGTGGCGCCGAGGCGCGCACCGGCGAAAGTGTGAGGGGAGACAACAGGCGATGCTGTCGGAGCTGAAGGAATTATTCGCAGTCTGGATAGCCGCCGTTGCCGCCGCGATGGAGGCGATCGTGACCCGATTCGCGCCGCGGCGGCGGATCCTTTTTGTCGAGGGCGAGCCTGGCAATTTCACCGCGCGCGTCATCTCGCCGGGCAAGGGCGCGGTGCTGCCGCAATTTTCCTTTCGCCTGGCGAACGGCAGGCCCGAGCCGGCGTTCGGCGGTGAATGGCAGGCGGCATTGCGGGGCAGCCGCATCGAAGTGGTCATGCGGTCGGACCAGGTGCTGTTCCGCACGATCGACTTTCCAAAGGCCGCAGCTGACTTCCTCGACGGCATGGTCCGCGCCCAGGTCGACCGCCTGACGCCGTGGACGGCAGCCGATGCCGTGTTCGGTATCACGGCGCCGGAGCCGATCGCCGGCGATCGGATCGCGCTGATTGTCGCGGCGACCTCGCAGCCGAGGATCCAGCCGCTGCTCAGGCTTGCCGCGGGTGTCGGGGCCGCATCCGTTGCGGGTCTGGTCGATCCGGGCGACGCGTCGCAATCCAGGGAGCCGATCAAGGTGTTCCAGCGGTCGCTGGAAAGTGCCGGCACCGCGATCGACGTGCCGCGCCTGGCGCGCCGGATACTGCTTGGCACGTCGCTGGCGGCAGCGGCGTCGCTTGCGGTTGCAAGCTATGTCGGCAGCGCTCTCGACGCCGAGCAGCAGGACCTGTCGCGGCAGAGCGCGCAGCGCCGCGCCGCGCTGGGCGCCAATCAGGGGGGCGGGTCCGCGGAGACGCTGCTTGCCAAGCGCAAACAGACGCAGGCTTCGAGCGTCATGGTGTTGGAGGCGATCTCCCGCGCGCTGCCGGATACGACCTATGTGACGGAGCTCAGGGTCGAGGGCGACAAGGTGCAGGTCGTGGGCCTGACGCAGGATGCGCCCTCGCTCATCAAGCTGATGGAGCAGTCGCCGCAGTTCGCCCGCGCGACCTTCTTTGCGCCGACCACGCGCGGCCAGAACGAACAGGGCGAACGCTTCCACATCGAGGCGCATATCACGCCCTATTTCGGGTCCGGCTCATGAACCAGAACCCAACCCTGAGAAAGCTTCTGGCCGCACCGATTTTTGCAGCAGGCTCATACCTTTGCGTGATGTTCCTGCTGCTGTTCGTGATTGGAAGCTCCGTCACCGATGTTGTGAAACAGCGTGCGGAGGTCGCAGGCCTTAGGACGATGCTCGAGCAACTCGAGGGTCGGAAGTTGGCCACGGGCCGCGGGCAAGGTATCGGCGTCGCGGCACCCGCGGGTTCGCCGTTCCTGGAGGGTGAGACCGTGACGGTCGCCGGCGCAGCTCTATTGCACCGCGTGACCGCTGTGGTGACAAAACTCGGCGGCAACGTGCTGTCGTCCCAGATCGACCTGCAGGGCACACAAGCCAAGTCCGGCTTCCTTACCATCGTCGCAAGCTGCGACATCGACCAGCCGGGGCTGCAGCAATTGCTTTACGACCTGGAGGCTGGCCAGCCCTTCCTGTTCGTCGAGCAACTCTCCGTGCAGGCGCCTGCAAGCTTCGTCTCCTCCGGCGAGGGCAAGCTGCGCGTGCTGTTGAGCGTTTCCGGGCAATGGCAAGGTCCAAAATGACAATCCGCGAAATCTTGAGGTCGCACACGAAAGGCAAACGCCGCGCAGCCCTCGCACTGATGGCTGCGACGGCGCTCGCAGCTCCCGCCGTGACCCTTGCGCTGCCGACCGACGCTCCTGACGTTGACACCTCGCGTCGTACGGACGCGCCGTCAATCTCGACCGTCTGGGACCAGCCGGCGACGCCTGCGCCCGTGATCACGGTGCGACCGCCGGAAGCGCAGCCTCCCGCTCCGGAGCGCGTGCTTAGCCCCAATCCGCTCTGGGAAATTCCGCTTTCAGGTCTGTCGGTCACGCGCGAGCGGCCGATCTTTTCGCCGTCGCGCCGGCCGCCGCCGCCTGCGGTCGCTGCCGCGGCGCCGCCGCGCGCGCCGCCGTCCCCGCCAAAGCCGCCGCGCGTCGAACGTCCGCAATTGTCGCTGGTCGGCACCATTGCCGGCGACCAAGAGAGTTTTGGAATCTTCGTCGACCAGACGACCAACGCTGCTTTGCGCTTGAAGATAGGCGAAGACTATCAAGGCTGGAAATTGCGCGCGGTGCAGGGCCGCGAGGTGACGCTGGAGCACGATCAGCTGACCGCGATCTTGACCTTGCCGCAGGCCGGCGCCCGGGCACTCAGTTCAGCGCCCGGCCAGGTCGAGAGCGTAGCGGTGCAGGGAGCCGCGGACGCTCCGCAACGAGTTCCACGTCGCTAGAGCATGATCCGTTTTTGTTGAATCGGTAAGTCTGCGGATTCGGTATCACCTCGCCCCACTTGCGGGGAGAGGTCGGCGCGTAGCGCCGGGTGAGGGGGACTCTCCGCGAACACATCTCTCAGCGTCATCGCGGAAGCAGCCCCTCACCCCAACCCTCTCCCCGCAAGAGGGGGGCGAGGGAGCGCGCTTCCGATGCCGCTCCGATCCAACCTAATCCCATCGTGCTTTAGGGCGCGATACACCCTCGCGTTTCTTTTGCGCATACCTTTTTAAACATGGCTGACGGTTTTTTCGGATCATCCGTCAGTTGATCCGTTCATCCAGCCCGCTTGCTGGAGCGCAACCGCCGTTACCAGTCCCAGCGCAAGGAAAGGGCCGAATGGCAGCGATGTCTGCCGCGTCATCGTATGCCCGCTGAGGCGCATAAATCCTGCAGCCGCAAGCGCGGTCAAGGATGCCACCAATAGCTGTACGGGAACGCCGGCGATTCCGATCCAGACGCCTGATGCGGCGAGCAGCTTGACGTCACCAAGGCCGAGCCCGTGATATTTTCGCACCCGGAAGAAGAGCCAGCGCAACAGCCACACGACCGCGCCCACAGCGATGCCTTCGCAGCCCGCGGCAAGCGCCGCCGCAAGATTCTCGAGCAGGACAGCCCTGGCGAGGCCTGCGACCGCGATCAGAAGGTTGGCCCAGTCCGGAATGATGCCGCGGCGCAAATCTGTGACGGCAAGCATTAGGCTCGCGAGACAGAGCAGGGCGAGGGGGGCGTTTGCAACCGTAGGCAAGAAGCGGGCGCTCGGAAGGGCATCCATAATACAGAAAACTCAGAAGAGAAACCGCGGGAGTAGCGCGCTAGTCTAGTCTTAGTCTAGGCGAAATATGAGGTGGGCTCCGGAAAAGTAGGCGCCGTCACTGTGTAGACGTCGTCAGGCAGGATCAAACTCAAGCACCGAGGCATGCACCGGGGCTCGGATTAAAAGTGCAACCGGAAAACGAGCTGTCGTGCGTCGCAACTAAGCAAATTGCAGGGAAATGGCCGCGAATCTACCCTGCTTAACATCCGACCTATCGCGGCGCACGGGCCAAAAAGCGCGTGCTACGATGCGGGCTTATCGTCCGGGCAACGAGGTCAGCCTGAGTCCATATACCGCCCGACCGAACATCGAGGTAGCGGGGGCCTGCACTTCAGGCCCGCCGATATCGGCAACAGGTACGTAGACGTAAAATGAGCCGAGTCGGCAATCGGCCTTCCAAAACTCAGCCAGCATCGTGCACTCATTGGCAGCCATGTTGTAGAGAGACCGACGCGCCATCTCCTGCGCCGCTGTGGTGGGCACATCGCGCGCGTCCGCCAACCCTTCAATTCGCGCCTGGAATATTGTCGTGATCTGGAGGATCGGATCAGGACCAAATGCTGAAGGTGGCGGCTCCGTGTTTGGAAACGTTCCGATTTGTGCGGATGCGGCGGCCACCGACGCTGAGATCGCCAATACGACAGTAAGAACGTGCTTCAAGACAAACTCCTGGGCTCTGCGAATTCCTCAAGTTCTTGCGCCGTTGCACCCCTCACAGCCCTCATAAAGGTACCCACGTTACCGAATAGCTTTTGCATTTAGGGCCGCTGCTCGGGCTGATAGAAATTGCGTGCCAGCCCGAGCATCGTCTTGTCCCTGCCACTACGGCGTAATGTCGTGGCCAAGGAAGCAATGCGGATGACCGACGTCGTGAGGCAGCTCGCCCGGCCCGAGATAAACGATATTGTCCGCGCTAGGAGTGCCGTCCAACCCAGCGAGATGGCGCATCCTATAGGCAATGGCGTGATCCGCGCATGCCGTGTCACCGCTGACGCCGAGCCCGCCAATCACCTGCCCGCCCTCGTAGAGTGGGACACCACCACCGAATGTGATGATGCCGCCGGGAACCTTGCCGATCCCGGTCCCCTGTTCCTGGAATTGCGGATTGAACGGATTGGAATTGTTCAATCCATAGAGTGAGCCCGCAGGAAAGGTCGTCGCTATCGCCGTATTGGCCGGTTGGGTGAATGAGTAGAGATTGGCGGTCGACAGCGCTGTTTTGTTGTTGCTGAAGTTGTTGGCAGTGCTTGCTTTGGCGATGGCTATCGAACGACTGCCAGGCCAAGCATCCGGATCGTTCCGTATGATGGAGCAGAGGTTGCCTTCGCGATCGACGATGGCTGACCACATCCGGTTGGGCTTGAACAAGCCTCCGTTCGCGTCAGGAGAATTCCCCACCGTCGCAAGCTTAGCTTGCAAGGTCTTCACGACGTTTGGCGCAATGGCGCACTCCTCATCGGCAAGAGCCGGTGCAGAAAATGCGAGGCTGATGGCGGCAGCAATCAACGATTTTCTCATCAAAGCGTCTCCTTCTGACAAATATCTTCGTAAGTATCTGTGACGAGGCCTGTTTTCGGCCGCAAAAAATAGAATTACTGACCGCAAATCGGCCACGTCGCGGTTCAGAATATCCGATGCGATTGAACCTTCATAGGTGGGATGTGCAATTTGGCTCTTGGTGGCCGACGCCGCTGATCTCGCTGGATTTGCTGAAAACCGTACAGCGGCCACGCCGTGACCTTGTGCCCGGGCGCGAGCGCGCTCTCGTTGACCGATCGCGTCGCCTCTTTCACGCGGCCTCGTCATTTTTCACAGTCGGGAGTGCCGTACGAACCCAAGCTCACGGACAGGACCATGGTCACTGGTGAGGTGATCCGTTGACGAGGTGTCTGCCACTGGTGGCCGGTCCAACGCGCGACCGCTGAATGCCGCCGCGCGTCAGGTTCATGACAAGATTTCTCCGGGGCAACAAACTTCAGTCAGGAAGCTTGTCGGCACGTCATCTACTTTACGGCCCGAATTTCGGCGCCGGTGTCTGGTTGAAATCCGGCTCGTCGGTTACGCAGGTGAAATTCTGAGCCATGTCCGTCGACCCGCTGCCGTTATACTTCGCAACCTTAGGGAAGACGCAAAGCGGCCGGGTCATCGCGACTGTCGGTGGCGTGTCGTTGACGAACTTCGTCGCCAGGATGCTGTCCGGAGCCGTGCCCTTTTCGACCCAGTTCACGAGCGGGGTGAGCGCGTCGAATGTGTTAGGACCGGGCCCGCCCGAGCAATGGTACATGCCGGGCACCATGAACAGCCGCGCATGGCTCTGCGTTCGCTGCAGATTTGGATTCCGGCCCGTATCAAAGGCCGCCGGCTGGAATCCTTGGTCGTGGTCTTTCACCAGCGCGTTGAAGTAGTTGATGCTGCTTTGCGACGGGATCAGCGGATCGGCCCAGCCGTGATACAAGATGAGCTTGCCGCCATGCTCGCGAAACTCGCTGAGATCGGTCGAGGTCGCGTTCAGCACCTTTTCGAGTTGGTCATCGACCGTGTCGACGTCGTGGTGAAAATCGAAATTCGCAAAGTTCGTGGTGCTCCCGGGCATGCCAAAGCTAGCGCCGTACACCCAATAGAACAGGCCGTCGAAGGCCGGCTCCGGAAGCTGCTCCTGTAGCGCCAAGCCCAGCGCGCGCACATCGTCGGTCTCGTTGCCGCGCTCGGAGCCGGGGTTGATAAGCTGGCCGTTCACGGGGTCGGGGGTTCCGTCGTAGTAAATCCGCATCGTCGTGACCTGCTCAGGCGTCAGGCACGCGGGTGGGACATTGCCGCCTTGGCACTGAAGGACCTTCGGGTCGAAATGGCAGTCGCGGGGATCGGTGAGGAACTGGTCGGTCTTGGCCCCGCCATCCTGGCCGACGCATTGCGCGATGACGGCCTTGTTAATCAGTGTCATCTGGCCGGGCCCAATGAGACGACCCGGCGTCGCGTGGGTGTTCTGCCACTGCGAAAGCCCGGCCATGTGCAGATGGGTGCGGTTGAAGGCCGGTGCGCCGGCCAGAATGCCGTCATAGTCGTTCGGGAAGCGCTGCGCTTCCATCAGCGCGTTCTGGCCGCCGGTCGAGCAGCCCGCGAAGTAGGCCTTGTTCGCGCCTTGCTGATAGAACGCATCGGTGATTTGCTTGCCCTGCACCGTCATCAGATGGATGGCGCGGTAACCGAAATCCTTGATCCGCTCGGGATGTCCGAACAGGCCCGTCGAGGGATTGGCCGGATCGCCGAATGCGATCGCCAGCGGGTTGCCCTTGTTGCCGTCCGAGCCGCAGAAGAGCGGGCTGCAGCCGGACACGCCGGTGCCGAGATCGCTGTTGGCGGAAGCAAAGCCCGCCTGGAGGCCGAGCGCGAGCTCGTTATAGGTGATGACGCCCTGGAATCCGCCGCCGCCGGTGCCGAGGAATCGGCCGTTCCAGGTGTTGCTTTCGGGCAGCCACACCTCGATCTTGATGGCGGAATCGGAGGTCGGCGTCAGCGTTGCCGTGACACGACAGAACGCCGGCAATCCCGTGAGTGTTTGCGGGGGATTGGAGCCGGGGACAACGAACACGCCGCTCATGTTGTCAGTCGCCGAGTTGATCGTGGTGTGTTCCAGCTGCAACGATTGCAGGTTGGTGCACGGCGTCGCGCTCGCCGATGTGCTCGACATCGTAAGCGCGACAACAAAGCCGATGCCCACGCCCACGAGATGGGGTCGTAGCATTGTCAGTCCTCCCTAGGTTTTGTTTTGGCGAGACCAGCGTAGCACACTTGGCGTAATCGTCACAAAGGCGAGATGGCGTGACCTCGCCTGAGGCTCGGGGGCACTCAATAAGGAATCGGTGACCAGCGCACCTTTTCGGCACGCCTATCGGCGCCGGCACCAGTGAGGGGCTCGCGGGATGACCGACGGGGTGCGCTTCTGCAGAGGTGAACCTCTCGCAATACGCTGTGCCGATGTCGCTACACGCAATCTCGAGTGGAGGCAGTAGCGTCAGCAAACAGGGTTGATCCTGTCTCTGCGGTTTCGCTGCGCCGTCGAGGACATGAACGTTTGGGTGCGAGCCCCATTCGGCCCGGGCTTTCACAGTCGTTCCGGCGTCCTTGCATAGTGGCGACCGCTCTGGCGAACCGCGCGGCGCCGAGTTTGCGCGCGCTGCAACATTTTCAATCTCACCGAGACTTCCAGTGGTAAGCCGAAGCTATCCCACTGGGTGGCGAACAGATTTAGGAATTTGCGTCAGAGGATAGTGTAGCTCGCACCCACAGTGCGTTGCTTCACTTGCTCACCGAACAATCACCGCAGCGAGAAAGCTGTTGTCGACCGCATTAGTCATGTTACATATTGTATACCAGCATTGAGAAATGTTGGCTTCAACCGTTCTCGACATTTGCGGCCTTGGCGAAGTCGGAAGGGCGGACAACAACATGCGGGGGGTTACCTCATGGTTCACGCCGCAAGCGGTGCGCCTTTCCGCGTACCTCATTTCAGAAAGCACAAACTATCTCGGCTTGGCATTGCAAGCCTTCTCGCAGCGACTGTCCTGACCACAACGCATGTTGCTCACGCGCGCATCACGCACATCCAGATCCTGAACCGAGGCACCGCCTTTGGAGGACATTCATTTGCGGGCGTCGGTCAGTATGAGTTTATCACCGGTACCGCTACCGGCGAGGTCGACCCAGCAAATCCGCAGAATGCTCTTATCACCGACATCCAGCTCGCGCCAAAAAACGCGCAGGGTCACGTTGTCTATCAGCACAATTTCTACATTTTGCAGCCTTTGGACCGAAGCAATGGCAACCACAAAATGATGTATGAGCCGCCGAACCGCGGCGGCAAGACATATCAGACACTCAACAACACGCCGACCGGCACCAACGATCCGGCGGCGCTCACGGACTCGACGGTTCTGGACGATTCCTTCCTGTGGACCCGCGGCTACACCACGGTTTGGTCTGGCTGGGAAAACAATCTCGGGCCGTTGAACGGTCTGGTCGCGACGGCGTCTTTTCCGATTGCAGGTGATCCCAACAATCCGATCACCGGGCCTGCATACGAGTACATTGTAACGGGCGCCGCCAGTTTCACGCTCGCTTATCCGCCTGCGTCCACCAACCAAAGCGATGCCGTTCTGACCCATCGCGTTCACCTTGACGACCCGCCCGTGCCCGTGCCGTCCAGCGGCTGGGCTTATACCAACGCGCCTGATCCTACGAATCCTGGTAGCACGATCGCTAACGGCGCGATCAAATTGACCTCGGGGAATTTCGTCGCCAATGATATCTATGAATTTTCGTACAAGGCGAAGAATCCGACGGTGAACGGATTGGGACTTGCCGCCATTCGCGACTTCAATTCGTTCCTGCGCTACGCGTCACATGACGACGGTGGCACGCCTAACCCGATCAGTAGTCACATCGATCGCATTTACACGGAGACCTCCTCGCAGCCAGCCCGCGCCCTCAACGACTTCGTTCATCTGGGCTTCAATGAGGACGAAACCCATAAGAAAGTTTTCGACGGAATGCTGCAATGGATTGGGGCCGGCGACGGGCTCAACATGAACTACCGATGGTCACAGACCAAACGCACCAACCGCAATCGCCAGGAACTACGCTATCTCGAGGGTCTTTACCCCTTTGCGAACGTGCCGACCTTTGATCCGATCTCCGGTACAAGCGACTGGCGCTATAAAAGGTGCGAGGAAACGCACACTTGTCCGCTGGCCATGGAGTTCTATTCGGCCAATGAGTTTTGGGTGAAGGCAGG
>Ga0066705_10000052_pt1 | contig 19477 bp, 21 predicted proteins | sample GraSoiAngelo_154_FD_66506 | JGI IMG/M metagenome (GOLD analysis project Ga0066705, IMG submission 66506) | Grasslands soil microbial communities from the Angelo Coastal Reserve, California, USA - 14_1009_13_20cm | ecosystem: Environmental > Terrestrial > Soil > Grasslands | place: USA... | reverse complement strand
TCTGTCAAATTTAGAGGTCTTCGTGCGTGAGTCCGGTTTGCTTCGCGACTCAAGCACTTCGGGTCCTATTTCTTCGGACTTATGGAAAGACCATGTGAAGTCCTGAAAACCTGGGGCGCTGAAGTTGAATGGGAACCACATTCTGCATTTTAGGCTGCCACCAATCTTCAGAAGAGCGCGATAAAGGCGAGTTGCTTTGGTGCTCGCCCGCCAGTCCGCTGACTCGAGTGCAGAAAGGCAAAAGGAAACCCGTGGCCGGGAACGCAATTAAGCGACCACGGCACGAACAAGCAACGCGCCGGTTAGACAGCACGCAGATTTGGCATAAAATGGCTAGCCGTGCTCGCTACTCTGATCGCTGCCTGGCAAAGTATAACGAAAGTGCTCCCTTGGCTATGGAGTCGGCTTCATGCAGCCTTCGTTACGCCAAGATTCGCTAGGATTCTGAGCAACTTTCTTGCTGAGGTGGCGGTGCTCGTTTTTGTCTTTCCCGGCCTTGAGATCATCATAAGAAACGAGCCGAATCGGCTTAACACCGTCATATTTTGGAGTTGGGCGATAACTGCGATTTGCTTAGTGGCAGCAGCTATAATATCTATGATTGGAGATCTGTCATGACAACGGCATTCGTTGGATTATTGCTCGGTGTGCTAGCCGTCTCTTTCGTGGGCATCATGTCCGCACGAGCAGCGGCGAGACGTCAAGCGGCGAGGATGATAACGTCTATCAAAAACTCACAGAGAAGCCTCTATACCGCGAACGCAAATGAAGACAACCGTAACCCTATGAAATTGGCGGAAGTTGGCGCTGAACAAGATAATAAATCCGCCAGAGGCACACGCGACAAAATGGCAAGCGTCGGGACGAACTGAAGCGTGCAACTCTCGGCCGTCATTCTCGCTAGAGTCCTTGGGTACATTGAAACATTCGATCTCAGCCCACGTGGAACAATCTTCTATCCAGAGGTCGTGCCGCAGATCGCGGAGCGGTACAGATTTCAAAAGTTCCCCACAAGCATTGAAGAATTCGATGAATCAAAGGGCATTGAATTCCATGAGGGCAAGGCCGGAAATAAGGTCATACAGAAATTCACGATTTTCAACACGCTTCTGGTAGTCGAGACTCGCTCTAGTACGGATGACTCGAAACAGATTATGGAAGAGATGTTGGCATGGGGCGCGGACAAGTTAGGTCTCAACTACAAGCCAGGAATGATAAACAGGTTTGCCTACGTTAGCGATCTCAGCTTCTACAGCGATGTCCCGATTTTAGGTGTCAGTCATGCGGTGACAAGGTTAGCTGACAAGACTAGCAAGGCGTTGTCTGAAATCTGGCAGGAACCCATTCGATATGACCCGATCAATGTCATGGTTGGGCATGATCCCTTGTCGCGAAAATATGGAATAGCCCCTTTTTCAATCTCGCGCAGAGCAGAAGCGCGTTTTGCCGAGAACAAGTACTTCTCTGAGGCTCCGCTCCCGACAGATATGCATTTGGCAATGCTTGAAGAATTTGAGGCTGACCTTAAGCGTATATAGGATAGCCACGAACAGCTTTGCACGGCAACACTGTTTCATAGCAGTGCCGACAACTGAGAACTGGCAACTCAGAACCGGGAACACCCCTTCAACCAGAGTGCCGTATGTGCATCACGTCGCCGTCTTGCACAATGTAATCTTTGCCTTCCAGACGCAAGGTGCCGCGGGCGCGGGCATTGGCTTCAGAACCGGCTTCGAGCAGTTGATCCCAACGGATGGTTTCAGCGCGGATGAAATGCTTCTGCAGATCGGAGTGAATGGCCCCGGCAGCCTCTACAGCACGTGTATGAACGGGAATGGTCCAAGCGCGGCACTCGTCTTCGCCCGTGGTGAAGAAAGAAATCAGGCTGAGCAGGGTGTAAGTGGCGCGAATCAGGCGAGCCAAGCCACTTTCTTTTAAGCCGTAGCTGGATAGGAATTCTGCCGCGTCGGCCTCAGACATCTCCGCAAGCTCTGCCTCCACTTTGCCGCAAATTGCTGCAGCCGCGGCACTGGGACGTGAAGCCACTTCTGTCAGCTTGTTTTTGCTGACGGCTTGGTCGAGATCATTCCCCAGTTCACTGCTTTCGGTGATATTCAAGACATACAACATTGGCTTCTCGCTGAGAAACATGAAGCCGCGCAGGCGTTTCTTATCCTCCGGTGTCATTTCCATTTCGCGTAACGGCCGCTCGGATTCCAGGTGCGCCTTGGCCCGCTTGAGCAGATCGAATTCTTTTTCAAGATCAGCCGAGCGCATCTTCTTTAAGTCTTTTTCCACGCGCTCGAGCCGTTTCTCAATCTGACCGAGATCACTGACCATCAAATCAAAATCGACGTTCTTGATGTCTCGCAGCGGATCGATGGGCCCAGCATGCGGAACGGAGGGATCATCAAACGCCCGCACCACGTGAGCGAGCGCATCGACCGTTCGCAAATTACCAAGATAGGCGCTCTCTTTAAGAGCTTCTTGGCCGATCGCGCCGACGTCAACGTATTCCACCGAAGCGTGCGTGAGCTTCTTAGGATTGAAAAGCGCCGCGAGCCGGTCGAGTCGGTCATCTGGCACTTTGGCAATTCCAACATGTGCCTCGCGCGGATTCGAATAAGCGTGTTCCGCGAGATGCGCCTTGGTCAGAATACGAAAAAGAGATGTCTTGCCCACCTGTGGCAGGCCGATAATGCCCGTTTTCATGAGAGGCTTCTTGCTACTAGCTCCTAGCTTTTGGCTGCTTCAACTTCGGAGATTAAACGATCGTGTGGTAAGGAGCAAAAGCAGTCAAAAACGGCGGGCGGTCAGGTAAACGACCGCAAGCCCCAGCAGAAGCACACCGCTCTCCAGTCGCGTCGACCAGGCGTGCAGCGCATTAAATTGAGCACGGGCAGGATTCGTCACCGCAACAGAATCGATTTCTCCCATAGAAGCTCGCAGAACGGCCAGTTTTGGTGAAATGCCGAATTGCGAAACCAAGGTCAGCGCCAGCATGAAATAAATCAGCAGATGCCGCACCGCAAACGGCTGAGCCACGCCGTTTGTCGATCGCGAGTAAATCATCGAACTGATCAGAAAAATCGCTCCCGAGAAAATCCCCATCCAATGCAGTTTCGTGAGCATTGGGGCTACCACCGATCCGGCGAGGTGGCGAGTCGGTAGCACCGAGAAGAGCGTAGGCGCCAGTATGACAAAGAAGATTATGCCTCCCAGCCAGACGATCAGCGACAGCAACATAAGAAAACGAAGGAAAGTCATAGCCAAACATTATGCTGGCAGCGCGATGGGAAAGCCAAACTGGGAGAGCTGGAGTGAGAACTGTTTTAGAGCGGTACCGGTACGCTATCTACAATCTCGGTGATCATCTCCTCTGCTCGCTCATATTTCTTTCGGGCAGACGAAGACGAATTTCCGTTCAGCACCACGCGGTGTGCAAAGACCGGTACCGCAAGCGGCTTGAAATCTTCCGGCGTGCAAAAGCTACGGCCATCGAGAAAGGCCGTAGCCTGGGCCGCCCGGTAGAGCATCTGCGAGCCACGCGGCGACACTCCCAGCGAGAAGTGCTGCGTGTCGCGGGTCTTACGGACAATAGCAAGCGCATAGTTGACCAGCGAATCATCGACGCGAACCTGCGTAACTGCCTCCTGCATTTCCAGGACATCGGCGCCGTTCAGCACCGGTTCCATTACGTCCAATTGGCCCGCGCCGACTTCTGATCGCAAAATCTCCCGTTCAGCGTTGCTATCCGGATAGCCCATGCGAACACGCATCAGAAATCGATCGAGCTGCGATTCCGGCAAGGGATAAGTTCCGTGCTGTTCAGCGGGGTTCTGCGTGGCAATCACCAGGAACGGCTGCGGCAGCGAATAGGAATGCGAATCCACTGTGACCTGTCCTTCGTTCATAGCCTCAAGCAACGCCGACTGCGTTTTCGGCGTGGTGCGGTTGATTTCGTCTGCTAACAGAATATTAGTGAACAGTGGGCCGCGCTTGAACTCAAACTGCTGTTCCATCGCAGAGTAGATTGAGATTCCGATCACGTCGGATGGCAGCATATCACTGGTGAACTGCACTCGTTGAAAGCGGCAATCGATGGCGCGCGCCAGAGCCTGCGCTAGAGTGGTCTTTCCAACGCCGGGAACGCCTTCGATCAGCAGATGTCCGCGCGCAAGGATCGAAACCAGAGCCAGCCTAACCACGTCATCGTTGCCGCGAATGATCTTTCGCAGTGCGGCTTCAAGCTGTGACGCACGACTTGCAGCGGCCGTGGCGGTTTCCGGAGACATTGAACCGATTCTACCTTTGGAGAACGCAGGAGGGGTGGTTACTTGCGTCACATAAGAGCTGTCAGCTCGTTAACTGAGAGCCTACTGTTGAAACTCCGCTGGTCTTCCGGTGAGCCGCTCGATGCGCTTCGCAATCGGAGGATGGGTCGAAAACAGGCTCCCGAGGCTCATCCCTAGAAACGGCTGAACGATAAATAGATGAGCCGTGGACGGAGTAGCAACCAACGGCATGCGTTTGGAATAGGCATCCAGCTTCGCCAATGCGCTCGCCAGCGCATACGGATTGCCGGTGAAGTGCGCGCCCGTGGCGTCGGCTTGATATTCTCGGGAACGCGACACGGCAAGCTGAATCAGCATGGCCGCAATTGGGGCCAGAATGAGCATCAACAAAGCGCCGATGCCTCCACCGCGCCGTTCGTCGCGATCGTCCCCGCCAAAGAAAAACCCGAAGCGAGACAGGAATGTGATGGCGCCTGCAATTGTCGCGGCGATCGAGCTGATGAGAATGTCACGGTTGTTCACGTGGCCGAGTTCATGAGCCAGCACCCCAGCCAGCTCCTCATCATTCAGCAAATTAAGGATGCCCTCTGTTACAGCTACTGATGCGTGCGCCGGATTTCGTCCGGTAGCGAAAGCGTTTGGCGAGTCCGTCGGAATAACGTAAATCTTGGGCATCGGCAAACCGATGCGCTGCGTCATGCGCTCGACGACCTCATACACTCGCGGCAACTGCTCGCGCGTCACAGGCTGCGCCCGGTAAGTAGCAAGCGCGATCTTGTCAGAAAAGAAGTAAGCGACGAAGTTGGTAACCGCCGCGATGCCCAGCGCCAACAGCATCCCGTTCTGGCCACCAAAAGCGCGGCCAATGGCCAGGAGAAGCAAAGTGAGCGAGGTCAAGAGAAATGCAGTTTTAAATGTGTTCCCCATATATTCCCTAGCTAAGTAGATGTTCCGTCAGCTCGCGGGATTCAATACCCCTGATACGCGAATCGCGTCCATATGGTTCAAGTGCGAACTGCTGCGGTTGCATGAAGATACGGGCTGCGGCTTTTAGATCGCTGGTTTCGGTGCCTTCCGTTTGAGCGCCCGCTCCAGGGTCTGGTCGAGCGCCGCTTTAGCTGTTTCATACTCTTGTTGTGAGATATGGCCCTGCTTGCGGTCAATTTCGAGTTGGAAGATCTCTTCTTTAAGCGCTTCAAGCAATAGAGTAGAACGACTGGGGTTGGCTCTTGGCGCCGCAGACGCGTCCGCATGCGACGGAGCGAACTCCGCAATCGCGCCGCGAGGCCGCTTGGCAATGTAGACCGCGCCTGCAGCGAGCACCACGCCAAAGCCGCCGAGAATGTACCAGCGATATTTCTCGAGTGGATCGGGAGCGTCGATCGGAGGGCCAAGGCCGCCGCCCGGGCGCGAATCGCGTCCAGCCACTTGCCCTTGGCCGCCTGCCTGGCCGGCGCTTGCTTCTTGACTTTCGTCTGTGAGCACACCTGTGCCCGAGATCGTAAATGCCAGCGGCTGCCCCACCCGCGTATTCGAGGCAACCTGTACCAGCGCGTCCGACTGCCGCGGATCTTTCATGGATTGAAACGACGTGCCCGCGCCCGCCGAGAATTGCATGCTCTTCGGCAACATGACCACGAAGTGCTGGTCTCCGTATAGGGCTTTGGGATCGACGCTTAGTTGGCCGCTGTACGGCATGTGGAAGGACACCTGGAACTGAGTCTCTCCTGGCCGCAGAGGAAAGACGTATGCATAACGGTTCTTCTCTTTCTGCGGCACTGGTGCGGAATTGATCGGCTGGCCGCCCGCTGTCATCGCCATGCTTTGATCTACAGAAGCACCATCCGGCAGGTAGAATTCGAAATTCTGATCGTTCATCTGCGTGCGTGGCGGGTCGGAGTGATTGTCGACCGCAAATAAGCGGATGCCCTGCAATTCATTCCCCTGCGCCTGAAAACGCATCACGTCGGCAGTCACGCTGATTCCGGCAAGCTTCTTGCTCACATCGAACACCTGCAAGTCCACAGAAGCTGTGCCCGGCGGCGCCATTTTGTGATAGGTCACGCCCTGGTGAATGGCGCGAACCAGATGCGGGCCGTTGTCATCGAGCTTAAATGTGAAGTTGCCCTGGGAATCTGCCTTGGTGCGAGCGGCTTCTTCCATGCCCTGGCTCAGCTTGATGAGCACGACGTCATCGCCCGAGGCGGGCTTCTTGGTTGTGCCGTTGGAGACGGTGCCGGTGAGAGTTTGAGCAGAAGCCGAGGCGATGAGCGCGAGAAGTGCTAATAAGTAAGGAAGAAAACGCTTCAAATCCGCACTCCCTTTCGTCCGCGCACAGCCTCCGGCGCCCGCTCTAGTCTTGCAATCTCAGCCAAGATTGCCGCCGCTTCTTCTTCCAAAGAGCTCTTCATAGACTGATAATCCGATTCCGGAAACTTGCCCGCCCTATATTCGAAATTCAAATCCCGCAGATTTTCGTAGACGGCTTCTTTGCGCTCACGGAGGTATGCCAGCCGCGTCTTTTCCGGTCCGAGTTGCAGTTTGCCGGGCAAATAGAAAACGTAGAACAGCACGGCCAGTGTGATTAGGGAGCAGAGCAGGAGAGTCATACTTCCGTTTCCTTCCTGGCTTGCTCGCGAAAGCGCTCAAACTCAACCCCGGTCACCGGAGCCACTGCGCCCGCGTGAGCACGCAGCGGCCGCAATTTCCACGCCCTGACGACGAGCACGACTGTCGTCAAGCCCAGCACAAGCGCAAGGTAAGGCATGATCCAAGCGACTCGATTAAAGCCAGCGTTGGTGGGCGCAATCAGGACTGTCGGACCATACTCCTGAACAAACGACTGCAGAACCAGATCGTCGCTTTCAGCGCGCGACAAGGCAGACGAGAGTTCGCCACGCATGCGATCTGAGTACCGGCAGCCCACATGGTTGCATTCGAGGAGGACTTGATTGCAGCCGCACACGCACATCATTTTGTGGCCAACGGTGCTGAAGCGCGCGTCTTCATCTCCGGCGCCAAGGAAGGCGAAGATTGTGAAGCACAGCAGTCCAAGAAGACACCCGCGTTTCAAAGATAAAACCAATTCAATCTCCCGCTCCCACCGGTTCGGCCTGCACTCGCACCGGCGCTGGGACGCGAACTGCCGCTGCTGCATTCGGAATCAAAGCGATCACCGTTCCCGCGATCATGATCCACACACCGACCCAAATCCACATCACCAGCGGATTCAAATGCGCTTTGATGATTGGCCGCCCACTATCTTCATTCTGACCTTCATATACCAAGTAAAGATCCTCATTCGCAGTGGAGTGGATGGTGGGCCGGGTGTTCATCTGCTGGCTGGCTTTGAAGAAGCGACGCTCAGGGTAGAGGGTGTCAATCTGGCGATCCCCTTTGAAGACGTCGATGATGGCCCACTCGCTCCCGTAATTTGGTTTGTCCTCCTGAGTATAAGAGCGGCAGACGAGCGTATAAGGGCCGATCATCATCTTGTCGCCGAAACCCATCTCCTTCTCTCGGTCTTGATTAAACGCGGCGCCGGCGAAACCAATGATGATGACGATCACGCCAAAATGGACGATGTAGCCGCCGTAGCGGCGGGTGTTGCGATGAGCCAGGCGGATCATCGAAGCCACAAGATTTTGTCCGGTATGGTGGCTGATGACGCGTCCGCCGCGAATGAATTCTGAAATCACGGTGAAGGCAACGAGTGCGGATAACGCAATGGCCATCAGGGAGTAAAGAGAAGAGATTTCTCTCCACGGCCTCATGGCAAACGGAGGGCCCCAACTCACAGGTGTGACCATCAAGAAGAGCGCAATGGCCAGCGCGCCGAGGGATGGCCAGAGAAAATTCCGTTTTAAGCTCTCTATAGATGTCTTTCGCCAGCACAGCAGCGGTCCTACTGCGGTCAAAAGCAACAGCAGCAGCGCCACCGGGATCATTACTCGATTAAAGAAGGGCGGGCCAACCGTGATTTTATGGCCCTGTACCCATTCAGAAAGAATCGGGAATAGCGTGCCCCAGAGCACGGCAAAGCAGGCGACCAAAAACAACAGGTTATTGAACAAAAAACTTGATTCCCGGGAAACCAACGATTCCAGTTTGTGTTCGCTGCGCAAGTGCTCGCGATTCATCACGTAAAAAACGCCGCATACTAAAAAAATGATAGTCAGAAACACCACGAACCATGTGCCAATCGAAGACTGCGCAAATGCGTGGACGGAGCTGACGACGCCGCTGCGGGTCAGGAACGTCCCAAAGATCGAGAGCATGAATGTGGCGAAGATCAGCCACATATTCCAGACCTTCAGCATGCCGCGTTTTTCCTGCATCATCACCGAATGCAGGAACGCTGTGCCTGTGAGCCACGGCAGCAATGATGCGTTCTCGACCGGATCCCAGCCCCAATAGCCTCCCCAGCCGAGCACTGAGTAGGCCCAGTGCGCGCCAAGAAAAACGCCGCAGGTAAGAAATCCCCAAGTCACCATCGTCCAGCGGCGAGTGATGTGAATCCACTTTTCACCGGGGTAGCGCATGACCAAGGCAGACAGCGCGAATGCGAACGGCACCGTGAACCCGACGTAGCCCAGATACAGCATGGGCGGATGAATGACCATCTCGGGATATTGCAGCAGAGGATTCAACCCGTTGCCATCTTCGGGCAGCGAGCCTTGCATAATGGCAAAAGGATGCGCCGCAAAGTTCAAAAGCAATAGGAAGAAGACCTGAACCGCGGCAATGATTACCGAAGCGTGGGCAAAGAGACGGCTGTCGGTCTTGTGCCGCAGCCGCAGCACCAATCCATAAGCGGAAAGTAGCAGCGACCAGAATAGCAGCGAACCTTCCTGCCCGGACCACAGGGTCGCAAACTTATATGGCGCAGGGAGGTCACGATTGCTGTGATGAAAAATGTAGGCAATGGAGAAGTCATCCTGGAAAGCGGCAATCACCAGCACGACCGCAGCCAAAAAAACCACCCCAAACGCCGCGATACCGGCGCGGCGCGCAGTTTCTCCCAGACGTTCCGCCCTACCGTCTGCTCGCAACAAGGCCAGTAATCCTGCGACAAACGAATAAGCGCTCAGGGCGAGCGCAAGCAGGAGGGCAAAACTACCTATCTGTGCCATGGAGGGGTCCATGTGTATTTTTTCAGAAACAGAGGGCGCAGGCAACCGCGAGGAGGCTACACAGAGGGAGGCACGGGAATTGCCGAGCCCTCGCATTTCTGAGAACTGAGAATTGAGGGCCGGGGGTGTTAAATTCAGTTCCCAGCTATCAGTTCCCAGCTCTCAGTTTGAACGCAGCACTTTGCGGACATGGCGGATCAGATCCTCAGGGAGGCAGGGTTTCGCGATGAAACCCACATCCAACCCTTCGTACTCCTCTTCCGCCTCGAGCATACCGCTGATGACAATAACTGGGACACCGCTGAAACGTCGGAGCTTGCGAGCGAAGGCGGCACCGCTCGGCCCGGGCATAACATGATCAGTGATGATCAGCCCCAAGGCTTTTCTCAGTTCAGGATGGCCCAGCGCTTTGAGAGCCTGACTTGCCGTTTCGGCGGTCCCAACGGTAAAACCGGCTTCGCGCAAAACCGCTTCGCGCAAACGCAACTGCGTAGGATCGTCATCAATGAGCAGAATTTCGCACATTTGGAACTCCGTTTGTCCAAGCGGCGCGCACGCTCTACGGCCGAAGCCGGGAACCGGAGTTCCAGGGCCTAAGCGCTCTGCTGATGATTATAACGGGTCAAAACTTCGCGTTCCGCGACCAGCCAGTCTTCATGTTCCTGACCTGGTGTGCAGCCGCGCTGCTCGTATAACTCGTAGGCGCGGCGGCGGATCTCGCTCTCCAGGTCGACTGTGAAGGAACCCTGCTTCACGTCGGGTGCGGTCACTACCGGCAGGGTTGCGACCTCTGCTTTACGGGCATTTCCATTGCGAGGGGATTTTGCTCTAGCCATAATCGGATACTCCTTACAGATACCAGGTTCAATAATGAATCGAATTGATGAATCAGCCACATACGCGCTGGACTCCTCTCGTACGGGGCCCTACATAGATTGTGGCAGATGATGTCTTCAATAATAAACCGAATGGCTGTGGATGTGGGAGGAAGCAGAAAAAAATTTCTAATAAAAATCGTGCGAGCTGGTTTCGGCTTGCGTGATGGCCAGCGGCAGGACACGCTCGGCTTTGACGGAAATCACATTATCCTGGTTCTGCAAAATACCTTCGATCATCAGGAACTGCTCGGCGGTTACCAGTAACCGGTTTTTCTGAAACAGATCGGGATTGATGATGGCGTTGGCTACACCGGTTTCATCTTCCAGACTTAGAAATACAAATCCCTTTGCGGTTCCGGGACGTTGGCGGGCAATAACGCATCCTCCGATTCGTGCTCGCTGACCATTGGGGATCGACTTGAGGTCGATTGCTCTGCGGACTCCGGTGCTTTGTAAGCGCGCACGATGATAGGCCATCGGATGGGGGCCAACCGTCAGCCCGGTTCCGCGAAAGTCGGCCACCAGACGTTCTTCATTATTCATTTGCATAAGTGGCGATTTCGAATCGGGTTCCGGCAATTCCTCCAGCAGCGGTCCGGAGTAACGCACGGCGCGCTCGACTTGCCAGAGCGCATCTCTTCTATGCAGTTTCGAGTTTCGAGTTGTAACCGAATTACTGGGAACTGCGAACTGAGAACTGAGAACTGAATTCAATGCACCAATTTCAGCCAGCGTATTCAGTTCATCTTTGCGTAATTCGGGGACGCGATGGACCAGATCATGAACAGAAGAAAACGGAGCATGATTTCGCTCGCGCACCAGGGCCTGCGCGGCTTCTTCGCGCAGTCCGCGAACATAGCGTAGGCCAAGGCGGAGCGCGGGCCTTTCGACTTCCCCGATTGCGGGATGGCCCTCCAGCCTATCGTTTGAAGAATTCCCTCCATTTTCCTGGCCAACGGCCAATGACCAATGACCAACGACTGCATTCACGACTGTACATTTCCACTCCGACTTCATCACATCCACCGGCAATACCTTCAGTCCGTGGCGTTGTGCATCTTTGACGATCGTCGCGGGACGATAAAACCCCATCGGCTGATTATTCAGCAATGCAGCGGTGAACGCGGCCAGGTAATGACATTTCAGATAGGCGCTGGCATAAGCAATCAAAGCGAAGCTGGCCGCGTGCGATTCAGGGAATCCATACAACGCGAAAGATGTGATTGAAAGAATGATCTGCTCCTGCGCCCCGCGCGAAATACCATTGCGATCCATGCCGGCGCGCAGCTTGGTCTCAATCTCCCGCATGCGCTTTTCCGAGCGCTTGAATCCCATGGCACGGCGAAGTTCTTCGGCTTCGCCACCGCTGAATCCGGCTACCACCATAGCCATACGCAGCAGTTGTTCCTGAAACAGCGGCACACCCAGAGTCCGCTTGAGCACAGGTTCGAGCGATGGATGCGCATAGGTGACCTCCTCGCGTCCCTGGCGGCGCTGTAAATAAGGATTCACCATTTGGCCGACAATGGGCCCAGGACGAATGATCGCCACCTGCACCACGATGTCATAAAACTTCTTGGGCCTCAGGCGCGGCAGGCATGACATCTGCGCCCGGCTCTCGATCTGGAACATGCCAATGGTGTCGGCTTTCTGCAGAGTCGAATAAACTTCGGGATCGTCCGCCGGCAGGTGAGCCAGGTCAACTTCTTCGTGGTAGTGATTGCGAATCAGTTCGAGCGAATCTTCGAGCACCGCCATCATTCCCAGCCCAAGCAGATCTACTTTGATAATGCCGAGATCAGCGCAGTCATCTTTGTCCCATTGCACGACGACGCGCCCGGGCATGGAAGCAGGTTCGAGGGGGACGACAGAATCAAGTTGCCCCTGGCAAATTACCATTCCACCGGAGTGCTGGCCGAGATGCCGGGGCAGATCCTGCACTGCCACGCACAGCTCAAAGTATTTGCGTAGACGAGGATGGCTGAGGTCAAGCCCGGCATCTCGGAAGCGATGGTCGAAGGTATCGTTCGAATCGCGGTATTCCCAGGTAGAAACCGCAGCGGAAACTTTGTCGAGAGTTTCAGGGTCGAAACCGAGTGCCTTGCCTATTTCGCGGCCCGCCATGCGGCTGCGATAGGTGATCACGTTCGCGGTCATGGCGGCCCCGCGCTCACCATATCGCTTATATAAATATTGGATGACGCGTTCTCGCTGGTCTCCGCTGGGGAGGTCAAGATCGATATCCGGCCACTCGCCGCGTTCTTCAGAAAGAAAGCGCTCGAAGAGCAGCTCCATGCCGACCGGATCGACCGCGGTAATCCCAAGCGAGTAACACGCGGCACTGTTGGCCGCTGAGCCACGCCCCTGCACTAGAATTTTTTGTTCCCGGCAGAAGCGCACCAGGTCCCAAACAATCAGGAAATAGCCTTCAAGTTTGAGCTTTTCGATCAGGTGTAATTCGCGATCCACTTGCTGGCGGGCGCAGTTCTGCAAATCTGCCGTCGCTCTGCAGTATCGTTGCTGGAAACCCTCCCGCGTGTGCTCCCGCAGGAACGACATCATGGTCTCACCCTTGGGCACAGGGTATTTTGGGAATTCGTATCCGAGATCTTTCAGCGTGAACTCGATTCGCGAAGAAAGTTCGGCCGTATTGGCGATGGCTTCTGGAAAGTCAGAAAACAACCTTTCCATTTCCTGCGTCGATTTCAGATGACGTTCGGAATTGCGCGGCAGTAAGCGTCCCGCTGCAGCTAACGTGCAGTGGTTGCGAATGGCGGTAAATACATCGCACAATTCGCGTTCGCGTGGAGTGGCATAACAGACGCCATTGGCCGCAAGCAGAGGAAGCTGAAGTGAACGGGCAATTTCAATAGCAGCATGGTTGCGGGCCTCCTGCTCGCGATGGAAATGCCGCTGCAATTCGATATAAACATTTTCGCGTCCAAAAATATCGATCAACTCTTCGACTGACCGCCGCGCTTCCGCTATGCCGCCGTGGGCAAGAGCAATGGCAAGCGGCCCATTTTCTCCACCAGTAAGGCAGATCAATCCTGCAGCGTGTTCCCGCAGTTCATCTTCGCGCACTGCGCCCTCGCCCTTTTTCGCGCGAAGCTTCATCTTCGTGATTAAGCGGCAGAGATTTTGATAACCGGCGCGGGAGGAAATAAGAACAGGAAGGCAACATGTTTCTATTTTTGAATTGTGGAATTTGTGAAAGTTTTTGGAAATCTCGTATGTCACCTCCGCCCCAATATGCGCTTTGATTCCTGCTCTTTTGGCCGCCATGTAAAAGCGCGGCGCGCCATATACGCCATCTCGATCCAGCAGCGCCATGGCAGTCATATCCAGATGTGCGCAGATCTCGATCAAGCTTTCAGGCAGAGAGGCGCCCTCAAGAAAACTAAAAGCAGAGCGAGCGTGAAACTCGATGTACATCGGACTCTCGACAGAGGCGTTACTCACAACCGAGAACTGCTTTTTGTAAAAATCAGTTCTCAGTTCTCAGTTTCCCAATTAGTCATAGCTTCCTTCTAAGAACCACCTTCCACTGAGCAGATCGCGAACCAGGCGATATAGCGCAATTCCGCTTTCCTGCTGCACAGCGATGTCCCATTCATCGCGCGCCCATCCTTCGTGCTCCCACCAGTCTCCCGAAGAGCGCCAGGGGCCCGCACTCCAGAGAATTTCTCCATCTATGTGTTTGCGCTTGGGACAGGTGATTCGCGCAGGCACGCCGTCCCGTATGTTCACAATAGCGAATAGAGATGGGCGAATAATTCGCAGGGCGGTGACCGCGCCGTCTTTGCTCTGCAGATGTGCCGCCGAGTGCGGAAAACTTTCGGCTTTAGCCGTCGAGGTCTGTGGCTGAGAATTCTCTGGCATGAATCGCTGCATTTGAAATGTCTGCGGACGATGTGTATCCATCATTTGCACAGCGCCCACTTTGTTTTCTCCAACAATGCCGGCAATTCGCGCCAGCGTGAGTTCAAGTTTTTCCGGTTCCGGTGAAGGAGGGAGAAATAGCCCATTTTGCGCGGCTCGCGGCCGCGCCGGCTCGGCTGATAACTGAATTTTGATGATAGGAGCACCTGGAGGATGCGCCTTCAAATCAAGCTGCAGGAGCTTGAGAAAAATCTTTTCATCGAGCAGAGGGACAGGAAGCCGGAGCGTGCGATGGAAAGTTTTGGTATGACTGCCGTTTTCGAGTTCAAGTTGCAGCCGTATTTCTTGGGTGGCCAAAGCTCTGGCGCTCAAACGGCCACATAGTTGTTCCAGCATCCGCGCCAGCAGAAATGCGAGCGGCTCCAACAGAACCAGTGGGTGTTCCAGTTCGACCGCTTCTTCAAAAACCAATGGCGGTTCCACCGGAACGAGAGTGCGGAAGGTTACTCCACGCGCTAACTGCTGCAGGCGAACTCCTTCTTGCCCCAATCGCTCGCTAAGCGCGATCTCCGGTAAAGTGGCGAGAGCGCGTAGATTGCGAATGCCCCAGCGGCTGAGTGTTTCTAAAATTCGCACGCGATCTAAATCAGCATCGAAAAACAGCACCTCCACGGGCAGGCTCCCCAACTGCTCCGCCTCTTTCCCGTCCGCAATCACAGTTACTCCGGAGAATCCACGAGCTGCAATTAACGCGGTGTCTGGATTCGCCGCCACAGCAACATTAGTTTCAAGCCCCAAATCGGAGGCACGCTGCGACACATCGCGGGCAATCTTCGGCAGAGGGCCGAAAAGCGATTCCATGCCGGCGAGATCAAGGATGATGGTGTCGCAGCCAGCATCTTCGACCCGCGGCGAGAACGCTTGCGCACAATCCAGCAACGCAGCATGAGCGGCGGTTTCCTGCAAAGGCGAGCGCGCCCGCAACGCAAGCTCAGAGCAAGCTTCCACTTGCAGTTTCGTCATTCCCACTTCCACCCCGGCACGGCGCGCTTTTTCATTTGCAGTCAAAACTTTTTCGAGAGGCGCTTTGCCTTCAAGCACAACAACGGCTTGCGAGCGCAGTTCCGGTTCCACGCGCAGAAGCGCTTCCACAGGAAAGTCGGGAACGAAGATGCAGGCAAAAGCGGGCATTGCTTCAGTCGTTAGTCGTTTGCCCTCAGTTTGTGTGTTAGCCGGCTCGTACAGTTTTCGTCCTGAACCCGGCCCTTACAGATTGTTGCGGCTTCCGCTCAAGCCTGGATCGCAAAATCTCTCCTTCCACTTTCAATCCTTCAAAAAGATGCGTGTGTGAAGAAACTGGAGTTTGAGAGCCGATGGCTGAAAGCTTTCCCGAAGACTGACGATCGACGGCCGAAGACCATAATTTGAGCGACAGCGCCGCGCAACTTTGCGCGCACGGAGCTGGCGTAATCGCAAGCAGCACCGTAGGCGTGTGCTCCACCGCACGCTGAAAACGAAACCAGGAAGTCAGGGGAATGCGCCGGGCCACGCGGAACGGAACGTCACCCAAATCTATGGCCACCATGCCGAATCCGCCGCTTTGCAGTAGCAAGTCGGTGACTCGCAGCGCTTGCTCCAGCGCAGACATCGGATCTCGGACTTCAGATCTCGGCGGTTGAGGATCAAGTCCAAAGTGTGAACTCTGACTCCTGAAAGCTGATGGCTGACGGCTGACGGCTGAAGTCCGAGGTCCGAACTCCGCTCCTCCACACCGAACCCACAGCAATCGTTCAAAATCCACTCCCGCCGCGTCGGCGGAACCTGGGTCAAAAGCATCGCTTGCATCCACAAGAACGCAAACTTCTTGCCGCCGTGTAGCCACGGCAAGCGCCGCCAGCAGCACGCTGGTACGTCCCGAAGAGGTTGGCCCGCAAATTTCAGTTAAACATCCGCGCGGTAGCCCTCCGGTGAGCGAATTTAGTTCTTGAATTCCAATGGGAACCATTTCCGGTGCGGGCCTTATCTCCAGCCGGGAAGCGGGAGTGACGGCAGCAAGCCTCGACATCTGCGACAGCCGCTCCAAAACCAGCACCGGCCCAGGCTTTTGGGGAAAGTCAGGGGGACGGCCCAAGGCCATTTCGACGCAAAACAAAGGAGAAGAAGACATTCAAGGACCTCAGAATTTCAGGGAACAAATTTCGGTGAACATCGAGCAATCCAGAAAGGACTGCGCAAGACGAATTCAGCGGCAAATTCGCTTTTTATTCGCCTTTACGAAATACTGCTACTGGAGGAAGATTTTGTCAAGAAGCTAACTGCTTTCTAATACCCATATCGGCGCTGTTTGCGGTCCTGAGTTGCCAAATGGATATCAGCTGAGAAGCGCAACGTATCGCTGAAGAAGCGGGGAGCCTTTGATGATTCATAATGTCGACGATGACGTTTTATTCTGTGCTTGCATCACTGGTACTGGCACTGCACCTCCTTTTCATTCTCTGGGTGGTGTTCGGAGCCCTTTTGACCCGCCATCGGCCGCTGCTGCGATGGCTCCACCTTGCCTCGCTGGTCTGGGGCATCGCGGTTGAAATCCTGCCTTGGCCCTGCCCGCTGACTCCAGCCGAGAACTGGCTGCGGGACCACGCCGGACTCGCCGCTTATCAGGGTGGATTTCTCCTTCACTATTTGGACACGCTTGTCTATCCGGATGTGCCGCCCAGCCTGCTGACCGCGGGTGGTGTCGCGGTTTGCCTATTCAACCTCGGAATCTACGCTGCACGCTTCCGGCACCGACATGTTGCCCGCTGGTAACTCGGGAACCCGTGACAATGGGTGTATCATATTGCCCAAGAAAGCTTGGCTTCATCCTACGTAGCGTTTTGGGGGCGGGGAGCTAGTACTTTGGCCTGCCGATTTTTTCTGTGAGCGGCTCCTGGACGCCTCTTTTGAAAAGGGGAGCTATGCATCACCGAACTAAATCTGTTCCATCGCGTCGGTCTCGCAAGAATGTTTTCCTGCTGCTATTTCTCACGGTGCTCTTTGGAGCGCCAGCCCGTGCGCAGAAGAACCAAACAGCCTCAGCAAGCCCGCCCAAGTACGATCTGAAAACCGAGGCGAAGCTCAAGGGAACTGTGCAGGATCTGAAGCTGCCGCCGAAAGGAAGCGAGAAGGAAATTGCCCACCTCGTCCTGAAAAATGGCGCGGACGCGCTCGATGTTTACCTGTGCCCCCAGACCTTTCTCGCGGACATGGGATTTAGCTTCAGCAAGGGCGACGAAATCGCGCTTACCGGCTCGAGAATCAAACAAGGCGAAGCTGATCTGATCCTCGCACGTGAAGTGGTGAAAGGTAGCGACACACTGGTGCTCCGCGACGAGAAAGGGAGCCCAGTCTGGGGCTGGCATCGTTGATGCTTGCCACGGCGACAGAACCCTTTTTCCGGGTTTGAGGTGAGAATCTATTAGATGTGCTCCTTGCTATCAGGGGCTTACATGGTTGGCTGGCGGCTGCACTGCCCAGCGGAATTGTTTACGGAGTGAAAATGAAGCCGTGGTAAGCCCAACCATCGAAATAATATCCCGTAATCTGGCCTGCCGAATTTATGCCGACCGGATACGTATAAGTTGAACTAGGTACATCAATTGTCGTGATGCTACCGTCCCGTTGCCGAAGGAAACCATGTATACGGCCATTCGGGTCTTGGTACTGTCCCGCAATCTGGCTTGCCGCATTTATGGCTTGGGGAAGCGTCGCACTTGAATTAAGCGCATCGAAAGTGGTGATGGTGCCGCCTGGCTGCCGCAGGAAGCCGTGATAAAAGTAGCTCGCATCCGAGTAGTATCCCGTGATTCGGCCTGTTGAATTTATGCCGACCGGGTACGTGTAAATTGAATTAGGTATGTGGAAGGCCGTGATACTCCCACTCCGCTGACGAAGAAAGGCGCCGATCGCGCCTCCGTACCCTGTGATTTGGCCTGCAGGGTTTATCGCTGTAAACACTGTGAAACCCGAATGGTCATAGAACGTGGTAATAGAACCATCAGGCTGCCTCAGAAATGCGGCTGTAGGACTTGGCAAGTCCGAGAACACGTACGACCCAGCGATCTGGGCTGCGGGATTGATAGCCGTATTCAACACATGATCTGCTGTCCCAATATCGAATGGAGTGATGGTGCCATCGCGATCTCGCAGAAAGCCGTGGCCCCGGGACTCGCCCGCCGGCACCGACGATTCGAAATAAGACCCGGCGATCTGGCCTGCCGAATTTATAGTTCGGGCAAATGTGAAGCTGGTGTACGTCAGAGTTAAAGGAGGGCCGTCGAACGTAGTGATGGTACCATCGGGTTCTCGCAAAAATCCGTGGGTAATTTGGTCTATTGTATCCTCGTAATATCCCGTGATCTGGCCTGCTGAATTGATAGCAGTGGCTATTGTGAAACCAGCATTAGGCGCATCGAACGTGGTGACAGTCTGGGCATAGCCCACGGAAGCGAGACTTGCTAACCCAACCAGAACTCTCAATTCGACCTGGAAATTTACCCCGAACAGGATGTGGCGCATAGTGGTTTCTCCTCGCAAAAATATTTTGAAAGCAAGAGGAGCTTCAGCACTTCCGGGGGGACTACATATTGATCGCGGGGGCTACACAAGTCAATAGAAAAAAACCGGGTAACCGTCTCCTTCCAGCGACCCCCACAGCTGGTTTGTCGCCCATCAGAAAATTTCCTAGTTGGAAGGGGTTGGTAGCGCTACCGGGAATCGAACCCGGGTTTGAAGATTGAGAATCTTCCGTCCTAACCCCTAGACGATAGCGCCTCGGATGCTTGCAAAATTATAACAAAGCATCCGTTGAGCTGATGACCGGCGAGCGGCCACAACAGCAAAATCAGCGCAAAATTACCAAGCACAGATGTGAGATTCCAGTTGCTCGCGTTTTATGGACGCACATGGAGGCAGCATCGGCGTCATAGGGTGGGAGAATTTGGGAAGCGCAACCTTCATTCGTACCGCCAGCATTTACAGTTAGTCTGCGCTTCAACGCCGGAGGTGCGCGTCAATCATCAACTTCAACGGTGGACTTCAACAGCGAAAGACCTGGTCCCTACTGCCCCAAAATCAGCGGCAGCCCATTTTTGCTGTTTCCGATCACGACGACTTTCGAGTTCCCGCTCTTGGCCAGGGTCTCGGTTGCCTCAATTCCTTTCCATTCCAGGAGCGCGGGACTGATGCCTTGCGCGACGATCTGCTGAAAGTCGCGAATGCCGGCCGCTTCGATGCGCTTGCGTTGCGCCTC
>Ga0066705_10000050_pt1 | contig 19527 bp, 16 predicted proteins | sample GraSoiAngelo_154_FD_66506 | JGI IMG/M metagenome (GOLD analysis project Ga0066705, IMG submission 66506) | Grasslands soil microbial communities from the Angelo Coastal Reserve, California, USA - 14_1009_13_20cm | ecosystem: Environmental > Terrestrial > Soil > Grasslands | place: USA... | reverse complement strand
GATGAAGAGCAGGAGGATGAATCCAGCCGCCCAGGCACGAGCGTGGTCCTTCGGATCTGGCGACTCCGACAGCTCGAAGATCGCGACCGGGATCGTCTGCAGCGCATGCGCCGGGTTCCAGCTCGTCTGGTTGCCGACGAGCGAGGAGGTGAAAAGCAGCGGCGCGGTCTCGCCGGCGACACGCGCGACGGCGAGGACGGTGCCGGTCAGGATGCCGCCGACGGCGCGTGGCAGCACGATGCTCAGCGTCGTGCGCCACTGTGGGATTCCCAGCCCGAGGCTCGCTTCGCGCAGCGCGTTGGGCACGAGGGCGAGCACCTCGATCGTCGTCCGCGCGACGAAGGGGAGCATGAGGATCGCGAGCGCGAACGCTCCTTTGAGCCCGCTCTGCCCACTGCCGGCCACGAGCAGGACGAAGACGAAGATGCCGACGACGATCGCCGGCACGCCGGCGAGCACGTCGAGCACGAGCCCGACACCCGTCCGGATAGAGGGCGGCGCGAACTCGTTCAGGTAGACAGCCACGAGAATTCCCACCGGAAGGGCCATCAGCGTTGCGACCCCGACGATGACGAGCGTTCCCGCAAACGCGTTGGAGAGGCCCTGAGGAGCATTCGTCAGGCTGAACGGGATCGGCGACTTCGTCAGCAGGTCGAGGTTGAGCTCGCTCCAGCCCTTCCGCGCCACCGACCAGACGACGATCGCGAGGATGGCGATCGCGATCACGGCGGCGAGCCAGGCGAGTGACTCCATCAGGTGGTTCACGCGCCGGCGGCGGGCGAGCCCCTCGACGCGGAGGACGTGCTCGGTCATGCGTGCCCTCCGCGGGTGACGCCGTGCTGGCGGGATACGCGGCGGACGATCCACTGCGCGACGATGTTCGCCGCGAGCGAGAGCACGAGGAGGATCAGGCCGAGATAGATGAGCGAGGCGGATTGGAGATTCGTGCTTGCACCCTGGTAGGACGCGGCGATCTTGCTTCCTAGCGTGTCGCCCGTCCCGAAGAGGTTCCAATGGATGAACACGCCTCCGCCGATGACCTGCGTGACCGCGATCGCCTCGCCCATCGCACGGCCGAGACCGAGGATGAGCGCCGCAGCGATGCCGCCACGCGAGTACGGGAGCACGACGCCGCGCACCATCTCCCACCGCGTCGTGCCGAGCGCCAGGGCACCCTCCTTCAGCTCGGAAGGAACGCCGAGGAAGAGCTCCCGGCTGATGCTCGAGACGATCGGCAGGATCATGATCGCGAGGACGATGATCGCGGTGAAGACGCTCGCCCCGGCCGCCGACGGCGTGCCGAAGAGCGGGATCCATCCGAGCCCCGAGTGCAGCCACGGCTCGATGTGCGTACGAAGCGCCGGCCCGAGCACGAGGATGCCCCACAGTCCGACGAGGACGCTCGGCACCGCGGCGAGCGTCTCGACCAGCGCGGTCACGGGCGCCTGGACGACGCGAGGCGCGAGCTCGGAGAGGAAGAGTGCGACGCCGATCGCGAGCGGCGTCGCGACGAGAAGCGCGAAGAACGACGTGATGACGGTCCCGAAGAGGAAGCTGCCGGCGCCGTAGAGCTCGTGACCGACGACCGGGTTCCACGCGATGCGCGTGACGAACCCGAGCCCGTACTTCGAGAGCGCGGGGTGCGCCCCGTCGATGAGCTTCCAGACGATCAGGCCGACGAGGACGGTGGCGCCGAGCGCAGCACCGCCTGCGAGCGCTTGGAGCAAGAGATCGCCGAAGCGGACCCGCCGCCCCGTGAAGGGACGGCGGACCGGTTCGGCAGAGATGTCCGCAGCGGACACGAAGTCCTTAGCTGTGGATCTTCGAGATCGCCTTCTCGTCGACGACGAGCACCGACTTCGGTAGCGGGACGAAGCGGAGCTTCGCCGTGTACGTGCCGGTCTGGCCGTGCGTGACCGCCCAGAAGAGGAGCTTCTTCAGGTCGGCGGCCTTGCTCGTCTGCAGCGGCACGATCACGTACGTGAACGTCGAGATCGGGTATGCGTTCGCGAACTTCTTCGGCGGGTTCACGATCGAGAGCGAGTTGTCCGCTGCCGGCTTCTGGTCGCTCGAGGCGGCGGCGAGGATTCCACGCGAGCCCGGCGTCGTGAACTTGCCGGAGTTGTTCTTCATCGCGAAGTACTTCAGGTGGTTCTGCAGCGCGAACGCGACGTCGGCGTAGCCGATCGCGCCCGGGGTCGAGGCGACGACGCCGGCAACGCCGGAGCTGCCCTTCGCGCCGACGCCGACCGGCCAGTTGACCGCCACGCCCACTCCGAGCTGCGACTTCCAGCTCGGGCTGACCGAGGACAGGTAGTCGGTCAGGTTGTACGTCGTGCCGGAGTTGTCGGAGCGGTGCGCGATCGTGATCGCGGTGTCCGGAAGCGAGACGCCCTTGTTCAGGGACGCGATCGCCGGATCGCTCCACTTCGTGATCTGGCCCATGAAGATCTTCGCGAGCGTTGCACCGTCCATGTGCAGGAGGTTCTTGACGCCGGGAAGGTTGTACATGATCGACGTGCCGCCGAGCGCCCACGGGATCTGCTCACAGCCGTTGCACGCATTGAACTGGTCGGACGTGAGCGGCGCGTCGCTGGCGCCGAAGTCGACGGTGCGGGACGTGATCGCCGCGATGCCGCCGCCGGAGCCGATCGGGCTGTATTGCAGCTCGATGCCGAGCGCGCCGCCGACCGCCTGCTGCCACTGGGCGACGAGCGGCGAGACGAACGTGCTGCCGGCGCCGGAGACCGTTGCGTCGCTCCGGGCACCTGCCGTCCCGGCGACGACGACCGCGAGAAGCGCGGCGGCCGCAACGGCGCTGATGATGCGAATCGAAGTGCCGAGTTTCGGCATTGATGATCCTCCTCCTGGGGGTTCGGAGGCCAACGTACGGCCCCCCCGGAAGGGGGTGGGATACGGGGCTGTTGCAGCCTGGTTACGGAGTGGTGACGTACACTCAAAGGCGTATCCCATACGGGTGTACGGTGTCGCGATGGCCATCGACGAAGCCCTCGATCGCATCGAAGCGCAGCTCCAGGAGGAGGGCCAGAGGGTGCTCTCGGCCGTCCGGGGAGCCATCCGCGCGCTCCAGGAGGGGGATGTCGAGCTCGCCGACGAGGTCATCGCCTTCGACGACGAGATCGACCAGCTGTTCCTCGGGATCGAGGGCGCGATCCAGGCGCTCCTCGCCCTTCAAACGCCGGTCGCCCGCGACCTGCGGCTGCTGCTGGCCATCCTCCACATCAACCTGCTGCTCGAGCGTAGCGGCGACGGCAGCGTCACGATCGCGAAGCTGTCCAAGCTCGTCGCCGACGCCGACCCGGACCCGGCGCTCGTCGGCGTCCTCATCGAGATGGGCGACCGCGCGGAGGAGATGCTCCGCGTCGCGCTCGACTCGTTCTCGCGACGCGACCTCTCCGGGGCGGAGAGCCTCGTCGACCTCGACGAATTGATCGACCGCGCCAACCGCCGCTTCGTCGAGCGCCTCGTCGACGTCATGGCCGAGCCTTCCCTGCGAGAGTGGGGCCTGCGCATGGTCGTCGTCGCGCGCACGATCGAGCGCATCGGCGACCGCGCCGTGGACATCGGCGAGCAGACGGCCTATCTGCTCACGGCCGAGTTCCGCGAGTTCACCGACGCTTCCCACCCGGTCTGAGCGAGCCTCCGCGTAGGATGCGGCCAGTGGATCGCCGCCTCCTCGCCGGGATCGCCGTCGTCCTCGGGATCGCCCTCATCGCCGTCGCGATCGTCTACTGGGCCGAGCCGGCGAAGTCGCTGCCGTCGTTCTTCCCGGGCCATACAGCGGGATCGAACCACCATCACACGAAGCACGGCATCGCGGCGTTCCTCGTCGGCCTCGCCTGCTTCGCGTTCGCCTGGTTCAACACGGGCCCGAAGAAGACGCGCTCGGCCTCGGCGTAGTGCCGATCTCCTACTTCCATGCCGCGGTGCTCGGCCTGCTGCAGGGCGTGTCCGAGCTGTTCCCCGTCTCGAGCCTCGGCCACACGGTCATCCTCCCGAAGCTCTTCGGCTGGGACATCCACCAGAGCGCGCCGTACTTCCTCACGTTCCTCGTCGCGCTCCACCTGGCGACCGCGCTCGTCCTGCTCGGCTTCTTCTGGCAGGACTGGGTGCGGATCGTCAAGGGACTCGGGCGCTCGCTGCGCGACCGCGAGATCGGGCCGGAGGACGCCGACGCGAAGCTCGGCTGGCTGCTCGTCGTCGGCACGATCCCGGCCGGCCTCCTGGGCATCACGTTGCAGGACAAGCTGCGGACGCTGTTCGCGTCACCACAATACGCAGCCATCTTCCTCGCGCTCAACGGGCTTCTGCTCTACGGCGCCGAGCTGCTCCGCCGCCGCGCACCGGTGACGGCGGACGACGACGACGTTCGCATCGCCCGCACGGTGAGCTGGAGGGACACGACGCTCGTCGGCGCCGCGCAGGCGCTCGCTCTCATCCCGGGGTTCTCGCGCTCGGGCGCGTCGATGGGCGGCGGCCTGCTGGTCGGCCTCTCGCACAAGGACGCCGCCCGCTTCGCCTTCCTGCTCGCGACGCCGATCATCTTCGCCGCCGCACTGCTGAAGCTCCCCGACCTGGCCGGCTCGCAGGGCAACGGCGTGCGCGGCCCGGCCCTCGTCGGTGCGCTTTGCTCGGCGCTGACCGCGTACCTCGCGGTGCGCTTTCTCATGAAGTACTTCGAGACGCGGACGCTGCTGCCGTTCGCGATCTATTGCGGCGTCGCCGGCACCGCAGCCGCGGTGTACTTCGCGGTGTCGTAACCACATCGCCTGGACGCGAGGAGTATCGTGAGCGTCCCCCGATGGCTGCCGTGCGCGCGAAAAAGCGGGCCTTTCCGGCCGGCGACCGGCTGATCAACCGCGAGCTCTCCGCTCTCGACTACGCCGCCCGCGTTCTCGGCGTCGCAACCGACGAGAACCTGCCGCTCCTCGAGCGCGTCCGCTTCTGCTCGATCTTCTCGACGATGCTCGACGAGTTCTTCATGATCCGGATCGCCGGGCTCACCGGCCAGGCGGCGGCCGGCGTCGCGGTGCGGTCGCCCGACGGGCGGACGCCGCAGCAGACGCTCGTCGAGGCGCGCGCCCGCGTGCTGGAGCTGTACGAGGAGCAGGCCCGCCTCTGGTCGCGCGGGCTCTGTCCCGCGCTCGCTGCCGAGGGGATCATCGTCTCGGGAGTCGACGATCTCGACCACGACGAGATGAGCCGGCTCGAGCACCTCTACGAGGAGGAGATCTACCCGGTATTGACGCCGCTCGCGGTCGGGCCGGGCCAGCCGTTCCCCTACATCTCGGCGCTCTCGGTCAGCCTCGCGGTATTCGCGCGCGACCCGCAGTCGGGGGAGGAGCGCTTCGCACGCGTCAAGGTCCCCGAGGGCCTGCCGCGCTTCGTCCCGATCGGCGACGGCGGCCGCTTCGTCCTGCTCGAGGAGGTGCTCATGCACTTCCTGCCGTCGCTCTTCCCGGGCATGGACATCGTCGAGCGCTCGGTCTTCCGCGTCACGCGCGACGCCGACCTCGAAGTGTCGGACGAGGCCGACGACCTGCTCGAGGCGGTCGAGCTCGAGCTTCGCCGCCGCCGCTTCGGCGAGCTGACGCGCCTCGAGGTCTCGAGCACGATGTCGCGCCCGTTGCGCGAGCGTCTGCAGCAGGGATTGCGCGTCGCCGACGACCTCGTCTATCCCGTCGCCGGCGTCATCGACCTCGAGGACGCGAGCGAGCTGACGAAGCTCGACCGTCCCGACCTCAAGCTCGATCCGTGGGTGCCCGTCGCGCGGCCGCCGCTCGCGAAGGTGGAGGCAGAGGAGCAGTTCGCCGTCATTCGCGCCGGTGACGTCATCGTCCACCATCCGTACGACTCGTTCGCGGCGAGCTTCGAGTCGTTCGCGAACGAGTGTGCGCACGATCCCGACGTGATCGCGCTGAAGTCGACCGTGTATCGCACGAGCGACGAGTCGCCGCTCGTGCCGGCGCTGATCGAGGCGTCGGAGAACGGCAAGCAGACCGTGTGCCTCGTCGAGATCAAGGCGCGGGGCGACGAGCGGCGGAACATCGAATGGTCGCGCGCGATGGAGCAGGCGGGCGTGCACGTCGCGTACGGGTTCCCGTCGCTGAAGATCCACGCGAAGATGACGCTCGTCGTTCGGCGCGAGGGCGGCGTGCTCCGCCGCTATGTCCACCTCGGAACGGGCAACTACAACAGCGTCACCGCGCGTGCGTACGAGGACTTCGGCCTCTTCACCGCCGACGAGGACATCGCCGCCGACGTCGCCGACCTCTTCAACTACGTCACCGGGTTCGGGCGGCCCGGCCACTTCCGCAAGCTGCTCGTGGCACCGTTCGCGCTCCGGCAGAAGCTGATCGAGGAGATCCGCGAGGTCGCCGCCGCTGCCCGGGAGGGGCGCAAGGCGCGCATCCGTATCAAGGTGAACGGTCTCACGCACACCGAGGTGATCGAGGAGCTGTACGCGGCGTCCGACGCGGGCGCCCGCATCGACCTGATCGTCCGGGGGATCTGCTCGCTGCGGCCGGGCGTCCCGGGGCTGAGCGAGAACATCCGTGTGCGCAGCGTCCTCGGCCGCTTTCTCGAGCACAGCCGGCTCTACTACTTCGAGGCCGGCGACCGCAGCGCGTACTACCTCGGCAGCGCCGACGTCATGCCGCGCAACCTCGACCACCGTGTCGAGGTGGTCACCCCCGTCGAGGACCTCGCCATCCAGGCAGAGCTCGCAGCCACCCTCGACACGCTGCTCTCCGACAACACGAGCTCGTGGGAGCTCCAACCGGACGGCATCTGGGAGCGGGTGCGGCCGAAGAAGGACGAGCGCGTGCGCTCGGCGCAGGCGACGATGATGCGGCGCGCACGTCGCCGCGTCTCGCTCGCACGAGCAGCGCGATAGTGCGGCGTTCTCACAACTCCGAAACCGGCTGTTCACCGGATGGTTCTTCCGTCCTCCGACCGGGGACCTAGGATGCATGGCGATGCGGATCGGGGTCGTGGACGTCGGGTCGAACACGATCCGGCTGTTGCTGGCACAAGCTGAGGGTCGTGAGCTCGTGCCGCTCGGGAAGGAACGCGTCCGGCTCGCGCTCGGTGCGGAGATCGAGCGCACCGGCCGCGTGTCCGATGTGAGCATCGCCGCCGCGGCGAAGGCGGTCGGAAAGCTTTGCAGCCTCGCCCGCCGCGGCGGTGCGGAGAGCCTCGACGTCTTCCTCACCGCGCCCGGCCGGCAGAGCGAGAACGCCGACCAGCTCCTGGAGGCCCTGACGCGTGCCGCATCGCATTCGGTGCGTGTCCTCTCCACCGAGGAGGAGGGGCGCCTCGCCTACGCCGGCGCGGTCGCGACGGCAGACGTCCCACTGCCCGGAGCGATCGCCGTGTGCGACGTCGGCGGCGCGTCCACCGAGATCGCCGTCGGCGATCCCGGCTCGGAGCCGCGCTGGGTCGAGTCGGTCGATCTCGGTTCCGTGCGCCTGACGGAGCGCATCGACGGGGTCGGCGATGCGCGCGTGGAGGCGACGAAGGCCTTCGCCGGCGTCCTCCCGCCCTCGGTCGACGCCGCGCTCGCGGTCGGCGGCAGCGCACGCGCGGCTCGCCGGCTCGTCGGCTCGTGGCTCGGCGAGCCCGAGCTCGCAGAGGCGATGCGGCTCGTGGCGACGAAGCCGGGGCAGGCGATCTCCCGCCGCTACGGCGTGCACCGCACGCGCGTGAAGATCCTTCCGGCCGGGCTCGTTCTCCTGGCCGAGGTGCAGCAGCGGCTCGGGGTACCGCTGCACGTGTGCGACGGCGGTATCCGCGAGGGCGCAGTGCTCGCGACCGTCGCCGTGCTCGCCGCCTGAAGGTTCTCCGGTGTCAGACACACCAAGCGGTGTCTGACACCGGCGTCAGAGCAGCGCGAGGTCCCGCTCGTACGTGAGCAGCGCCGCGGCCTCGTCCGGGCTCAGCCAGCGCAGCTCGTCCACTTCCTCGTTCGGCGTGAAGCCGTCGTCGGCGACCGGACGCATCCGCCACCAGTGCACGCGCTTCGGGCGGCCCCTCGCGTCGACGTACTCGGTCGCGCCGAGATCGTCCTCGAGCTCGCAGCGAAGCCCCGTTTCCTCGTGCACTTCGCGCAGCGCGCAGTCCTCGTCCGACTCGCCGTCGAGCGCCTTCCCCTTCGGGAACGTCCAGTCGTCGTACTTCGGCCGGTGCACGAGCAGGATGTCGTCACCGCGCATGACGATACCGCCCGCGGCGCGGACGAACGTCACTTCGCCGCGCGCTTCAGCTTCTTCCACGCCTTGCGCCAGCCGTTGCGGACATCGGCACGGCCCGCACGCTCTCGCTCGATCAGGCGGCCGGCGACGACGCCGTGCTCCGGAGCTCCCGACGCGAGCTGTCGCAGCGTCTCTTCCGCGACGACCGAGTCCTGATTCTCGCCGAGGATGTCCTGGAATTTCTTCGCGCGCTTGACGACCGCGTCGTCACCCGCGAGCTCGTAGGCGTATCGCAGGCGCTTGCCCTTCTTGCGCAACGTGTGTAGCTCCGCGTTGGGCGCGTCGTCGCCGGTCGTCCGAATGCGCTTGCGGAGCTTCTTCAACTGCCGTTGCGCGACGTCAGTGAGCGTGAGGTCGGCGCCACTCGGCTCGAGCGCGTCGATCTGCGCCGAGAACGAGTCGAGAAGGGTGAAATAGCGATCGCTGTCGAGCGCCTTCAGCAGCGACGTGCGCGCGCTCGTGCGGCGGCGTTCGAGCGTCCGCAGCAGCGTGCGCGCTGTGCTGCGATCGCCGGCGTCGAGACCCTCGGACTCGCCGCGTAGCCGCGCGACGAGCACATCCAGGTCGCGGACGGCGCCGAGCTTCTCGCCCAGCCAGCGCAGCTCGTTCTCGAGCGCGACCACGTCGTTCGCGTACAGCGGGCGGCCGGTGCGCAGAAGCGCACGGGCGCGACGCGCGGCGACGCGCATGTCGTGCAGGCTCTCGGTTTCCTGTCCGAGCCGCGTCCCCGGATCGTTCGCGAGGATCGCGCGGAGTTGCGCGCGCAGGCGCGCACGCAGCGCCTCGAGGGGCTCTTTCGGCGTCGCCTCGCGCGAGACGCGCAGGACGCGGAAGAGCTTCGGCGTCCCGTCGGTGAAGCGCGCGCCCGCGTCTGTGAGCTCGTCCGCGATCGCGTCGCATTGCTTCGGCTTGCCTTCCTTCAGCTCCACCTCGACCTCGACGAACTCCTCTACGACGCGCAACGCATCCATGACCGCGACGTCGTCGATCGTCACCTCGGCGGTCGTGCCGTTGCGGGCCACGAGCGCTCCGTGGCGGCGGGTCCGCAGCTCGGCGACGGGCGCGACCCGTCCATGACGCAGGTGGGTGGTCAGCAGGCACGCCAGCGACGCCGGCGGCCGCGCCGGCCCGCCCGGCTCCTCCAGCTCAAGGCGTGCCTCGTCGGAGGGGAGCTTCAGCTGCCAGAGGCCGCGCCCGCGCTCGGTCCGCCGGCGGAGGGTGATTCCCGCCTGGGTGAGCGACCGGTCGGGCGTGTCGTAGTACACGGAGGTGAAGACCCGCGGCTCGAGCGGCTCGCCGCCGAGGTCGGGAAGCTCGAAGCCCTCGGGAGCCTCGAGCTTGCGCTCGTACTCGACGGTCGTATTCACGGGCCGGACGATACCGGCGGCCGTTTCGTTCACCGGACCGTTACAGAATCGCCGCCCATCGTCTCACGGTGTCCCGCATAGGGTCGTCCACGAACCCTCCGTAGTGCCATGAACGACGGCGCCCCTGCCCGAGGGGCGCTGTTCGTTTCAGGACTAGGGCAGCCCTCGCTCGGCCGTCCAGCCGACAGGTCGTGCCGGTTGAACAGCTCCCACCGGTCGACGAGGTTGCGCAGCCGGCGCCAGTCGCGCGACCAGCGGAGCGTGAGACGCGACGGGATCGCGCCGCGCCTCGCTCGATACGGGTGGGCGGCGACGAGCGCCGCCCCCTCGCCTCGGGCGTTCGCGAGCGGATCCCGCGCGCAGGCGCGTCCGCCGGCAGCCACGGATCGTCGCTGCGGTTGACGTGGTCGGTGACGCAGAGGACGTCGAAGCCGTTGCGCCCGTACAGGTCGACGAGCTCGGCCACGGTGAATGCGCCGTCGCTCCACCGGGTGTGTGCGTGGAGCTCGCGGAGAAGCGGCTCGATCTTGCGACGCATCGTCAACCGCAGTGTCGCCAGGTCGGACGGATGGTGACGAAGCGGTGTAGGAGCGGTGAGCGTCGGAGGAGGATCCCCGCGCCGGCGCCGCCGAACGCGACACTGCCGGCGGTCTCGACCGCATGCAGCACGATCGCGGTCGTCATCGCCCGCCCCATCGGCAGCCCGTGTGCGTGGAGCGCGACCGCCGCCGCTCCCTCGGCGATGCCGATGTTCGCCGGCGTGACCGAGATGGTCCCGGCGAGCTCGAGCGCCGGCACGACGAGCAACGCGGCCGACAGCGATCCGGTCACGAGCATGACTCCGACGATCCGCGCTCCGAGGGAGCCCGCTGCGAAGACGAGCGACTGCGCGTACATCCACGGCGATGCGCGGTGCCTCCGGGCCAGGACGACCGCTGTCGCGAGGCCGGCGGCGGGCACGAGGAGCGCTTCCGGAGGCAAGGCCGTCCCCGCGAGCGGCAGCAGCGTCAGCCATCTCGCCGTGCTGAAGACCGCGACCGCGCCGGCGACCGCGAGCATCCCACCGGGCACGATGCGTCCGAAGAGGTTGATCCGAAGCACGTTGCCGCCGTGTAGCGGAAGGACGGTGTTGGCGAGGGAGCCGCATCCGAACCGCGCGCACGCCTGCACGACGGAGACGCCGTCCGGGAGGAGCGCCCGCCAGCCGCCTGCGCTGAAGGCGAGTGCGGCGGCGAAGCAGACGCCCGCGAGGACGAGGCTCATCCTCGGAGCGGATTCCCCGCCGCGGCCGGGACTCCCCGGCCTCGGGCCGGATCGCTACCGGTCCGTCACCAGCCGGCGACCGGCCGCCGTCGCCTCGCGCAGCCGGTCTGCGAGCGCGCCCGTCAGCCGGCGGCGCTCGTAGCGCCACTGCCAGTTGCCGTAGACGACGCCTGGATGGTTCATCCGCGCTTCGCTGCCGAGGCCGAGCACGTCCTGCAACGGCACCATCGCCAGGCGCGCGCGCGACGCCATCGCGATCCCGATCAGGCTCCAGTGCGGCTCCGTCGGGTCGAGGCCGGTTGCGGCGCGCTGCCGCCGGTTCAGGCTCTCGAACCAGCCGACGGTCGTGTCGGTGTCGTGCGTGCTCGTGTACACGACCGCGTTCTCGGGATGGTTCTTCGGCGCGTGTAGGTTCGTCGGAGCGCCGCCGAAGGCCCAGTGGAGCACGACCATGCCCGGCAGCGCGAGCTCGTCGCGCAGGGCGTACACACGCGGGGTGATCACGCCGAGGTCCTCGGCGATCAGCGGCAGGTCGCCGAGCGCGTCGTCGATCGCGTGGAAGAGCTCGAGCCCCGGCGCGCGGCGCCAGTGCCCCCGGCGCGCGGTCTTGTGCCCGGGCGGGATCGCCCAGTACGCGACGAAGCCGCGGAAGTGGTCGACGCGCGCCATGTCGACATGGTCGAACGTGCGCCGAAAGCGCTCGATCCACCAGCGGAATCCGGTCGCGCGGTGTTGAGGCCAGTCGTACAGCGGGTTGCCCCAGAGCTGGCCGTTCGCGTTCAGCGGGTCGGGCGGCGCGCCCGCCACCTCGCCGTGCGCGAACAGCTCCGGCCACGCGGCGACGTCCATGCCTGCGTCGGAGACGTAGATGGGGACGTCGCCGATGAGCCGCACGCCGCGGTCGCGTGCGTATGTCCGCAGCGCGCTCCACTCCCGCTCGAAGCGAACCTGGTCCGCGAGCGCGCGCCCACCGGCGAAGCCCGCCCACTGCGCCGACCAGTACGGACGCGTGGCGACGAACTCCTCGATCTCGTCGGCCGACACCGGCGCATTCGGCTGCGCGAGCAGGGCGGGCGAGGCCGCGAACGCCGAGGTCGTCCGGTAGGGCGATCCGAACTCGTCCGGCGGTCCGAGCGGCAGCATCTGCCACCAGGCCTGCCCCGCTTCCGCGAGCCAGTCGACGAAGCGGTACGCCTCGTCGCCGAGCCGTCCGCCGGGAAGCGACGTGGGGTGGAGCAGGATTCCGGACGAACGCACGAGGTCCACGCAGTGATCCTCCCCGATCCGTGAGACTTCCGGCGACGTGCCACTGCCGAAGACGACGACGCCGCCTCCGCGCATCCAGATCCTCGAGGTGAAGCCGCAGGTCGACTGCGGACGCTTCCCCGTGAAGCGAATCGTCGGCGAGCGCGTGGACGTGTCGGCGCGCATCTTTCGCGACGGGCACGACGCGCTCGGCGCAGCCGTCCGCTACCGCCCGGCCGGGACGACGCGCTGGCAGGAAGTGCCCCTCGAGCCGCTCGGGAACGACCACTGGTCGGGTTCGTTCACCGTCGACCGACCCGGCACGTGGTCCTTCCGCGTCGGGGCGTGGACCGACCGCATCGCGTCGTACCAGGACGAGATCCGCCGCAAGGTGGAAGGCGGGCAGGCGGACCTGACCGGGGAGCTCACGGAGGGCGCGGCGCTGCTCGGGCGCGCGTCGCTGACGGTGGAGGAGGCGCTCGCGGCGGAAGCGGGCGACCGCTCGGGCATCGCGTCGTCGGAGGTGTACGAGGTCGACGTCGACCGTGAGCTCGCGCGCTTCGGCTCGTGGTACGAGCTCTTCCCGCGTTCGTGGGGCGGCTTCGAGGGTGTCCGCGAGCTGTTGCCGCGCTTCGCCCAGCTCGGCTTCGACGTCATCTATCTGCCGCCGATCCATCCGATCGGGACGACGAACCGCAAGGGGCGCAACAACTCGCTCACCGCGGCACCGAGCGACCCGGGGAGCCCGTGGGCGATCGGGAGCGACGAGGGCGGCCACGAGGCGATCCATCCCGAGCTCGGCACCGTCGCCGAGTTCGAGCGCCTCGTCGCGGACGCGCGCGATCACGGCATCGAGATCGCGATCGACTTCGCCATCCAGTGCTCGCCCGATCACCCGTGGCTGAAGGAGCATCCGGAATGGTTCAACCGTCGTCCGGACGGGACGCTGAAGTACGCGGAGAACCCGCCCAAGAAGTATCAGGACATCTACAACGTCAACTTCGAGAGCGAGGACTGGAAGGCGTTGTGGGCGGACCTGCGCGACGTCGTCCTCCTCTGGGTCGAGCGCGGCGTCACCGTCTTCCGCGTCGACAACCCGCACACGAAGCCGGTGCCGTTCTGGGAGTGGCTCATCGACGAGGTCCGTCGCGAGGATCCGGAGGTGATCTTCCTCGCGGAGGCGTTCACGCGCCCGGCGATGATGACGACGCTCGCGAAGGCCGGCTTCGCGCAGAGCTACACGTACTTCACGTGGAAGAACACGCGCTGGGAGCTGCTCGAGTTCATGGGCCAGCTGCTCGAGTGGTCGGATGTCTACCGGCCGAACGTGTTCGCGAACACGCCTGACATCCTGCACGAGTACCTCCAGCGCGGCGGCCCGCCGGCGTTCGAGGCGCGGCTCGTGCTCGCGGCGACGCTGTCGCCGGCGTACGGCATCTACTCCGGCTTCGAGAGCTTCGAGAACGTTCCCGTGCGCGACGGGAGCGAGGAGTACCTCGACTCGGAGAAGTACGAGGTGAAGCGGCGCAGCCTCGACGGGCCGCTGTTGCCGCTCGTCGCGACGCTCAACAGGGCGCGGCGCGAGAACCCGGCGCTGCAGCGCCTCGACGACATCACCTTCCTCGAGACCGAGAACGAGCAGCTGTTCGCATACATGAAGCGCGTGCCCGGCAACGACGTGGTCGTCATCGTCAATCTCGACCCGGTAGCGACCCAGCAGGGCGTGTGCATCGTCCCCGTCGCCACCGGGCTGCCGCCGGCGTACCGCGTCCGCGACCTGCTCGCGGGTGCGGAGTGGACGTGGCACATCGGCCGCAACTTCGTCGAGCTCGCGCCGGGGAAGAGCCACGTGCTGGCAGTCGTGCGGTGACGTGTGTGTTCTGTGAGATCGTTGCGGGTCGTGCGCCTGCGAGTGTCGTCTTCGAGGACGAGCGAACGATGACGTTCCTCGACCACCGGCCCGTGACGCCCGGGCACCTGCTCGTCGTGCCGCGCCGGCACAGCGCCTACCTGGCCGATCTGGATCCCGAGGACGGTGCGCAGCTCTTCCGCGTCGGCATGCGCGGGGCGGCCGCGCTGCGCGAGTCGCCCTTGCGCTGCGAGGGTGTGAACTTCCACCTGGCCGACGGAGAAGTCGCGGGGCAGGAGGTGTTCCACGTTCATCTGCACGTGATCGCCCGTTTCGCCGGCGACGGCTTCGGCCTGCGCCTCCCGCTCGACTATCGCGTGCGCGAGCGCACCGAGCTCGACGACGCGGCCGCGATGGTCCGAGGAGCATGGGATGTCTGAACAGTGGTTCGAGCGAGACCCGCTGTGGTTCAAGCGGGCCGTCTTCTACGAGGTCCACATCCGCGGCTTCTTCGACGGCAACGACGACGGCGCCGGCGACTTCCGCGGCCTGATCGAGAAGCTCGACTACCTGCAGTGGCTTGGCGTCGACTGCATCTGGCTCCTGCCGATGTACCCGTCGCCGCTGCGTGACGGCGGCTACGACATCGCCGACTTCTTCGGGATCCACCCCGACTACGGGACCGTCGACAACTTCAAGGAGTTCGTCGAGCAGGCGCACCAGCGCGGCATCCGCGTCATCGCCGACCTCGTCATGAACCACACGTCCGCCGACCATCCGTGGTTCCAGGAGTCGCGGACCGATCCGACCGGCCCGCGCGGCGACTGGTACGTCTGGGCGGACACAGACGAGGCCTACAAGGACGCGCGCGTCATCTTCGTCGACACCGAGCCGTCGAACTGGACGTTCGACCCGGTGCGCGGCCAGTACTACTGGCACCGCTTCTTCAGCCACCAGCCGGACCTGAACTACGACAACCCGGACGTGCAGGAGGCGATGCTGAACGTCCTCCGCTTCTGGCTCGACCTCGGCATCGACGGCTTCCGGCTCGACGCCGTGCCCTACCTGTACGAGCGCGAGGGGACGAACGGGGAGAACCTCTCCGAGACGCACGAGTACCTGAGGCGCGTCCGCGCCGAGGTGGACGCGCGCTATCCCGACCGGGTGCTGCTCGCGGAGGCGAACCAGTGGCCGGCCGACGTCGTCCAATACTTCGGCGACGGCGACGAGTGCCACATGGCCTTCCACTTCCCGGTGATGCCGCGCATGTTCATGGCCGCGCGCCGCGAGGACGCGGCGCCGATCTACGAGATCCTGGACAGCACCCCGGCGATTCCCGGCAACTGCCAGTGGGGCCTGTTCCTCCGCAACCACGACGAGCTCACGCTCGAGATGGTCACCGACGACGAGCGCGACTACATGTATGCCGAGTACGCGAAGGACCCGCGGATGAAGCTCAATCTCGGGATCCGTCGCCGTCTGGCGCCGCTGCTGGACGGGAGCCGGGACGACATCGAGCTCCTCCACGCGATCATGTTCTCGCTGCCAGGTTCACCCGTTCTCTATTACGGGGACGAGATCGCCATGGGCGACAACGTCTACCTCGGCGATCGCGACGGGGTGCGCACGCCGATGCAGTGGACGGGCGACCGGAACGCCGGCTTTTCGCGCGCCGACTGGGCACAGCTCTACCTCCAGCCGCTCATGGATCCCGTCTACGGCTACCAGGCGGTGAACGTCGAGGCGCAGCTCCGCTCTCCGACCTCGTTCCTCCGCTGGCTCCACCGGTTCATCGCCCTGCGCAAGGAGCACCCGGTCTTCGGGCTCGGTACCTACGAGCCGCTCGGCTCCGACAATCCGCGGATCTTCGCCCACATCCGGCGGTGGGAGGAGGACGTGATCCTGTGCGTTCACAACCTCGCACGGTCGGCCCAGCCCGTCCAGCTCGACCTCTCCCGGTATGCGGGTATGGTCCCCGAGGAGATGTTCGGCAGGACGAGCTTCCCGCCGATCGGGGAGCTGCCGTACCTGTTGACGCTCGCGCCAAGGGGGTTTTTCTGGTTCCGCTTGAGGCAGCAGGCATGATCGATGAGTCCGAGCTCATCGAGCACGTGAAGCATCAGCGCTGGTACGGCGCCAAGTCGCGGGACGTCGCACACGCACAGGTCGTCGACTCGGTCGCGCTGCGGACGGCGGACCCGCAGTACGCGCTCGCCCTCGCGGAGCTCCGGTACGACACCGGCGCTCACGACATCTACCAGCTGCTCTTCCCGGAGGAGGAGACCTTCGGGGTCGCGCGCGAGCTCGTCAGCGCAATGCGCTCCGGCCTCACGCTGCAGGGTGACGAAGGCATCGTCGAGTTCCGTCCGGTGCAGGGCTTCGCCGGGCTCGGACGCGAGCTGATCGACGCACGCGACGTCGGCGCGGAGCAGTCGAACACGTCGGTCGTCTTCGACGACGAGCTCATCCTCAAGGTGTTTCGCCGCCTCGAGCCGGGCATCAACCCCGAGCTCGAGGTGCTCCGCTTCCTCACCGAGCACGACTTCCCCAACATCGCGGCGCTCGGGGGCTGGTACTCGTACTCGGGCGGGCCGCTGGCGGCGACGCTCGGAATCCTGCAGGAGTACGTGCGCGGGGGCCTCGACGGCTGGGAGCTCGCGCTCGACGAGCTGGCGGAAGACCCGGAGCGGTTCCTCAGCCGGCTGCACCGGCTCGGCGAGGTCACCGGCGAGATGCACCGTGTGCTCGCGTCCGACCAGTCGGATCCGGCGTTCTGCCCGGAGACGCCGAGCGTCGAGGCGCTCGGCCTGCTCACCGCGACGGTCGACGAGGAGATCGAACGCGTCTTCCTCGCATTGCCCGACGACGACGAGAACGTCTCGCCGATCGCGGGCCGCGGCGAGGAGGTGCGCGACCTGTTGCGCCAGATGACGCATGCGGGCGCCGCGGGCCAGTTCATCCGCACACACGGGGACTACCACCTCGGTCAGACCATGTGGGCCGGCGACGACTGGGTGATCCTCGACTTCGAGGGCGAGCCGGCGCGGTCTCTCGCCGAGCGGCGTCGGAAGCGATCGGCGCTGCGCGACGTCGCCGGCATGCTGCGCTCCTTCGCGTACGCCGCGAGCGCGGTCTCGCTCCTGCGCGGAACCGATCCGCCGGAGAACTGGGAGGAGCAGGCGCGCGCGCGGTTCCTCGAGGGCTACGTCGACACCGTCGATCCGAGCCTCTTGCCCGCAGGGCACGCGGCGATCGACCGGTTGCTCTCCGTCTTCGAGCTCGAGAAAGCGGTGTACGAGCTCCAGTACGAGCTGGACAACCGGCCGGAGTGGGTCGGCATCCCCGTGCGCGGCATCCAGCGTCTGCTCGAGGAGACGAACACCCCGGCGTGATCGAACTGCTGGGCGCCGATCCGCACGCGATCCTCGGCGCGCACGAGGCCGACGGAGGCGTGGTCGTGCGCGCCTACCGGCCCGAGGCGCAGGCGGTTCGCGTCCAGCCTGCAGGTGTCGAGGCGAAGCTGAAGGACCCCGCCGGGCTGTGGGAGGCGATGCTGCCGAAGGCGCGGCTGCCGCTCGAGTACCAGCTCGAGGTCGAGTACGCGAACGGCGACACGTACACGCTGCGCGACCCCTATGCGTTCCTACCGACGCTCGGCGACCTCGACCTCCACCTCGCGCTGGAGGGACGTCACGAGCAGCTGTACGAGAAGCTCGGCGCACACGTGCGGGAGATCGACGGCGTCGTCGGCACCGCGTTCGCAGTATGGGCGCCGAACGCGCGCACCGTCTCCGTCGTCGGCGACTTCAACTCGTGGGACGGGCGAATCCACCCGATGCGATCGCTCGGGTCGGCCGGGATCTGGGAGCTCTTCGTCCCAGGCGTCGACCTCGGCACGAACTACAAGTACGAGATCCGCACACAGGATGGGCGCCTGCGCCTGAAGGCGGACCCGGTCGCGTTCTACGCCGAGGTCCCGCCCGGCAACGCGTCGCGCGTCTTCCGGTCCGAGCACGCGTGGGGAGATGACGCGTGGATCGAGCGCCGCGCGCTGGCCGACCAGCTGCACGAGCCCGTCTCCATCTACGAGGTGCATCTCGGGTCGTGGCGACGCAGCCCGTTCGAGGAGAACCGGCCGCTCTCGTACCGCGAGCTCGCGGACGAGCTCGCCGACTACGTCTCCGACCTCGGCTTCACGCACGTGGAGCTGCTGCCGGTGATGGAGCATCCGTTCTCCGGCTCGTGGGGCTACCAGGTCACGGGCTACTTCGCCCCGACGTCGCGCTTCGGCGATCCCGACGACTTCCGCCTGTTCGTCGACCGTCTCCACCAGCGCGGCATCGGCGTCATCCTCGATTGGGTCCCCGCGCACTTTCCCCGCGACGACTGGGCGCTCGCACTCTTCGACGGCACGCATCTGTACGAGCACGCCGACCCGCGTCGCGGCGCGCATCCCGACTGGGGCACGCTCGTCTTCAACCTAGGCCGCAGCGAGGTGAAGAACTTCCTTCTGTCGAACGCGCTGTACTGGCTGCGCGAGCACCATGCGGACGGCATCCGTGTCGACGCGGTCGCGTCGATGCTCTACCTCGACTACTCGCGCAAGGCAGGCGAGTGGATCCCGAACCAGTTCGGCGGGCGGGAGGACCTGGACGCGGTCGCGTTCCTGAAGGAGCTGAACGAGACGCTCTTCGCACGCGTGCCCGGCGTGATCTCCGCGGCGGAGGAATCGACCGCGTGGCCGGGCGTGTCGCGGCCGACGTACCTCGGCGGGCTCGGCTTCGGCTTCAAGTGGAACATGGGTTGGATGCACGACACGCTCGTGTACTTCCAGAAGGAACCCGTCCATCGGCAGTTCCACCACCACACGCTGACGTTCTCGCTCCTGTACGCGTTCAGCGAGAACTTCATCCTCCCGCTCTCGCACGACGAGGTCGTGCACGGGAAGCGGTCGCTGTTGGACAAGATGCCGGGCGACCGGTGGCAGAAGTTCGCGAACCTGCGCGCGCTGTACGCGTACATGTGGGCGCATCCTGGCAAGAAGCTTCTCTTCATGGGGGGCGAGCTCGGCGAGTGGGAGGAGTGGAGCTCGGAGGGATCGCTGCACTGGAACCTGCTCGAGTACGCGGAGCACGCCGGCATCCAGTCGCTCGTGCGCGATCTCAACCGCACGTATCGCGACACGCCGGCGCTGTGGGAGCTCGACTTCGAGCCGGGCGGGTTCCGCTGGCTCGAGGCGAACGACGCCGCCAACAACGTGCTCGCGTTCGCGCGAGTCGACAATGCCGGTGAGCGGCCGCTCGTCTGTGTGCTCAATCTGTCGCCCGTTCCCCGGTACGACTATCGCGTCGGGATGCCCATCTGCTGCCGCTGGCGCGAGGTGTTGAACACCGACTCGCCGTTCTACGGCGGATCCGGGGTCGGCAACCTGGGCGGCGTGGAGGCCGAGCCTCTGGGCTGGCACGACCAGCCGTATTCGGCTGCACTGACGCTGCCGCCTCTCGGCGCCGTCTGGCTCGTTCCCGAGTAG
>Ga0066705_10000048_pt1 | contig 19824 bp, 9 predicted proteins | sample GraSoiAngelo_154_FD_66506 | JGI IMG/M metagenome (GOLD analysis project Ga0066705, IMG submission 66506) | Grasslands soil microbial communities from the Angelo Coastal Reserve, California, USA - 14_1009_13_20cm | ecosystem: Environmental > Terrestrial > Soil > Grasslands | place: USA... | reverse complement strand
GTTCCGTTAACGAATCTCTATCGCGATGAAGTGCTCGAGGCTGCACGCTTGCCGATTTCACTCACTGCGTACACACCTTGTTTTCGCAGTGAAGCAGGATCTTACGGGAAGGACGTTCGTGGCATTATCCGCCAGCATCAGTTTCAGAAGGTGGAGCTGGTGAAGTTTTCGCGTCCTGAAAATTCGTATGACCAATTGGAAAAGCTCACGCGTGACGCAGAGGAGATCCTGCAGAAGCTTGGGCTCCACTATCGCGTAGTGACGCTTTGCACCGCCGATATGGGATTTTCAGCCGCCAAAACCTACGATATCGAGGTATGGCTGCCGGGGCAGCAGTTGTTCCGCGAGATTTCTTCGTGCTCGAATGTTGAGTCGTTCCAGGCGCGGCGTGCGAATATTCGCTACCGGCCTGAAGGCAAGAATAAAACTGAATTGGTGCATACTTTGAACGGCAGCGGATTGGCTGTTGGGCGCACCTGGGTCGCAATCGTCGAGAATTATCAACAGGCGGATGGCAGTGTCGTGATCCCAGAGACGCTGCGGCCATATATGGGAACGGATCGGATCACGGCGAAGAAGTGTTAATATCTCTGCCCTCCGGCGAACGTTTGCGGTAAAGCTTTTAACCGCTACGATCGCGGAGGGAAAGAAAAGCAGAGACCGTACGAAGTTTGCGAAGTGCAGGAGCAGAAACTAGACTTGAACAGGGCAGAGCCAATTTCGGGTGTAGCGGGCGCTCCCTCGGTGCCCATGACCAGAATCTGGCGCACAATTCGCGGCTTTATTCTCTGGTCATATGAGCGAGGAACGATTCAGTATGACGTAATGGTCACGTTCATTTTGATTTTTGTTTTTCTCTCCCCGTACTGGGTCAACTTCAGAGACAAACCGATCCAACGCAATCCGCATCCAACCGATGTAATCATTACCTCAGATGGAGGCGGCGGATTTATCTACCAGATTCAGGGCGTTGCTGTCTCCGCCAAAGACGATTTGGCCGTCCGCGAGCAACTGCTGCGCATCATTGAGCCAATAGCGGGAGAAGTCACCATTACCAAGTACGACATTGAGCGCGACCCGCTGGGACGGGTGCAGAGATATAAAGTCTGGGTGCAGAGATAAACGCCGCTTCCTGTTAATGAAAGTTCTGAGATCATCCCGATTTTTGTTACTGTTCGCGCTGTTGCCGCTCGCGTGCGCGCAGCAGGCGTCCGCGCCTAAATCAGACGGCGCGCTGGAACGCGTGCTGGCACAAATGGATAAGACCGCCGCAAACTTCCGCACCACTGAAGCCAGCTTCGTGTGGAATCAGTATTCGAAGGTTGTGGATGAAACTGACACACAGAAGGGCAAGGTATATTTCCGGCGTGCGAGCAACGATATTGAGATGGCGGCAGACATCACCGATCCGGAGAAGAAATACGTGCTGTTCAACGACAGCAAAGTTCAGGTCTATCAGCCGAAAATCGACCAGGTAACGGTTTACAACACCGGCAAGAATCGCGAGGCATTTGAAAGTTTCCTGGTGCTCGGTTTTGGCGGCCGCGGACACGACATGCTGAAATCCTTCGACGTGAAATATGTGGGAACAGAGACCGTCGAAGGCGTGGAAGCCGCCAAGCTCGACCTCACTCCGAAATCGCAGAAAGTAGCGAACACGTTCGCTCATATTCTGCTTTGGATCGACCCTGCACGCGGAGTTTCGGTGCAGCAGCAGCTTTTTGAGCCATCGGGGGATTACCGTTTAGCGAAATATTCCGTTATTGAGATTAATCAGAAAATTCCCGACACGGTTTTCAAGCTGAAGACGACGGGTAAGACCAAGATTGTCTCGCCCCAGGGCTAAAAACGCCCCGTGTTTTAAAATGAGCCTGGGCTGGGCCGAGAATTTGGATTCATGAAGATAAAGGCTGAAAAACGAAGCACGGCAGTTTATACTGCTCACGCACTACTCCCGAGGCTACGTCCGGGACAAACCACAACCAACTCCGGTCCTCATGGCTAAAGTCTTCACGATTCCGGTTCTTCCAAAAATGGGACGTAAACGGCGGGAACGCAGTTCCGATCCCCGTTACGTCCAGGGCCAGCGCCTGCTGGTGGAAGCGATGAAATACCTGACGCAATCGGATCCCGTATCCAATCGCGGGGCGATTGAACTGATTTCGGAACACGTGCGGACAAGGTTCAGGATGACGGACTCGCCGCTGGGATAGGAAGTGGCTGCCCAGAACAGGTAGGGGTTCTACACAGATCGGCCAGTGATGTTAAGACTATCCTCCACAAAATACAAATGTTACAAATGTTTCCACACCGCTGAAGTGACCCAGAGTCATGGCCTCGTACAGAATATTCTTCTTGATAGTTCGCAGCCAATCTGATTAAACTTCCTGCCCAATTGAACCTTTTGGAGACGTAGGCCAAAGAGGGGGACCCTATGTGGCGAAGCCAGGTTCTGCGGCGGACGCTTGTTCTGTTTTTTGTGGTGGTTATCTTCACCTGCTTGCCAGTCGTTGCTCAAACTGTCACCGGCGACATCACAGGAGATGTAACGGATAGTACGGGGGCGTTTCTACCTAACGTAACGGTCACCGCTTTAAACACGGGCACAAATCTTTCACGCTCAGCAACGACCAGCAGCACAGGAAATTATCGAATCCCCGATCTGCCGATTGGTCAATACAAGGTCACGGCAACGGCGCAGGGCTTTAAGACCGCTGTCCTGAACGCTGAAGTGCGCGCAGGGGCAATCGCGCAGGCGACCTTCAAGCTATCGGTGGGTCAGCGCTCAGAGGTCATCGAGGTCCAGGGCTCGGCGCCCCTCGTCGAGACTTCCCCGAACGAGAACAACTATGTTGATCGCATAAAGATTGAGAACGTCCCCTTGAACGGGCGAGATTTCAATTCGCTGCTGGCTATCACGCCAGGCGTACAACGCGATCCTGGCGGCGGCTTTCTGGCAATCAGCATTAATGGCGCCCGCACAACTTCTAATAACTATTTCATTGATGGTCTATACAATAATGATCGCTATTATGGTGACTCGGCCATCAACCAGACCGGCATTCTTGGTATTCCCGCCGTCACATTCCCACCCGACGCAATCGAGGAATTGAGTGTCCAGGAAACACCCTCCTCAGAATTTGGCGTGAAGGGCGGAGCTCCGATTCTGCTTAACATGAAGAGTGGGACGAATGCTTGGCACGGTGGAGCAAACTGGGTCAATCATAGCGGGTTTGGGGATGCCGCAAATTATTTTTCCAAGCACAATACCGACAATTGCGCCGGTCCTGGCGAGTGCAAACCTACTCCCATCCACAACAACCAATTTCATGCCAACATCGGTGGACCAATTGTGAAGGACAAAGCATTTTTCTTCCTTTTCTACGAGGGGCAGCGGAATAAGTCTGTCGCGATCAAGGGTAGAACAGTGCCTACACCTGATGAGATTACCGGGGTGGAGGATGACATCGCTGCCAAGGGCCTCACGATCGATCCAGTTGGACAGACGCTACTGAGTTATTTCCCCACGTCTCCGACGGGCACGTATGTCCAGCAGACTCCAAGCACAGCCAGCAATAACGAATTTGGCTTCAAATTCGACTACAAGTTGAACCAGCACAACTCCCTGGCGGTGCGCTACATTTTTGGTGACAGTTTCCAGAGTGGGCCGCCATACGCAGGTTTGCCCCCAAATCCAGCATTGCCGCAGGACTTGTTCAATTCTGTGGCTCCCTCACGTGCGCAAATGGCCGGTGTGAGCTGGACAATGAACATGGGTCCCAACAAGATCCTGGAGAGCCGGTTAGGATTTACGCGCTTCTCCCAAATTCTTGGCATTGGTAACAAGATTGATCCCAAGAGTTTGGGCATTGATACGGGACCACTGAGCCCTGGCGATTTCGGCGTGCCTTACGTTTACATGTACCACCTGGGTTATGGCGGTTACATTGGTGGCGTGCAGGGGTACCCAATCACTACGGCTCCCGATCAAACATGGGATTGGTCTGAGCATTTCTCCTGGGTTAAAGGGAACCACACCATTAAGATTGGCGGCAATTTTCAACGCGCCTACACGAACAGCCTGCGAAACTTCGGCAGGACTGGTTTGGCTGTTGGTTATTCCGGTTACTACATAGCATACTATGGTTATCACGGATACGTGAACGGTGATCCAGTTCAGAGTGATATTGAGCAGTTGCTGCTAGGTAAAGCGGACCTCGCTGATCGGAGTTTTGGGGACACCCACCGTCACATCTACCAGAACTCGGTTGGCTTCTATGCTCAGGATGACTGGAAAATCAAGCCGCGTCTCACTCTGAATTATGGTCTCCGATACGAGATCAACGGCACCATTCGTGACACCCAAAATAAGGAAGCCAACTTTATTCCTGGACGAGGCCTCGTCCAGGTAGGGAATGGCATCAGCGGCATCCACAATGTGGACTACAAAGACTTCGGGCCACACCTGGGATTCGCCTGGGACATTTTTGGCAACGGGAAGATGGCACTGCGAGGCGGGTATTCCTTGACGTTTGACGTCGCTAACTTCGGAGCCCTAGCAGCTCCTTACGGTTTTGCGCAGGCGCGCGCTGGAGTCTTTACTGAGCCCAATCTAGGCTTTTTCCAGATTTCGAATGCATCGGAAATAGGCGCCGGAGGAGCTGGCAGCGCGGGGACATACGAGCCTCCCTCAAACACTAATTATACGTTGGGGCAAGGTTGTTACGACCCGGTGACGCACGTTGGCGACTACATCTGTTTCGATTCCGCTGTCGCTGGACCATTGTACGGTGCTGATCCTACTGGAGTGCCACCGTTTAATGCGTTCTCCGTTCGACAGGACTTCAAAACGCCGCGCTACCACAATTTCAACCTCGCCATCCAGAGCGAACTGTTTCGTAACAATGTTCTTACACTGACTTACTCCGGACAACGTGGGCGCAAGCTCCTGATTTATCATGATTTAAATGCATCTCCTCTGGGATCTCCATGCACAAGAGATGTGGATTGTGATCCATTTCGTCCGTACACCAGTACCTTTCCCGATCTGCGGCACGTGATCGCAGCAACCAACCTCGGGAGCTCGCAATATGACAGCTTGCAAGCATCATACAATCAGCGTAGTTGGCACGGTTTGGACACACAGTACAACCTGACCTGGAGCAAGTGCTTCGACTTGAATTCGGTTAACCGGGGAGGACAGGGGGATTATCCACAATTAAACAATCCGCTGGATCTTAAAGATAATCGCGGCCTTTGCGATCACGACAGAACTCTCAATTTCAATGTTGGTGGCGTGTATTCCTGGCCCACAATCCGGGTCTTAGGAAACCGGCTAGGCGGAGGCTGGCAGCTCAGCACGATTTATACGGCGCTTAGCGGAAAGCCTTTTAGTGTTTTCAAGAATGGAGGTTCTGACCCGTCCGGGCAAGGGCTACGTGGGACTTCCATTCGCGACAACTACGATGGATCGCAGATTATTTACCACACGAGAAATCCGGACTCATACGTCGAGATCGTCCCGGGTCAATTTACAGTTCCGGATCCAGGAACGGTGGGTAATTCACGCAGAAATATGTTGCGCGGTCCGGGACTGAGCCAGTGGGATATGTCTCTCATCAAGAATACTAAAATTAATGAGCGGCTTAGTTTCCAGCTTCGCTGGGAAGTGTACAACATTCTGAATCGAGCGAATTTCGCACTGGCATCTCTGGACAACACAGGTACTAGCGCTCAGTTCGGTACGTTGACGCAAACACCAGACGTAGCTTCAGGCAATCCCGTAATTGCGCAAGGTGGTCCAAGAAATATGAATTTCGCCCTGAAGTTCATTTTCTAGAACATTAGGCCGGTACGAAACCCTGGGAGTCTGCCTATGGTAGACTCCCTTCTTTATGGCGGGTCGGCGCTCCTGGGTGGCTTTCTTCCCTCTTTTCTTCTGTGCCTTGTCGTTTGCGGCTACAGGCGCAGTTTTCCATCCCAATATCATCGTCATCACGCTCGATACTACCCGTGCCGACCGCATGGGGTTTCTCGGCTCGGCCCGGGGGCTTACTCCCAATCTGGATGCAATGGCGCAGCAAGGTGTCGTGTTCACCCGTGCTTACGCGCATGTGCCGCTTACGACTGCGTCGCACACGAGCATCTTCACGGGAACCTATCCTCAATACAATCATGTGAACGACTTCGGCATCCCCCTTTCGGCGCGTCTTCCCTATCTGCCGGACATCCTGCATCAGCATGGGTATCGCGCGGGAGCATTCGTCGGCTCGCTGATTCTCGATCCGCTGGACGGCACGGCTCCAGGCTTTGATCGCGGCTTTGACGTGTATGACGCCGGATTTCATTTGCGGCGGCACGGAATGGATCGCTACAAGTCAGTCGAGCGGCGAGCCGGTGATGTGGTGGATCATGCGCTCGGCTGGCTCAGCCATGTGCCAAACGGGCCGTTTTTTCTTTGGGTGCATTTCTACGATGCCCACGATCCCTACGATCCGCCGTCGCCATACAAGGAACGCTATGCCTCACAACCGTATGACGGAGAGATTGCGTATGCCGATGCCTGCCTCGGCAAGCTGTTCGACGCGCTCAAAAAGCACGGGCTTTACGATGAGACGCTGATTGCAGTGATGGCAGACCATGGCGAGTCGCTGGGTGCGCACGGGGAAAATACACACGGAATTTTTTTGTACGACGAAACGCTGCGCGTTCCACTGCTGATCAAGCTGCCGGCAAATCGCTCGGCGGGGAAACGAGTTGAGACCAGAGCCAGGCTGGTGGATGTTGCGCCCACGATCCTGGCCTCATCGGGATTTAGTGTGCCGCCGGAGATGCAAGGCGAGCCGCTTGTGAGCACGCCGAAATCTGCTCGGAATTCTACGAAGGCTGCTCAAAACGACGATGAGGACCGTCCCGCTTACGCAGAAACTGACTATCCGCATCGCGCATTCGGGTGGAGTGCGCTGCGAGCGTTGCGCTCGGGTAAGTATCTCTATGTTCAGGCGCCCGAGCGGGAGTTATATAACCAGTCGGCCGATCCGGACGCCGCTCACAACCTAGCCGGAAACTCGAACGCGATCGCAGACACAATGGCTGCGCAACTCGACGGCTTTCGTCAAAAGACCAGCCAGACTTTGGTCGATTTGGCCAAGCCTGATCCCGAGCAAATGAAAAAACTGCAAGCGCTGGGCTATGTAAGCTCGGATACTAACGCAGAGAAGGACGACAAAAAGCTCGCCGGTGTCGATCCCAAAACCAAGATCGAAATTTCCAATCTGTTGCACGATGCCATGTTCGACGTAGAAGACGCCCACTACCAGGAAGCGATTCCGTTGCTTGAGCGCGTGCTGAAAGAGCAGCCGGAAATGCCCGTCGCTAATATGCAATATGGAATGGCAGAAGCCCGGCTGCGAAATTATGACAAGGCGATCGCGCCTCTACAGAAAGCGACTAAGCTTCAGCCGGATAACGGCATGGGCCATTACGAGCTTGGCCTAGCGCTCTTTGAGACGGGTGATTGGAAATCCGCCGCGCCGCAGTTCGAGGCTGCGGTAGCGCGCGCGCCCAAGTGGGCGGATGCGCATTTTTCTCTAGCCGCAGTGTATGCGCGCATCGACCGCGTGCCGGACGCCATGACCGAGCTCGACACCACGCTTGCGCTCACTCCGAATCATTACCGCGCCAATCTGTTGCGCGGACGCATCCTGTCCCTGCAAGGGAACGCATTAGGGGCGTTGAACAATCTCGAAAAGGCGGTACAGGTTCAGCCCGAGTCGCAGGAAGCGCATTTATTTCTCGCCGATGCTTATGGACAGCTCGGGAGGACGGTTGACGCTGAACGCGAGCTGGCGGCGGCCCGGAACTCGAGACCGCCGGGACAGAATTGAGCAGATTTTCCGGAAGAAGAAAAGGAGCGGGAAGGTCCCGCCCCCGAGAAATGATTCTATCTGTACCTTAGAAGCTATAGCGTAAGGAGAGCTGCATGACGCGCGGCTTGGTTAAGGTATATCCATATTTACCGAAGCTGCCGGCGTCCGTCAGCGCTTCGTTATACGCTGATAAAGCCGCGTCAAAGCGGACGGAGTTGGTTACGTTGAACACTTCCCAACGTACTTGCAAGTACTGCTGCTCAGTAAGTTTCCAGGACTTACCCAACCCCATGTCGATCCCAAAGAAACCGGGACCACGCAATTCATTACGAGTACCAGACTCCCCAGGGAACGGATTCCGGAATGAACTGATTGCCTGCGTGGGATTGCGGAACATGTTTGGGTCATTGTTGGAGTCCCTGAAGGTCCCGACACCTCCGTTGTTGCCGTTGGGAACCGCAAAGCCTTGAAGCTCCCAGTTAGTCGGCCAGCCAGCGCCCGGATAAATGCCGAACGGGAAGCCACTGGTCCAGTGTGCGAGGCCGGAGAGACTCCAGCCGCCGAAAAGAGCGTCTGAGACTCGTCCCATTCCGCCACCGAAATGGCGGCCGCGGCCCACAGGCAACTCCCAAACCCAGTTGGCGTTGATCTGGTGCGTGGTATCGAAATCAGATACAGCGCGGAGTTGTTTCGGATCCCAGGCGTTGATCACCTGGTCCCCAAATCCGCCAGCGAAGTTGGCGTTCCCCTCAAAAAGGCTGACGCGTTCCGCGTTAGATCCCTGATCAATCGATTTTGAAAAGGTGTAGTTGAGGTCGAACTGCAATCCTCTCGACATCGGGCGCCGAAGGGTTAACTGCAACCCGTGATAGGCGCTGTTGCCCTGGCTACGCCACGCCCACAGCGACGAAAATTGATCACTCCAATAAGCAAATGGCGCCGTGTTGCCGTTGATTGTCGCGCACGCCGGCAAGCACAACAGATCGGCAATGAAAAGCGCGGTGGTCTCGTTGCCGGTAAAGCAGGAGTACATGTCGTACATAGCTTGAGTGGCCGTATAGTTGGCCGCGTTTACATTGTTGCCGGGCGCACACCCCAGATCGGTTGGGTCACCCGGTGGCCCAAAACCTAAGTTGCCTGCCGCCCCTGGGAACAGGTTTTCCCAGTAGGGAATGGGTGCCAAACTGTTGATATCGACGCCTTGCAAAGCAGCTTTGGAAAGCTGGGTAGCCGCCTTGAAGTAATCCGTTTGAGACTTTGTATCAACCAGATCGAGTGGCATCGCCAGTTCTGATTCTTGCAACAAACGACGCCCGAGGCGACCGATATAAGAGGCTTCTATCACAAACTGATTCGGGAGTTCCCGGGTGATGGAGAAATCAAACACGTGGGAGTACGGAGTCCTGAGCTTGTCATCCAAGCCCCACGCGATTGCAAAACCAAAGCAAGGATCATTAGGAGGGGTGAAGGGAAACCCGTGGGGCGGAGGAGGTGAAAGGCTAGGACAGCCCGGCGTCACGCTCTGGGTGGGAACTGTAGTCAAATTCGTGAAGCGTGCGGTTGTATCCACGTCCTGGAAGCCGGCGGGATTAATTATCGATGTTGTCAATCCATACGACCCCTGCCGATCAAAGGTGTTGATAATGCCCTCACCGAAGTGATCGAAGTAGATTCCGTAGCCTCCCCGAATCGAACTCTTTCCGTTATTTCCGAACAGCTTATGCATAAAGCCGCTTTCGAAATTCGGCGAATAGGCAAAGGCAAATCGTGGGGCAAGATCCTTGTAATCCCAGTTCCAGTAAGGCTTACCACCGTTCGCCTTCCCCGAGAGGTTGAATGTGATTTCAGGCTGGGCCGAGGAGGGCTCGCCCACCAGCATGCCCTTGGCACGCGCGTTAAACCAATCGTGCAAACTGAAAGTGGGCGCAGCTTGTTCACCGTGAGTCTCGTAAGGCGTTTGCAATAGAGAATGCCGCAAGCCTAACGTCAGAGTTAGATTCGGCTTCACCCGCCACGCATCTTGGACGTACCACTCGCCCTCCCAATTCTTAAAATGGCGGGGAATAAGCGTGCCGGGCGTAGCCACCACTCCGTTCTTGTCCTGATTGAAAATTGTAGTTACCTGCGTAAGCAAGCCGGCAGCTGCGGCTGTAGCGAAGTCGTAATCCGTGCCGAACTGCGTATCCACCGCAGGAAGGCCGAATGCTCCAGGGTCAAGCGACGATCCCGTATTCGCAATTCCCGCGTTATCCAGCCAGAACACGTTCGTCAAGGCATTCGAGAAGTTTTGCGCGTTGGATTGTCGGTTATTAAAGATGAAGCGGTGCGTAGTGCCGAACTGAATGGTATGCCGTCCCTTGGTCCAGGTGACGTCATCGGCAAAATTATGCACAGGAACGTTCACAAACACACTACGGCTCAGGCCGACAGGATCAGCCAACCCGCGGAAAGTCGCCTGGTTGCTGGTCGCCAGGCCGGCATCACCTGTGCCTTGGCGAATGAAAGCATAGCGAAAGTTGTTGATTAGGTTGTCGCGGAACAGGGCTGTGTAACCAACTGCGACGCCCTTGCTGTTGTTGGTCAAGAAATCGTTTGCAGGCAAGCCGGGGAATTGTGGGGGCGCCAAAATACGATCATTCTGCAAATTTCCGCGTAAGAATAAACTGTGCCGCCCAGAGCTGTCCATTTTGAAGTCGAGCCTAGTGATGAAGGTATTCAGAGTTTGTGGATTCGTGCCCGCAAAGGTAAATCCTCGGAAATCCAGACCGTCTCCGACCACATCTGTGTTCGGCTGCGGATAATGGGTGAATATGGCGTCCACATTTGGATCAACCGCAGCGACATGAGGGTCCATGCCGCAGAAGCCGTTCACGTCTGCCCACGGGCAAATAGGAACCCCCGCTGCGATTCCATTCGCGGCTGCATTGGGATCCATGCTCTTGAACTGGTCAGGCGTAAGCGTAGCGATTAGCGAACCGTTTGGTCCCGGCGTCACTTGAACGTTTGGATTGCCGGTGGAGCAACTTGGATCGGTTTGGTCGCAGCGATAGCGCATGATTCCCTGCCGCAAAAACTCGCTGGGCACGAATTGGTTAATCTGCGTAGTTTCGTGTGTACGCTGACCTTCGTACGTAGCGAAGAAGAACGCACGATCCTTCTTGATTGGTCCTCCAACGGACGCACCGAAGGTGTTGCGAATCAGCTGTGGTGGCTGGTTGGCTTCACCATTGCGGAGTTGTGCTTGTTTGTTAAACCAGTCGTTAGCGGACGTAAATGCGGTCCGGTTGTACTCATATAAGGAACCATGCAGGTTGTTCGTCCCACTCTTTGTTACCAGGTTGACTTGGGCGCCGGAAGCGCGTCCCGCGTCAGCATTGGCGCTGCTCGTGGTGACCCGAAATTCCTGCAACGAATCAAGCGTGGTCCGCAGCGCACCCCGGAATGCGTAACCCTTCAATTGATCGTTATTATCAAGCCCGTCGAGCATTACATTTGTCTGATCACTGCGGGCACCGTTTACTGATCCCCCTCGGCTGTCCTGGTCCTGCTGATCAGGGGTCTGCGAGCCCAAGTAGGTCACACCGGGCTGAAGGCTAAGAATGGCGACGGGATCGCGTCCCTCAGCGGGGAGCGCTATAAGCTGATTCGCGTTAAATACGTGCCCTTGGCTGGCATCTTCAGTGTTGACTGTCGTCGCCGCTCCCGTAACTTCCACCATCACTGCCGACCCTTGCACCTGAAGTGTGAAGTCAAGTGTCGCCGGCGAACTGACCTGCAGGATTACATTGCCCTGGTTAATTGGGGCAAAGCCACGGGCAGTCACGCTCAGAGTATAGGTGGAGGGTGGTACTTGCAGGAATTGATAGACACCCTGCTGGTCGCTCTTCGTGGTACGCGAGAACGCGGTCGCAGGGTTGCTTAATGTAACGCTCGCGTCTGACACTACGGCACCTTTCACGTCGAAAATAGTTCCGTGCAAGGAGGTGGAAGATTGGGTCCGGGCAAATGTGCTTAGAGCGAGAACGATGGCAAACAACGAAGCTACTAAGTGCGAGGAGGAACGCATAGCAACTCCTTTAAACGGGTATGTGGTCTGGCTGCTGTCGAACCTGAAAGCCTTAACAGATACAGGGAATGAGACCCTGAAGGACTTTACCGAGGCAATTTGCAATTCCCTGGCCAAGCCGTGTCGCTGAATTTTCAATGATTTAACGTTTTAATGAGAGAAAAATCCAAATTTCAAGAGATCGGATACAGCTTTTTGAAAAATCAGAATTCAGCCATGCACGTTGAGATTGTTCGAACAAGGACGCTGACAAGCAATAACAGCACTGGGTAACACTCCAGCGTGTACCGAGGCTCGGGGTTCTCCAGCGTACCCAGAAAAGCGGATCGGACGACTAAAAACAGCACTAGAAGCCCCACATATGGAATTGCGCGCCCACGCACAAGGCCGACCACAGCGGCCAGCACGTAAGCGAGACCGATTGCGCCGAAGGCACTGGCAACTGCTGACCACATCGGATCGTCGTTAAATTCCCACCAGCGGCTATCGGCGGGGAGCATTTCGGTGCGGGGGCGGAGCCACATGTCAGTAATGCGCAGAAGGGGCAGCCAGATATAGTAGCGCAGCGGGGCGGCATGGATTCGGGCTTCGGCCAGGGCCTCGAATCGGGCATCGAGGTCGGGATCGATATGGAGCACCTGGTTGTAGTCGTTTATGACCTGTAACGTTTGTTTCTTCTGTTCTTCTGAGTCAAAGGCGCGGTTGGGCAGCTTGATGGGGTCGATGGTTGCTCCGGGGACCTGCCAGTAGATTTCCTCGACTGAGGCGTAGTCAACGATCCATGTCTTGACCCAGCGATTGAATCCCACGGGGACATATTCGCCTTCTTCATTGGCATAGCGCGGTGCAAGCGGCTCAAAGCGGCGCATCGTGTGGAGGTTTCGAAGAGTCCAGGGGACGAGGGGCGCGAGCGAAACCGCAGCAACGATAAGCCCGGCGCGGAGATGGGGCAGGATTGGTTGGCCGCGGAGAATAAGAAATATCAGGTAGATTCCGATCGAGATAAGAAGCAGGCCGCCGTCGGGCCGGAGGAGGATTGCTCCCGCGATTGCGGCTCCACAGGCGAGCCATGCGGAGATTTTTGTTTTTCCTCGCGCGCTTGCGCGCGATCGGGGTGTTTGAACGGAGAGGTTCGATGGCACGACTGAAGTCGTACCCTTCCCGACGGTGTCTTTACGATTTGCGTCCTCCCGAATCGTGTTGGGTTCGTATTCCGGAGAAGACTCCCGGGAAGCTACTAATCCATCTAATCCAATGATTGCGAAATCCAGCGCCAGCGCGGTAAAAAAAATCTCCAGAGTTTCCGTCAGGGCGGCGGCGGCGTAGTTGGCGAGAAATGGGCAAAGCGCGGCCAACAAGAAGGCTACTTTTGCGGCTCGGGGAGGGATGAGACGTCGCGCCATGTCCGCGATCAGAAAACAAGTGCCGATATCCACGAACATCTGTGTGATGAGCACTGCGCGATAGTGCTCCATCCCGAAAATTGCGAAGATCAAAGCGAGAAACGCGGGATAACCTGGCAGGCGGATGTAGGTGGGAGAGATTCCCTCTGTTCTGCTCAGGCCATAGATGCCGTGCTGGAGCCAGTTCTTGGCAACGTCGCCATAGACGAAGGAGTCTGTTGTGACGCCGGGAAAGCGAAAAATAAAGAACAGCCGCAGCGCAATCGCGGCGAGAGTCAGCAACAGGAAATAGCGAAAATTTTGGCGCACGAGATCACGCACGCTGGGAATATAGCGCGTTTTGAGCGCATCGCCACGACCGCAACGCGCGCGAAATTCCTCGCATCTAAGTGATTAACCTGCCGTTTGACCCTCCCCCAGCACCAGCTTAGGATGGAAATGGCCTTGACCAAATGGCGCAGCAGCCTGTCTTTTACGATCCCCGTCAAGCCCGCTGGAAGCGGCTGCGGCGGATTTTTGACCTGGCAGCGCTTGCCTTTACTTTCTTAGTCATTTTCTTCATCTATACCGCCCTGCGCAGCGAACGTCTGCCCGACCTTCTGCTGCCTATTCAAAAACGCCCATATCACGCGCTAAAGGAAAAAGAGAAAAAAGAGAAGGTTAAAGAGCGGCGCAGGCTGGCAGCTTTACACCGAGGCCATCGCAAGTCGAAGTCGGCACCGTCGCAAGTGAAGCTGAATGCGGAGGAAGGCATCCGCGCTGCGTTTTACGTTCCCTGGGATGCGGCCAGCTTCTCGTCATTGCGCGAATATGCACGCCAAGTCGACTTGCTTTTTCCGACATGGCTGCAAGTGCTCACGCCAGATGGCAGGCTGCAATCTGTCGACGAGCAAACCAACAAGCTGTTCAATGTAGTGCAGGGTTCCACGGTTCATTCGGTTGATGACAAGGTCATGCCGTTTGTGAAGTCAGAAGACACAGGAATGGAAGTTTTTCCCGTGGCGCAGAATTTTGACGGAACGGATTGGGTTGACATCAGCTCGTTTCTCAACGATCCCGATGCGCGTGCACGTTTTGGCCAACAGACCGATGCCTTTCTTGCAAGCGACAGATTTCGCGGACTGATGATTGACTTTGAGGACTTCCCGCAGAAAGCTCAGCCCGGCTACATGGCGCTGCTGACGGAGCTTTCGAGCGATCTGCACGCAAAAGGGCTGAAGCTGTATGCCAGTGTTCAGGCGCGTAACCCAGATTTCGATTATCCGACTGTCGCGGCGCTAGTTGATGGCGTGATCGTCATGAACTATGACGAGCACTATCCGGGAGCGGCTCCGGGGCCGGTGGCATCGCAAGAATGGTTTGTGCGAAATCTGACCGCGATAAAGAAAGTTGTGCCTCAGGAGAAGCTGATCTGCGCGATTGGCAACTATGGTTACGATTGGGTGCAAAGACCTAAACACGGGACTCTTCCGCCCGGCGTGAAAGACACAAACGCTTCTGTGCAGGATGCGTGGCTGACGGCACGGGATTCGGAAGCGGATATGGATTTCGATGGCGACAGCCTGAATCCGCACATTACTTATCTCGACGAAAACAATCGCCAGCATGATGTCTGGTTTCTTGATGCTGTGACTGCACTCAACGAAATGCGCGCGGCGCAGCTTCTTGGAATCAACACGTTTGCGCTTTGGCGCTTGGGATCGGAAGACCGGTCGCTGTGGCGAGTATGGGATGTGCCTGGCGAAGCCGCAGCTCCCGAAAAGTTGAAGGATGTTCCTCCCGGGCAGGACGTCGACATGGAGGGCGACGGGGAAATCCTCCGCATCGAGGCTCGTCCTACGGACGGCGAGCGGTCAATCACGTTGGATGTCGCATCTGGTCAAATCACCGATGAGAATTTCGATTCTTTACCGGAGCCTTATCGAGTGGGACGCTATGGTTCGAGCAAGAACCAACTGGCGATTACGTTCGATGATGGACCCGATCCCGAGTGGACGCCGAAGATTCTCGACGTTCTAAAAGCGAAGCAAGCTCCCGCGACGTTCTTCCTAATCGGAATCCAAGCCGACAAATTTGCTGATCTGACGGAGCGCATATATCGCGAAGGGCACGAGATTGGAAATCACACTTTTACGCATCCTGATATCAGCAACATCTCGCATCGCTTCATGCAATTGGAGCTGAATCTGACCGAGCGGCTTTTTGCCAGCCGCCTGGGAATGCGGACCATCCTTTTCCGGCCTCCTTATTCCATTGACCAGGAGCCTGACACGGAAGATCAGGTGCGGCCGCTCGAAATAACGCAGGATATGGGCTACACCACGATCGGAAACAAGATAGATCCCAGCGACTGGCGCGAAAATCCGCATCGCTCGGCCGAGCAGATTTCTGCCGATGTGCTGGCCCACCTGCCACCGTGCGCACCCAATGACCAGCGCTGCGGCAATATCATTTTGCTGCACGACGGCGGGGGCGAACGCCGGGAAACGGTTCGCGCTTTGCCCATGATCATTGACGGCATTCGCGCCCGCGGGTATCAGATTGTTCCTGTATACCAACTGCTCGGCAAAACGCGGGCCGACGTGATGCCGCCTCTGCCCGCCAACGAGCGCTGGGCGGCGCGGCTGAACTTTGTTGGATTCTGGCTGTTTGATTTCACTATCAAGGCAATCACGTGGATTTTTCTTATCGGCGACGTTTTAATGACAGGCCGACTACTGATCATCGGCGCCTTTGCGATCTTTGATCGGCTGCGGCGACGACAATATGGCTGCGACGTAGGTTCCTACAAACCCGAAGCGGCGGTATTAATTCCGGCTTACAACGAAGAGAAGGTGATTGAGCGCACGGTGCGGGCGGCCCTGGCCTCGGATTATCCCAATCTGCGGGTGATTGTTATTGACGATGGATCGAAGGACAAGACGCTGGAAGTGGCGCGCGCCGCCTTCGCGCGCGAGGAGATCACCGGCAAGGTGCTCATCCTAACGAAACCCAATTCTGGAAAGGCTGATGCGCTGAATTTTGGGCTCGAGCATTTGCGTACTGAGGAAATTTTTGTGGGCATAGACGCCGATACAGTGATTGCCCACGATGCAATCTCGCGGCTTGTCCCGCACTTTATCAATCCGCGGGTAGGCGCTGTGGCAGGAAACGCGAAGGTCGGAAATCGCGTGAATCTGTGGACGCGCTGGCAGGCGCTGGAGTACATCACCAGCCAGAACTTCGAGCGCCGCGCGCTGAACACTTTGGGTGCGGTAAGCGTGGTGCCGGGAGCGATCGGCGCATGGAGAACATCGGCCGTCCGCGAGGCGGGTGCGTTTCACACTGATACGGTTGCCGAAGATGCCGATTTGACCATGGCGCTATTGCAGCGTGGTTACCGCGTGGAATACGAAGACCGCGCGCTGGCTTACACAGAGGCTCCGGTCAATGCGAATGGGTTAATGCGGCAGCGCTTCCGCTGGTCATTTGGAATCCTGCAATCAGTTTGGAAGCACCGCTCGGCATTTGGCCGAAAAGGCGCTCTGGGCTGGGTGGCGCTGCCGAACATCTTTATCTTCCAAATCGTTCTGCCGCTGGTCTCGCCATTCATTGATGTGATGTTTTCTGTCGGCTCGATCTGGTACTTCATTCAGAAGTTTTATCACCCCGAGTCAACCGACCCCGCCAGCTTTCAGCGGCTGGTTCTGTTCTTCGCTGCATTCCTGGTGATTGATTTTCTTGCCTCTGCCATCGCCTTTGCACTTGAGCGCCGCGAACCCGAGGGGCGCGAAGATGTGTGGTTGCTTAGCCAGGTTTGGCTGCAACGATTTGCGTACCGTCAGTTGTTTTCGGTAGTGCTGCTCAAGACTTTAAAGCGGGCCATCGAAGGTCAGCGGTTCGCGTGGGACAAACTGGAGCGCACGGCGAAGATGAGCTATCGTACCCCTGAGCCGCGCGAACCGGTGAAAGTTCCGTAGCTGCAAAGCCGACGACGATGTCTCCCCGGTGCTAAAATTAATCGGTCGCGAGGCAGTCTTGGCGCGATCCATATCCCCCTCGAGGTGCGCTCATGGCAACTGTTGAAGCCCCTGCTAGCCCGAAGATTCGCCTGCATGAAGGCCCATTCGTAAATGAGCCGCTCATAGATTTCACAAAAGAAGAGAATGCTCGCAAGATGCGTGCCGCCATTGAAAAAGTGCGCGGACAACTCGCCCGCGAGTATGACTTGATTGTCGGTGGCAGGCGTGTGAGGACGACTGACAAGATCAAGTCTCTGAATCCGGCGAAGCCTTTGCAGATTGTGGGCATTCATCAGAAAGCCGGCAAAGAACACGTCGAGCCTGCGATGAAAGCGGGGCTCGATGCGTTTGACAGTTGGAGCCAGACATCCGTCGAGGAGCGCGCCAGCCTTTTGTTCCGCGTAGGTGATTTGCTGCGCGAACGCAAATTCGAGTTTGGCGCATGGATGGTGTTTGAAGTCAGCAAGAACTGGGCGGAGGCCGACGCGGACGTTGCTGAGACCATCGATTTTTGTGAGTACTACAGCCGGGAAGCTCTACGACTGGCCAGGACTGAGCTGCCGGTGCAGATGGCCGGAGAGCGCGACACGCTGTTGTACATTCCGCTGGGCGTGGGAGCGGTGATTCCGCCATGGAATTTCCCATGCGCGATTATGGCCGGGATGACGCTGGCCTCGATCGTTTCCGGTAATACTGTGATTTTGAAACCGTCGAGCGACTCGCCGACCATCGCGGCAAAATTTGTGGAACTGCTCGAAGAAGCTGGTATGCCCGAAGGTGTGGTTAACTTCTGCCCTGGGGCCGGTGCCAGCTTCGGGGATGCGGTAGTCGCTCATCCGAAAACGCGCTACATCGCATTTACCGGTTCGAGAGAAGTAGGATTGCGGATCAACAAAGTCGCCGCCGAGCAAGCGCCGGGTCAAGTTTGGATCAAGCGCACGATTCTGGAGATGGGCGGCAAAGACGCGATCATCGTGGATGCGGACGCGGATATCGACTCAGCCGTTGAGGGCGTGGCTGTTTCTGCTTTCGGCTTCCAGGGGCAGAAGTGCTCGGCCTGCTCGCGGGCAATCATTGATGAGCGAATCTACGACAAGTTCCTGGAGAAACTGAAAGCTCGCGTGGAGAAGATCAACCTTGGCGATCCTGCCGAAAACGCCAACATGGGGGCTGTGATCAACGAAGGCTCGATGAAGACGATCATGAGCTATATCGAGCAGGGAAAGAAAGATGGCCGGCTGATCACCGGCGGCGCTCGCGCCGTGAACGCCGGTGATGGCTACTTTATTCAGCCGACGGTCATCGCCGACATTCCTCCAAAGTCGAAGCTGGAACAGGAAGAAATATTTGGGCCGGTACTCGCTGTCGTTAAATCGAGGAATTACGATCACGCCCTGGAGATCGCTAACGATACGGAATTTGGCCTGACTGGCGCGGTTTACACACGCTCACGTGAAAAAATCGAGCGTGCGAAACGCGAATTTCACGTCGGAAATCTTTACATCAACCGCAAGTGTACCGGTGCAACAGTGGGCTGCCATCCCTTCGGCGGATTCAATATGTCGGGTACAGATTCAAAATCCGGAGGGCCGGATTATTTGTATCTCTTCACACAGGGGAAGGCTATCGGAGAGAAGGAAATTTAGAGCCTGAAATGCGTACCAACCGGAAGTATTGTGGCTTCCGGTTATTTTTTTCGTTTCCGAATTTTCGGTTGCAATGCACCGCTGGTTAGTTGCAGAATGTGCGCTCTTACGTTCGCCAGCAATTTTAGGTAACCGAACCTGAGCCAGCGAGGCGCGCGGCTTATGGACATCTCCCATCACGATGTTCTTCTCGTAGGCGGAGGTGGGGCCGGACTGCGAGCTGCCATCGCCGTGGCCGAGACCAATGCCAACCTCAGCGTCGCGGTAGTTTCCAAGGTTTACCCCATGCGCAGCCACACGGTCTCCGCGGAAGGCGGCGCTGCTGGGGTAATCAAGCCGGGAGACACACTGGATGAACACGCCTACGACACCATCTCGGGCGGGGACTGGCTCTGCGATCAGGATGCCGTCGAAATTTTTGTAAAAGAGGCGCCCGAAGAGTTATTGCGCCTCGAGCACTGGGGTTGCCCCTGGAGCCGGGATCCCGACGGCCACATTGCCGTGCGGGCATTCGGTGGCATGAAGAAAATGCGCACGTGGTTTGCTGCCGATAAGACCGGGTTCCACCTTCTGCACACGCTGTTTCAGACCACACTCAAATTCAAGGCAGTCACCCGCTATGACGAGTGGTTTGTGACCAAGCTCCTGGTAGACGACGACCGCGTCCAGGGCGTGGTCGCGTTGCAATTGATGTCCGGCAAGATACAGGCGATCACGGCGCAAAGCGTGATCCTGTGCACTGGAGGGTGCGGGCGCGTTTTTCCCTTCACCACTAACGCAAGCATTAAAACAGGCGATGGCATGGCGCTGGCGTACCAAGCAGGCGCTCCACTCAAAGAC
>Ga0066705_10000047_pt1 | contig 19870 bp, 17 predicted proteins | sample GraSoiAngelo_154_FD_66506 | JGI IMG/M metagenome (GOLD analysis project Ga0066705, IMG submission 66506) | Grasslands soil microbial communities from the Angelo Coastal Reserve, California, USA - 14_1009_13_20cm | ecosystem: Environmental > Terrestrial > Soil > Grasslands | place: USA... | reverse complement strand
CGGCGTTTGTTATTCCAAATGCCGCCAACAGATCGCGTTTGCAGGACAGCTTACCGCCGAGGTCTTGCGGCGAATAATGCGCTGCGATGAACTTATCCGTCTGCGGGCTCCACTCGTCGTAATCTACGCCGTTCAAAATTCCAGTCACGGTAGAGGCGCGGTCGCGCAACACGCCTTCCAGGCCGAATCCGAATTCAGTAGTCTGGATTTCCTGGCTGTACTTGCGGCTGACCGTAGTAACGAAGTCGGAATAAACCAGCGCTCCCTTCAAAAAGTTCACATTGCCGAAAAACTCCATCTTGGAGATGGTGAACAAATCCCACGGAAGCGTGAGCAGCGGCAAAGTGTCGGGCGGGAACAGTCCCTGGTAACCCATATTGTGGATAGTAAAAACAGTCGCTACATCGCGAAACGCGGGATCCTCCGCATACTGTGTCCGCAACAAGATCGGAATCAGAGCCGACTGCCAATCATGGCAATGAAACACATGCGGCACACCCAGAATCTTGGAGGCTTCCAGCACCGCCCGTGAGAAGAGAGCGAACCGCTCCGCATTGTCGGGATAATCGCCCGCCGAAGTGCCATACAGCGCGTCGCGATCAAAAAACGGTGGATATTCCACAAAATAAAACCGCACGCCGGAATGATTGCCCCCAGACACAACTGAGCAGAAGCGATAGCGATCGTCGAACGGTACCGTGATGCTCCGTACCACCGTCTGCGCGTCGCTCAGTTTGGTCTGGCGATATCGTGGAACATAAACGCTGACCTGATGCCCTAGCTCGGCCAGCGCTCGAGGTAGAGCGCCGACAACGTCGCCCAACCCACCGGTTTTGGAAAAAGGCACGCATTCCGAAGCCGCAAACGCAATATGCATGAAGACTGCTCCTTGTAAACTGGTCGCCCGGTTTCTGCGGCGCACGCTATCATAATGAGTGCCAGGGTAGCATCGCTCCGCAGATGAGTTTGCAGGACAACTTGTCAGTCTAAACGCCGGGAAGAAAGAGGGTCAATGTGCCGAAGATTGCCGCAGCACCTCCGGGCAGCGCGCGTAAACCCAAATTGGGCCAACACTTTTTGGCAGATCACTCGGCGGCCGGCAGAATTGTTGATGCGCTCGGCGATGTTTCCCAGGGTACAGTCCTCGAAGTCGGGCCGGGACGAGGGATCATCACTTCCCTGCTGGCGCCGCGAACTCGCAGACTAATCGCCATCGAACTGGATCGCGTCTTGGCAGCTCAATTGCGCATGAAGTTCGCCCTCAGGCCGAGTGTGGAGATTATTGAAGGCGATATTCTTGCCATTGATTTCAGCACTTTGTTTGGTCCGAAACCGGGCAGTACGCGGCCCGGCATCGAGTTCAAACCGGAACCGGTCCACGTGGTCGGAAATCTTCCCTATTACCTTACCTCTGACATTCTGTTGCGGCTGTTTGAACAGCGCCAGTATTTCCAGACCATTGTGATCATGGTGCAGCGAGAAGTAGCGGACCGCCTCGCCGCAGCGCCAGGAAGCCGCGACTATGGCCTGCTTTCCGCAACTGCCCAACTCTATGCTCGCGTGCAGATCTTGTTTACCTTGGCGCCCGGCGCCTTTTCGCCACCGCCGAAAGTGCATTCCACCGTGGTTCGGCTGACGCTTGCTCCGCGCTTAGACAATCTCCGTGTGCGTGAAGAAGAGTTTATTAATTTCCTGAAACTTTCATTCGGACAAAAGCGGAAAACCCTGTGGAACAATCTCAAATCGCAGTATGCGCCGGACGTTCTGCGCAACGCCCTGGAAAAGGCTGCGGTAAAACCCACAGTGCGAGCCGAGGCATTGTCATTGGAGAAGAGCGCATCCCTGTTTCGTGCGCTGCAAGATGGATCGGCGCGCTGAAAGCTTGCAGGTGACTTCGGGCTGTCATACCGGCCAGAGCGAGTGATGTGTGATGAACATTCGCCAACCAGCGGTCGCTGGCCGCTTTTATCCGCGGGATGCCAAAGCTCTGCTCGCCGACGTTCAATCCTACCTCTCTCCGCGCCAGACTCCAATCGCGGCGCTTGGTTGCGTGGTTCCGCACGCCGGTTACATGTATTCGGGCCACGTTGCCGGCGCAGTCTTCGCAAAACTCGACCTTACATCCCGCTGTATTCTGATGTGCCCTAACCACACCGGCGTGGGCCATCCACTTGCGATCATGGGCGACGGTGCGTGGCAAACTCCACTCGGGCAAGTAAATATCGATTCGCAACTTGCGAAGAATTTGCAGCACCAATTCAACGCACTCCATGAAGATTCTGACGCGCATCGCGCCGAACATGCCGCTGAAGTCGAGCTTCCATTTATCCAGGCATTAAAACCATCCGTCACTTTCGTTCCGATCGCGCTCGGCACCGGCCACTATGAAACTCTCGAGAGTCTTGGTAACGCCATCGCGGAAGTCATCTCGAAGCAGCACGAGCGGATTCTCCTTCTTGCATCCAGTGACATGAATCATTATGAAAGTGACCAAATCACCCGCATAAAGGACCATAAAGCCATCGACCAGATTCTCGCCCTCAACCCGCGCGGACTCTACGATGTTGTTATTAAAGAACACATCAGCATGTGCGGCTTCGGACCGACGGTCGCCATGCTCACCGCCGCCCGCGACCTGGGCGCAACCAAGGCCGAGCTCATCAAATACGCCACTTCTGGTGATGTCTCTGGTGACCGCAACATGGTGGTTGGTTATGCTGGGATTATCGTGAGCTGAAGTTATCGAGTCCCACCTGGACAGTGCCTTTAGTACCCAGGTTCCACGCCGGGAATGCACTTATAATCTCTGCAAACTGGCATCTGCACTCTTATATAAAGGGCACGGGTGGACCCTGTTCTAGCATCGGCGATTTTTGTCTTTGGGCTGGCTTTCGGCAGCTTCCTGAATGTGTGTATCTACAGGCTGCCGCGCCACTTATCGGTGGTGCGTCCCGGCTCCGCCTGCCCGGAATGTGAGACGCCGATCCGTTTTTATGACAACATTCCCGTCCTGAGCTGGCTTGTTCTTCGGGGTCGATGCCGCAACTGCAAATCCTGCATCTCGCCTCGCTATCTGATGGTGGAGCTTCTGACGGGCGCGCTGTTCGTGGCCTGCTATGCGCATTTCGGGCTCACGCTCGCTACCCTGAAATACTGCGTGTTCGGATTCCTGCTCCTCGGGCTTATCTTCACGGATGCGGAAACCCATCTTCTTCCCGACAAGATGACGCTGCCGGGTCTGTTAGTGGGACTTCTATTTAGCTTGATCGTGCCGGTGAACGATCTGGCCTCGCAACTGCTGCCGGGCCTGATTTCGCTTCCAGTGAGCTCTGATATCTACTCACATTTGCTCTCGTTTATCGATTCATTTCTGGGAGCCGCGGTCGGAGCATCATTTATTTACGGCGCCGGCGCGATTTATCTTCGGGCTCGTGGCGTCGAAGGCATGGGATTCGGCGATGTCAAACTCATGGCCATGATCGGCGCTTTTCTGGGCATGAAATTGACAATCTTCACCCTGTTCACCGCGTCGATCGCCGGATCCCTCTTTGGACTTTGGACCGTTTTCGCAGTCTGGATCAAGCGTGCCCGTCGTCGTATGGCTCGGCAACATGAGTCGGCACGCGAAGCGCTTCGCCGGGCATGGGAGTCGGCCACCGTCGCTTTGCGCCGTCACCAGATGCCCTTCGGCGTATTCCTCGGCAGTATGGCCATGGTCGCGTTCTTCTTCGGCAACCGATTTTTGCGCTGGTATTGGGGGCTGCTATGAAGCTCCTGACCAATCCTATCTTTCTGCGAATGGCTGCGGTTTTCTTTGCAGCGATGTTCGCATTTATCGTTGGGCTGATTGCCATGCGCCGCCTGCGCAAAGGCCTGATCGACGAAGATTTTTCTCTCGATACACCGCGCGAGTCTGAGAGTCTGCCGCTGCATACCTACCACGCCGTCATCCAGCAACTCAAGCAACAAAAACATGAGCTGCAGAGCATGCGGCAATCGGAGCGTCGCCGCGCCAAGACCTCAGAAAGCATCAGCGCCGCTGTGCTTTCGAATCTCTCCTGCGGCGTGATGTTCTTTACTGCGAACGGGCTTGTCCGTCAGGCAAATGCCTCAGCTAAAAGTATTTTGGGATTCGCCTCGCTGGTGGGAATGAGCGCTGGCGAACTTTTTCGTGATGCAAATTTGCTTGGAAGCTCGCAGACCAAATTAGCGGAAGCGATCCAAGCGGCCCTGCAAGAGAAATCGCCCTATCGCCGCCTGGAAGCTGAATATGTCACGCCCCGTGGTGAGGAGCGAGAACTGGATATCACCGTCAGCTCATTGCACGGACCAGACAGTGAAGCTCTCGGCGCGGCATGCCTGATTAATGATCGAACCGAGTTTGCCGAGATTCGCCGCCAACACGAGCTGCGAGGAGAGATGTCCGCCGAAATGGCGCTTGAACTTCGCACATCGTTGACCACGATTTCTGGCTACGCGCAGCAGCTTGCAGCCAGCCGCGATCCGGAACTGGCGCGCCAGTTGGCTGCCGATATCGCCGCTGAAGCGGCAGGTCTTGATCGTAGAATCGGCGGATTCCTCGCCGGCACAGCCGCGAGAGCCGCCGCACAAGTTTAGATTTCTGTTGCAAGGAATGGAGCCACTATGAAACGCGTCGCATATTTGTCGTTTGCTGCACTCGTGTTATTGACCAGCTTCGTGACATTCGCTCGAGCGCAGTCCGACTCATTGGCCGACTACGCCCGTGCCAACCGCAAAGACAAAAAAGATACTCCCAAGAAATTCGACAATGACAACCTGCCAAAGACTGACAAGCTCAGCGTCGTGGGAAAGCCCACGCCCGAGCCAAAGGAAAAGTCGGCCGAGGAGGCGAGTGAGGCCCAATCGGAGCCAGACGAAAAGTCAGAGGCAAAGTCAGAAGCGAAAACAGAAGCAAGACCTGAAGCGGAATCCGGCGCCTCCGGGAAAAAACCTGCAGACGGTGATGAAGCGAAAGACGGCCAGTCCAAAAACCAGCAGTGGAAAGACAAAATAACCGAACAGAGCCACAAAGTGGATTTGCTCACGCGTGAGCAAGATGTCTTGGAACGCGAATATCACCTGCGCGCCGCCGCATTCTACGCCGATGCCGGCAATCGCCTCCGCAATCAGGGCACCTGGGACAAAGAGGACGCGCAATATAAACAGCAGATCGCCGATAAACAAAAAGAACTGGCCACGGCCAAGCAGGATCTGGAAGACTTGAAAGAACAGGCTCGCAAGGCGGGAATTCCGGCGAACATGAGGGAGTAGGCTTACGCATCCGTCGCTCGCGTCAGCGATGGCGTAAGAAGCGCATGGACCGTCCCTAATCTCGAACGAATTCGCCGACCGCTATTCCTGTAAGATCCCTGCCCCTCGAGAATACAGCCGTCATTTTCATCACCGTGCAACCTGCTGATCCCGTAATCTCATAATCTGCTGCACATGATGCCGCCCGTGCACCCAATGAAATTTTCGCCACTGCTGCGCTGTGAGCGCCCCAAAGAACGGATGATCGAGTAACTTCGTGCGCCTTCCATACCGCGCTTCGCACTTGCCAATCCATTCGTCCATTTGAGCAATTTGCTGCCGTACCTCGGCCACCACCTTCTCCGCCGGCATTCCCTTGGGGCGCGTGCGCTCCGGCGCTTGCCGGCCTTCGGGAAAATAGCCTGCATCGACCACCAGGGCGATGGCTAGTCGCTGCTTTAGTGTCAGCGAACCTGCCAGCGGCTTGCCCGCTTCCCAACAGCGCTCGAATCCTTTTACCGTTCCGGTGTAAGTGAGATAAAGATGCTCCAGTATCTCAGCGCAGCTCCACTTGCCCTTCGGACGGCGTGTCAGCTCTTTCGTCGTCATGCCCCGCGTCGCCGTGGTAATCGCATCGTGCAACTGTTCAAGACAGGAATCCATGCTGACGCCTCATGTACATCTAGTAGAATGAACCCCGGCATTCCCGGTTGCAAACTTTCATCTTCAGGAAATCGCTATGAAAAAGCTACTCATGGCAATGCTGTTCCTGGCGCTGCTGTCTGTGATCACGACTGTAGGCTGCTCGTCTGAGCCTACGAAGCCGCCACAAAGCGAGAAGCCGCAGCCCAAAGCCCCAGAACTTCTTACTGGCCGCACCGCTTTCCAAAGGGTTTACATCGCGGCTCGGGGGTGGCAACGTGACGCACAGCCTTATCGCCTGGACTCCATGACCACCGCCGATTCCAAAGGCAAAGACGGCAAATCGGCAGTCTGGCGCGGAGCGTTCGCATCGGCACTGCATCGCGCAGTGAAGGCTTACACCTGGTCGGGCGAGGACGCCCCCGATGCACCCAGCCGCGGCATGAACCCCGGCACTGAAGATAACTACAGCCCGAGTAATTCTTCCACTCAAGTCTTTGACACGCAATTTCTAAAAATTGATTCCGACAAAGCGTTCGAGACGGCGCAAAAGCACGGCGGCGACAAAATCCTGAGTAAAGATCCAGATACTCCGATCGTCTACGTTTGCGATTGGAGCCGCGCCACCAACGAACTGATCTGGCATGTGATTTATGGCGACCGGGACAACCCCAAACTGCGGGTAGCCGTAAACGCCACCAGCGGCGACTTCATGCGGGTGGAGAAATAAAGCCGGCGCCTCCTTTTTAGCAGCAACTGCAACTTCCACCCCGATTGACCGAACGGCCGGACCGACCTAAGATCAGGGACCAGCGACGTGGCAAGGGGCCTTCGCCTGCTGTCCAGCGCAACCTATATCGAGTTCCGCTGCCGTAGCACAGCGGCTGAGTGCTGAATTCAATTCTTGGGCTGTGCGGTCTCGCTGCGATCGTTATTTTCGGTTTTGAGCTTCTGCAGCGCCTTCTCCGCTTCCGGTGCAAGTGGGCCGTGCGGCAAGATCTTCAAATACTCCTCGTAGTGAATACGCGCCTCTTCCGGCTGCTTCAGCTTTTCGAGGCACTCTCCCATGTGGAAGTTCGCCAGCGCGTCATTCGGCTTATAAACCAGAGCTTCGCGGTAGCGGTTCAGCGCCGCCCGGTAATTCTTCTTCTTGAAATAGAAATCGCCCACCTCAATGTCTTTCATCGCCTTATGCGGATCCCATGGATGAAACTCCTGCACATCATCGGGTGGCGTATCCGGTTCAATGTCCGCCACCGCCGAGGCGCTGTTAGGATGATCTTTGGCATCACTCCGAGGCGGGCTGAGATCAATGCGGCTGTCACGGCTCGAGCTCTCGCCCGCTTCGCGATCGCGATCCGATCGCGGGGGCGTCTGCTTCTTTGTCGGAGGATTATCCGAAGGATGTGGCTCCTCAACCTGCGCACTGCTCGTACACATCAATCCCGTGCAGAGGAGCGTAAGAAGAATCCATGGCTGCATGAAAATATTGTAACTCTCAGTCAGTAACGCCGGCGTCCCGCCGGCTTCTTCAGCGATCTCCTTTACACATCTTCCGCGTCTATTCCCCGACAGGCGCAGGTCTCCAGGGTTCCTCACACAACGGAAGTGGAGCCTAGAAGCCTGGACTGCCGGACTCCGGGACCCATGTTCCGGGGCCCGGCACGAGTAGCGCCGGCGTCCCGCCGGCTTCTTCAGCAGAAGTCTAAAAGGCTGATCCTTGAAAAGCTCGGCACACAAAAATCAGGCTGCCCACAACGGGCAGCCTGTGTTGGCGAAGTCCTCCGGGGAGGAGGGTAAAGTCGTTGTCTTACTCGGACGACGGCGGTGCCGTAGCCGGAGCCTGCTGCTGTGCGGGCGTCGAGCCTTCCGCTGTGTTCGTCATCAAGCGCACGTCAACGCGGCGATTCTTCGCCCGGCCTTCGCGGCTCTTGTTGTCCTCAACTGGCTTGTCTTTTCCCAACCCGACCAAATAGATCTTATGGGCCGGGATGTTGTGCTTCGAAGCCAGGTATTGGATGACGGAATCCGCGCGCCGTTCGCTCAGACCGTAGTTGTACTCGGCGCTGCCGACAGAATCCGTGCCGCCTTCCACCGTGATAATGAATCCCTTGGCGTTGGGCACGTCAGTCGCAAGCTGGTCCAGGGCTTCCTCGGCCTTCTTGGTCAGGTTGTCCTTGTCAAAGCCGAAGTGTACCGACGTCTCGGTGACCACACGATAGTTGTCCAGGTTCGCGACAGCATTTTGCAGCACGTCAACGCGGTGTACGGCATTATCGGCTTGCGCCTGCGCTTGCGAAGCCTGCTGCGCCGCAGCTTGGTTCTTCTGCTCAACCTCAGTAGTCTTGGCATTCACCTGCTGGATCGCGGCCTGAGCCCGCGCGTCCACGTCCTTAATGTCGCGGCTGTTCTTGGCTGTCAGGTCGTCCAGTTCATTGGTCTTATTGATTAGCGGCGTGGTTTGCTGCTTGACATAATTCTTGCTGGAGCAGGCGACCCCAGCCATGCTCAACGCCAGCAGAAAAATTAACGAAGTGCGATTCATCTTGGGAGAGCTCCTTCCTCTCTAGCTCACGAATTCTCAACTTGCCCAAACTTACGACATCCTAGGTCTCACAAATCCCTGAGTTGGGGATGGGCTACTTGCGTCCCGCCTGAGTACCAGAGCACGGATGATGCCAAGCAAGCATCGCTGGGAGGTTCCGCCTAAGCATATGATTTATAGCGGTTTACGGCAATTATGCAGTTCGCCATGTCACCAAGGACCAGCAACTATCGAGCAAAGGAGATATTTGACAGGGGAAATTTTATACGGTCGGTTAGCGCATCGAATACCTACATTCGAGGCGGCGCCAGGATGGGAATGGAGTCCCTCCTGTTTCGCCGATGAACGTGGAAGTCGGCCTCGTCCGTAGTCAGCACCACGTGTCGCGGAAAAAGTTCGCTCATTCGGATTAAGCACAAATCCGCCAGATCGGGCTTGCGGTCTGCGAAGCGGCGAGCCAGCTCCTGTAGGTGTTCCAAATTGCGCCCGCAGTCGAACGCCAGACGAAGCATCTCGTCTTCAAGCAGCGCCAATACGAACGGGCTCGAGCCTAGATGGAAAGCCGATTCTGCCAGCACGGCTTCGCAGGTCAGGAGAGGCTCGGTAATTGTCTTAGCAATCCCCAGCGCCCACGGATGATAGCGATCATGCCGGTTACCGAACGCAACAATGAAGCCAGTGTCTGCGATTGCCTTCATCCCCGGCTGAAACCTTTACGTGACGACAGATCTACCGCTCCGCTCACAGCGCCTGCATGCCGGAGAAACCGCTGTGGTCCCCCGTTCTTTGCACTTTCGAGCTGCTGACGGATGATTCTCCCCATGGGCACTCCGGTTCGGCGCGAAAGATCTTTTAGCCACTGAAGTAGTTCGTCTGTAATACGGATTGTAAGTGTATGACCCACAGTCAAGCATTGTAACACATAAACAAGGATTCTCGGCCATTCGGATCCGCCTTCTCAAGCAACCGCAATATTGCCCTGAATCTGCGGGCTCATCGGCATCTCTAATAAAATGGATTCTGACTCCGTGGATCTTCACGCCAAAATCCGCACCATTCCTGCGTCCGCCGGCGTGTATCTCTACAAGAACGCCGAAGGCGACATCATTTACGTCGGCAAGGCCAAGAACCTGCGCAGCCGGGTCAGTTCTTACTTCCACGAAGGCCGTATCGTCGACGCCAAAACCGGCACGCTCGTCCGCGAGGCGGTCGATGTCGATTACATCGTCGTCGCCAACAACAAGGAAGCTCTGGCGCTTGAGAATCACCTCATCAAGCAGAAGAAGCCCCGCTTCAATATCCTGTTGCGCGACGATAAGACTTATCCTTACGTAAAGCTCACGTTGAGCGAACGCTTTCCACGTGTTTATGTCACTCGCCGCCTAAGGAAAGACGGCAGCTCGTACTACGGTCCGTACTTCCCTGCCAATCTGGCTTATCGCATCGTGGACTTGATTCACCGCCACTTCTTGATCCCCTCTTGCAAGGTGGATCTCAATCGCTTTCACCCGCGCCCCTGCTTGCAGTATTACATCGGGCGATGCTTAGGTCCGTGTGTGCAAGGACTCACCACTCCCGAGGCCTACCAGGAAGCGGTGCGCGATGTGAAACTGTTTCTGGAAGGCCGCCCCACGGACCTTTCCCGATCGCTACGCGAACGTATGGAGAAAGCCGCGCAGGCACAGGAGTATGAACGCGCAGCCAAATACCGCGACCTGATCTCGACTGTCGAACAGCTTCAGGAAAAGCAGCGCATTGCCGCCGTCGAAGGCGACGATGCCGACGTCTTCGGCTATCACTACGAAAACGGCATGCTAGCGGTAAATCTATTCCACATGCGTGGCGGACGCGTGCTTGATCGCCGTGAATTCTTCTGGGAAGACCTGCCGGAGCTGGAACCCACGTCGGAACACGTAGGGGCGGGTGCCCCCACCCGCCCAGCCGAGCAAAGCTCGGCCGTTTCCCGACCGAGTGCCGAATTGTGGACGGGCGAGGACGCCCGTCACTCCATCGATTCGCCTGTGAGCTCGAGAGATGATTCCTTTCATCCCGGCGAATTCCTTTCCGCCTTTCTCAAGCAGCTCTACATTGGCCAGCCGTACCTGCCGCGGAATATCTACGTGCCAGTTGATTTCGAAGATCGCGAAGCTCTCGAGGACCTGCTCTCCGATCAACTCGCTGCCGGTGGCGGCCGCGCCACTCGCGTGAATATTCTCGTCCCGCAGCGCGGTGATAAACGTTCCCTGATTGATCTCGCCGGCAATAATGCCAAACAATCGTACGACCAGCGTTTCCGTGTCATGAAGCCAAACACCAAGGCCATTCAGGAAGCATTACAAGATGCCTTGGGGCTGCCCGAGCTCCCGCGCCGGATCGAGTGTTTCGACATCTCCCATATTCAGGGCGCAGAAACAGTGGCATCGATGGTGGTGTGGGAAAACGGCCAGATGAAAAAATCCGATTACCGCAAGTTCATTATCCGCAGTGTGGACGGCGTGGACGACTTCGCCTCCATGCGCGAGGTTGTCACCCGCCGCTACAAACGTCTGCGCGACGAAAAGAAAAATATGCCCAGCCTGGTGCTGATTGATGGAGGCCTGGGCCAGTTGCACGCTGCAGCCGAGGCGCTCGAAGCTCTGGAAATTATCAACCAGCCTTTAGCCGCCATTGCCAAGCGGGAGGAAATCATTTACGTCTGCGGCCAGGAAGACGATCCCGTCGTTCTGGATCATCATTCGCCGGTTCTGCATCTGGTGCAGCTCATTCGTGATGAAGCTCATCGCTTCGCTGTAACCTTCCACCGCAAGCGCCGCCAAATGCGTGACCGCTCCACTGAGCTGCGAGAAATCCCCGGCGTAGGCGAGAGCACCACGCGCAGGCTGCTCGAGCATTTCGGCAGTTTGCAGGCCGTGAAACAGGCGGATGTCGCCGCGCTTTCAGCAGTCGTGACCCGGAGCCAAGCGGAAGCTATTTTGAACTACTTTCGACAATAACTTGTCCGTTACTGCGCCGTGCAGGCTGCGCCCGAGCCAGGGCTGATCCGGAATGGATTTTGGAAACCGGGTCGTATTTTTCGACGTCTAGAAGCGTCGGTGCAGGCCCTTGCGAGAGCTTACCCATTCGGCGTGCGCCGCTATAATGGGTCAAGTATCTCTCACCGTATGCAACTTAGGATGAAACCGCACCAATGGGCGGCAACCCTGGGCTTACTCGGCCTTGTCCTGGCGACCGCCCTCGGGCTCATTCTGACCCGAGAGCCGGAGCTGTCGATCTCCAACGCCGGACAGTCGCCAGGCGGTGAGGCTTCGCTTATCGATGAGCATCCCCTTCAAACCGCTCGGGCCTTGGCCACACTTGCTTCTGGTCCGGACGAACAGCGACTCGCCGAACAGGCGATGAAGGTAGCGGATCGCGAATTGGATCTTGCCTTCGCCAGTGGCTTGCGCGACGCGGCGGAAAATTCGTCCCCTTCCAAGCCTGAGACAAAAGAACTCTATGCCCGGGCAAGCCAAGCGCAAGCACGAGTCAAAGCCGACCAGGACCGGATTGACCAACTGACAAAACAACTCCCTTCCGCCAGCGGTGCTCGTGAAGCCAATCTTCAGCAGCAGATCGACTTGGCGCACGCTCAACACGAATACGATCAGGACGAGCTTGATGACGCCAACGAAGACCTGGCGCGTTCCAGCAGCGATCCTTTAAGCAAAATTCAGCGACAATTCAATCAGCACGAAGCTGCCGAGCACCAATACGACCTGAATCATCCGCAGATAGGAAACTACGCAGAAGCAAATTATCTTGCCGGCAACTTGGCGGCCCAGATCGTTGCCTGGCACAGCCTACACGGCAAGGTGATGAAGTTGCTTTCGGCGCGCGCCGAGGCGAGCCGAAATGAAAAGACACTCCAGCACAGCCACGATACCTTGCAGGGGGAAGTCAGCAAGGAAGCCGGAACCAAGCAGACGATTTCCGAGCAAAGCAATCAGATCAACTCGGCAGCTGCACCGGACGCAAGCTCCACGGCCGCCGCCAGCAGCGCGATTAAGTCCCTTCACCACCTTTCCGTCAACCAGAAGGACCTTTCCGACCTCAGTAGGCGCATCCAGGATCATCAGGAACTGGCGAAGTCTTATGGCAACTGGATTGAACTGGTAAAGTCCCATGAGCTTGCCGCCGTGCACGGCATGCTTTGGTCCCTCTTGCTCATCGCCCTGATTCTGCTGGCCGTCTACATCGCTGGCCGCATCGTCGATCACTTCATCATTGATGTGAAACACGAGTGGACTACGCTGAAAACCCTCCGCGTAGTAATTCGCTTTGCCGTTCAGGCTGTCGGAGTACTGCTAATACTGTTCGTGTTATTCGGAATCCCTAATCAGATGCCGACCATCCTCGGCCTGGCCGGCGCAGGACTGACTGTCGCTCTGAAAGATTTCATCGTGGCCTTCGTCGGTTGGTTCGTGTTGATGGGACGCAACGGAATTCGCGTTGGCGATTGGGTTGAGATCAACGGCGTGGTCGGTGAAGTAGTGGAAATAAATTTGCTGCGAACCGTGCTGCTCGAAACCGGCAACTGGACCGACACCGGTCATCCCACCGGACGTAAAGTTGCCTTCGTGAATAGCTACGCCATCGAAGGCCACTTCTTCAATTTCTCCACCAGCGGGCAGTGGCTGTGGGATGAACTCGAAATCATGGTTCCCCCAGACCAAAATCCTTATCCGATCATTGATGCCATCCACAAAGTAGTCGAGAAAGATACTCAGGCCAACGCCGAAGCTGCCGAGCACGATTGGCAGCTCGCCATGGGCGGATACCGCGATGTGCAGGCCGTCTCCGCGGCGCCGGCCATCAATTTGCGTCCGACAGCCGCTGGAGTCGAAGTCCACGTCCGCTACATCACCCGCGCTCGCGAGCGCTTCGCAACGCGCACTCGTTTATATCAAGCATTAGTAGAGTTGCTGCACCACAGGCACGTAGAGGAAAGCGAAGCGCAAAACGTGAGGCGCTGATTCCGGGGATAACCACAGAGAGCACATAGGATCACAGCGCAGGAACTACGATAATTCCTCTGTGTTCCTCTGTGCCCTCTGTGGTTGATGGGTCGTTTCACGGCAAATAAGGCTGCGCATCCGTGCTCTCCACGAATTTCCGCAAACCAGCTTCGACCGCCGGTTGCGTAAACAGCTCGCAGAAAATATCAATCTCCTGCTGCAATTCTTCATATGGGATTGGCTTGATAAACTGCTTCGCTGCAATCGCCGTGCGCCGATCAAATTTTCCAAGCTGCGCCGCCGTCGCCCGCGCCGCCCGCAAAACCGCCCCTTCCGAGACTACCTGACTCACGAGACCAATCTGCTGCGCCTTCATTGCATTGACACTTCGCCCGGTCAGCAACAGATCGCGCACCATTGCGTTTCCCAAATCCCGCTTCAATCGCGGAATCCCGCCGAACCCTGGAATCAACCCTAATCTCAGCTCCGGGAAACAAAACCGCGCCATTTTGTCCGCGATAATCAAATCGCACACCAACGCCAGCTCAAATCCTCCTCCGAACGTGACCCCATGAACCGCAGCGATGGTAATTAACGGCGCAGCGTCAATCGCATTCATTACGCGATGAATCCGCGCCAAGTAATCACGCACTCCCTTCGCCGCTGCTGCGCGTTCCATTTCCTGCGAACGACGATATAGCTCACGCAAATCCGCTCCAGCGCAGAATCCAGATTTCAAACTGCTGTAAATGATGAGCGCATGCGCGTCTTGCTGTAGGCCATCCAGTGCCGCAACAAATTTCTCTAACTCCTCGAGCGTGAGCGAGCCAATCTCATTGCAAGGCTCGCGACGCAGCGCCAGCTCAATGACGCCGCTATTCACCTCCCACGAAACCGCCTGTCCGCTAAATTTGCTCATCAACCGTCGCGCCGGATCTCTTCACAGTAGCGCCGGCGCCTTCGCCGGCTGTCTGGCGGGCGTCCTCGCCCGCCGTCCCAACTAACATCACACCGCCTGCTTCACCCGATACATATCTTCAATCACATCCGCAAGTCGCGCCGCAATCGCATCCCGCTTCAGCTTCCCATTCGCCGTCAGCAACCCATTCTCAATCGAAAACGTTTCGCGACTAATATGAAATGCGCGCACCTGCTTGTAATGCGGCAATCGGGAATTCGCTTCATCTACCGCTCTCTGCATGCGCTCCCGCGTAATTTCTCCTGTAATAATTGCCGAAAGATATCCGCGCCCATTCCCCACCAAAACAACCTGCTGCGCTCCCGGCAAATTTCGCAGGATTTCATTTTCAATCGCCTCCGGCGCAATATTGTGTCCCGAGCCCAGAATGATCAGGTTCTTGATTCGTCCGACAATCCTCCAGTTCCCGTTGGCGTTCACTTCGCCTTGATCCCCGGTATCAAACCAGCCATCACGCAGCGCCTTTGCCGTATCCTGAGGACGATTCCAGTAACCAGGAAAAATATTGGGCCCGCGCACGATAATCTCGTCGTTCTCGCCCAGTTTCATCTCGGTGCCGATAATTGCCGGCCCCACGCGCCCCGGTTCAACACGATCAGGATCATCCATGGTACAGATCGCAGTCGTTTCGGTCAGCCCATAAACTTGCAACACGGGAATGCCGAGCATCATGAAGAAAAGCTGGGTCTCGACATTCAGCGGCGCCGATCCACAAATCAGCGCTTTCAGATTGCTGCCAATCATCTTCTCGCGAATTGTGGGAAAAACCGCTGCATGTGCCACTCCCAGCCAGAGCGAATCCAAGAGATTCGCTCCGCCTTCCTGCTTGCGCACCCACGAAGCCTTCGCCTTCGAGTAAATCGTGCGCACGATCCCGCCAGTCTTCCAAAGCTGCTCGTCCACCGCTTTGCGCATGCGCTCCAATAGCGCTGGAACATTTAAGAAATAATCGGGCGCCGCACTCCGCATGTCGTTGGCAAGCTTGCTGAGATCAGTGTTCAAGGTAAGCAGGCTGCCTCGCAAAAGGCAGGTAAGCAGCGTGATCCACGATCCGGCAAAACAAAACGGAAGATAATGGAATACGCGATCCTGTCTAGTGTGGCCCCGCATGAGCTGATCTAACCGCCCAGAGGTACAGCCGAGCATGTGCCTGACGTTGGCAGCGGTGAGTACCACGCCCTTAGCTTCGCCGGAAGTTCCCGATGTATAGATGATGGTGACGGGATCCGACTCTGCAACCTGCAGCCGATCTACCGCAAGGTCGCGCGAGCCCCTGAAAATCTCTTCGAAAAGAAATTGCGGCGGTGCTTCTGCCCATTCCTGCGCAATCGCATCCCGCAACCCAGCATCCCCGCAGCAGATCACAGAAGGCGAGCAATCCTTCATCATGGCAACAAGTTCTGCAGGCGCTTGCCGAGCGTATAACGGGACAACAATCAGCCCCTCGGCCAGGATGGCCAAATCCATCGCAACCCATTCAATGCTGTTGTGCGCCAGCAAAACACAGCGGTCGCCTTTCTTCAATTTCCTGCTTGCAAGAAACACTCGCACCTGGCGGACCAGTTCGAGCAATTCACGACCAGTGACGCCGCTGGTTTCGCCCTCGCGAATTTCTTGGAGTGAGCGCGTATCGGGCAACGACTTGAGCTGACTGAAAATGTCGTAGAGAAAACTCATGCGTTAGAGGACGAACATAAGAAACTGGAGGACGGGCGTCCTCGCCCGTCTAGATCGCACTGTGTGGGGACGGGGCTATGCCCCGTCCATCCTGCATGCCATAATTATCCGTACGCTTCCATCAACCCCCGCAGCTCAGCCCCCATCGGCGGCAAATAATCTTCCCAACTCCACTCACCGCGCCTGGTCGGAAACTCCGGATACCGCCGCTGCACTTCCTCTTCGATGTACACACCCATTCGCGCCATAACTTTCAAATTCTTAACCACGGTTTTCCCAATCGCGCCAGCGATTGATTCGCCTTCGTGGCAAAGTTTATCCATCGCAGCTAGCAGCCGCGGCTCTAAATCCGGATCATCGACATTCATCAGCAGGTGATCATGACCGCGCTCCCGCATCAGATTACGGATGCGCTCGTCCATGGTGATCCCGGCCGACGGCACCAACGCCGGCATCGAGGTCACTATGCCGTGATAACGTGAGGAAACCATCATGTGGCAGGCGCGCAGGGTGCTCACCAGCTCGTACATGTTGTAGTCATCAGACGTAAGCACAGGCACGCCGTCGAGCTTTTCGGAAATTCGCCGTGCCGGACGCGCATCCAGCCGTTCTGTGGCAACCAGAATTACAAATACATTTCGCTGCTGCCGGAATGCGCGCACCGCGTTCGCGATAGCCGTCAGATAATGTTCAAGTGCGCGATCCGCCTCAGGACCTGAATTGTGGAAGTAGACCGAGCGGTAGTGACTGTCTTTGTAAGCTCCTGCTAATCCATGCAGCGCAAATTTCGCCACTGACGCGCGAACCGGCCATTCAAACGGGTTAATCGGGCAGACAACCAGCACAGGTGCTCGGCCATCCCAGCCAACTTCGCGCAACGCCTTTCGCCCATACTCAGCTGGATGAGGCTCAAATGTCCACGCCGTGTCTGTGCCTAGTTCGGTTGGAACCCCGAGTTCGCGCAGAACCGTCCGCGATTCCTCATTGCGGGTGATCACGAGCGAGTTCCGGCAGTATCGTCCGCACATCTTCGCAATCAGTGGATCCATCTGTCCGGCTTCCGCTCCATATCCCACAGAGAGTTTGTTCTGCGCGGCGGCGATTCCCAGCGACCCAATCATCATCGTGGTCAGCGCATTGGCGAATTTGCTCTTGAACATTGAGCCCTCGCATGCGACCACCCCATCGTGCTTAGGAACCTCATCGGCAAGAAAAGGAGGGAAAATATCCGGCAGGTGAACCTGCTTCGCACTCTCGAAATATCCTCTAGTGCGCTGGAAATTTTGCGTCATCACGCTGAACTCAACCCGCTCCGCGCCCAGAATATGCCGAATCTGCCGCAGCATTTCAGAGACTCGCACATCAGATCCCATGTTTCGTGTTCCGTTGTATCCCGCAAAAAGCAGCTTGAGTTTCTCGCCCGGTTGCCAGCGCTGGCCTTTGCCCAGCATCCAGCCCAGCTTTGCGGCCTCAATGCTGCTGCTGACCCATGCCTCTAGGATAAAGTCCATCATGCGGCCGATCCTCCGGCCTTGGCGGGCCAACCCTGGTATGGGTAAGTGAAGTTCGTCTCGCGGCTGAATTGCAACAACGGATAACTGTACTGCGAGAACGGCACTGGCTTTCGCCCAAGTTCAGTTGTCACACGGCTGTTGTCGAAAACCGTATTCCAAGTGAGATATGGCATGAATACTCTCAGCAGCGAGGTGCCATATCCCAAGTCACTTTTTCGATTCGAAAGCAAATTCACCGCCGTGGTGAATGGTTTCTCCAGAAAATGCAGGAAAATCGGCCCACGTTTGTTCTGCGCCGCAGCCAACGCCGAAGTCACTTGCCGGAATGTCTGCGAATCGGCCCCGGAAGAAAGATGGTACGTATCGTACTGCGGATTTTCCTTCTGATGCAGCGCGGCGATCGCATCCGCAACGAAATCGACATTCACAATATCAATCTTATCTTTCGATCGAAACGGCAGCGCCGGCAAATCCGCCAGAAATACGAAAGCCCTCACCATATCGAACTGCGTCGTCTGCGGATAGCGGCTGTCGCCCAGGACAATGCTGGGCCGAAAAATGGTGATCGGAACCTCGGGCAGCAGCTGCCGCGTCATGTGCTCGCAAAATTTCTTCGTGCGCGCATAAGGATCGTAATCCGAGCGGTCCCATTCGATCGCCCGATCTTCCGTGACCAGTTCATCCTGGCGCTTGCCCGTCACTGCCACCGTGCTTACCTGGCTAAATCGCCGCAGCCCGTGATAATAATGCGATTTCTGCGCCAACAATAACACTTCCAGCGTGCCCCGCAAATTCACATTCAGGCAGCTCTTCTCTGACTTGCGATTCAATGACGCCGCGCAATGCAGCACCGAATCTGTGGTGTGAATCAAGCGATCATAATCGTCCCGCGACAATCCAAACTGCGGCGCGGTCAAATCACCGCGAAACACTCGCACACGCGTCTGCAGATATTCGTAGAAGCGAGGAAAGTCCAGATGGAGCTGCCATGCTTGCCACAAACGCAAAGCCGCATCCTGCGGATCGCGCGCGCGCACCAGAAGATTGAGCGAGGCCCCGTGCTGGTCCAGCAAATTGGCGGCGACATGCGCGCCGATGTATCCGGTCGAGCCGGTCAGGAATATCGCCACGTGGCTCCGTTGGTTCCGGTTTTCACAGCTTCTCCGTTCGCCGCCCCGAGATCGAAACTCCGCGCCGGTCGCGCCTCTAGCGGTCGCCCTTCAATCAAAGGATACGTCCATTTGCGCAGCGCCGGAATGTGGATGTTGATCCAGTAGTCCCACCAGTCAATCGAGCGCGTGTCATATCCAAAATCCTGCTTCTCTTCATCAACCAGCGCCCAGGAAAGCTTCTCTACGTTGTCCGCCACGAAGTCATGCTCATTCTGAAGAATGAACGGCTCGAACAATTCAACCAGCTTCTCCACTCTTTCCAGACTGCGCTCCGCCTTCGCCAGCTTTTTCAACGGCAGTGGCGCCATAATCTTCTGAATCGACTTGATCATCGCTCGCTGTGCCGGAGCCGACATGCGCCGATAGCGTTCTTTAGAAACTGGAATCGCATCCAGTCGCAAGCGCAACCAACATTCCAGGCCTTCCTGCGCGCGGTAATGCTTGCGATGCGCCAGAGAAGTCAACTCAATCGAGCGCCTCATGTCACAAGGATTGGTCACAGAGGTTGCCAGCTGATAAATGGTCTCGTTCCGCCGCTCGATTACGCCAGCAGCGATCAAAGTCATTCCCCGGCAAACTGAATCTACCGGAATAATGTCCAGCCGCTTGCGCTCGTTGGTTGGCAACTGCCGGAACGCTGTGCCCAATAAATATGACAGGGAAGCCGAAGTGTTGATGCCCTCATTCCAACCCAGGAATGGCTTTCCAACCGACGTCTCAACAATTGAGGGCCGAACAATCGCAATCGGCAAGCCCGCCCCGTACTTGTGAATCAGCGACTCTGCCAAGCTCTTCGTCAGAGTGTACGTGTTCGGCCACCCCAATTCCCTAGCGCGCATGGTTCCTGCTTCGCTCAAGTAATCTCGCAGCCAGCGCACGCGATTCTTGCGAATTTGGTTCTCTAGCGCGATGCCGTGCAGATCCTTTGCCGCATGTTCCTTGTCTAGCGCCTGCCGCTTGAGTTCTTCCGTGACCTCAGGACCTTGGGCCAGCTGCTCCGCCGCCTTGACCACTTCATGCAGAGCTCGCCATTCGTTCTCGGCATCAAAACCGGCAATCCCCGCCGGCGTGTAATC
>Ga0066705_10000043_pt1 | contig 20413 bp, 19 predicted proteins | sample GraSoiAngelo_154_FD_66506 | JGI IMG/M metagenome (GOLD analysis project Ga0066705, IMG submission 66506) | Grasslands soil microbial communities from the Angelo Coastal Reserve, California, USA - 14_1009_13_20cm | ecosystem: Environmental > Terrestrial > Soil > Grasslands | place: USA... | reverse complement strand
CACTTAATACGGGCGCATTGGGCATACTTCAGCTGCTGTGGCGCAAGGGTGTCATCCCTCACCGTCTTCGCATTGTCGCCGCCTTGGGTGAACTCGAAGCCGTTCGTGCCTGCTTCGATGAATCCGGCACGTTGCGCGTCGCCTCCGACCATCCCGACCCCCGTACCGAGGCGAACGAGGCCTTCTTGTATGCCTGTCGCTTCAGGCACAAGCCCATTGCGGCGTTCCTGCTGGATCGGTGCATCGCGCTCAACGGCGAACTGGATCGGCGCATCGCCGCCTGGCAGAACCGATCCGCGTTCATCGACTATTTGATAGAGAACCCGCTTTGGGGTACCTACCCCGCGCCAATCGCACCATGGCGCGCCTTCATCATGCGTCAGCTCTGCGGCGCCATCGGTCATGATGATCTCGCGACGTTCTCCCGTTGGTTGGAGAGCGAGTCCGACCTGCTCGACGATGCAAACGTGGGTGTGCAGGTTCAGCTGATCGAGCATGCCTGTTGGACCAATCGCGGACCGTTCATCGCGCGATTGCTCGCGCGCGATCCCGCGATTTTGCGACGTCATCCGCCGCCACCCTCCGCGGCCCTCCTCGACGCCCTCGCCTACGGCAACGCGCACCTCATTCCCCTTCTCACACGAATCTGGCCGTTGCCCGACGATCTCCCGCATGCCGCCGGTGTCGGCGACTTTGCCGCCGTCAAGCGCTGGTTCGATCCCGCCGGGCGGGTCGCGCTCGGCGACCTCAACAACCACTATCCGGCCTACGACTCGCACATCCGCAACGCCCTGCACTGGGGTGCCCCGACCATCCAACAGGTTCTCGATACCGCCTTTGCGTGGGCTTGCATGAACCATCACTTCGAAATTGCCGCGTTCCTGCTCGATCACGGGGCAGACATCGACACGGACTGGTGCACCCATGAGCCGGCGAGCGTGCTGCATCAGGCCGCTGTGGAGGCTGACTATGAGCTGGCGAGGTTCCTGATCGATCACGGCATCGACATGACGATCCGCGATCACCGCTGGAACAGCACCGCCGAGGATTGGGCAGACGCCGTTGGAAAGGACAAAGGCATGGCGGAGTTTCTTGCGACGGCGGAGCGAGAACGTGAAGAAAAGAGACGTGCATACAAAACGCCCGAGTGACGATTACCAGGACCATACGAGCGAGGAGATCCGTTTCCCTGATGAGGCACGGTGTTCTTTCGACTACTATCGTTGCGAGAACATCGCCGCCCGTATGCCGTTCTATCCGATACTGCTCCACGGTACTCCCCTTCATTCCCACTCGATCGTGCCGGGCGGCTTTGACGTCACGTCATAGACCACCCGGTTGACGCCCTTGACCTCATTGATGATCCGCGTCGCGGTTAGCCCAAGGAAGCTCATGTCGAACGGATAGAAGTCCGCGGTCATGCCGTCGGTCGAGGTTACCGCGCGCAGGCCCACGACGTATTCGTAAGTTCGCCCGTCGCCCATCACGCCGACGGTCTTGACCGGCAGCAGCACCGCAAACGCCTGCCAGATCTTGTCGTAGAGGCCGGCCTTGCGGATCTGGTCTATATAGACGGCGTCGGCGTTGCGCAGGATGTCGAGCTTTTCGCGAGTGATCTCGCCGGGACAGCGGATCGCAAGGCCGGGGCCCGGGAACGGATGGCGGCCGACAAAAATTTCGGGCAGGCCGAGCTCGCGCCCGAGCACGCGCACCTCGTCCTTGAACAACTCGCGCAAGGGTTCGACCAGCTTCATATTCATGCGCTCAGGCAAGCCACCGACATTGTGGTGGGACTTGATCGTCACCGACGGCCCGCCGGTGAACGACACGCTTTCGATCACGTCGGGGTAGAGCGTGCCTTGCGCGAGAAATTCAGCGCCGCCAATTTTCTTTGCCTCATCGTCGAACACATCGATGAACAGGCTTCCGATCGTCTTGCGCTTTTTCTCGGGGTCGCCGACGCCGGCCAATCCTTCGAGGAACCGCTTCGACGCATCCACATGCACCAGCGGGATATTGTAGTGATGCCGGAACAGATCGACCACGGTTTCGGCTTCGTTGAGGCGCAGCAGGCCGTGATCGACGAACACGCACGTAAGCTGGTCGCCGATCGCCTCATGGATCAGCACCGCGGCCACGGCTGAATCGACACCGCCGGAGAGGCCGCAGATCACCCTGCCCTTGCCGACCTGCCTCCTGACCTTTTCGATCGCTTCCTCGCGGAAGGCGCGCATGGTCCAGTCGCCGGCGAGACCCGCGATCTTGCGGACGAAATTGCGGATCAGCTTGGCCCCATCCGGCGTGTGCATCACTTCGGGATGGAACATCAGGCCGTAATATCTCCGCTTCTCGTCCTGGATCACCGCGAACGGCGCGTTCGGCGAGACGCCGGCGACGGCAAAGCCCGGCGGCATTTTGGTGATGCGGTCGCCATGGCTCATCCAGACCTGGTGCCGCTCGCCCATGCTCCAGGTGGAATCGAACAGCCGGCTTGCGGCTTTCACCTCGACGTCGGCGCGGCCGAATTCGCGATGGTGCCCGCCCTCGACCTCGCCGCCGAGTTGCGCTGCCATGGTCATTTGGCCATAGCAAATGCCGAGCACGGGCACGCCGGAATCAAAGATCGCTTGCGGCGCCCGCGGCGAGCCTGCTTCGTGAACGGATTCAGGCCCGCCCGAAAGGATCACCGCCTTCGGCTTCATTTCCATGAAGGCGGCCTCCGCCTTCTGGAACGGCACGATCTCGGAATAGACGCCCTCCTCGCGCACCCGGCGGGCGATCAGTTGCGTCACCTGGCTGCCGAAATCGACAATCAGAATCTTGTCATGCGTTGAGGCCACCGGGGGCATCGACTCGCGGGCTTGCTGTGGGGCTATCATGGCAAGCAAATACGCGACGGGCACCGCCCCCGCAACCCGCGTAAAATATCGGCCCACATTCTTCTGCAGCTATGGACGGTTGCGTATAGGTCAGTATACTTGACCTAATTTGCCGCTATCCTCGGCGCAAATCTTTCAGATCCGGGAAGTCCCGGAAGCGACACCACGCCGAACTCATCGCCCGATCCGTTCTTGCTGCCGCCGCTCCTGCTCTCCTACGGGCAGGAGAATCCGATTTGCTATAGATGGGTCTTCACCAACACGACCCCGGAGGCATCCGCGAATGGCGAAAATCAGGATCGGTCTGGTCGGGTGCGGCTTCGTTTCGGAGCTGCACATGTACGCTTACAGGCGTGTCTATGGCCTCGATGTTGAAGTCAGGGCCGTCGCGGCGCGGGGTGACCATGTTGTCGCTTTTGCCGGTCGGCACCAAATACCGAGCGTCTACCGTAGTTTTCGCGAGTTGATCGCCGACCGCGAGTTGGATGTTGTCGACATCTGCACGCCGCCCAATTTACACACCGCAATGATCGTCGACGCGATGAGCAGCGGCAAACATGTCATCTGCGAAAAGCCATTTGCGGGTTATTTCGGGCGCGAAGACGACAAGCTGCCAATCGGCAAGCAGGTGCCCAAAGCGCTGATGTACGAGCGCGTTTTGGAAGAAATGGAAAGAACCCGCGCGGCGGTCTGCAAGACCGGCAGGCTCTTCATGTACGCGGAAGACTGGATCTATGCCCCGGCGGTGACCAAGACCGTGGAAATCCTCAAGGCTACCAAGGACAAAATCCTGTTCATGAAGGGCGAAGAGAGCCATAGCGGCTCGCATGCGGCGCACGCCGCGCAATGGGCCATGACCGGCGGCGGCTCTCTCATCCGGATGGGATGCCATCCGCTTGCGGCGGTACTCTATCTCAAGCAGGTCGAGGCGAAGGCACGCGGCGAGGCGATCAGCGCTGCCAGCGTGATCTGCGACGTCGGCCATGTTGCGGCATGCCTGCGGCCGGACGAACGAGCTATCCTCAAGTCCAATCCGGTCGACGTCGAGGACTGGGGCATGCTCGCCGTCACCTTCTCCGACGGCACCAAGGCGACGGTGTTTTCCGGCGACATGATCGTGGGCGGCGTACGCAACCTGATCGAAACCTATACCAGCGGCGGCTCGCTGTTCGCCAACATCACGCCGAACACGCACATGATGAGCTACCAGACCAACGAGGAGAAGCTCGCAAGCGTCTATTTCACCGAAAAGGTCGATCGGAAGACCGGCTGGCAATACATTTGCCTCGAGGAAGAATGGACCCGCGGTTATTTGCAGGAAATCCAGGATTTCATGGAATGCGTCGCGACCGGACGGCAGCCGCTTTCGGATCTCGCGCTGGCCTTTGAGACGATCAAGGTCAACTACGCCGGCTATTGGGCCGCCGAGGAGGGCCGTCGCGTCAGGCTGTGAGGTTCGGGAGCATCTTCCAATTGCGTGGAATCACGATCAAGCGTCGTGGTTAGAGACGCGGCATGGCCGCGCTCCTCATCATGAGGGTCCAATATTAGACCTCATCCTGAGAGCGGCGTACGCCGCGTCTCGAAGGATGGAGCCACCGACTGGAAAGCGTCCTAGGCGGCGTAGATCGAGGATTTCGGCAGCGGGAAAACCGGGTCTTTTGTCTGGATATTGTCCGGCCAAACCACCGAGATATGCTCGCCGGCGTTTTGCATCACGACCGGCGTCGAGCGCTCGTTCTGGCCCGAGAGCGGTGTATCGGGCGGATAGAACTTCACGCCATAGCCCTGGATCGTGCCGCCAGGCGGGATGTCTACGTCGAGCGCCGCCTTGCGAACCGCCTCCGGATCGAAACCGCCGTATTTCTCCTTGGCGACGGGCAGCACGTTGTTGAGCAGGACCCAGGTCTGATTGAAGCCCATTGAGCAGTGCGGCGGAACATCGGTCGCGCCGGTCTTCGCCTTGTAACGCTCGACCATCGTCTTGGTGAGATCGCCGATCCCGGGCGCGAGTTTCGAGGGATCGAGCAATTGCGCCGGGACCGGATCGATATTGCAGAAATTGTCGATGTCCGCGCCGAAAGTCGCGCGCAACTTGTCGAGCTGGCTGTAACCTGCGCCTGCGCCGAACAACATCTTGAAATGAAGGCCGTTCTCACGTGCCTGGCGCAGCAACAGGGTGATGTCGGGATTGTATCCCGCATGCGAGATCACGTCGGCGCGGGAGCGCTTGATCTTGGTCACCAGCACGGAAAGGTCGGGGGCGGAGGCCGAGTAGCCCTCCTTGAGCACGACCTGGAGTCCGGCCTGCTTGGAATAGGCCTCGTCGGCAGCGGCAACGCCGACGCCGTAGGGACCATCCTCATGAATGAGCGCGACCTTGACGTCCTTGGGCTCGATGCCGAGCTTGCTCTTGGCGTGTTCGGCAATGAAGCTCGCAAAAGCCTGGCCGTATTGATCGGAATGGATCTGCGCGCGGAAGACGTAGTGCAGGTTCTTGTCCTTGAACACGGCGGTCGCAACCGCCGTCGTGATCCAGAGGATCTTCTTTTGCTGCTCGACCTTCGCGGCGAGCGGGACCGCGTGCGAGCTTGCATAGACCCCGCTGATGATGTCGATCTTCTCCTGGTTGATGAGGCGTTCGGCCTCGTTGATCGCAACGTCCGGCTTGCTCTGGGAATCGGCCGCGACCGCGGCGATCTTGTACTTGCCGCCGATGCCGCCCTTCTCATTGACGAGATCGATTGCAATCTGCGCACCGACCGAGGAGGCGACCGAGCCGCCGGCCGCAAACGGACCGGTCAGGTCGTAGATTATCCCGAGGCGAACGGTTTCAGCTTCCGCCCGTGCACGTGTCCAATCGAGCGAAAGGACGGCTGCTGTGGCCGCAGAATTTTTCAGCAGCGTTCTGCGCGAAGTCGGCATGGCGTTCCTCCCGAAACTGTATCGTCGATTTAACGGCTGTCATTTTCCTTTGTTTGACCAAGTATTTAGAGGATGCGTCGGAAAGTCAATCAGGATGACCGACAGCCCCGCCTCCGGTGATGATTGAAACGCGCATGGTATCCTTGTGCGTGAATGCTTCGCGCGCCATCGCGGCGATTGCGGCGAACGGATAACTAACTGATGCGAGCTGAGGCAAACGTCGTCGGCGTCGTTCCCATATCTCAACTCATCCACGGCTGCACAAGTCGGTTCTTCGATCACCTCGTCGACCGCCACCGGCAAGACTTTCGGCGCCACGAGGCTGAACGACTTCGCCGTGGTCGCGACTGCGCGAGGCGCGTTTACCTTGTTCGAAGCGCGGAGTATCAATTTTGCAATTGTGGTGTATTCTCAATTCATGCAAGTCGAAGGTCGACTTGCATTGAGCCAACAATTGGGGATCACGGAGGGCAACATGGCCAAGAAAGCGAAGAAGAAGAAGGCAAAGAAGACAGCCAAGAAGAAAAAGAAGTAGCTGTTCGACGAAACCTCATCGCATCCAGATAGCGTGTGAGGTCGTTACGCCTTCGCAACACGGATAAGCGGCGGCTTTCGCTTCCAGAATATCCGCGTAACAGTCAGCCGGACCCTTATGCAGATGCTTGCTGCATAACGGTCCGGTTTTTTATCGGGTGAACAGGCTTTCGCGCCCATCCAATGTGAAGCATCCCGCATCAGCCGGACTTTGCGCGTTCCGCCGCTTGCTTCACGCGCTCCGGATCGGCCGCTATCGTGACGCCCGCGCGCTCCTGCTGGAGCAGCATCACGGAGCGCGAGTCGCGTCCTTCCCAGCCGCGGTTGCACGCCTCAAGCATCTCGGCGTGCGCCAGGTTGCACATGCGCATCGGCACGCCGAGTTCACGTCCCAGCGCGGTCGCGAGCCCGACGTCTTTGGTGGCGAGCTTGAGCGCGAAGTTCGGCGGATCGTACGTGCCGGGCAGGAACTGATCGAGCAGGCCGTCGAACGTCGGGCGGCGGCCGCTGACGCCCTGGCGCACGGCTTCCCACAGCGCTACCGGATCCATGCCGGCCTTCACGCCCATGGTGAACGTCTCGGCGAGCGCACAGGTGATTGCATAGCTCGACATATTGTGGACGAGCTTAGCGACCGTGGCGGTGCCGATCGGCCCGACATAGGCCGGGCGATCGCCCATCGCGTCCAGCACGGCTTTGTGCCGGTCATAAGCGGCCTTATCGCCGCCAACCCAGATCGCCATCTTGCGCGACGCCGCGCCGGACGGCCCTCCGCTCACCGGCGCATCGAGCATGTGCGCGCCCTTGGCGGCAAAGGCCTCGTGAATTTTTTTCACGACGCTTTGAGAGTTTGTCGACAGATCGAAGTAGGCCGTGCCCCTTTTTACGCCTTCGATCAAGCCATCGGCGCCCAGCGAGACGCGCTCGACATCCGCAGGCTCGGGCAGCGAGGTGAAGATCACATCAGACCTCTCGGCCAGCGCGCGCGGCGTATCCGCCCATTCGGCGCCTGCTTGCAAGTGATGGCCCGCCGATTGTCGGTGCAGGTCGTGCACAACGACCTTATATCCGGCCTTTAGGATGTTGGTGGCCATCTTGCCACCCATGGTGCCGAGCCCGACGAAGCCGACGACAATGTCATTGGCCATCGTCATTCCCCCTTGTTGCCTTCGACCAGCACCGTGTAGGCGACCTGCGCGGCGGACATCGCGGCAGGCCAGCCTGCATAGAACGCCATGTGGGTAATGACTTCGGTGATCTCTTCCTGCGTGACGCCATTGGCGATCGCACGCGACAGATGAGATACGAGCTGTTCCGGCCGGTAGGTGGCGACCAGCGCCGCCACCGTGATGAGACTGCGGTCGCGCTTCGAGAGAGCCTTGCGCTCCCACAAGTCGCCGTAAATAACGTCGTTGGTGTAATCGACCAGTGCAGGCGTAAACGCCTTGATGCGGTCGCGTTTGGCGGAAGGCGGTGCCTTGGCCATGCGGTTCTCCCTTGTTTTTTTAGCCGCGCGTCGTGGCGCGGCCTTTTTCGTTGCCGTTGAAGCTAAACCAAAAGTCTAATTACTCTGGCTGAACGGAAGTGTCGACCAGCGCAAATCGCCGAGCTGGCACGCGCGGCTTGGCTCGCTGGTCCATCATCGCGCTTCGCCGGAGAATGCCTGCCGCAGTGCCGATAGCCGGTCGAGCGCGGCTCGCGGCAGCGGGCCTTTTTGAACCGCGGCGAGCGCGTCCTCGAACTGTTGCGGCGTCGCCATACCGACCAGGATTGTGCCCATCGCGGGGTGAGACAGCGCAAACCGCGTGGCGGCCTCGGTCAGGCTGGTGGCGAACCCCTCCTCTACCAGCGGGTTGAGACGGCGTGCGCGAGCGACATCGGCGTCATAGCTCATAGCCGAACCAATCGGCTCGGGCGCCGGACCGGCAATCGGATGACGCTCGGTTGAGCCCGACAGTGCGCCGCCGGCGAGCACGCGGATGCCCACTGCTCCAACGCCGGCGGCCGTGGTGTGGTCGAATATTCGTCCATAATCTTGTGCCGGATAGTTCTTCGGCAATTCCTCGGCGGCCGACGGATTGATCATGTTGTAGACGACCTGCGCGCCATCGAAGGCGCGTGCATCGATCACTTGATGCAGGGCTGCGGTATCGCCGACTGCCGTGATCCCGAGGAAACGAGCCTTCCCTTGCCGCCGCAGGCGTTCGAAGGCTGGTACCACCTCGCCGAGTACCTGTCGGACGCTCAGCGCTGATCCGCCTCCTGTCTCGGTAATCGCATTGTGCAGGTGAAAGATGTCGACCCGCTCAAGACATAGTCGCGCCAGGCTGCCTTCGAGCGACATCGTTACGGCGTCGGCAATGCGGCCGAACTCGCTCTCCGACAATCGGACCTTGGTGCCGACGGCCACATTGGCCGGCTTTAGCTTCTGCAAGACGCGGCCAAGGTTCTTTTCCGATTCGCCATTGCCATACTGCACGGCGGTGTCGAAGTAGTTCACGCCAGCGGCGATCGCCCGCGCGATGGTACGCTCCTGGTCGGCAGGGTCGCCGCGTACCATAAATCCACCCACTGCGCCGCAGCCGAAGCCCAGCACCGAGAGCTGCATTCCCGTGCGTCCAAAGACTCGCAATTGCATCGCTGTTCCCTCCGACCGTGGCGGCCCCCACGCGGCGGGTTCTTGTGCCGGTTCCAGAATTAACCCGCGCGCGGATTTAAAGCTTAACCAATAAGCTTAACCAACGAGTCTTGTTGCACGGTCCTGCAAAGCAATTGAGGGTTCAACACCGGGCAGTTCCCCAAGATTTTTGACGAAGGAAGTATGAGTGATGGTGCAGCCGACAATAGGACGCGTCCTGAGTGATATCGAGCGTGAAATCGAGGCGGAGGTCCGAAACAGGCCGCCGGTCCACGAGCCGCGTCCTGTCAGTTACGTGCCGCCACGGGTAAGTGCGCCGGCTCTGCAGATGCCGGACTATGTCGAGCATCGCGACGGCGCCACCGAGATCGGCAAGCTGTCGGCGGAAGCCGTTGTGCGCGAATACGAAGCTGCGGCGAAAGAGATCGAGGCGATGGGCGCGGAGTTGATCGAGCGCGTCAGGCAATGCGAGGCGATGACCCGTGATGCGCTCGCCGTGACCGAGGACTTAAAGGAGACCGCGGAGCGCTACCGCGAAGAGGCCAAGCGCGTCTTCGTTCAGATCGAGAACTGCTCGCTCGTGACGGCGGAGGTCCGCAAGACCTGCGTCGAACTGAAGGAAAAAATCGCCGTTCCGGCCGCGATAGACAGGCCAAAGCCAAAGAAGAAGTGAAACCCCAAGTCGCCCTCAGGCGGTGTGTCCTGGTTTGCCGATCGGTTCGATCGTGCCCATCGGGATGAGAACCCGCGCCACTGGGTGCGAGCCGTTCCCATAACCGCGACGAGGCGCCGGTGCGCGCCGCCGGCATCACACCCTGAGCGTGCGAAGCACGCGCCTTAGCGACTGGTTCGCGCGGACGGAGGTTTGATGAGCGCGGTAGTCCGAAAAGCCCTGAGCTCCCGTATGCCGACATTGCGCACATTGACCGAGCGAGCCTGCAACGACCCGCACCGCATGAGGGCACGCAAGACCGAAGCCGAGATACTGGTGAAGATGCCGTCGAGGGCGTGGCTATCCTGCACAGCGGTCTCGCGGCTGATCGGCGCCCCCGATGATCGCAAGATCCGCGCGCGGCTCGATCGCCTGATGCGCGACGGCAAGGTCGAACGCAAGCGCGAGCAAGGCAGCCACGGTCCGGTCTATCTGTTTCGGAGGCTTGCGTGAGCAGCGGCCCCGCCGGTCGGCCGCGACAGCGTTGTGGCGGTGCAGGCCGATTGCACGCTGTGCCGAGATCGCAATCCCGCTAGAGCATGATCCGGAAAAGTGGGCACCGGCTTTCCGAAAAGATCATGCTCAAACAAAAAGGTAGAGCGGGATGACGATTCAAAGAAAAGTCATCACGCTTTAGGTGACGTTAATCGCCGGCCGTTCCCGACCTCACAGAAAAGCCCGGGCGCTGCGATACGCAGGGCATCACGCCCACAGGTCTTCCATGACGCACGTCAATGACCTGAGGAGGGTCGAGGATGAGATTTGAAGACCGCTATCCGGCGATCAAGTTGCCACAGCTCGACGTCGTTGGCGTCAACCAATTGCTGAGCACGTTCTTTTGCCGCCTGTTCGTCGGCACAATAAAGATTGGCCGCGCTTATGACGTGGCGGTGTTCGTCCAGAAGGTAAGCCCGGTAGTGCAGCATTCCCACGTCCCCAAGCGGAAATGATAATTCATGAGGCGACGCGAGGCCACAAAAATCTATTGGGGGCGTAGTTTAGGTACCGGGGTGTTCACCCCTTGAGTGTCCAACGCCTCCACACTTGGCCTCGCGGTGTTGTTTGGAACTCGCCGACGGCGCTCGCTCCGCGGCGCCGATCCCAACTATTGTTCTTCGGGCTGCAACCGGATTGCGGCCGGCGGCTGCGCTCTGGCTTGCGGCGACGGAGGCTTCGGCGCGGGCTTGCGGGCAGCCGGGGCAATCGGCCGTGGCGGCGGAGGCGCTGATGCCTTGGGCCGCAAGTTCTGCTCGGAAGCCTTGTTCTGTTCGGAAGCCTTGGCGATCAGGCGTGTCATTTGCTCCTGGCTCGCCTTGAGCTGCTCAACGGCCTTTGCATTGTCGACAGCCATTTGCTCCTGGCTCGCCTTAAGTTGTTCGATCCCCTGCTCCACGTTGGCGAGATCACGCGCCATCGTCTGGAGCAACCGTGCCAGCTCGGGAGACACCGGAGCGGCCGTCGGCGCGACGTCTTGCGGAGTACCCGGAACCGAAGGTGTTGTTTGCGGAGGTGGTAGTGGCTCCGCCGCCGCCACCTCAACGGCAGATGGGCTCGGCTGCGCGGGAAGCCTCGACAGCGATGAAGCAAGAACGAGCTGCGGCGCCCATCGGGCGATAATCGGCTTGGCTGCATCGCCATAGGATGACTGCGAAACGAAAGCAGCGACAAAGATGCACGCCGCCAACAGCAAGCCGACAAGGCCACGTAGCATCGGCCTGCCGGGCGATGGCAGGCGGCCCAGGACAGCAGACGGAGAGCGCGCGGCATCCTGATCCAATTTCAAAAGCTGTTCATTTACGCGCGCGAGCTGTTCATCCGCGTGGGCGATCTGTTCATAAGCATGCGCGAGCCGTTCATCCGCGCGCGCGATCAAGACGTCGGCGGATGCAATTGCTTGCGGGTTCGGCGTGGAATTCATTGACGCTCCCTTTCCCGTCCGATGTCACAAGGAGGCGGTCGGATTCCGACTTAGGTCCGACGAACCGTCAAACACTCAATGCTGTTTTGACCAAAGCATGGCCGGACGATGGAAAGTATTGGGCCCAAGGCCTTCGGGAACTCCTTAGGGAGCGCACCAACGCCGTGGCGACGGCCATGGAATGGGAAATTACACCGTTCGTTTTTGTCCGATCGCCTCGAACTGCGCCTTCTGCTCGTCGCTTAGCGTCGCATAGAAGTCCTCGAGCGCAGCGGTGACCAGATTGACGGCCTGCCGCATGGCCTCGAGCCGCCCGTCCACCGCGTCCAGACGAGCGGGTGGTGTAGTCGCGTCTTGCGGCAGGCATTCAGCGTTCAGGATGTCGACCGCCCTGGCATTGGCGATCTGCAGCGCTTTGAGAGCGGCGCGTTGAGTGTCGTTCGGGTGCAGCCTGGCCTCGATCTCCTCCGCCGGCCATTGCAACGCGGCTGGTTGCGCCGCGCCGCAACCTTGGGCAGCCGCTTCCGCGACGCCGTTTGCAGCCGACATCTTGCGCCGATCCTCGGCGAGTGCATTGAGCCGCGCTTCCTGCTCGTCATTCAGCAGATCATAGAATTTCCCCAGCGGCTGTTCCAGGGCGAGCTCTGCCTTGATCATCGCCTCGATGCGTTGCTGCATGCCGGCCAATCGGTCCGGTGCCGTGAACGCCGCCTGCGTCGGACATGACGCCCGGATCACCTGGGCGGCCGAGATCAATGCGCTGGCAAGACCGTCCAGAGTGACGCGCTGCGCCTCATTCGGCTGTATCGCCTGCACAATCTGATCGATGGGGAGGCCCGCATTTTCGCGGCCGTCATCGCTGCAGAGCTGCTGTAGCGAAGGCAATCTGCGATGCCTTCGGCCGAACCGGCTCGGTCCCGTATAGGCGGCGAGATCATCATGGCCGTAAGGCGCAAAGATCGCGGCATAGATGTCAGGATAACCGTAGTCCCAGAAGCCGATGCCGTCACCCCAGATGGCGTAGTCGTAGATATCGTAAATGGCGAATGGCCAAAACAGCGGTCCGACCCATCCATATCCGCCGTCGCCGTGTCGCCACCACCCGTTCGCGATGCGGCCGCCATGCCAGCCCGCCAGCGCTGCAGCCGCGACGATTTGCCTGCGAGCCGCCGGGTTGCCAAGCCCGGAATCCACAACGTCGCGGACGTCTTGCGATCTGAGGGAAGCCGTTCGGATGTGGCCGCGACGGGCAAAGGCACGTGCGCGATGTAATCCCCCCAGCGACAACACGCGGGCTGCTGCGAATCTCACGACCCCAAGGGGACCGACGCCAAGATGCACTCGGGCCAAGGCCGCACTCGACAGCAGGGTTGTCAGAACGACAACGGCAATCCCGATGCGCCACCTCGACATGGCACCCTCCCGCGCCAAGCCTCATCGCGTCACTTGTCGATGACGCCGAGAGGAAGCTTAAATGACGCCGAGAGGAAGCGAAAGTTCCTTGAGTTTACCATGCAGACCATCGGACTTATGGACCGAACCGGAGCTGCAAGTAGAGTCGAGCTACTGCTTTTTCAGCACCGACACGAAAAACCCGTCCGTTCCGGTCCGGCGTGGCGTCATCAGCCAGCCTTCGGCCGATTGTCGCGCGGCGGCGGCAAACGCTTCCGCCTTGTCCCACAGCACGCTCGCCGTCTGCGACGGCGCCACCGCCGTGAAGCCCCCATGGCGCCGCAGGAAGCCGCGGACCTGCTCGCCGTTTTCCGGCGGCAGCACCGAGCAGGTGATGTAGACGATCCGTCCGCCGGGTTTTACCAGCGCGGCGGCGCGATCAAGCGCCTCGATCTGGTCCTTGAGCCGCACCTCAAGCGCGCCGGGGCGCACCCGCCATTTGGCGTCCGGATTCCGGCGCCAGGTCCCGGTGCCGGTGCAGGGCGCGTCGATCAAAACCAGATCGGCCGACGCCCGGATATCGGAAAGCGTGTCCCTGTCGCCCCTTGGCGTGCGCACCTCGGCATTATGGACGCCGGCACGTGACAGCCGCTCGTGGATCGGCACGAGCTGCCGTTTGTCGTAATCGGTTGCGATCAGCCGGCCTCCGCCCTGCATCATCGCCGCCAGCGCCAACGTTTTGCCGCCGGCGCCGGCGCAGAGATCGATCACCTGCTCGCCGGGTTTTGCCGCCGAAAACAAGGCCGCGAGCTGCGAACCCTCGTCTTGGACCTCAACGGCGCCCTTGATGAAGTCCTCTTCCGCATGAATGCCGGGATTGCGGGCGTCGGCGCCAAGCTCAATGCGCAAGCCGATCGGCGACCACGGCGTCTTGGTCGCCCCGAGATGAGCAAGCCGAGGCAAGATGTTCTCGCGTTTGGCCTTCAAGGTGTTGACGCGTAGATCGAGCGGCGCCCGGCTTGCCATCGCCGTTGCCTCCGCCACGCGGTCATTGCCGAACGTTTCCGCGAGATATCCATCGAGCCAATCCGGGTAGTCGCCGGCGATCGGTGCAGGCGCGTCACCGAGCGAGCGCGCGACGAGCGCGGCACGCTCCTTGTCGGCCAACGGTTCGGGCGCAAAGCGGCTGCCGTCACACAAGGCGGCGATCGCATCGACAGCCATGCCGCGCTCGAGCTTCAGCATACCCAAAACGCGCGCCCGCGGCGTATCGTCGTCCATGATCCAGGAACTCGATGCACGCCGCCGCAGCACGTCCCAGACTAGCCCTGCGATCGCGGCGCGATCTCCGGATCCGGCATAGCGATGCGCAGTGCCCCACTCCTTCAGCGCTTTGGCCGCAGGGACGCGTTCGGCGTCGATGGTGCCGATCAGCTCAATGGCCGCGGATAGGCGCGCTGCGGGAATCATTTGAAACTTTCGACTAGAGAGACGGCTGCGTGAGCTTCAGATCAAGAGCAAAATCTTCAGCGTGAAATAAACCCACATCGCAAACAGCACCACGACGCCTGCGAACCACGCCTGCCCGCGCTGCCCGACATTGTTCGATGTCACGAAAATCCCGGCATGCACAAAGCGGGTCACTACGAACACCCAGGACATCGAAACGATGAAGAGGTCGGCGTGGCGCAGCGGCAGCGCCAGCGCGATCAGGACATAGAACAAAAGCGGCAGCTCGAATTGATTGCTGAAGCAGTTACCAAGCTGGGTGGTGCGGGTTGGCCAGTTCGGTTCGCGCAGCGCGATGTCCTTGAATCTCACTTCCCGGTTCCGGAGCGCACGGGTCCTGGACGAGGCCGTCCAGACGAGCAGCGCGAAAGTGAGCCCGATTTGGACCAGGACGGGCAGCAAAACCATTTGAACCGACATGAGGACTTTCCCGGGGCACAGGCGCCTCCCGCTATAGCGGCCGCCCCTGCCCCTGACAATCAATCCGCGAGCTTGAACCACAATCGGCGATGGGGTGACCAAGTATCGATAGTTTCAGTGATTTTACCCCGGCGCGCTGAAAGATGCCGCGATGAATATGACGACCCCGATCCTGGCTGGCGCGGCCTATTTGGCCGCACTGCCCGGCGATTCCGTCGCCTCGTTACTGGGCATGATCGGCGAGCGCACTGGCCTGTTTGACGATAGCCCCGATGGCGGGCTCGGCATGGTGATGTCGAGCCTTGCCGGCGTTGCCGCGGCGCTCGCGGTCAGCATCGCGATGACGGTGTATTTCCGCAGCGGATACCGGACGGCGCGCGAGGTCGCCAAGCACGGGCTTGCGATGCTCGCGGTGCTCGCCCTGGTGGCGTTCGTCGCCTACGACATGCGGCAGGCGTCACTCGCCTATCTCGGCATCAATCCGTCGAAACCGGCGGTCGAGTTCGAGATCCGCCTGCCCAAAGCGGTCTTGTCCACGATATCCGAGACCCAGGTTGAATTGCACACCGATCGCAATCAGAAGCTCGCGCAAATGTCCGATACGTTCGATTCAAGCGACGGCCGCAGCGTGCTGCGAGGTTCGGTAACGCTCGATTACCACACCACCAACCGCCTCGTGATCCTGAACCTGCCGGGCCAGGCCCGCTGCGAGTTCAGGCTCCGCCTGGCGGCCAACCCCACCCGCTTCGACTTGTTCGGGCCATGGCACCTCGTCGATCGCGTCGCTTCCCCCGCTAGCGGCGAGGGTAGCGTGCCGCATGACGCCTTTGCGATCCGCTACCGGGTGCTCTGAATGGTCCAGGTAGCGTCACGATTCCGATGCCTGGGACAGGTATGATCGCGGTATGCCCGAATTTCGCCTGACCCAGATTTCCGACACGCACCTCGCCCGCCGCCTGACCAAACTGACCGACAATTTTCATCGCGTGAGCGAATATATCGATGCGACCCGGCCCGACCTCGTCATCAACAGCGGCGACCTCGCATTCGACGCCCCGACAAGTCCCGGCGATCTCGATTTCGCCAGATCCTTGCACGATGGGCTTCCCGTCACCTGCCGTTACCTGCCCGGCAATCACGATATCGGCGATAACCCGACCCAGGTCGGTCCCGTGCCGCCGCAACAGGTCAGCGAAAACGACCGCCAGGCTTATCTCTCCCTGTTCGGCGACGACCGCTGGCGCTTTGACGCCGTCGGATGGTGCTTCATCGGCCTTAATTCGCTGGTGATGAATTCGGGGCTGTCGAGCGAGGTCGACCAGTTCGAGTGGCTGGCCGCGGAACTCGCCGGCGCTAGCGGCAAGCCCGTCGCCCTGTTCCTGCACAAGCCGCTGTTTTTGAATGCACCCGACGATCCCGAACTGGAGGCGACGTCGATCCGCTACGTGCCACAGCCGGCGCGCCAACGTCTGATCGAGATGCTGCGAACCGCCGACCTGCGGCTGGTCGCCAGCGGCCACGTCCATCAGCGGCGGGATTTCACGTTTGGCCGCGTTCGCCACATCTGGGCGCCCTCCACCGGCTTCATCATTTCGGATGTGCGCCAGGAGCGGATCGGCATCAAGGAAGTCGGACTAGTGGAATACCGCTTCCAACCCGATAGCTTTGAGGTCCGCCACGTCAAAGCGCCGGGTCAGGTCGATGTCGATCTGGATGAGCTCCTTGCCAGAACGCCAGCCGACTAGGCCAGCAGGCCCGAGCGAAGTCGGGCCCGCCAGGCTCCGGACCTCAAGGCCCATACCAGGTAACGGAGGCCTCCGGCCCATAATAGCCGTAGGTACCAACCACAGGCGCATCGATCATCGCGCCTGGGCCGTAAGGCTGATGCCGATAATAGAAACCCGGCCTCGGCGAAAATTTGTGTCCATAGCCTCCGGTCAGGTAGTTGCTGTCCGGATAGTTATAGCCCATGGCACCGGGTTCCTGGGTGGCTTCCTGCGCCACGGCGGGGCTGATCAGCATCGCCGTTGCGACGAAACCAGCCGCTAAGGTAAGCTTGGTCATTGGCTTCTCCATTCGGTGTGAGAGGCCAACGACAACTGGAAATCGACGTTCCGACCTTGCTCTCAAGGAAGCGTGAGGTCATCGGTCATCACAAGGAGGACCAAGAACAATCTTGAGTTCCGCGGCCGTACTGGGACCGGTGCGGCGGCTCACGACACCTGCCGGTCGGGCCCGACCCGCACCAATTGCTTGCCGAAATTGGCGCCCTTGAGAAGGCCGATGAACGCCGCCGGTGCACTGTCCAGACCCTCGGTAACGAACTCCTTGTACTTGACCTTGCCCTCGCGCACCCACCCCGACATCTCGCGCAGGAAGTCGGCGCGGCGGGCGGCCAAGTCGCTGACGATGAAGCCGCGGATCGTCAGGCGTTTGGTCAGCACCGCGCGCATCATCGACGCAGCCCATTTCGGCGGCTTAGCGTCGGTGTCGTTATAGTGCGCGATCAGGCCGCACACCGGCACGCGCGCGAATGGGTTCAGGAGTGGGAACACCGCCTCGAACACCGCGCCACCGACGTTTTCAAAGTAGACGTCGATCCCTTTCGGGCAGGCCTCCCTAAGCTTGGCCGCGAGCTCTGGATCGCGATGATCGAGGCAGTCGTCGAAGCCAAGCTCGTTTTTGACATAGTCGCATTTGTCCTTGCCACCGGCGACACCCACCGCCCGTGCGCCTTTGATCTTCGCGATCTGCCCGACCGCCGATCCGACTGCGCCGGAGGCGGCCGCGACCACGAGCGTCTCGCCCGGCTGCGGCTTGCCGATCTCGAGCAAGCCCGTATACGCCGTCATGCCGGGCATGCCGAGCACGCCGACCGCGGTCGAGACCGGCGCGATCTTGGGATCGATTTTCGCCAAGCCCTGACCGTCGGACAGCGCGTGGGTTTGCCAACCGGCGCGTGACAGCACGATATCGCCTTTGGCGAAGGCCGGATTGTTCGAGGCGATCACCTCGGAAACCGTGCCGCCCTCCATCACACCGCCGATCGGTACTGGCGCCGCATAGGACGGGGCGTCGCTCATGCGCCCCCGCATATAAGGATCGAGCGACAGCCAGATCGTGCGCAGCAGCAGCTGGCCCGGACCAGGTGCCGGCACCGTGCAATCCTCGATGCGGAAGTCAGATGGCTTGGGCTCGCCCACAGGGCGGGACGCGAGGACGATGCGCTTTGCGGATTGCGGCATGGTGGTTTCCTCCAACTAATCAGGCCCCACCCGGATAGTTCGGCGCTTCGCGCGTGATGGTGACGTCGTGGACGTGGCTTTCGCGCAAGCCCGCGCCGGTGATGCGCAGGAACTGCGCCTTCTGGTGGAACTCGGCGAGGTTTCGCGCGCCGACATAACCCATCGCGGCACGCAAGCCGCCGGCGAGCTGATGCATGACGTTGCCGACCGGACCCTTGTAGGGCACTTGGCCCTCGATACCCTCCGGCACCAGTTTCAGCGTGTCCTTGATGTCCTGCTGGAAGTAGCGGTCAGCCGATCCGCGCGCCATCGCACCGACCGAGCCCATGCCGCGATAGGCCTTGTAGGAGCGGCCCTGCCACAGAAACACCTCGCCCGGCGTCTCGTCGGTACCGGCGAGCAGCGAACCGACCATCGCGATGTCGGCGCCTGCCGCCAGGGCCTTCGCCAGGTCGCCGGAATATTTGATGCCGCCGTCGGCGATGACGGGCACGTTGGCCTTCTTGGCGGCTTCCACCGCATCCATGATCGCGGTGAGCTGCGGCACGCCGACACCGGCGACGATGCGCGTAGTGCAGATCGAGCCCGGGCCGATACCGACCTTGATCGCATCAGCGCCGGCATCGATCAGCGCCTGCGCGCCTTCCTTGGTCGCGATATTGCCGGCGATGACCTGCACCGCGTTGGAGAGTCGCTTGATGCGATTGACCGCTTCCAGCACCCGCGAGGAATGGCCGTGCGCGGTATCGACCACGATCACATCGACGCCGGCGTCGATCAGCCGTTCCGTGCGCTCGTAACCGCCCTCGCCGACCGTGGTCGCCGCCGCCACCCGCAAGCGCCCCTGCGCATCCTTGCAGGCGAGCGGATGGGCGACCGCCTTCTCCATGTCCTTGACCGTGATCAGCCCGACGCAGCGGTATTGTTCGTCGACCACCAGAAGCTTTTCGATGCGGTGCTTGTGCAGCATCCGCTTGGCCTCCTCCTGGCTGACACTTTCGCGCACCGTGACCAGGTTTTCATGCGTCATCAGCTCTGAGATTTTTTGCCTGGGGTCGGTCGCAAAACGCACGTCACGGTTGGTGAGAATGCCCACGAGCTTACCCGGCTTGCCGTTGCCGCCGCCGGTGACGACCGGAATGCCGGAGAAGCCGTGATCCTTCATCAGCGCCAATGCGTCCGACAACATGGCGTCGGGGCCGATGGTCAGCGGATTGACCACCATGCCGGATTCGTACTTCTTGACCTGCCGGACTTGCGCGGCCTGGCCATCGACGTCGAAATTGCGGTGGATGACGCCGACGCCGCCGGATTGCGCCATCGCGATCGCCATGCGCGCTTCGGTGACGGTATCCATCGCGGAGGCGATGATCGGAATGTTGAGCGGGATGGCGCGGGTGACGTGGGAGCGGATGTCGACCTCGGACGGGAGCACATCCGAAAGGCCCGGTTTGAGAAGCACGTCGTCGAACGTGTAGGCTTCGCGGATATCCTGGAATCCCTGCACGGTCGCCATTGCCAACTCCTTCTCCGCGGCGGCGGTTCGCCGCAATATCGTTTACGGATGAACGTCGCCTTCGGCGAAGCTATCGGCGTCGCCGTCGAATCGAGGCCCATCGGTGGGGTTGACGGTGGTCGATAGCATGGCGGGCGGCTGAATCAAAGGGTTTGCCTGCCATGCACAGGCTTTCAGCGCGGGTACCCCGGCGGCGGGCCGTGCTGGCGGATCGCATCCACGACCTCGCGATGCCGGCGCTCCTCCCGTTTCATGTGAACCGCGATGATCGCGTGGGCCGACGGCACCAAGAGAAGAACGTGAAAAACCAGCCCGAAAATCACGCAAAACACGATCAGGATCAGGTTGAAAATCGCCGAAAACGGCTGCCCGTTCAGGAGCAGCCCGAGCGGCGGCAGCAAGGCGGCGAGAACGTAGATCATCGCAGCATCTCCGGCGACTGGCCCAGTGGATACCAGCGTTGCGCAGGATTTAGGCGGTTTAGCGGGTTCCGCAATAGCCTGTATGACATTGGAGTGATACAGCGCTGCCTGCTCCCGCGCCTTTCTCCTTTCCCTTCCCCGAACTGAGATGAATAAGGAACGCCTGATCCCGCTCATCGTGGCCACTGCCCTGTTCATGGAAAACATGGACTCGACGGTGATAGCGACCTCGCTGCCGGCGATTGCCGTCGACATCGGCACCAGCCCGCTAACGCTGAAGCTTGCGATCACCTCGTATCTGCT
>Ga0066705_10000042_pt1 | contig 20436 bp, 20 predicted proteins | sample GraSoiAngelo_154_FD_66506 | JGI IMG/M metagenome (GOLD analysis project Ga0066705, IMG submission 66506) | Grasslands soil microbial communities from the Angelo Coastal Reserve, California, USA - 14_1009_13_20cm | ecosystem: Environmental > Terrestrial > Soil > Grasslands | place: USA... | reverse complement strand
TCACGATTATTCGGATGCGATCGCGAACAAACGCGAAGGGCGGCTCAATCTCTGCGTCCCCGGCGGGAAGGAAACCGCCCGGATGCTCAAATCGCTCTATGAGGAGTTGGACAAGGCGCCGGCGGTCCCGTCGGCTCCCAGAGCCGAAACCCCAGCGACCGCGGCGCCTGCTGTCGTGGCCGAATCCGGCCGTTCGCGGGACAATCCGGTCCCCGCGACCTTCGTGTCCCGGCGCCTGCTCAACAGGCAAGGCTCGGAAAAAGAAACCTGGCACGTCGACTTCGACCTTTCGGGCTGCGGGCTGGACTATGTGGTCGGCGACTCCTTCGGCATCTTCGCCCGCAATGATCTCGGCCTCGTCGATCAGGTTATTGCGCTTCTCGGCGCTTCCCACACCACGCAGGTGAGGGGCAAAACCTTGCGCGATGTCCTGACTGAGGACGTTTCGTTGTCGCCCGCGCCGGACTCGCTGTTCGAGCTGCTCTCCTACCTCACCGGCGGCGCGCAGCGTGAGAAGGCGCGCGCGTTGGCGCAGGGCGAGGACCCCGACGGCGACGCCGCCACCCTCGATGTCATGGCGGCGTTGCAGAAGTTCTCCGGCGTTCGGCCACACCCCGAAGTGTTCGTGGAAGCGCTGGAGCCGTTGCAGCCGCGGCTCTACTCGATCTCCTCATCGCACAATGCCACGCCGGGCAAATTGTCGCTCACAGTCGATTGCGTGCGCTACGTGGTCGGAAAGCGCAAGCGCCTGGGTCTTGCCTCGACTTTCCTTGCCGAACGCATCAAGCCCGGCGACGCCGTGAAGGTCTATGTGCAGAAGGCTCATGGCTTTGCGCTGCCGCAGGATCCGAAGACGCCCATTGTCATGATCGGACCGGGTACCGGTATCGCACCGTTCCGCGCCTTCCTGCTCGACCGCAAGGCGACCGGCGCGCCCGGCAAGAACTGGCTGTTCTTCGGTCATCAGCGCAGCGATTGCGATTTCTTCTATGCCGACGAACTCAACGCGATGAAGACATCGGGCCTGCTGACGCGGTTGTCGCTGGCGTGGTCGCGCGATGGCAGCAAGAAATTCTACGTGCAAGACCGCATGCGCGAGGTCGGCCGCGAATTGTGGACGTGGCTGGCCGAGGGCGCGAATATCTATATTTGCGGCGACGCCAAACGGATGGCGAAGGACGTCGAGCGGGCGCTCGTCGATATCGTCGCCCAGTTCGGAGCGCGCTCAACCGACGAGGCCGTGAGTTTCGTTGCGGAACTCAAGAAGAAGGGACGGTTCCAGCAGGACGTCTACTGACGGAACCGATTCCATCTCAATCAATCTCAAATACGAACGAATAAAATTCTCGGCTGAGCCCGGTGCATAGAATTGTCGACTGCGATCGGAGTCGGTCGAAACATCCACGTCACTATTTCGGCGATCGCCTTGAATCCCACCTGGAACGGTATTCCATTGTCGTAGATGGGGCATTGGAGATCGACCATGCGCGAACTATCGGCGGAAGCCCGCCTGCACCTGTACGCGCGCTCCTTGTCTCGGCGAACTGGTACTGGAATCCATATCGCCGCCCTCTGTGGCGCGCTGGCGATCATCGTCGGTGTGGTGTTCGGCACGCTGTCGGTGCATCCGTTTTAACGGGATCACGCCGCTCGCTTGAACGGCGCCACCGCTATCCCGCTGTCCTTCAACGCCTGACGCACGCCGCGCGCGATATCGACCGCGCCCGGCGTGTCGCCGTGGATGCAGACGGTATCGGTACGCATCTTGATCACCTTGCCGGTGATCGACACTACCGCGCCGTCCTGCACCATCCGTACCACGCGCTGCGCGATCTCGCTCGCTCCATGCAGCACCGCGCCGGGCTTGCGGCGCGAGACCAGCGAACCGTCGTCCTCGTAGGCGCGATCGGCAAACACCTCATGCACCATCGGCAAATTCGCGGCTTCGCCTGCCCGCACCAGATTTGAACTGGCGAGCACAACGAAGACCAGATTAGGATCGACCGCCTTGATGGCGCTGGCGATGGCCTTTGCCGTGATGTCGTCCTCACAGGCGACATTCGAGAGCGCGCCATGCGCCTTGACGTGGGTGACCTTGTGACCGGCTGCGGTCGCGATCGCCTGCAGGGCGCCGATCTGGTAGGCCACCAGGTTTTCGATTTCGGAAGGCTTCATGCCCACGAAGGGCCGGCGGCCAAAGCCATGGAGGTCGCGGTAACCGGGATGGGCGCCGATGCTGACGCCGCGCGCTTTCGCAAGCTCGACCGTCCTGCGCATGATATCGGCATCTCCTGCATGAAAGCCGCAGGCGATGTTGACCGAGGTCGCAAGCTCGATCATGGCAGCGTCGTTGCCCATTTCCCAGGCGCCAAACCCCTCGCCGAGATCGCAGTTGAGATCGATGGTCGTCATGGCTGTTGTCCGCTGTGGCTTGAGTGGATGTTTGACCGGTTATTGCCACGTCCCGGTATCGACCGCGTTGACGGCGCTGCCTGCGACATTAGCATCCTGCAGTGCCTCGATGTTGAGGTCAAAGCTTTCGATCGCGCGCAGACGATCGGGCAGGGTGCGCAACAACGCCGCGAATTTCTGAGCCGCATCCTGCGCCTCACTGATGCTGACTGTCTTGAACCGGAATCCGGTTCCGGCCGGAATCTGCGCGAAACGCCCGAAGTCGGCCGAAATCACGGTCGCGATCTTGGGATATCCGCCGGTGGTGGGGCGGTCGGGCATCAGCACGATCGGGGCGCCGTTACCGGGTACCTGGATGCTGCCGTTGACCGTGCCGTCGGAGACGATGTTGTGGCCATGCAAATGTCGGATGACGGGGCCTTCGAGCCGGTAACCCATGCGATCGCTGGTTGCCGAAATCTTCCATTCGGCCTCGAGGAAGAGTTTTTTGGCATCGTCTGCGAATTCGTCGTCTTGCGGGCCCAACAGGACGCGGATCGGTCCCGTGTCGATAGCGGGTATCTCGATCCGCTGCTCTGCCGCACCACTGGCTGTCGCCGTCAGCAATTCGTCGCCAGCCTGTAGCGGGCGCGGATAAGGGCTGCCGAGGCCCGCGCGCGCATTCACCGCCAGGCTGCCGAACATCGGCTCACCCACGAAGCTGCCTTCAATCGCGAGATAACTGAACGAGCCGCCACGCGCCAAGCCGAGCGTCAGCGTCTCGCCATCTGCAAGGGTCGTCGACGTACCCAATGCCACCGCGAGTCCCCCAACATCGGCGCTGCGCGATGCGCCTGTGAGCGCGATCCGCACCGCACCGCCGCGCGCTGTGAACGCAGCACCGAACGGCCCGACCTCAACGGCAGCTGCAAACAACGGATTTCCGACCAGCGTATTCGCGGCCGCGAGCGCGAGGCGATCCATCGCACCGCTTGGGGTCAAGCCGTAACGCTGCGAACCCGGCCGCCCGCCGTCCTGGACGGAGCTCGCCGGCCCAATCGAGGCAATGACAAGTCTGCTCATGGCGCCATCAACTCAGCGACAATCGCGCCGGCTTGCGCGGCGCCGTCCTGCTCCGCGAAGGTTTCGGCATCGACGGGAAAAAACGTAACCCGGTCACCGGGTTCCAGCAGGAAGATGGGATCGCGGTGTAACTGATAGGTTCTAACGGCTGTCCGGCCAAGAAGATGCCAGCCGCTGGGGCCGGCGAGACATTGCACGCCGGTCTGCACGCCACCGATCGAAATAGTGCCAGCAGGGGTCAACAGCCGCGGATTTTGCCGTCGCGGCATGTGCAGGAGTTTCTCCAATCCGCTAAGATACGACCATCCCGGTGTGAAGCCGATCATGGCAACGCGATAATCGCCGGCGACGTGCCGCGCCACAATCGTTTCAGGTGATGTGTTGAGCGCTTTCGCGACATCCTCCAGATCGATGCCATGCTCGCCACCATAGCTGACCGGAATTCGCCAGCGCCGGGATTTCGTTGTCGGTCGAAGCGGACGCTGTGCCAGCGACGCCAGCTTCTCGCCCAAGGCATTGAAGCTGATCTCAGTGGGATCATAATGCACGAGCAGCGACCGATAGGTCGGCACCGTTTCAGTCACGCCGGAAACCGGCGCTTCCGCGAGCGCGCGATCGAGCGCCAGCACGCGCTGGTTAGCGGCATCGTCGACGTTGCGGCTAAATTCCACCGCAATGGCAGCATCGCCACTCGGCAAAAGGCGGGGTGGGGCTAAGGTAGCGGCCATGGCCTCATGACTCTTCGCTGCTCAAGGTAACTTGTTTTCGAGCGAAGTGGAATTCGCCTCGCGCAAAATGAACCCGCAAATTCAATAAATTAATCAGCACATCACCGATAAGATGAATTGATGATCGCGCAAAAAGCGCGGCGCCCTTGACGCGCTTATCCTGCCCCGCAAGATGCGCTCTGCCAGTTCACCCCTCCCGGAGCCCGCTTTACAGATGTCCCTGACCCCTGACGCTATCAAGACGCTGTCGCACGTATCCACCGCCACCATCACCACGGTTCTGCTCAAGAAGGGGCTGCGAAACGTCTGGATGCGCGGCACCAAGCCGCTGCGGCCCGGCCAGAAGCGGCTGGTCGGGCCGGCCTTCACCCTGCGCTTCGTGCCCGCGCGCGAGGATCTGGCGACGCCGGAGTCCTGGTCTTCGCCGATTTCCACCCGCACCGCGATCGAGGCGATGCCGGCAGGGTGCATCGCCGTGGTCGACGCCATGGGCATCACCGATGCCGGCATCTTCGGCGATATTTTGTGCGCTCGGATGGTCAAGCGCGGCGTCGCGGCGCTGATCACGGACGGCGTGGTGCGTGATGTCGAGGGCGTGCTCGGCACCGGTCTTCCGGTCTGGTGCGACGGCTTTGCGGCGCCGCCGTCGGTCGCGGGTCTCACCTTTGTCGGTTGGGGCGAGCCGATCGGCTGCGGTGGCGTCGCGGTGTTCCCGAACGACATTGTCGTTGCCGACCAGGACGGCGCGGTGCTGATCCCGCAGGCGCAGCTCGATCATATCCTCGCCGAAGGGCCGGAGCAGGAACGGATGGAAGGTTGGATCGTCAACGAGGTGAACAATGGCGCTGTCTTGCCCGGCCTCTATCCGATGAATGCCGAGACCAAGGCGCGCTACGCGGCTTCCAAAAAATAGGCAAAAACAGCAAGGGAGATAACCATGGATATCCATCTCGCCGGCTCGCGGCCGACGCGACGCGCGCCAAAGGAATATTTTACCGGTACGGTGTGGCAAGATCCGATCATTGCGACCGCAGCGCCGGCGCGGTTAGCCTCGACGCGCGTTGCCTTCGAACCGGGCGCGCGAACCGCTTGGCATACGCATCCCCTTGGACAGACGCTCTACGTCATCTCGGGCGTCGGCCGGGTGCAGACCAAGGGAGGACCTATCAGGGAAATCCGGCCGGGCGATGTGGTATGGATTCCGCCGAACGAGAAGCATTGGCACGGCGCGTCGCCGACCAATGGCATGACCCACGTCGCGATGCAGGAAGCGCTCGACGGAAGTTACGTCACCTGGATGGAACAGGTGACCGACGCCGAATATTCCGCAAGCGTTGGATAGATCAGCGAACTAAAGCGCGATGAGATTAAGTTAGATCGTCATCGCGCTTTAGGTTTTTGATTGAGCATGATCTTTTCGGAAAACCGGTGTCCACTTTTCCGGATCATGCTCTAGATTCGCTGCGCTACCCAGGTGCCCGAGCACAAAGCGCCGCGCCAGGTGCCCGATCCGGACGTGCCGGAGAGGTGACCGAAGCCGACCGCCCGTTTGATCCCACTTGTCAGGGTGACGCTGATATTGCCGGCGTCGGCGACGCGGCCGGACGCGGCGACCATCGAGCTGTTTGAGGCGACCTGGCCGTTGCTGATCCCAATTGAAACGCTGGCGCCGGCATTGCACGCCGAGTTCGATGAGGCGATCTGGACATTCCAGGTACCGTCGAATGTCGCTGCCGCAGCCGGCGTGGCCACCGGGAATGCCACAAGGGCCAGGATGCGGGCGGTGACAATGACCTTTCTAAAATGTGCCATGACGTACCCCTGTTGTTTGGACACGGGCAGCCTCGCACAGCGCTTAGCCGGAGAATGTGATGGCAGTCACGCCGGCGTTACGAAAGCCATTTTCGCGTGAACGGATGGCGGTCAGGCGCGATGTTATGCGGCGCATGGCTACTTGCCTCCACGGCGTCCATGGCGGCATTTCCATTAGCGGCAGCAGCGTTAGCGTCTGTCACCGCGCCGCCGCTGCCGACGGAGCTTGCCACATGGCCATCGCCGCCGTCATTGGGTGCCCGGAGCCCCCTCTTAAAGAGGATCCTAGAAAAGAAGCGGACCATCGGCCTTTCAACCAATGAGTAAGTCGCCACGCCCGCGGCAATGCAGGCACATACCACCACCGGAAAAAATTGCAGACTGTAAATGTTGTTCCCGAGTTTCGCGATGACAATCGAAATGAACAACCAAGCGAGATAATGCGTCAGGTAGATGGAATACGAAGAATCCCCAAGATATTTCAACCAGCGAATTTCAACGACGTGATTGCCCCGTTCGAGTGACACCGCGCCAAATACAATCAATGTAGCCGGAAGACCAGAATTGATCACCCGGGGTAATTGAATATCTAGGAAATCCTTCGCGGCAATACTCGCAAGGCCAAGCGCAACGGCGATCCACGCGCATTTCTGGCCGAAAACACGGTTTGCAAGCCAAGCGCGACAAATGTAAATTCCCGCGAGAAACTCGATCAGCAATGGCGATGTATAGGCTACACCTGCGGGCGAGGATGGGGTTACGAGATAACCCAAAACGACGCCGCCGAGCAGCAGGAGATTCACGAAATAAAACTGACTGCGTCTCGGCGCGGCAAGCGTCAAGGCAAACAGAAAATAGAAAAACATCTCATAATTCAATGTCCAGCCCTGCGAAACCAATGGAAACAACCTGCCATCTGGTGACAAATGCGGAACGAACAGGAGCGATAGCAACACGTGTTGGAGAACGGGATGATCAAGCGGAAAGAGATTGGGAAGGAAGCTCGCGGAGAGCGCTAAGAACAGCGTAACCAGCCAATAGAGTGGCACAATCCGTAGCAGCCTCTTTTTGACGAACTTTGTGGGAGTCGCTTCGCTCTGCCGCGTAACCAGCCACATAATGAAGCCGCTAATTACGAAGAACAGATCAACGCCTGCTCCACCAAGTCGCCAGTCGAGCCGGTAAATCTCAGCGATATGACCGACGACTACTGCGATCGCTGCGACAGCGCGTAGGTATTGTATGGTGAATAGAGGCTTGTCCATCATATACGATAAGTAAAATGCATCTTGGACGTCCGACAATTTCTCAGAAGACAAGGATCAATAGACCGGGCTGGCTACTCAAACGCAACGACCGTGCGATCTTTGCCGAGGACTGACTGCGATTAACCTCAATGCGAGGCAACGCTGTGAAGAGGCCGTCGGCAAAGATGATGGTCGAGGAAGTCAAGTTTCATCGGATGGCTGGCATTGGATCTCGTCGAATTGACCTCATGAATTTACAAAGCGTGCCCAAATGCCGCGCAGGCAATTGGGAGAATGGCAGAATCACACAACGATGTCGCGATCTTAAGCTGACAGTCGGCGACGATGAGGCTGGCTGGTCAGTTCACCCGGGTCCAGGTCTGGCCGCCGCAGAACATGCCGCCAAAGGCGCAACCCTGGACGCGCAGTGTATCGGTTCCCTTCATTGCGATCGTCGAATCATAGGTGCTGCCGCTGTTCGGATCGAGGATCCGCCCGCTCCATTTCTGATCCTTGCTCGGCCGCATATTGATCAGAACCTGTTCGCCGTTCTTGTTCGATTTGGCGTCGACCGAATAGCCGCAGAGATTGGCGCCACATTGCTCGATGCGGACCTTGCCTTCCTTCTCTTCGGTCAGCCAGACGCCGAGCGGTGAATTCGGATCGCGGGCGACCGGGGCGAGGGCAGGGGCAGCCGGCTGCGGTGGCGGAGGAACGGCCGCGACGGTCGGCGGCGGCGCAGGTTTCGGGACGGGGGCGGCATCCTGTTGAAGCGGTGGTGCGGGAACGGAGGGCGGCGGCGGGAGCACAGCATTATCAGTCGGCGCATTATTCGCCGTCGAAGTTACTGATTCCGGCGGCGGCGGATTTGCGGCCGCGGGCGGGGGTGGAGACGCTGCCTGGTTGGTCGGCGCAGGTGCAGGGCCCGGCGTTTGCGGATCGGCCTTCGCATCCTGCGGGGCCGGCTGCTTGAGCGACTTGTCACTGTCCTGTTCGCGCGCGCGTTTTGACCGCCGCCCGGTGTTGTCGTAGACGCCCGGGATGGAGACGGTTCCGCGATCGGGATCGATGCGAATGGTGCGGCCGCTATATTCGAAGGTGTACTGAGCCTGTGCGGCGGTGCTCGCCAACAGAAACGCGGCGATGGCCAACAGCTTCTTCATCTTCAACCTCCTGAGCAGATCCCCGTCGGACCCTAGGCTTCGGTGCTCTGCGAGAACGTGATCTGGATCACTCTCAATCGTTAGTTCGCAAGCTGGCCGGATTGGTTCAACGTGGCGTTTCGGTCAATCTAATGGCGGACTTCTACTGCGGTCAATTTACGGACTTGCGCGTTTTCTGTGGCAAAACGAGCATGGGGGATCAAAGAACGTGTCCATCTCAATGTACGAATCGTCGGTCGGCGTTTTCGCGCCGTTTCTCACAAATTTATCAGGCCTGCTGGATCGTGGAGCGGCCTACGCCGAAGCGAGGAAGATCGATCCTGCGATCCTGCTCAATATGCGGCTCTCTCCGAACATGTACAATCTCACCCGCCAGGTAGATGAGGCCAATCGCCACGCCGTCGTCGGCTGCGCGCTTCTCGCCGGACGCGATCCGCGCGCCTTTTCCGATACCGAGCTTGATATCGATGAGCTCAAATCCCGCATCGCCGCAGCCGTTGATTTCATGCACGAGCTGCCCCGCGCCACGATCGATCGGGCTGCCGATCGCGAGGTTATCTTCAGGTTCCGGAGCGGCGTGGAACGGAAATTCACCGGACGGTCGCTGCTGTTGACTTTCAGCGTACCGCAGTTCTTTTTTCACCTCACCACCGCCTACGACATCCTGCGGCACGCCGGCGTCGATCTCGCCAAGAAGGATTTTTTGGGGACGCCACGGCAGCGGGCTTGAGTGGCTAGATCATTTTGAATTGAGCATGATCTCCGCGCAAACGCGTTCCGCGTTTTGTCGCGAGGGAAAAACGGTTCCCACTTTTCCGGATCATGTTCTAAAACTAGCTGCTGCCTTGCTGCAGCACGAGGGCAGCCGCGGTGCGTCCGGCCATTTCGCTCTTGAGCTCATCAAATCGCCGGCGCGCCTCGCTCTCGCGATCGTCCACCAGCCTGACCGCGGCATCCTTGGTCAGGGGACCCGTGACGGCCGGCAGCGAGTTCTCCCCGATCGTCTCGTCGACGTAATAGGCGCCGTCGTCGGCGAGGCGCACGGACCACTTGAAGCGAATGGCCGCCATCGGGCCGGGACCGATCTTCGAATAGCCGTCGGCGTCTTGCGGCGCGGGCATGTCGGGCTTTTCTTCGGCCGCGGGCTGTTCCGGTTCGCGACGCGGTGCCCGGAACTCGAAGATGCTCGCAATCGCCGCGAGCACGTGATCGGTTGGGTCGCTCCGGCTCAAGTCCTCAATCTCCGCTTTGCGCAAAAGCGAGGCGCGCTATTTCGCCGTTGGGATCCGTTACATACGGCATCCGGAATGCGGCTGAGTTTTGACTATTTACGCGCAAATTGGAGGCAGCTTGCCGCGCCAGGGGCGTTCCTGCTCGAGCTGTCCCGCCAGGCGAAACAAGGTCGCCTCGTCGCCAAAGCGCGCGGAAAACATCATGCCGAGCGGCAATCCCGCACTGTTCCAGGCCAGCGGCACCGACATCGATGGTTGTCCCGACATATTGAACATGCTGGTCCCCGGCATGTAGCGCCGCAGGATCGGAGCGATATGTGACAGGTCCTGCGACATCGGATTGAGCTCGCCGATACGCAAGGGCGGTGAGCAAAGCGTCGGACACAGGAACACGTCGCGGCCTTGGAAGAATTCGGCTAGCGCCCGCGATATTTGGAACGCGCTGAGCTGGGCGGCAACGTAATCGGTCGCGGTAGTCTTTTGCGCGTTATGTGCGCTCGCAAGTGTCAGGAACTCGAAATCCTCCTCCGTCATGGTGCGACCGAAGCGTTGCTCGGCAACGCGCACATTGAGCGCGGTATTGGCACTGACGATGACCGCCATCACCGCCGCCGGATCGGCGGCAAGCGGCGGCGCGCGCTCCTCAACGTGATGACCGAGCGTCGCCAGCAGGGTTGCGACGTCGCGAACCGCAGCGGCGATCTCGGGATCGATCGCGTCGCCATAAGGCGATTTGTCGGTGAAGGCGATGCGCAACCGGCCGGGGTCGCGCCTAGCCTCCTCCGCGTAAGCCCGCGCTGGCGGCGGCGCGACGTAGAGGCTCGACGTTTCAGGCCCGTGGATCGCATCCAGCATGACGGCACTGTCGCGCACGCTGATGCTGACCACATGACCAACGGAAAATCCGCTCCAGCCTTCGCCACGGTCGGGGCCGAGCGGGTTGCGTGCCCGCGTCGGCTTCAATCCGAACACGCCGGAGGCGGATGCCGGTATCCGGACCGAGCCACCGCCGTCGCTGGCATGCGCGACCGGAAGGATGCGGGCCGCGACCGCCGCAGCCGCGCCGCCCGACGAGCCGCCAGAGGAATGCGCAAGATTCCAGGGATTGCGGGTCGGACCGAACAGACGCGGTTCTGTGGTCGGCATCAGACCGAATTCCGGTGTCGAGCTTTTTCCGAAGATGGCGACGCCGGTGGCGAGAAAGCGCCGGGCAAGGGTGCTGGTGTGGTCGGCGACATTATCCTTGTAGATGCTCGCGCCCGAAGTGGTCCGCGTTCCCTCAAGGATATCGAGGTCCTTGAGGAGAAACGGCACTCCGGTGAACGGGCCCTCGGGAAGGCCATTGTCGATTTGCCGTTCGGCATAGTCGTAATGCTTTACGACCACCGCGTTGATTTCGCCGTCGACCTTCGCAGTGCGGGCGATCGCCTCGTCAAGCAATTCCTTGGCGCTGACCTGTTTCCTGCGGACGAGATCAGCAAGGCCAACCGCGTCATAGCTGCCGTATTCCCGAAGTGCCATTTGCATCCCCCGTCGGCGCGAAGTGCCGAGATCATGGCGACCCCGGCAAGCGGGACGCACACACCAAATTCAGCCGAGCACGTCCGGATTAATGACGTTCTGACGGATCGGCTGACCGTCGAGGGCACTCAGGATATTGCGCGCGGTCTGCTCGCTCATCCGGTCGACGGCCTCCCGCGTCACGCCCGCGACATGCGGCGCCATGATGACGTTAGGAAGCGCGAACAGCGAATGCCCTGACGGAGGCGGCTCCTGCTCGAAAACGTCAAGGCCGGCGCCGGCAAGTTTCCCCGATACCAATGCCTCATGCAGGGCCTTTTCCTCGACGATGCCGCCGCGGGCGGTGTTGATCAAATAGGCCGACGGCTTCATCCGCTTCATTCGGGCCGCGTTGAACATGCCGACCGTCTCCGGCGTCTTCGGGCAATGGATGCTGACGAAGTCTGCGCGCGGCAGTTCTGCGTCGAGATCACCGACAGGTTCGCAGCCCGCCGACTTGATTTCCGATGCGGGTTTATAGGGATCATAGATCAGGACATTCATTTCCATGGCAAGGCACCGCTTGGCGGTGCGCGTGCCGATGCGGCCGAAGCCGACGATCAGCACCGCCTTGCCGAATAGATCGAAAGGCAGTTTGCCGAGCCGCGACCCCCACTCGCCGTCCTTGACGATTGAATGCATCTCGACCGCTCGCTTGGCGAGCATCAGCATCATGAACAAGGCTTGTTCGGCGACCGACGGCGAGTTGGCGGTACCGGCGACCATCAGCGGCACCTTGCGCCGGGAGAGCGCCGGCACATCGACGGCGTCGTAGCCAACGCCGATCCGCGTCACCACCTTCATGTCGCCAGAGGCTTCGAGCTCGGTCTCGCCAAAGCGCGTTGCGCCAAGCGCCACGCCATGGACCGGCGCCTGCGCCTTCAGCATCGCCTCGAAATCCTTGGCCGAAATCATATTGGGGAATTCTATGAGTTCGATGTCGTCCCGTTCGTTGAGGAGCGCGCGTCCCCGCTGCGACATCGATTCCGTAACGAGAATTTTCTTCTTATTGGTCGCCATTTTCTTCGGACCCCCCGAGGCGCTTCTTGCTTGCGGTCGTCAAATGACGACGCCGGTCACCTCGTTTAGCAGGTGCATATTATTGAGGTCCACAGCCAATCGGAACGGGGCGCCATCGTGGGCGCCGGCGTTGGGATTGACCCGCCCGCAGACCTGGGTGCCGTCCATCGTAAAATAGACCAGCGTCTCCATGCCCATCGGCTCGGTCACGTCAAGCATGGCGTCGAAGGCCTCGACGCCTGGCTCGGTATGTACCCTCGCTTCTGCGATGTGCTCGGGCCTGACGCCGAGCAGCAACTTGTCGGTTCGCGATACGCCCTGATATCGCGCCGCGCGCGCTCCCGGCAGCGGAAACGCGATACGGTCGGTCAGGCGGATATTCAGCTTGCCGCCGACGTCCTCGAGGCGGCAGGGCAGGAAATTCATGGCCGGCGAGCCGATGAAGCCCGCCACAAAGCGTGTCGCCGGGCTGTGATAGAGGTCGTTGGGCGTTCCGATCTGCTCGATGCGGCCCCGGTTCATCACCACCACGCGGTCGGCCAAGGTCATCGCTTCGACCTGGTCGTGGGTCACGTAGACCGTGGTGGTGCGAACTTTCTGGTGTACCTTCTTGATCTCGATCCGCATCTGAACGCGAAGCTGGGCGTCGAGATTGGAGAGCGGCTCGTCGAACAAAAACACTTTCGGATTGCGCACGATGGCGCGGCCCATCGCGACCCGCTGGCGCTGGCCGCCGGAGAGCTGTTTCGGCTTGCGGTCGATCAGGTCAGTGATGTCGAGCATGCGGGCGGCCTCGGTGACCCGGCTGTTGATCTCGGCCTTCGGGTAGTGCTTGAGCCGCAACCCGAACGACATGTTCTCGGCGACCGTCATGTGCGGATAGAGCGCGTAATTCTGGAACACCATCGCGATATCGCGATCTTTGGGCGGCACGTCGTTGACGACGTCACCCCCGATCATGATGTCGCCGCCGGTGATATCCTCAAGACCCGCGATCATCCGCAGCGTCGTCGATTTACCGCAACCCGACGGTCCGACCAGCACGACGAATTCATGGTCGGCGATATCGAGATCGATGCCGCGCACCGCCTCGACCTCTTCGTAGCGCTTGACAACCTTGCGCAACAGCACGTCAGCCATGAGAACTCAGCCCTTCGTCGCGCCGGCGGTCAGGCCGGCAATGTAATAGTCCATCAGAAACGCGTAGATGATCAGCGGTGGTGCGGCGCCCAGTAGCGCACCGGTCATGATCTGCCCCCAGTTGAACACGTCGCCCTTGATCAGGGTTGTGATGATACCGACTGGCAGCACCAGTTGATCGGTCGAGGTGGTGAACACCAGCGGATAGAGAAACTGCGCCCAGGAGACCGTGAAGGCGAAAATGGTCGCGGCGATCAGGCCGGGCAGGGCGACCGGAATGAAGATGCGCGTCAGCGTCTGGAACCAGGACGCGCCGTCGATGATCGCAGCCTCATCGAGCTCTTTCGGGATCGACGCGAAGTAGCCCATCATGATCCAGGTGCAGAACGGCACCGTGAGCGTCGGATAGATAAACAACAGGACGTACCACCTGTTGATCAACTGGATCCCGGTCCAGTCACCGATGACGGCGAACATCTTGAACAGCGGAATGAACAGCAGCGAATCCGGGATGAGGTAGGTCAAGAACACGCCGGTCGCGAGCGTTGCCGAACCCCAGAACCGCATGCGCGCCAAGGCAAAGGCGGCCGGCACACTGATCAGCATGGTGATGGTCACCACGAAGATCGAAACAAACGCCGAGTTCCGGAAGAACGTCAGGAACTGGTTCGATGTCAGCAATTCGATGTAGTTCGATAGCGTCGGATGGAACACCCACCAGGGATTGGTCGCCGCCGAAATCTCCGCGCTGCTCTTGAGCGAAGTGATCAGCATGTAGATCGGCGGCACCAGCGAGAAGATCGCAAACAGCGTGAGGAAGAAGTACGACCAGCGGAGCGCCCAGGCGCGGTCGCGGCTCATGCTGCCATACTTGACCTTGCGGGTCGGCGCTCCCTTGTCGACCGTCATCGTGCTCATTAGGCTTCATTCCCGCGTTTATTGACGTCGCGCAGGATGAAGATCGCCGCGATCGCGAGGATCGGCACCATGAACAGCGAGACGCTGGCGCCGAGCGGAATATCGCTGCCTTCGATGCCGACGCGGAACGCCCAGGTCGCGAAGATATGAGTGTGGTCGAGCGGGCCGCCGGCGGTGAGGATGCGCACGATGTCGAAGTTCGCAAAGGTGACGATCAGCGAAAACAGCGTCGTGATCGCGATGATGTTGCGCATCATTGGCAGCGTCACATACCAGATGCGCTGCCACCAATTGGCGCCGTCGATGGCGGCGGCCTCATAGAGCTGCTCCGGCACCGATTTCAGCGACGCCAGATACATGATCATGAAGAACGGTGCGCCGTACCAGACGTTGACGAGAATGACCGAGAAGCGCGCCCAGTCTGGGTCGCCGGTCCACGCGATCGGCCCGATCCCAAAAAACGACAGCGTGTAGTTAAAGGCGCTATAGGACGGATCGAACAGCCACAGCCACGCCAGCGTGCTCATCGCCGGTGGGATCACCCAGGGCACCAGCAGCATGCCGCGCCACTTGCGCTGGCCTTTTGCGGGAACGTTATGAACGAAATGGGCAACGATGAAGCCGATCAGCGCTTTGAAGATAACGGCGGAAATCGCAAAGATGCAGGATTGCCTCACCACCAGCCAGAACGTCTCACGCTTGAATAGGAACTCGAAATTGCCAAGCCCGACAAACCTCGACATCGACTTGTTGAGCGTCGCCAGATGCAGCGAATAGAACGCGGGATAGAGGACAAGGATTGAAATCAGCAGGATCAGCGGCAGCGTCATCAGAAATGCCGCGGCCGATTTGCGCTTGAGCGCGGCCCTCAAGCTGGAGCGTTTGCGTTTACTCCCGATGCCGGCAACGCGGCCCTGCTGAAATGCGACGTCAGCCATGATGCATTTCCCTCTTGGGATGATCCGCTGCGAAGTCGGCACAGGCCGACTTCCGATCAGGTGAAAATGGCAGCGGTTGCGGCGGGCGGCTGGCGATCGGCCGGCTGCGGCGCGGCAACCGGAAGACCTCAGGTCCGCATGAAGCCTTCACACTCTCCTTCCGCCCAGGCCAGCGTCCTTTCCATCGTTTCGCCCTGGTAATAGCGGAGGCACATCTTGGTCAGGGTCGCCTGCGCGTAGATTTGCTGGGCAACCTTGGGAGGTGCCGGCGACGTTGCGATCGACAGGGTCTGATGGTTGTAGGGATTGGGGTAGTGATAGAGCGTGCCCTTCGGCGGCCCTTCCTCTGCCCAAACCTTCAGTGTCGTGAGCTTCTGGAACGACGGCAGATCGTAACCGCCGCTGGCCACAACCATCTTCTCGATCGAGGCCGGCTTCGACAGATGCACGAGCAGGCTCTTGGCGGCTTCCTTGTTCCTGGAGAAGCTCCAGGTGCTCCAGAAATAGGGCAGGAACGGCGCGAAGCGCCCCTTGGGTCCAGCCGGGAAGCCATGGGTCCAGCATTGCTCGGCGACCTGCGGCGCGTCGCGTTTGGCGACTGCCCAGGCACTCGGCGGATTCATGATCAGCGCGCCCCTGCCGGAAACCAGCCATTTGTTGTTGGAGGCGTCGTCCCACGCCGCCACGTCTGGCGGCAGGAAGGCGATCAGCTTTTTGTAGTAATCGAGTGCCTGACGCACCGCGTCGGTCTTGACCGTGAGGTTTCCCTTCGCGTCTACGAGTTGAGCGCCGAATGATTGGAAGATTGCGCCGCAGGTATCGACGCTGTCGGTGGTTTCGCCGAGCCCGATGCCGAACGGGAAGCCGCCCTTCTGGCAGGCCTCCGCCGCCTTCAGGAACGTATCCAGCGTCCAGTTGTCCGCCTTGGGCGGCGAGCCTGCCGGATACATTTCCTGCACGTCGATCCCGGCATATTTCTTCATCAGATCGATGCGCGTGCAGGGGCCTTTGATCTGGCTGCCGATAGTGGCGGGAACGCCGAGCCACTTGCCTTCCGATTGGCCGAGATATTTTACCGTGTCGTTCACTTCGCCGTTTTCGGCGATGATCGGCCCCATGATATCGTTGACCGGCTCGAGCAGTTCCGAATTCGCATGTGCCCACCATGTCGGAATGGCAAGGATGTCGTGGCCCGACTTCGCCTGGGCTTCCGCGGCAATCGTCAAAAGATTTTTGTTGCCCTGGCTCGTGATGTAGTCAATAGAAACCTCGACCTTTTCCTTCTCGGCCCACTCATTGACAAGATCGGTAGAGGCCTTGTTCGCACCGGGAACCCAATGGTCCCAAAAACCCATCGTCAGTTTGCCGGCCGCGTGAGCGGTTCGAACATAGGGCGCAGCGATCAGCGCCGCAGATGACAGGGCCGTGGCGGCTACGAATTGTCGGCGAGTGAGCTTTCTCCGTGACATAGCGTTCCCTCTCTCATGAGCTAATGTTGCTTGTTTTTATTTGTTCTCAGCCTCCGCTTGGGCTCACGCTGAATGCGCGCTCGCGTGCGAGCCCTCGCGGCGATGTCGTTGTGTAATCAGAGCAGAATTGAAGGCTTCTGTCGAGAAATCAGGTGGGTAGGATCCTAGAACTAACGTTGCGTACAAAACGGCCGCGGCAAAATCATTGCAGGCAACGCGACGCGGGGCGCGCCCTGATATTGCGCCGCACACAACGATCTCCGTTGGGGCCTTCGGGGCGTGCGCAATTGCGCCGCAGTCCGCTCGCGATTTAAGTAACCGGTTCGCGTCACAAGCTTTTCTTGATCGGGACGAACCGCTGCGCGGTAGACGTGGCCCATCTGAAAACGATAATGTCAGGACTTGAAAGTCAAGATTTGGCAGAACACTGCCGCCCGCCGAAAAATTCCTGTTCCGAACAACCCAGAGTGATCACGGAGACTAAATCATGAGCAGCCCGACACCGACAGCGCGTGCCCCGACGAGATTGCGCTTGGCGCTTCTCGCCGTGCTCGTGGTGCTTCTCGGCGCACCGGCGTTGGTGGATGCCCAAGTGGTCCAAGGCGTTCAAAACGGGGCCCGCGAAGGCAACAAGGCCGCTGGGCCGGTCGGCGGCGTATTGGGCGGCGCCATCGGCGGCGTCGTCGGCGTAGTCACTGGAGTGACCGGGGTCTTCACCGGCAAAAGCGGCCAGCAGCCGCCTCCAGCCAACGAGGCCAAGGCTCCGGCCAACGACGCCAAAGAATCCAAAAAAGATAGCGCGAAGACGGCCAAAACGTCCAAGGGAACGAAGCTCGCCAAGCAGACGCCAACGCAAACACCGGCGGTGCTCACCCAGGATGGCGCGCCGGCACTGACCGCCGAGCAGATTGTCGCGAGCAGCGATGCCAACATCGATCGCATCAAGGCCGAATTGAATCTTACACCCGCCCAGGAAAAGAACTGGTCCGCGTTCTCAAGTGCGATGCACTACCTCGGCCACAACGGCGCCGACCGTCTCAACTTGCGAGTTGCGCGCGCCAAGCGCGATCCGCCGGACGACATCATCGAGCAAATGCGCAACGAGGCTCAATTCCTCAACGACCGCGCTGGCGATCAGCGCGGCGTCGCCGACGCGGCCGAACCGCTTTACACAAGCCTGGACGACAAGCAGAAACAGATCTTTATCGAGGAGATGGTGCGCCTGAGCCACGAGCGCGGGCTCGACTAGCTGCCAATGCCGAAGCGCCGGCGGCGAATAGCCGGGCGCCCGCGCCCTGGGGGTAGGTTGAAAGGCTCGGACCCGGCTATCCTGCCGCAGCGGCGCGGCTCTTCAGTTCGTCACCTAAAGTTGAAGAAAGGCTGGCCGATTCACGCCCGAGTGATGGCTGATAAGCGACCTTCTCGGGAACTCGCGCAATGCGAGTGCCGGTCGGAAGCAAGCCTCGGTGCCGCTCAGGTTTTGGCGAAATTCAATTCCACGCCAACGCCATCGGGATCGTAGAGGAAGAATTGCGTGTCGCCGGTGCGCGGCACGATGCTTTCGCGGAATTTGACGTTCCTGGACTGCAGACGCCGACGCACGCCTTCGACATCGGTGGCGGCGAAGGCGATGTGGTCGAGGCGGCCGGTGTCTTCGTATTTCTTCCCGGTGCCGCGCACCACTATCCCTTCGCGCGGCTTGCGCGTGCCCATCAGATGCACGGTCGCGGTGCCGCCGGAGTAAAGCCAATAGCCGGGAAAATCGAGCGGCGGACGGTCGCCATTCTCGAGGCCGAGCACGTCGCAGTAGAACTCCTTGGTCTTTTCCAGATCGGAAGGTTCGATCGTGTAGTGCTGTAGTCCGCCAAGTGGCATTGTTCTTCTCCTTGATTAGACCCAGGTGAGATCGGCCTCGGCACCCATCATCCAGGCTCCGACGGTTTCGAAATGGCTGGACCGGCCCTGCAATTGCTGGGTCACGGTATGAATGTCGCGGAAGCGGCGCTCGAGCGGATGGTTCTCGAAGATCGCGGTGGCGCCGGCCGCGTTGTAGGCGAAGTCGACTGCCTCACGCGCCTTGTGGATGGCGTTCGTCGCAGCCATGCGGACGGTGATGCGTTGCTCGACCGTGATCGAGGCTCCACCGCAGAGATGCTTCCAGATCTCGGCCATCGACTGCAACACGAAGCCGCGCGCGGCGCGCAGATTGACCTCGGACTGGGCAAGGCCGGACTGCACCACGGCATTGTCTCGCAGCGGGCGCTTGTCGCCGCGCGGCACCTTGTTGCGCGCCACGTCGACAAAGCAGTCGAGCGCGCCGCGCGCGATGCCGCAGGCGACGCCGGCGAACCCGACCTGATAGCAGGTCCCGGAGCCCATGCGATAAAGCGGGCCGCTCTCGCGACATTCCCGATCGAACTCGCGCGTAATCGAATGGTCGGCTCGCACGAAGAAATCGTTCAGCGCGAATTGGTCGCTGGCGGTGCCGCGCAGACCAACCGTGTTCCAGATGTCGGTCCATTCGACGTCCTCGGTGCGCACCAGCATGGTGCGTTCCTCCTGAACGCCATTGGCCTCTAACCGCGGCGAGCCATCCGCTTTGAAGATCGGACAATGCGCACCAAGCCAGGTGGCGTGACGGCCGCCGGACGCAAACGCCCATACCCCCGTTACCCTATAACCGCCATCGCATTCGATCGCCTTGACCCTGGGGCCGGGACCCCAGGCAAGCACCGCACGCGGATCGCTGCCGAAGATCGCGTGCGCTACCGGCAGGTCGAGATAGGCGGCCGACATCGCGCAACCGCCGGCCTGGCTGAGACACCAGGCGGTCGAAGCGTCGGCGCGCGCGATGACCTCGATCACATGGAAGAAGGTGACGGGATCGGTCTCGATCCCGTTCGAAGAGCGCGGCAGCAGGAGGCGGAACAGTTCCGCCGCATGCAACTGGTCGAGCAAGGCCGCCGGCAGCCGCCGGCTGCTCTCGATCTCGTCGGAGGCCGCCGCAACTACCGAGGCGACCGCGGCGGCGCGCGCGATCACGCTCCGGTCGCCGGCAAGATCAGCGGAATTCGCTACCAGCGTTGTCACCGGTCAGGCCTGCCGAACCCTGGCCGTCGCCAAATCGGTGGTAACGGCCAATTCCCTGTCGATCTCCTCGATGGACTTGCCCCTGGTTTCCAGCCCGAAGACATAATAGACGAACCCTGCCATCAGGAACCAACAGCCGAGATAGACGAACGCCAACGGGATCTCCGGCAGCGGTACGTCGGGCTTGAGGTAGTTGTTGGACCCGACGATCAGCGCAAGGCCGACCGGGCCGATGATCTTGCCGATGCCGCCGAAGCCATAGGCCGAGCCCATGCCGGAGGTGCGAAGGTGCGAAGGCCAGACTTCGGCCGCATAGGGCCCGACGATGGCAAAGCCGCCATCGGCGAAGAAGAATGCGACCGCCAGGATCAGCCAGAACGCTGAGACGCCCATCCATATAACGTCGTAATTATAGCCGGCCACGATGGTCAGGACTCCGGCGCCGAAGCCAAGCAGGCCGCCCGCTTTGCGCCGGCCCATCAATTCGGAGAAGAACGCGAACGACAGGCGGCCGACGAAGCCGAACGCGCTGAGCAGGATCATCATCTTGGCAGCCTCCTGGGGCGTTACCTTCAACAGCAGAACGAACAGTGACGGCGCCCACAAGGTGATGCCGTAGACGCCGGTCTGTGCACCGGCATTGCC
>Ga0066705_10000041_pt1 | contig 20844 bp, 18 predicted proteins | sample GraSoiAngelo_154_FD_66506 | JGI IMG/M metagenome (GOLD analysis project Ga0066705, IMG submission 66506) | Grasslands soil microbial communities from the Angelo Coastal Reserve, California, USA - 14_1009_13_20cm | ecosystem: Environmental > Terrestrial > Soil > Grasslands | place: USA... | reverse complement strand
AGCGGGATCGATTTCTTGCCGGCGAGCGAACCCGCCATCGCCATTGCCGGCACGATCATGAAGAAGCGGCCGACGAACATCGCGACCGCGCCGGTGAGGTTGTAGAAAAAGGTGTTTCCGGTGAGGCCTGCGAAAGCCGAGCCGTTATTGCCGGTCTGTGAAGTGTAGGCGTAGAGAACTTCCGTAAAGCCGTGCGGGCCTGCATTGGCCATCGAGGCCACCGCCGGCGGATAGACAACCGCAACGGCAGTCCAGCCCAGATACATCAGCGGCAGCACCAGAATGGCGAGCATCGCCATCTTGACCTCGCGCGCCTCGATCTTCTTGCCGACGTATTCCGGCGTGCGGCCCACCATGAGACCCGCGACAAAGATCGAGATGACGACAAAGATGAGCATGCCGTAGAGACCGGCGCCGACGCCGCCGACGATGATTTCGCCGAGCTGGATGTTGATCAACGGGATCATGCCGCCGAGCGCTGTGAATGAGTCATGCATGGCATTGACGGCGCCGCAGGAGGCCGACGTGGTGATGACGGCAAACAGCGACGAGGCGACGATGCCGAAGCGGACTTCCTTGCCTTCCATGTTGCCACCGGTCAGCCCGAGCGCGTGGAGCGCGGTGGTGCCGTTGGCTTCCGCCCAATAGGTGACGGCGACGCCGGCGATGAACAGCACGCCCATCACGCCCAGGATCGCCCAGCCCTGCTTCTGGTTGCCGACCATGCGGCCAAACACGTTGGTGAGCGCGGCACCGAGCGCGAAGATCGAGATCATCTGCACGAAGTTCGACAGCGCCGTCGGATTCTCAAAGGGATGCGCGGCGTTGGCATTGAAGAAGCCGCCGCCATTGGTGCCGAGTATTTTTATCGCGACCTGCGAGGCGACCGGACCGACCGCGATGGTCTGCTTGGCACCTTCGAGAGTCGTGGCGTCAACGTAGGCACCAAGTGTCTGTGGAATACCCTGCCAAACCAGGAACAGGGTGTAGACGACGCAGATCGGCATCAGGACATAAAGCGTGCAGCGGGTGACATCGACCCAGAAATTGCCGATGGTGCGCATCGAGGAACGCGAGAAGCCGCGAATCAGGGCCACTGCGAGCGCGATGCCGGTCGCCGCCGACAGGAAGTTCTGGTGGGTCAGCCCCAGCATCTGCACGAGATACGACAGCGTGCTTTCGCCACCGTAATTCTGCCAGTTGGTATTGGTGATGAAGCTGATCGCGGTGTTAAAGGACAGATCTTCTGCGACGGCGGATTGTCCCGCCGGGTTGAACGGCAACACCGCCTGCAGGCGCATCAATGCATAAATGATGAGAGCACCGCCGACATGGAACAGCAGCATCGCAACTGTATAGGTCAGCCAATGCTGCTCGCGCCTGTCATCGACGCCGCCGATCCAGTAGATCCCGGCCTCGACCGGTCGCAGGATTGGGGACAAGAACGTGCGCTCGCCATTGAAGACGCGCGTCATATACCAGCCGAGCGGCTTGGCCAGCGCGGCGATGATGGCGCAGTACAGAATGATGTGAATCCAGCCAATGGCGGTCATCGAGATGTGCCTTTGATTTGCGCGGAGCCGTTTCGGAATCGCGGGTCAGAACCGCTCGGGCCGCAGCAGGGCGTAGGTCAGGTAAAACAGGAGGCCTGCGGAGACGATACCGGCGAGCGAATAATCAACGATCACGGCTCTGCTCCTAAAGTCGTTCGCAGGCATAGGCGTAGCCTATTCCGGCCGCGAACAAGCCGAAGGCGAGGACCAGCAGGGCGATGTCAAGCATGAGATGTTCCTATGCGTCGTCTGCGCGGGACTGCCAAGCGGCGTTCCCGTACTGTCTGGCGGCAGAGGTGCCACCCGGCACATAGGTTTTCGAGATGATCGCTGCGGTAACGTTATAGGAATCTCATATGGACCGCGTTGCCGTTGCCACCGGGCACTTATGAAAATCCTATATCTCGATCGCTTGCCTCCTCTCGTTTTCAAATGACGTTTTGTCCACTTTGAGCAAGCGGCCGCCGTCTTGGCCGCGGCTCACAACTGAGACGACGCCATGCTGCACCCAGAAGATCATCGCGATTCCGGCGAACTCGTTGACAGGCTCCGCAAAGCGCCAGAGGCAAACGTAACCCTCATGATGGAGATTGTTGACATCGCGTGTCGGCGGTTCACGTTGATGGGCCCCAGCGAGAAGAGCGCGCGGATCAAGCGATTGATCCGGTCGGGGGCCTGGACCGATGCCGCGTTGGCGCTGATCGATCTCGAGCTGCCGCTCTGGCAGGTCCGCCGTATCGCCTATGACGAGGGTGAGTGGTACTGCGCGCTTTCGCGTGAACGCGAATTGCCTAACTGGCTCGATCAATCGATCGAGACCCGGCATGCGGATTTGTCACTTGCGATCTTGAGCGCGTTTGTCGAGGCCAAGCGCATCAGCGCGCCGTCGAGTCGCACCAGCGTACCCATCGTAAAGCGAAGTGCGAACCCGTTCTACGAGCCAGTTTGCAGCGACAATTTCGCCTGAACGGGAGAACGCTTGCACAAGCGGCCTGTCAAACTCCGTTCGGCCGCAGCGCGGATTGACTTGGCGGCCTACTCCGCCGCGGTGCGCAGGTCGGCCTTTTCGGCGCGCACCGCGCAGAACTTGAATTCGGGAATCTTGCCGAACGGATCGAGCGCCGGGTTGGTCAGGAGATTGGCCGCCGCCTCCGCGTAGCAGAACGGCATGAACACCATGTTCTCCGGCACGTCGCGGTCGGAGCGCACTTTCACCTCGACCGCGCCGCGGCGCGTCTCGAGCCGAATGAAATCGCCGGGCGCAAGCTTCATCCGCCGCATGTCTTTCGGGGTCATGAACGCCACGGCTTCCGGCTCGATCTGATCAAGCAGGCTGGCGCGCCGCGTCATCGAGCCGGTGTGCCAGTGTTCGAGCACGCGCCCGGTCGAGAGCACCATCGGGTATTCGTCGTCCGGCAACTCGTCGGGCGGCGTCACATGCGCCGGCACGATCTTGCCGCGGCCGCTTTCGGTCGGGAAACCCGCGGTGAAGATGATCTCGTTGCCGGGCTTATGGGGATCGTCGACCGGATAGGTCACCGCGCCCTCGCGCACCAGCCGCTCCCAGGTGATGTTGTTCAAAGACGGCATCACCTGCGCCATCTCGGTGAAGACGTCGGCAGGTCCGCTGTAATTCCAGGGCAGCCCCATCCGCTTGGCGATCTCCTGAATGATCCAGAGATCTTGCCTGGCATCGCCGGGCGGCTTGATTACCTCGCGTGCCAGCTGCACGCGGCGGTCGGTGTTGGTGAAGGTGCCGGATTTCTCCGCAAACGCCGAGGCCGGCAGGATCACGTCGGCGTGGAACGCGGTTTCAGTGACGAACAGATCCTGCACCACCAGATGCTCGAGCTTTGCGAGCGCCTCGCGCGCGTGCTGCAAATCGGGATCGGACATCGCGGGATTCTCGCCCTCGACATACATGCCGGTGATCTCTCCGGCATGGACCGCGTTCATGATCTCGACCACGGTGAGACCACGCACCGGATCGAGCTCCTGATGCCAGAGCTTTTCGAACGGCGCGCGCAAGTCGGTGCGACCGACCGGCTGGTAATCCGGCAGGAACATCGGAATAAGACCGGCATCGGAGGCGCCCTGCACGTTGTTCTGGCCGCGCAGCGGATGCAGCCCGGTGCCGGGACGGCCGACCTGGCCGGTGATCAGCGCCAGCGCGATCAGGCAGCGCGCGTTGTCGGTGCCGTGCACATGCTGGCTGATGCCCATGCCCCAGAAGATGATCGAGGCCTTGGCACGCGCATATAGCCGCGCCACCTCGCGCAAGGTCTCCGCCGGAATGCCGCAGATCGGTTCCATCTTCTCCGGCGTGAATTCCTTGATGCGGGCCTTGAGGTCGTCATAGCCCTCGGTGTAGCCCGCGATATATTGCTCGTCGGTCAGCCCCTCGGTGATGATGGTGTTGATCATCGCGTTCAATAGCGCGACGTCGCTGCCGGGCTTGAACGCAAGATGCTTATAGGCGTGGCGCGACAGCGTTTGCCTGCGCGGGTCGATCACGATAAGCTTGGCGCCGCGCTTGGCCGCATTCTTGATATAGGTCGCGGCTACCGGATGATTGATGGTCGGATTGGCGCCGATCACGATGATCACATCGGCGTCCATCGCGGCGGCAAACGGCGCCGACACCGCGCCCGAATTCAACCCCTCCATCAGCGCTGCGACCGAGGAGGCGTGGCACAGCCGCGTGCAGTGATCGACGTTGTTGGAGCCGAAGCCGGTGCGCACCAGCTTCTGGAACAGATAGGCCTCTTCGTTCGATCCCTTGGCCGAACCGAAACCGGCCAGCGCCTTGACCCCCTTCTCATCGCGGATCTTGAGGAGTCCCTTGGCGGCGATGTCGAGTGCCTCCTCCCAGGAGGCTTCGCGGAAATGCGTGAACGGGTTGGCCGGATCGACCTGATCGTTGGCATCCTTCTTCACATTCGCCAGCCGCACAAGCGGCTTGGTCAGGCGATTGGGATGGTGAATATAGTCGAAGCCGAAGCGGCCCTTGACGCAGAGCCGGTTGTGATTGGCCGGGCCGTCGCGGCCCTCGGCATAGATCACCTTGTCGTCCTTGACCTGGTAGGTGACCTGGCAGCCGACGCCGCAATAAGGGCACAGCGAATCGACTTCCTTGTCCGGATAGGTGACGCGTGTCTGCTTGTCATCGAGCATCACAGCCGGCATCAGCGCGCCGGTCGGACAGGCCTGCACGCATTCGCCGCAAGCGACGCAGGTCGATTCCCCCATCGGATCGTCGAAATCGAACACGATCTTTGAACCGTGATTGCGATAAGCCATGCCGATGACGTCGTTGACCTGCACCTCGCGGCAGGCGCGCACGCACAGGCCGCACTGGATGCAGGCATCGAGATTGACGCGCATCGCCGGATGGCTGGCATCGGCATGCCAGCGCTCCGCGGCCGGCAAGCGGCTTGCGGTCACGCCGGTCTTTTCGGCCCAGTGCCAGAACTTTGAATCCGGATCGTGCGAGGACTCGCGCGCCGGTTGGTCGGCGACCAGCAGTTCCATCACCATCTTTTGCGCCGCGACCGCGCGCTCACTCGCGGTCTTCACCTTCATGCCGACGCTCGGCGTGCGCTTGCACGAGGCCGCCAGCACGCGCTCGCCCTCGATCTCGACCATGCAGGCGCGGCAATTGCCGTCAGGGCGATAATCGGGCGCCGGCGAATAACACAGATGCGGGATTTCCTGGCCCTGGCGCTTGGCCACCTGCCAGATCGTTTCGCCCGCCTTGGCCTCAACCTGCTTACCGTCAAGTTCGAACTTGATCTTGGTCATTCCGCAGCGTCCTTGAACTCGTCGGGGAAGTATTTAATCACGGAGGAGAGCGGATTCGAGGCCGCCTGGCCAAGCCCGCAGATCGACGCATCGCGCATCGCCTGGCCCAATTCGTTGAGCAGTTCGCGGTTCCAGACCGGGCGTTCCATCAACAGCGCCGCCTTTTGCGTGCCGACCCGGCATGGCGTGCATTGGCCGCAGCTTTCATCTTCGAAGAAACGCATCAGGTTCAGCGCCGCCGCCTTCACGCTGTCCTGCTGCGACAGCACGATGATCGCGGCCGAACCGATGAAGCAGCCGTATTTTTCCAGCGTGCCGAAATCGAGCGGGATATCGCTCATCGAGGCCGGCAGGATGCCGCCGGAAGCGCCGCCGGGCAGATAGGCGTGAAAGGTGTGTCCATCCGCCATGCCGCCGCAGAACTCATCGATCAAGTCGCGCACCGTGATGCCCGAGGGCGCGAGCTTCATGCCGGGATTTTTGACGCGGCCGGAGACCGAAAAGCTGCGCAAGCCCTGGCGCTCGTTGCGACCATGGCTTTTCCACCAGTCGGCGCCCTTCTCGACGATGTCGCGCACCCACCACAGCGTCTCGACATTGTTGATCAGTGTCGGCAGCCCGAACAGCCCGACCTGGAACGGATAGGGCGGCTTGTGCCGCGGCAAGCCGCGCTTGCCCTCGATGCTTTCCAGCAGCGAGGATTCTTCGCCGCAGATGTAAGCGCCGGCGCCGCGCCGCATATGCAGCCGTGGTCCGCTCGCCGGCAATTTCGCGATTTCGCGTTCGAGGATTTCGCGGCAGGCCGGATATTCGTCGCGGATGTAGATGTAGACGTCCGTCGCCTCCACCACGTGTGCGCCGATCAGCATGCCCTCGATGAAGCGATGCGGATCGGTTTCCAGATAATAGCGGTCCTTGAAGGTGCCGGGCTCGCCCTCGTCGCCATTGATCGCCATCAGCCGCGGGCCGGGCTCCCCTAACACCGCACGCCACTTGCGTGCCGTCGGAAAGCCGGCGCCGCCGAGCCCGCGCAAGCTCGCATCATCCAGCGCCTTCAACAGATCTTCCCGCGGCAATTCGCCGGAGCGGACGCGCTTGAGCAAGGCGTAACCGCCACCGGCAACATAAGCGCCGTAATCGACATATTTCGGCGGATGCGCGAGGGTATCGCCGGCTTTTGCCGTGGCAAGCACGCTCGCGACGCTGGCGTGATCGACGAAATTGTGGCCGACCTCGGCCGCAGGCGCGGTGTCGCAACGGCCGACGCAGGGCGCGCGCACCACGCGAATGCCGGGGCCCGCGGCATTCTGCAGTTCGTGCAATAATTTTTCTCCGCCCAGCATGGCGCAGGTCAGCGAATCGCAAACGCGAATGGTCAGCGGCGCGATGTCGGGCTGGCCTTCCTTGACCACGTCGAAATGCGCATAAAACGTTGCGGTCTCGAACACTTCGGCGAAGGAAAGTTTCATCTCGTCGGCAAGGGCGGCGAGATGGCCGGCTGAAATCTGATTGTACTTGTCCTGGATCAGATGCAGATGCTCGATCAGGAGATCGCGCCGCCGTGGCCGGTCGCCGAGCAGGAGCTCAATCTCGTGTGCGGCGGTCGGATCGACCTGTCGGCCCTTGGGCGTCGCCTTGGCCCGCTTGCGTCCCTCGCCCGGATGCTCAAACGAACGAACCTGTTGCACATCATGACTCATCGGGGCGTCTCGTTCCTGCTTTCGTCATCCAACTCTAGTGCCTGGCATGCCAGATGCCAATAGAAAATATCGTTGCATAAATAATGATTTAAGGGGCAGGCAGCCTCCTGCCGTGCCCCTTTTACTGTCATCGCTGACCCGAAGGTCGCTAGGTCTTGCCCATGCAGTCTTCGATATAGAACCAGCGCTCGTCGCCGGCCAGACCTTTGGCCTTCACTTCCTTGCGGCATACCTTGAGCTTCGGTTTATTAGCCGACCATTTGGCTTTCATTTCCTTCAGCTTTTCCACCGTCAATTTCATTTTCGACGGCTTGGCGTCGGTAGTGGTGGTCTGGGCCGACGCGGTATGGAGCGCGCCCGCGACCACTAGCATGGCAGCAAGGCAAACACTTTTGCGAAGCATGGGAATCCCCCTTGGTATTATTCTGTGATTGAAAAGCCGGGACCGCGGGCCGCCAAATGGTGGTGGCCCGCGGTGAACACAGCGCGATCAGAAGATCTTGGCCGCGCTTTCCAGCGTCTTCCAGACCCCCCAGGCCAGCGGAACGCCGACGAAGGCCCAGAACAGCACAGCCCTGATATCCAACCCGCCTTTGCCGATGCCGAACGAGCCATGCTGGACCGCCGCCTCGCCCTTCGCACTCGCAGCCTGCAACTTGGCGACTTGCCCTTCGCTCATGTGCCACTTCGGATTGACCGGCTTGATCAGGAAGTTGCAGATCAGTCCGGCGGCCAGCATTGCGCACAGGATGTACATGGTGCTGTTGTAGAGCTGGTCGCGCGGCACGCCAGCCTGGAGCTGGAATTCGCGGATGTAGTTCACCACAACCGGGCCGATGATGCCGGCAGTCGACCACGCTGTCAGCAGACGACCGTGAATGGCGCCGACGAACTGCGTACCGAACATGTCGGCAAGATAGGCCGGCACAGTCGCGAAACCGCCGCCATACATCGACAGGATAACGCAGAAGGCACTGACAAACAGCAGTTTTGAGCCTACCGCCGCGAATGTCGGCGCCATCGCATAGAGCACGATGCCGAGCAGGAAGAAGCAGTAATAGGTGTTCTTGCGGCCAATATAATCCGACAACGACGCCCAGAAGAAGCGGCCGCCGATGTTAAATAGCGAGAGCAACCCGGCGAAGCCCGCCGCGATTCCCGCTATCTGTACTTTTTGCGCGGCATTGAGCGCGTTGAAACCGACATCCGGGAGCCCTACCAATTTGCCCGCAAAGATTTCCTGCAGCATCGGTGAGGCCATGCCGATCACGCCGATGCCGGCAGAAACGTTCAGACAGAGCACCCACCAGATCAGCCAGAACTGCGGCGTCTTGTGCGCGTCGTTGAGATGGACGTGATGCTCCGAGATCATCGATTTCTTTTCGCTCGGTGGCGTCCAGCCATCGGGCTGCCACCCCGCCGGCGTTACACGATAGGCGAAGGCGCCGATCATCATGAAGACGAAATAGATCACGCCCATGGCGGCGAAAGTTTCCCAGACGCCAACTGAGGTCGGCGTCTTGAAGTAGTTGATCAGCAAATTCGCCAGCGGCGCGCCGATCATGGCGCCGCCGCCGAAACCCATGATGGCCATGCCGGTCGCCATGCCGCGATGATCGGGGAACCATTTGATCAGCGTCGAAACTGGGGAAATGTAACCTAGACCCAGACCGACGCCGCCAATGACGCCGGCCCCTAGCCACATGATCCAGAGCTGATGGACGTAGACGCCGAATGCCCCGATCAGGAGACCGCCGCCCCAGCACAGCGCCGCGACGACGCCGGCCTTGCGCGGGCCGACCCGCTCCAGCCAGCCGCCCCAGATAGCGGCCGAGACGCCGAGCAGCACAAAAAACAGGGTGAACATCCAGCCCATGCTGGCGACTTTCCAGTCGCAAGTCGTGGTGAACAATTCCTGAAACAGCGAGATGTCAGGGCAGGCCTTAGGCGAGCTCAGCCCGATTGCGCGCGACAGCGGCAGCCAGAACACGGAAAAGCCGTAGGCCATCCCGATGCACAGATGGATGCAAAGCGCCGCCGGGGGAACGAGCCAGCGGTTGTAGCCGGCTGTTGCGATGGTCCGTTCCCTATCGAGGACACCGCCCCCGGTACCGGACATGGTGCCGGCGCTACTGATTGTCGTCATTCGTTCCTCCCCTGCGCAGCCACCCTTGCCGGATATGCCTGCCGTCCTCGATCCCAGTGCTCGAAGCCCATCAACGGATCAGCAACCATATTGCTGCCCGCAGCCAATCTTTCGGGAAGCGCCGGGATCGCGAAAGCGCATCCGAAAGGGTTCAACACCTGCTCTGACACGTTATGCCCCTAAGCCATTGCATGGCTTGATTTGAGACACGCCGGGACCCGGACTATGCACGGAGGCACGACTCAAACTCCGCGCCCCTGCGGAGATCATGGATTGGGACAGAAGGCAGCACATATGTCGATAGGAAAATGGTAGGTAACCAGTTAGTGCCGCGGGAAAGCGGTTGCTAAAGTGTTTGTTTGACCGCAGGCGACGGACCATTAGGTTCTTCTATCAACCCATTGGTTTTCTCGATCAAAAACACGATGCGGCTTTCGGTTCGCTCCGTGATTTCGACCTTGTCGCCGGTTTCCCGGATCAGGTTCGGTATATCGATCGCCGACAGCGGATCGGTGCAGTGCACTTCCAGAAAATCGCCCGAGGTGATTCCCTTTAGCGCCTTGCGCGTCTTCAACGCCGGCAACGGACATTTCAGGCCGGTAAGGTCCAATTTTGTCGTCGTCATGTCTCGAACATGGCGAAGCTGGTACGCATCGTCAACGCCCCTCGCTTGCAATGCGCGGCCCAGAAAACGTGCTTGACGATCGGACGGAAGCGGCGCGCGACGCTGGCAGGTTCCGCGCTGGCTGAAGCCGCCTCACTTCGCGGTCTCTTCTCCATATTGAAGAACCTGAACCTTCTCCAGGGTGATAAGGCCGCTGCTCATCATTCCATCCAGCACCGACAAGAAGCCGTTGATTTTGTTCTCACTGTCGACGATCTCGATCACCAAAGGCAGGTCTTCCGACAGGCGCAATATCTTCGTGGTGTGAAGCCGGCTGGATGCGCCGAAGCCCATCGAACCACGCAGAACAGTTGCGCCGGCAAGGTGCTGTTCCCGTGCTTTGAGTACAATCGCCTCGTAGAGCGGCGAGGAGCCGAACTTGTCGTCCTCGCCGATGAAAATTCGAAGCAACAGCGCCTGTTTCGGGATTTGCATGGTTAGCTCCCTTTGAGACGATTAAGACGGTTTGCGAGCGCATATCCCAACCACACCGCAACGAGCCAGGTCACGACGGATACCGCTATGTTCACAAACGCAGTCTGCGCCATGCCGCCTTCCAGCAGCTTGAAGGTTTCCAGGCTAAAGGTCGAGAACGTTGTGTAGCCGCCGCAAAATCCGGTCATCACGAACTGCCGCTGTCGCGCGCTTGCGAACAATCTTCCGTCGGGGCCGCTGAGCGTGCTGTAGAATCCAATGATGAACGAGCCGGTAACATTGACGAACAGGGTTGCCCAGGGAAACCCGGGAATCAACTGGATCAGCAGGGACAGTAGATAGCGCGCAACGCCGCCCAACACACTGCCGGTTGCAATAAATCCGTAAAGCGCCGCCGTATTCCACGCGCTGGGTTTCGTCTTGCCTGCGGTCATTGGCTATCGATCCCAAGTCATCTCAGCACACTGACCACCGCAAAACCCGCAGCAACGGCTGCAAGCGACAACACGACAGAAAGGACGACATAGCCAACCGCGCGGCCGCTCTCGCCGTCTCGTGCCAGCGCCAGCGTCTGCAAACTGAACGACGAGACCGTGGTGTAACAGCCCAGGAATCCCGTCACCGCGAACAGCCACGGATTTGACGAGGCAAACAGCGACGCGCCGTCGCGGGCCAAGGCTCCGACGATGCCAATGAGCAAAGCGCCGCTGGCATTGACCAACAACGTACCCCAGGGAAACGTCTCCCCGACCCGCCTCGCTACCAATCCGGATAGAAAATAGCGCGCGGTGCCTCCCAGCGCGCTGCCCAATACGACGCAGATCAATCCAGTTATCACGTGCGATGATATCCGCAATCTCTTGGACAGAAACGGTATTGCATGGTTTGTCGTCCCAAATCGATGCTTCCCAGGATCATATGCAATATAGCAATTTGCAGACCAGCGGCCGTTTCTCCTGATGTCATCGCCCGGCTTGACCGGAATAGCCGTCCTGGAAACGCGGCAGGGGCTGCGCCAAAAACCTGATTTCGCCAAGCAGACCAACGTGATTTGGCCGCCCGTGCAGCCTTCAGCTCAGGTTCGCATACGACAAAAACCCGACGACCTGGCCGGGCTCGACCATTGTGACGGCTTCGCCGAGTTCGACCAGTCCGTCAGTGTCGACCAGCGACGACAGCAGCCCCGCGCCCTCGCGCGGAAATTTGATCGCCTCAAGCGCACCGTCGTCCGCCTTTCGCAAGGTGACGCGGACATATTCGCGGCGGCCGATCTTCTTCCTGTAGGTGAAGGCGGCTCGCACCGGCATCGGAACGAGATGCTGGTGCGCGGCCCCCATCAGCGCCAGTACGGTCGGCCGCACCACATGCACGAAGGTGACGAAGCTCGCCACCGGATTTCCGGGCAAGCCGATCAACGGCGTACCGCCGATGATTCCCATGGCGACCGGGCGCCCCGGCTTGATCGCCATCCGCCACAACACGAGCTTGCCTGCGCTTTCGACGCCGGCCTTGACGTGGTCCTCTTCGCCGGTGGAAACGCCGCCGGTGGTGAGAATGAGATCGTGGCTGCCCGCCACTTTCTTCAGGGCACTTGCAAGCGAAGCGGCCTCGTCGCGCAGGATTCCGAGATCACTAAGTTGGCAGCCCAGCCGCGCCAGCATCGCCATCAGCATGAAACGATTGGAGTCGAAGAGCTGCGCCGGCGCACGCGTTTCACCGGGGGATACCAGTTCGTTGCCGGTCGAAAACACCGCAACGCGGATACGCCTGCGGACCTCGACCTGCGTCAATCCAAACGCGGCAGCGAGCGCGACATCCTGCGGCCGCAGCCGCTGACCGGCCTTGAGCGCGGCGTGGCCAAGCGGAATATCTTCGCCGGCCGGGCGGACGTTGGCGCCGGGTTTCAGCCCTGCGGGGAGCACGACGTTATTTCCTTCGACGCGCACGTCTTCCTGCATAAAGACGGTATCGGCGCCATCAGGCATCGGCGCGCCCGTGAAGATCCGCACCGCCTGGCCCGGTTTGACCGGCCCGCATGCCGACGCGCCGGCCTGCACGCGGCCAGTAACGGGAAATATCTGCGCTTCGTCCGGCGGCAGATCGCGGCTTGTGACCGCGTAGCCGTCGACGGCGGAATTGGTAAAAGGCGGCAACGGCAGCGGCGCTAAGATGTCGCGCGCGAGGATGCGGCCGTCCGCGTTCGCAAGCGCAACGGTCTCAACCTCCTGCACCGCCGTCACCTTGGCTGCGATGATCGCGACGGCTTCTTCGACCGACATCATCGGTCCGCCAAAGGCAAAGCAGTCGTCGGACAATTGCGCCATCGCGCCTCTCAGGCCCCGCTTTTCGCCAGCACGTCTTCGACCGCGATCGCCGATCGCTGCAGCAGCGCAGCGACGGCCTCGACATCATCGAGATGGGCTGTCGGGAGCGTGGTTGCAACGGCCATGTCGGTCGCAATGCCGACAATGCCGGGATCATCCGGGAAGAGCAGCGGCTTTTGGTTGGCGGCGCGGTGCACTTCGATCTTGCGGTGCAGCTCGCGCTTGAAACCCTCGACGATGACGAGATCGGCCGGAGACATTTTTTTGAGCAGCTCCGCCAGTCGCGGCTCGGCGGCGCCGCGCAGTTCGTGCATCAGCGCCCAGCGCCGGGTCGAGGAGACCAGCACCTCGGTGGCGCCGGATTGGCGATGCACCCAGGAGTCCTTGCCAGGCACATCGACGTCGAACTCGTGATGGGCGTGCTTGATCACGGAGACGCGCAGGCCTTCTTCGAGCAAATGGGGGATGACGCGCTTCAAGAGCGTGGTCTTGCCGGCGCCGCTCCATCCTGCGAGCCCGATCACCTTCATCTTATTCTCCGGCAGCCCCGGCGGAACCGGGGCTAGGTTTTATCTAAAGCTGCTTTATATCGATGGACAGGTAATGTCATGCTAACCTCTTCCACATGATGAAGATCGAAAAGGCCCCCGTGCCGCTGATCGTGCCGAACCCGGACGATCCGAAGCTGACCGAGCGTGTCATCGGGATCGATCAGACCGGCGCCAAGGTTGAGATCAAGGTGCCGGTGGAGCGGCCGCTGACGCTATACCTCAACGCGCAGGAAATCGTCACCATGATGACGATCGGCGACTATCCGGAGTATCTCGCGCTCGGCTATCTCCTGAATCAGAACATGCTGAAATACGACGACGCCGTCACCGAGGTCGAATATGACGATGATTTGCAGGTGGTGGTGGTACGCACCGAGCACAACACCAATTTTGAGGCGAAGCTGAAGAAGCGGACGCAGACGTCCGGCTGTGCCCAGGGCACGGCGTTCGGCGATCTGCTGGAAGCGGTGGAAAGCGTGGCGCTGCCCAAGGCAGAACTGCGCACGTCCTGGCTCTATCAGATGACGCATGCGATCAACACCATGCCCTCCCTCTATTTGGAGGCCGGCGCGATCCACGGCTGCGTGCTGTGCAAGCAAGGCGCCCCGGTCTGCTATACCGAAGACGTCGGCCGCCATAACGCGGTCGACAAGATCGCAGGATGGATCTATCGCCACGGCGTCGATCCCGCCGACAAGATTTTATACACCACGGGACGGCTCACATCCGAGATGGTGATCAAGACGGTGCGGATGGGGATTCCGATCCTGGTGTCGCGCTCGGGCTTCACCGCCTGGGGCGTCGAGCTGGCGCGTCAGGTCGGACTGACTCTGGTCGGGCGCACGCGAGGCAAGCGCTTCATCGCGCTTTCGGGCGAAGAGCGGATCGTCTACGACCAGAACCTTGCGTTCGTCGAAGAAGAATCCGCACGGCACAAGCGCAAGGGCGAGGCCGGTGACGATTAAAATTCCGGGTGTGCTGCTGGCCGGCGGCCTGGCGCGGCGGATGGGCGGCGGCGACAAGCCGATGCGCGCCATCGGCGGCTGCACTATTTTGGAGCGCGTGATCACGCGGCTGACGCCACAATGCGACGGGCTGATCCTCAACGCCAACGGCGACCCGGCGCGCTTTGCGGCGTTTGGGCTGCCGGTCATTCCTGATTCTGTCGAGAATTTTCCAGGGCCGCTGGCGGGTATTCTGGCGGCGCTGGACTGGGCCGCGGCAAATCGTCCTGAGGTGTCGCTGGTGCTGAGCGCGGCGGCCGACTGTCCGTTCTTGCCGCGTGATCTCGTCGTGCGGCTATCGCAGGCGCTCTCGGATCAAACCGCGCAGCTTGCGGTCGCGGCTTCCGGCGGGCAATCGCATCCGGTGATCGGGCTATGGAGCGTGAATTTACGCCACGAGCTGCGCCACGCGCTGGTCGTCGAAGACGTCAGGAAGATCGACCGCTGGACCGCGCGCTACAAGCTCGCCACGGTGGAATGGCCGGCAACACCGCTCGATCCCTTCTTCAACGCCAATACGGTAGATGACCTCGCCGAGGCGGATAGATTGGCGGCGCTTGAGGGGGACTAACCACCTGCTCCGACCTCATCCTGAGGAGCGGCCTTTGGCCGCGTCTCGAAGGATGCGCGCATACGGACTCATGGTTCGAGACGCGCGAAGATGCGCTCCTCACCATGAGGGCTTAGGCCGGCCTAAATCCGGCTTCCGCCAGCGCCGCGCGGCCTTCTTCCGATGCCAACGCATCCAGAAATGCCTGCACCGCGGGACGCTGCTTGCGCGCGCTTACCAGGGCGAAATCGTAATGCTCTTCAGCGAACGGAATGAAGCCCAATCCCGAGGCGTGCGCGACGGGGGCGATCGTCATGCCCCAATCGGCGCGATGCTGTGCCACGGCCGTGGCGACCGCGTTGTGCGAGCGCGGTTGATTCCAGTAACCGTCAGGCCTGCGATCACCGAGCAGCCGGTCGATCAGGATGCGCGTGCCGGCACCCTGGTTGCGGTTGACCATGATGCAGGCGGCGTCGGTGAGTGCGGCACGCACCGCTTCCTGTGCACTCAAGCCTTCGAAACGCGCATCACCTTTGCGGAACACGATGCCCTGCATCCGCTTCCAGCCGCCCACCAGCTCGAGCCCCTGGCTCAAAAACGGCGTGTTATAGGTCTCGGTCTTGTCGTCGAACAGATGGATCGGCGCTAAATCGCATTCGCCGCGCTTGGCCGCTGCCAGCCCGCCGAGGCTGCCGACCGCAATCGAGCGCACCGACAAGCCGGCGCGCGCGAGCGGCGCCGTCACCAGATCGAGCCCGGTACAATGACTGCCGACGAGGACGAGATCGGGCGCCCGCACATGGGGCGTGAACAGCGTCACCTCGGCTTGCGTGCCGGCAGGCATCTGGTCGGCGAGTGCGTCGATCTTCAAGAAGCCATCGGCCTGCGCAAACGACGTGATCGCGCCAGACCCCTTGCCCGTGGGATAAGCGATCAGGCCTCCGGCACCCTCGACCAGCGACACCATCACGAATTCGGTGCGGCCGAGTTCCGACGCAATCCGCACCGGGATCTTTGCGGTGACCTTGGCCTCCGCTCGCGGCGGCAGGCCGGCCATCCGTCGCAGCACCGGCACGATCATGTCATGGAAGGTGAACATCGCGGAAGTCGGAAAACCTGGCAGGATGACCACGGGCTTGCCGTCGCAGACCGCAAGACACAGCGGCTTGCCCGGCTTCAGCGCCACGCCATGGGCGATGATGCCGGGTTTTCCCAGCCGCGCGATGATGCGGTGGGAGACGTCGCCCGCGCCCTTCGAGGTGCCGCCGGAAAGCACCAGCATGTCGCTCTGCGCGAGCGCCGCGCGCATCGCGGATTCGAGCAGCACCTCATCGTCCGGGGTCGCGCCAAGAAAGGCGGCCTCGCCGCCATTTTCGTTGATCGCGGCCGCGACGATCGCGCCGTTGGTGTCGTAGACCGCGGCAGGGCGAAGCGCCTCACCCGGCTGAACCAGTTCGTCTCCCGTCGAAATCACGGCAACGCGCGGCTTGCGCGCGACCGGGACTTCCGCGACGCCGCAGGCCGCGCACATGCCGATCTCGCGCGAGCCGATCACCGTGCCGGCGCGCAACAGCGCCTCGCCGCGCGCGATGTCGGAGCCGGCATAGGATACGAACTGTCCGGCCGAGGCGGCGCGGCGGATTTCGATCGCGCGCGGGCCTGCGGGCTGGGTGTGCTCGACCATGACGACGGCGTCGGCGCCCCGCGGCAACGGCCCGCCGGTCGCGATCGAGGTCGCCCTTCCCGACAGCACTGGCCGCGCCGGCGCAACGCCGCAGGCAATAACTTCATCGTTGAGCATCAGGCGCACCGGCGATGTTCCGGTGACGCAAGCAAGATCGGCGGAGCGCACCGCAAAGCCGTCGACATTGGAGCGGTCGAACGGCGGCACGTCGATCGGCGCCACGACGTCTTCGGTCAGCGCGCAGCCGAGCGCGTCCGCCAGCCTGCGTTGCTCGCGCGGCATGGCAAGAGGAAACAGCGCGGCTTCGAAGCGCGCAAGCGCGTCCTCGCGCGACAGGATGGTCAGGAACTGATCCTGATCGATGCTGTTGCGGCCTTGCGGCTGCTGGTTTTGGCTCATCTCGCGGCTCATTGGCGCAACATATAGGCATCGACTTGGGCGCCCGCAGCAAATCCTTCGCCGCCGCTGGGAACCAAAAGCCAGGCGTCGGCGCGGGCGATCGTCTCAAGCGGTAGGTCGCTGGTCGCGAGCGGCGTCCAGCCGCCGCCCTTCCACTCGAGCAGGACAATCTCGGCGAGGCCCACGCTGGATGCAATCTTGCGCGCCACCGGCAGGGTGACGGTCCGTTGCGGCGGCCGCCCGGTCAACCGGTCGAGCGCGGGAACTGCAAGGGTCCACCACACAGCCCACGCCTGATCCGGTGCACCGGGCAATGCGATGATCGGAGTCTTCCCAACCTTACCCACCGCCGCCGTGCGGCCGGGCTGCAAGGCGATGCCATGCGCATTGACCTCACCGCGTCTGGCCAATGCCGCGATGGTCGCATCGGTACGGCCGACGCCACTGCCGCCGACGGTGATGAGGAGATCGCAATCGGCATCAAGTGCTTCGGCGATCGAGGCGGCATCGCGCGAAGCGGCTTCGGCGAAGATGACTTCCGCGCCCCGACCGCGCGCGCTTTCGGTGATCAGATTTGCCGTGATCGTGCCGCCAGGAATATTGACGATGCGCAAGCGAGGACGGCGTACAGCTATTTTTTCAAGTCCCGCGGCGCGTGCGATCAGGAGATCGGCCGGCAGCACCTGCCGGCCGGCCTCGGCGAGGAGGGTTCCAGCGCCAATATCGCCACCGGCCCGACGAACCCCCTGCCCCGGTATCGCCTCCGCCAGTACCTGGACCAGCGGTCCTGTCTGATCGACAGAATCAGCATCGACCACACAGTCACAGTTTTCGGGAATCGGATCGCCGGCCTCGACCCATGGAGGCGCCGCCGCGAGCGGCAGCGGCGTGTAGGAGGATGCGCCGACCAGACCGCGGGCACGCAGTGCCCAGCCGTCCACGGCTGCGACATTATGCGGCGGACAGGCGCTCGCAGGCGAGATCTCGACAGCGATGCAGCCCAGCGCTTGGCTCAACGGAAGTTCGACCGGCGCAACCGCCACGATATCGCGCAGCAAGATGGCCAGCGCGACGTCGAAAGGGGTGAGCGAGGCCGGCAGGCGCTGGATCGAGTTCATAAGCCATGATGGACCATGCATCGCCAGAATTGGCAACCACCCTTGGGAGTCCCTTCGGAGTCCCGTGGGAGAGTGAAGGAGGCCGCCCTTCGCCGTTGACGGCGACCGCGGAATAATTGCAAGAACGTGGGACAACCAATAACGGCCAATGCGCCGGAGGTAACGGGAGGAGTAGGCAATGTTCGCCAGAAATCTTTCGATGCTTGGCACGCTCGCGGCCGCGATGCTGGCATCGACCGTTGCCCACGCCCAGATTTCCGACGACGTCGTCAAGATCGGCGTGCTCACCGACATGAACGGGCCGGCGTCAACCCCGACCGGCCAGGGCTCGGTCACATCGGCGCAGATGGCGGTCGAGGATTTCGGCGGTGCGGTACTCGGCAAGCCGATCAGCGTGATCGTTGGCGACCATCAATTAAAAGCCGATATCGGCGCCGGCATCGCGCGGCGCTGGTACGATGTCGACCAGGTCGATTTGATCGTCGACGTGCCGGTCTCGGCGGTGGGGCTTGCGGTGCAGAACGTCGCCAATGAAAAAAAGCGATTGTTTATCACCCATTCCACCGGCACCGCCGATTTCCACGGCAAGTTCTGCTCACCCTACGCGATGCAGTGGGTGTTCGACACCCGCGCGCTCGCGGTCGGCACCGCGCAGGCCGTGGTCAAGCGCGGCGGCGATAGCTGGTTCTTCATCACCGACGATTATGCATTCGGCCATTCGCTGGAGCGCGATGCCTCGACCGTCATCAACGCCAATGGCGGCAAGGTGGTGGGCTCGGTGCGGCCGCCCCTGGCGACGCCCGACCTCTCCTCCTTCGTGCTGCAGGCGCAGGCTTCGAAAGCCAAGATCATCGGCATTGCCGCAGGCCCCCCCAACAACATGAACGAGATCAAGACTGCTTCCGAGTTCGGCGTATTCAAGGGCGGCCAGCAGATGGCCGCGCTGCTGGCACTGATCACCGACATTCATTCGCTCGGCCTGCCGGCGGCACAGGGCCTGTTGCTGACCACCTCGTTCTATTGGGACATGGACGACAAGACCCGCGAATGGTCGAAGCGCTACTTCGCCAAGATGAACCGGATGCCGACGATGTGGCAGGCCGGCGTCTATTCATCGGTGATGGCCTATCTCAACGCTATCAAGGAGACCGGCACCGATGAGCCGTTGAAGGTGGCGGCCAAGATGCGCGAGAAGCCGATCGAGGATTTCTTCGCCCGTAACGGCAAGCTGCGCGACGACAATCTGATGGTGCACGACTTGATGCTGGTCCAGGTCAAGACGCCTGAGGAGAGCAAATATCCGTGGGATTATTACAAGATACTCGCGAAGATATCGGGACAGGATGCGTTCGGCCCGCCCGATCCGGCGTGTTCGCTGGTGAAGAAATGAAGAAGTGAGTAGCGAATAGGGAGTAGCGAGTAGATAACTCCTCTATTCGCTATTCGCTATTCGCTCACTTCATTACCCCGATCTCGCGGAAATATTTGAGCACGCCGGGATGGATCAATTCCTCCTTCGGCGCCGCGGCGACGGTACTGGCCGCGGTGGTTTCGCAGGCCTGCGCCAGCTTTTTGCAGAACGTGGCCTCCGCGCTGTGCAGCGCGCGCGCGAGTCGATAGGCGATGTCGTCAGGCAAGCTTTCGCGCGCCAGGATGAAGCTCCACGAGCCTACCGAATCGATTGGCGCCGTCTGGTTCGGATAGCTGCCCGCCGGAACCGTGAGCGGCTTGAGGAACGAATGCTTGGCCCTGATGCGCGCGATCTCGCTGGCATCAGGCGCGATGAACCGCGCGCCGGGCGGACTTGCCGCCATCGTGGAGAAGCCGGGCCAGCCGATGCCGGCGCCCCATAGTGCCGCGACCTGCCCGTCGAGTACCATCGCCGGGCCGTCGCTGGCGCGATCGAGATAAATCGACTGGAAATCATCGTCCTGCTTAAGTCCGAGGCCGTCGAGCACATACCGCGACAGGATCGGCAGCCCCGAACCCTTGGCACCGAATGCGACCCGCTTGCCGACGAGATCGCGGATAGTTTTGTACGGGCTATCGGCCCGCACCACGAACATGCCCGGGCTTGAGTACATCGCGGTCAGAATTTTAAGCTTCGTCGCCGGCCGCCCGATGCCCATCAAAGCTTCGTAGGAGGGCTCGCCGGCAACCAGGGCAATATCGAGTTGGCCGGCTTCCAACAACGGAATGTTCTCGTTGCTGCCTTTGGTGTTACGCGGCTCGATCGACAGCGTGGAGCCCGCCGCATTGATGATTTCGGCAAATGCGTTGCCGTAAAGCGGGAAGCCACCGCCAGGCGTCGCGGTTCCCAGGCTGATCGTGGTCTTTTGAATGGCCTTGCCTCCATCTTGCGCCGCGGCGCCCCCGGTCAACAGCAGAACAGCAGCGCAGACAATTCGGGAAAATTTCATTTTCGACCTCCGGCACCGCATCTCGCGTCAACGCGACCGACCGCAGGGCGCGAGAGAGGTTGTAGGCAAGGTCCGGAATTTATGGAAGCATGTGTTTCAACGACACAGACAAAATGACGGGAGCGGCCATGTTGGGATTCTTGCGTGCAGCGTCGTTCGGTGTCGTCTGCCTGATTGGCGTCGCCGCCGGGAGCTCCTATGCAACCGCCGCCGACACCTACCCGAACCGCCCGGTACGCTGGCTGATCGGTTTCGCCCCCGGCGGCCCGGTCGATATCGTGGCGCGCATCATGGCGCAGTGGCTGTCGGACCATTTCGGCCAGCAGTTCGTGGTGGAAAACCGCAGCGGCTCCGGCGGCAACATCGCAACCGCGACTGCGATCACCTCGCCGGCGGACGGCTATACGCTATTGTTCAGCGGCGCCAACAACGCGATCTCAGCCTCGCTCTACAAGAGGCTGCCGTTCGACTTCATCCGCGACACCGTGCCGGTCG
>Ga0066705_10000040_pt1 | contig 20883 bp, 13 predicted proteins | sample GraSoiAngelo_154_FD_66506 | JGI IMG/M metagenome (GOLD analysis project Ga0066705, IMG submission 66506) | Grasslands soil microbial communities from the Angelo Coastal Reserve, California, USA - 14_1009_13_20cm | ecosystem: Environmental > Terrestrial > Soil > Grasslands | place: USA... | reverse complement strand
TTTGCAAACGTACCGCCGCGTGATTTCGGTGGACGAAGGCGGGCAGGGCAACCACCTGACAGCCGGCAAGATGCCGGCGATACGAGCGGGGCTCAACATCTTGAAAGCTCAAAAATTGAGGCGGCTTCTGGCGTTGCTGCTCGCGGCGATGTTGTTTCTTCATCTTATGCTGGCGTGGCACTCGCGCGATCTGGTGCGCAAAGGATACGCAGATTTCACAATTTTCTATTCTGCCGGGAAGATGGTTCGAATGGGGCTCGGGCCACGGCTGTACGATGAGGCGAAACAGTACGATGTCCAGCAGGAATTTGCCTCAGGCGTAATCATTCGCAATGGGCCGTTGCCCTACAATCACCCACCTTTTGAGGCGCTCGTCTTTGTGCCATTTACGTTTCTGCCCTATTTCGTGGCCTACCTGGTTTGGGATTTCATCAATCTCTTGATCCTGCTCGGACTGCCGATTCTGCTCTGGCCCTATATTCCCATCCTGGAGCGAGCCTCGCCTTTAGCGTGGCTTTTGTCGGCTTTGGCATTTTTCCCCGCGTTTATTGATCTTCTGCAGGGGCAGGACGCAATACCCCTGCTGCTGTTGTTCACGATGACGTTTATCGCACTAAAGAAGAACGCCGACTTTACTGCTGGTTGCTGGTTGGGCCTGGGATTGTTCCGCTTTCACTTGCTGTTGCCGCTCTTGTTCATTTTCGCAGTTCAGAAAAAGTGGAGAGCGATTTTGGCGTTCTTGTCGGTAGCGCTTGCTCTGGCTCTGATTTCCATTGCCACGGTTGGATGGGGTGAGGCGGTTCACTATCCGGATTATGTCTGGCATGTCGAACAAGTGATGGGCCGGGGGGCCATCGTCCCAGCAGACATGCCGAACCTGCGTGGGCTGCTGGATACATTTCTCAAGGGACTGTTTTCCAAGACGATTATCACTGGGATCGTGATTCTCGCTTCAATCGGGCTGCTGCTTTTTTTAGCAAAGCTTTGGAATCGCACGAGCACCGGGATGAGATTGGATTTGGGATTTTCTGCGGCCGTCATCGTGACGGTGCTGGTGAGTTATCACGCGTTTGCGTATGACCTGCTCCTGCTGCTCTTGCCAATTTTATTGTTGGGACAATATACGTGGTCAAGTGGTCCGGCGCGCCGCCCTGGTTTCCTCGTGCCCGCTTTGATTCTTTTTGTCAGCCCAATTCACATGTTGCTTTGGTTTCGCTATGGGCAACTGAACCTGATGGCCTTGCTTCTGTTGTGGTGGTTGTGGGAAATTTCGCGCGAGACTTTGGCTGGGAATCTACTGGCAGACGAGCCCTACGGATCGCCTCGGTGAAATCCGCAGCCGCATAAGAAGGAACCACCGCAAAACTCCGGTTACGATTCCAATTATCACCGAGATCAGCATGCGAAGTCACAACAGGCTCACTTCTGCATGAGTTGTAACATGGAGCGGATTTGCTCCGCCAGATCATTGTCCAGAAAGTCCATATTCGGTGTGCTGCTCGCGCTGCTTTCGGCCGCAAGCATGTGGTGGTATGTGCAAGAGGTGTTGATTCCCTATCAGCGTGCCGATGCCGCGGCACACGGGCGCCCGCGTGGCAATCTCTCCGACCTATACCCGCGGTGGTTAGGGACGCGGGAGTTGCTGCTGAACCATCGCAATCCCTACAGCCCGGAAGTCACACGTGAAATTCAGGCTGGGTACTACGGACGACCGCTTGAGCCGGGGCGGACGGCGGACCCTCGCGATCAGCAGGGATTTGCCTATCCGGTATACGTCGTATTTCTCCTTGCTCCTACGGTGCGCTTGCCATTTGCCCTGGTGCAGGAAGGATTCCGCTGGTTGTTGGTTGTTTTGACGGTCGCGTCAGTGCCACTCTGGTTGGCCGCCGTGCGCTGGCATCCTAAACCTATGGTGAATTTCGTGCTGGTTGTCCTTACCATCGGCAGCTTCCCCGCCGCGCAAGGGATCAAGTTGCAGCAACTAAGCCTGCTGGTGGGTGCGCTAGTCGCGGCATGCATGGCTTTCGTTGCTGGGGACCATCTGGTGGCAGCGGGGGTCTTGCTTGCCATGGCGACAATCAAGCCGCAACTTGCCGCTCCCCTCGCAGGGTGGTTAGTTCTGTGGGCGCTGGGCGATTGGGGGAAACGTAAAGGGCTCATCTGGGGATTCGCCATCACATTGATGGCTCTGCTGGGAGCTGCCCAGTACGTTTTGCCGGGATGGATTCCAGACTTCTACAGTACGGTTTTGGCTTATCGGAAATACACCGCCGGTGCGGGATCTCTGCTCGATGCGCTGATAACGCCAGGATGGGGCAGAGTGTTGAGCTTCCTGATCGTGGCTGCGGCAGCGGGTGTTTGCTGGCGTTTGCGCCGCCAGGGAGCGGATTCCTTTGCGTTCGCATTGATCTCTTCAATGGTGCTCGCGGCAACGGTCGTGATCGTCCCCATGGTGGCGCCATACAATCAGGTGCTGCTACTGCCAGGAATTTTCCTCCTCGTTCGTGAAAGGGCGCGGATCTGGAACACGAATCGCTTGGTCCGGTTCAGTTGCTTCGCGGCAGCGCTTCTAGTGTTGTGGCCGTGGCTGGCGACATTCTCTTTAGCCCTGGCGTCAATTGTGCTGCCAACACAGTCACTGCAACGTGCTTGGGCTCTGCCGCTGTATACCAGCCTCGGCATTCCGCTTGGAATTCTGGGGTTGCTATGTTTCTTGCTCAGAGACTTGTTCAGACCGCAAGAGAGCCTTTCCTGAGCTCGGTGTAGGAACCGAGGAAAAAGATCAAGACCGGAATCCCCGCATAGGCATAGGAATGTAGAGCCAACAGGACTAGATGCAGCGGCGGCAGATACAAAATCATCAGACTTGCGATCAGGATTGCGCGAATTCGCATTGAAACCGGATGCGGGGACAGTAGGTACGTTGAGATCACTGTCATGGGCAGTAACAGAAGACTGAGATCGTGCGGACTAAGGTGATAACTCACCAGCACCGAGACAAGCACAGCATTCGCGAACGTCAGGCCTGTGGCTTGCGGTCGTTTGCGAGCCATGGCCCTCTCGCGCACGGCGACTGAGAGCAGCAGTAGCGATGCCGCAATTGTCAGCGCCAGGGAAGCGGATTTTGATCCAGGGAGGAGAAGCGCAAATAACCCGCGCAAATTTGCCATTTGCCGCGGATGAATGCCAGAAAACGGCAGATTTGGCAAAGCCAAAAGGAAGCGAGGATAGGCAATAGGAAATCCAGGCCCGCAGATTGCCATCGAAATCACGATCAGAACCGCGGCGAAGAGAAGAAAGCCCAGCAGAAATTTCTTGGTTCTGTTCACAGCAAGAATCAGCGCGAGCGGAAAAATCAAGTGGAATTTGAATAACCCGCACGCGAGCAGGCAGCCTGCAAGAAACTGCTTGCCAGTATTCAGCGCTGCAAAACTCATGACGACGAAGAACAGCAACAGGACGGAATCTTGGCCTTGTAATAAATTGAGCAGGACTGGAGGGAACACCAGAAACAACGCCAGTAGTGCTTGCCAGCCGAGCCGCGTGAACGCGTAATGGTGTAGCGATCTTGCGATTACGATCAGCAGGCCCAGATTCAGTAGAGACCATAGTACGTAGGCGCGATGAGGAAGCTGGGCCGCGAAAGGCAAATAGAACAGCACCTCGAATGGTGGATGATTGAAATATGTGCCTATCCGCCCTGCATATTGAATCTGAAATTGCTGCTGGACCGCTGGATTGTAGAGTTTGTGTCCTAGGCCCTCATTGACCATCTTTGCGGCAGCATAGAACTCAGGAAAATCAGTGCCTTTCTCCATCTCCGGGAAACGGTGGGCAAGATAAATGGAAATGAGCCCGAGCGCCGCCAGCAGCAAAAAATTCTTGCCTAGATCGGCTCTTCTCGAAACTTGCGTCTTGTGTGTCATCACCACGTGCGGGCAGTCTAACCAAGGTTTTGCAACTGTGCTATCCGATTTGTTCCTCACACTTGCATAGGTTTGGGCAACGGGTTAGGCTTCTCAAACGCCGCCGCTTCCGTGGTGCTTCGGAGGGTACAGGATGAATTTGAAGATAGAAACGCACGTGGCGGACGGAGTTACGGTTATTTCCTGCCACGGCCGCATTATGTTTGGGGAAGAAGCCACTTCTCTGAGGGATACCCTTAAGAAGGTCTTAAGCTCCAACCGGCTTATCGTACTGAATCTCTCTGGAGTGACCTACATCGATAGTGGCGGCCTCGGAACGCTTGTGGGAGTGTATTCATCGGCCCGCTCGGGAGGCGCAGATATCAAATTGACTGGCCTTGGACAACGATTGAGGGATGTACTGCAGATCACCAAGCTGGCTACCGTCTTCGAGCTGTACGATAGTGAAGAGCAGGCGATTGCCGCCTTCCGCCGTGGCGGACCCGCGGATGCTGTGCCGAAATGAGGCTTCCGATGTTCCCAAGATTCTCGTAACATATGTGACGTTCGTCGGCGCGCTACTATGGCCCTTCAACCCATTACCGGTCCATCATCATCTGCTGGATCAGGGATCTTCCCTACGCTCATCTTCGTGCAAGGAAACGAGCAGCGCACCCTCAATCTCGATCACAGCCCCTTCACTGTCGGCCGCAAAGTAGATAAGGATTTGGTGATCGCGGATCCGCGTGTGTCGCGGGATCACGCGCTGATTACGTTGGAAAACGGCCAATTCTATGTGGACGATCAGGGAAGCAAGCATGGGACCTTCGTCAACGGCGAACGCGTGCAGCGTAAGAGCCTGGAACGGAATGACCGGGTGGAATTTGGCGTTCGCGATGTCGCGTACGTAATTTTTAATCCTCAACATGTGACTTCCAATACGGCGCGCGAATTCCTGGACCAGATTTCGGGAATTCATATTTCTGCCGAGAGTACCGACCTCGAGAAGCTGACGCTCTTTCTGGAAGCGGCGCGCAAGCTGAACACGGCGGGCGTGTTGGATGAAATTCTGGTTACCCTCCTGGATGCAACCTTAAAACTGGCCCGGGCCGAGCGCGGATACGTATTCATGAAAGGCGAGGATGGGGCACTGCGGCTGGCTGCAGGCCGCAATTCCAAAGGCGAACCGCTGCTGGACGACAAGACGATTTCGCATTCCATTCTCGATGATGCCCTCAAAGCAAATTCGGAATTTGTCATAACCGATACCAGCCAGTCACTCGATCTGGCAGGCCGCCAGAGCATCGTCGCCTACGATCTGCGCACCGTGATTTGCATCCCGCTGCGCAAACCGCAAGTGCAGACCACGCGCGATGCTCAGTCCCCTGAATCGCTGACTGGTGAGGCTATGGGCGCGCTGTACGTGGATTCGCGGTTTGCGTCACGGGATATCTCAACTGTGAGTAATGACATTTTGCGGGCCATCGCGACCGAGGCCGCCTCGCTTATCGAGAATGCGCGATTGGTGCAGGCCGAGGACGCAGCCCGGCGCTATCAGCAGGAGCTCTCCATCGCCGCTTCCATACAGCAGCGGCTGATGGCCGTCACCATTCCGGAAGTCCCTTTCGCTCGCCTAAAGGGCCGAAATCTTTCCTGCAAGGAGATTGGAGGCGATTTCTTCGACGCGGTCAACACCGATGAAGGACTTGCTGTAGTTCTGGCCGACGTCAGCGGCAAAGGAGTCTCAGCCGCGTTGCTGGCCTCGACGCTTCAAGGAATGATCTATTCTCAGCTCAGTGCCGGCATGCCGCTGCTTGACATCGTGACCGCGGCGAATCGATTTTTCACTCACAAGCACATCGGCGAAAAGTACGCGACGCTGATCATCGCGCGGATTCGCCGCGACGGGGAACTCGAATATGTCAATTGCGGGCACGTTCCGCCTTTGCTGGTCTGCAACCACGAGGTGATGCGGCCGCCGCACGGCAACCTCCCGGTTGGACTGCTGGCGGATGCAACCTACGAAAGCGATCATTGCAGCCTGCATGCGGGAGACCGATTGATCTTGGTGACGGATGGGGTCACCGAGGCGGAAAACGCGCGCGGTGATTTCTTTGAAGATTTCCGGCTGGAAGCTGTGGCGGCAAAGAGCGAAACGCTTGAAGATATTTTTTCTGCAGTGGCGAATTTTTGCGGTGGCACACCGCTGAGTGACGATTGCACTGTGGTGGAGCTTGTTTATTCGGGATAGATGTGCGCCAGCGCAGACATTTTGTGTCCCCGTCCTACAAATAATCGGCTCTATCAAACTGCGTTTTCGGGCCTGTGCGCACTATGAAGATGATCGTCACACCGCTACTGTAACCGACGTCTCTGTGCGCGTAACCGGCCGATAAAGCGTGTCACGCTCGATGGGATCACGTCCCGCTTCCCGGATCAGACGAACTAATTCCTGTCGCCGCATTCCTTGCGGAGTAGTAGCGCCGGCATCGTGATAGATCTTCTCTTCAATTACCGTTCCGTCGATATCATCGGCGCCGAATCGCAGGGAAATCTGCGCGATCTTCGCGGTCATCATCTGCCAATACGCCTTGATGTGGGAGAAATTGTCGAGCACCAAGCGGCTGACCGCAATCTGCTTGATATCGAGCATGCCCGTTGTCTTTGGCAGATGTTGCAGCGGCGTATTGTCAGGATGGAATGCAAGCGGAATGAAAGTCTGAAAGCCGCCGGTGTCATCTTGTAGAGTGCGCAGCTTCATCAGATGATCCACCCGGTCTTCGTCGGTTTCGATGTGGCCGTACAGCATGGTCGCGTTTGACTTCAACCCGATCTGATGGGCTGTTCGCGCAGTTTCCAGCCATTGATCGCCGTCAATTTTGTGATCGCAAATGATGTGGCGGACGCGATCCGCAAAAATCTCGGCCCCGCCGCCGGGAAGCGAATCCACGCCGGCTTGCTTTAACTGCTCGAGGGTCTGGCGAATAGAAAGCTTGGCGCGCTTTGCCAGATAAGCGACTTCGACCATAGTAAACGCCTTCAGGTGAACCTGCGGAAAGCGTTCCTTCAAGCCGGAAATCAGATCGAGAAAATATTGAAAGGGCAGATCAGGATGCAACCCGCCAACGATGTGAAACTCGGTAACCGCTTCGGTATAGCCGGAAGCCGCAGTCTGAAACGCCTCTTCGAGCGCCATTGCGTAAGCGCCAGGCGTATCTTTTTTGCGCCCGAAAGCACAGAGACGACACGCTGCTACGCACACGTTTGTCGGATTGATATGACGGTTGACGTTGAAGTAAGTCTTATCGCCATGCATCCGTTCGCGGACGTGATTGGCCATCCAGCCTACAGCCAGGATGTCGCCTGACTGGTAAAGCAAGAGCGCATCATCCGCGCTCAGGCGTTCACGAACAAGAACTTTGTCGTAAATCGGCTGTAGCCGCGAGTCGTCGGTTTGAAAGGGATGCGTTTTTGGCATCGAATTGATGATACCGCAGCGCAGAAAAAGAGTCACAGGCCAGCAAAAAGGAGCTGTGGTACTGATAACAGTAATTGCTATTTTATGTATCCTACGCACGCGTGAATATTTCCCTCACCCCGGAACTTGAAAAGTTGGTCAATGAAAAAGTGAGGAGTGGACGCTATGCATCGGCCTCTGCGGTAATTCGAGAAGGACTTCGGTTGCTGGAGGAGCAGGGAGCCCTCAAGCAGCATCGGCTCGTAGAAATCCGGCGCAAGATCGATCGCGCACTTGATCAGCTAGACAGTGGTCGTGGCATTCCTGATCGAGAAGCCCGTAGGCGACTGCAGCAGACAAAACGGCCATGATGCGATGCCGGGGGTATGTAATTTCACCGGAAGACTTGCAAAACATGCAGGACTTTATCGCATTGGATAATCCCAAGGCGGCCGAAAAAGTAATCGAACAATTGTTTGCCGCTTTTGAAAGCCTTGTGAAGTTTCCTCACAAAGGACACCTCCGGCCTGATTTCACGAAACGAAACGTGCGTTTCTGGGCGGTAGGCTCCTATCTTGTCGTGTATCGGGTTACTCGTGGCTCACTTCAGGTGGCAGCGATCCTCCACAGTGCGCGGGACGTTCTCCAGGTTTTGGAAATGAGGTAAGTCCCAATCCAGATTTACCTTCTGTGAAGCAACAAATCCCCCGCAATGAATGAGACGAACACCACCGAGATCACACCGTTCATCGTGAAGAATGCGGCATTAAGTCGGGAAAGATCGTCCGTCGAAACAAGCGAGTGCTCATAGGTCAACAACAGGGCGACGAGCACTACCCCGAAAATCGCCAGCTTCCCCAACCCAAAGGCCGCAATTAGGCTGATAAGCAGGAACAGCATGAGAATGTGGAACGCCCGAGCGATCCACAGCGCTTTGCCAATCCCACAATAGCGCGGGATCGAGTGCAGCCCCGCTTGCCGGTCAAATTCATAATCCTGGCAACTATAGAGAACATCAAATCCTCCCACCCAAAAAGTTACTGCCCCTGTAAGCAGCAGAATGCGAGGATCCAGCGAGCCTCGCACTGCAATCCACGCTGCAGCCGGCGCGATTCCCAGCGCGAATCCCAATATCAAGTGCGACCAGCGTGTGAAGCGCTTGGTATAGGAATAAAGCATCAAAATCGCTAGCGCGACGGGAGAGAGCAAGAACGCAAGGCGGTTTAGCTGCCAGGCGGAGAGCACGAATATCGCGCAACTGATAAGCACAAATTTCGTTACAAAGGCCTGCGAAAGTACGCCAGCGGGAAGCGCTCGCGTTTGCGTACGAGGATTCGCCGCGTCAATGGAAGCATCCGCCAGACGGTTAAATGCCATCGCTGCCGAGCGCGCCGCAACCATTGCCACTATGATCCCAAAAAGCTGATGGACGCTGGGGAGCCCGCGAGCGGCCAGCATCGCGCCGCACAAAGCAAACGGCAGCGCAAAGACCGAATGCTCCCACTTGATCATTTCGAGCGTAACGCCAAGGTTGCGGAAAATGGGCACTGAGGAGATTTTAAAGCAGACCCAATGTTTAGAGATGTTTAGAATTAACCGCCGACCAGCGGCACGAAGCGGCAACCGTCCAGCCTGTGCACTATAGGGCGGCCTTCATGCCTGACCACTAACTGTAATTCCTGCGCATCAGGAGGTCCAACTGGAATCACCATGCGTCCTCCTTCGTTCAGTTGCTCGACGAGAGCGGCAGGAATGTGCGGAGCGGCGGCTGAGACCACAATCCCGTCATACGGTGCAAACTCGGCCAAGCCTTGACTCCCATCACCAGTCAAAACGGTGACATTGCGATAGCCGAGCCGCGCGAGCGTAGTTTCCGCCTCACGCGCGAGCCGAGCATGCCGTTCAATCGAATAAACATGCGACGCCAACTCAGCCAGCAACGCCGTCATGTAGCCGGAACCTGTGCCTACTTCCAGCACTTTTGCATTTGGCTCCAGCTTCAGAACCTCCAACATTAACGCGACGATGTACGGCTGCGAGACAGTCTGGCCCTCCGCGATCGGGATAGGATGATCTTCGTAAGCCTGCTCGCGATAACGCTCGCTTACAAACTCATGTCGTGGAACACGTGCCATCGCGCTGAGCACTCGGTGATCGCGAATCCCGCGAGCGGCGAGCTGAGTCGCGATCATGTTCTCGCGTTCTGCGGAGAATCGATCAGATTGGGTCTGCGCAGACATACTGCGAATTCGATGCGGCCGGATCGGAAAAGGCGAATCAGTAAAAGCCCTTATTTCTTTCGCCGCCGGATTCTCACGTCAAAGCTTACCACCCCGTTCTGGTCCCGTAGTCCGACAACGGAAACGTTGCGAGTAACGTTGTACTCAGCCTGAATGATCTGCTGGGAGGTCTGAGAAACGTTCGTCGTATACGTGAGTGTCAGGTTGTCCTTTACCTGCTGCTCGATGGTAACTGCCGGCCCTGTTTGCGTCGGAGACGTCTCTGTCGCTAGCCCTTGGGGGTTAATCTTGATGCGGCTCACGCCAAAGAGTCTCTGGGCGCGATTGCTCACAGTCGCATTCAAGGCGGCGTTCAGGATGGCGCTTGAAGCTTCCTGGCTGAACGCCGTCTGATTGGACTGTTGCAACTGCGCCGACTGCTGCGTCGTCTGTCCAAACGCCAGCAGTGCGATGATGTCAGCGGTCGGCAAAGGCGGCTCGGAGCGATAGGTCAGGCTGGGCCGGTCAATGGGGCCATTCAAATTCAGCGTGATGTCGTAGTCGCGAACCCGGGTGGAAGCTTGCAAATCAAGTACGGGCTTGGTCGTGACCGGATTCGTAAACGTCACATCGCCGCGCTCCAGCCGATATTTTGTTCCATTGAAGTAGACCTCGCCCTCGATAATGTCGGCTCGGCCCAGCAGCACGGGCTTTGCGGCCGTGCCTCGCATACGGAGATCGGCGTCTCCCGACAGCCGCACAACGGCCGTTTGCATCTGCAGCTCGGGTGCGGTTGCGATGTGGACATCAAGCCGTATTCGATTCAGCAGGGGGTTGGTCTGCGGCAAGGCGGAAGTCTGGGCAGTGCGTTCAAGATAGGCACCGAAATCGAATCCCGGCGTCATGGCCAGCTTGTTGACCGTGATCTCCCCGGTGAGCGTTGAAGCAGCAGGAGTGCCGACAAAGTGTAAATCGGCATCCGCAGTAGAGCTCACGCCCGGAGGGTAACGCAGACGCACACCCTGCCCCCGAAGCGTCAGATTGAAATTCAGCTGCCGATTGTAGGAGCTTGCATAGCCGCCGAAAGTGACAAGTCCTCCACCCGTACGTGCTGTGAGATTGTCAATCTGCAACCGATCCTGATTGAAAGCCAGAGATCCATTGATCTCGCTCAGCGCGCTGGGCAGATCAACGTAAGCAATCGCGCCGTTATCGATCTGGAGCTTGCCCTGCATCACCGGCTTCGCGGCACCGCCGGAAACTTTCACATCCACGGTGACCAAGCCTGAAGAGGTGAAGTCTGGATTAAAGCTCTCAATCAACTTGAGATTCACGCGCCCGCGTGCGTTCAGATCGAGCTGCCGTTCCCCGTTCAACTGCGCCGAACCGCTGGCGGAGAGGTCGGTTCCCTCGCCGACTAGATGGAACTGATCGATTGTGAGCAGCTGGCTGGAAATTGAGAAGCGCTGCGGCCCATCGTTACGCACTTTGACGTTTTCGATGTCGGCAAACAAATCGGTGAGGTTGGCCGTAATCCGCAGCTCACGCGGGCGCTTCAGCGGACCTTCGACTTGCGCATCCCCCGCCAGTGCAGAATGGCCGGTCACTCGTCCCCGCAAGTAGGTCCGGAACAATGAGTCCACATCAAGACGATTGAAATGCAGGGAGAGATTGGCGGGCCAATCGCCACGCAAGTGTACGTTCCCATCAATCTGCAATTCCGCGTTCTGGAATTGAGAGCGGCCCGTAATATGGGTCTCCGGACCCTGCGTTACCGCGTCAATGGTGAAGTCACCCGCAAGCTCGTGATCGAGAGTGAGATCGTGAAAGTTAAGTGTGGCGTTGATGACTGGTTCTTCCAGCGTTCCGGATTCCGTAGCCGTAAAGCCCATCCGGCCCTCGATGGCTACACGGCTGCCCTGAAGCGCTCCAAGTCGCGCCAAATCAAAGTTTGTTCCCGTCGCATTCAGGCGGAAGTCATGCGTCGAGAGATTGTAAGTTGCGTTACCGGAGACACGAGCATCCTGCTGGACCATCTGGATGTTGGTGAGCTGCGCTTCTCTACCCCGGAAATGCAAGTCCCCGGTGATTCTCTGGAAAGGCTCGCCATATAAAGTCGCATCTGTGATGTGGATAGCTCCATCACCTTGCGGATCGGCGCGCGTGCCAGTCGCCCGAACATGCAAATTCATGATGCCACTCAGCGGATACTCATAACCTGCCAATGCAAGCACCTCCGCTGCATCAGCCTTTGTCATGTCTACCCGCGCCGTGAATGGGCTGCTCTCGGTTAATTGCCGCTCGTGGAGACCGGCGCTGACATCAAAGCTAATTTCGGAAGTACCGCGACGCAGGACAGCATTCCGCGCAGTAAACAAATGAGGTGAGAGTTGAACGTTGGCAACAAGTGAGTCCCAATGCAAGCGCTTTTCCGCGCCTCCGGACGGGTGAATGAGCACATCGAAGCTTTGCGATTGCAGATTTCCGGCAAACGCGATGTCAGACAACTTGCCGATTGCCGTGCCATTGAACGATGCCCTGCCCTGCAACGTAATCGGGATTCGTTCCTGATATCCGGCGGCTGATAAAACCGGCTGCCACTCCCCGAAGTTTGTTGTGTTCAGGGAAATTTTTAGATTGGAAGATCGGGCAAGATTGCCCGAGGCGCGAACCTGGGTTGCGCGGGTGGAGGCGCTGAATTCCGACAATTCCAGCTCATCGCTGGCCACCCGATAAGTACCGCGCGCATGCGCACTGAGCGGCAATTGGTTGGACGCGGGATGCGCCGGCGGCACTACGTCCAGCAACAACTCGGCTTCCGAATTCTGAGGCGAACGCTTCCAGTGAGCATCGATGCTGCCGCTAGCCGCGCCGGCCAAATTCATACGATGAAACGGCCGGCTGCGCGTTGAGAACGCCGCAGCAACCTCCGCCATGGACAGACCCTTAATGCGGAGGTTCACTACGCCATTCTGCTCTTCGGTTTTTTTGCCTTTGACGAGTTGCGCAGGAGGAAGCCACTGTGTGACTTCGGCATTGCCCGCGATGTCACCACCAAGCATGTGCGCCTGGATCTTCGAGAGCGAAAGCTTTTGCTGATCAAGGGAGAATCGCGCATTCACCGATGCGCCTCGCAAGCCCAGCGGCGGCTCGCGCCAATCGACATTCTTCGTCAGCAGGTTACCGCTTGACGTAAACCCTGCGGGAGACCACGAGCCCTTTCCTTCCAATTGCAGTATTCCGCGGCGAACCTCCGGACGTCGCGCCACAGCCGCGGCTTCAGCCAGATCGATGCTGGCCTGGTAGTTCGCGATAATTTTCGGATTACTAAAATCGTCAATTCGCCCGCTGGCTTGCAGTCGCGAACGTCCAGAGGTCGCACTAATTGACTTCAGTTCCAGGCTTGTCTGTGCCAGGCTGAAGTGCGCTTCCGCAGTCCAGGCTATCGGGCGATAGCCATCGAAATTGGTATCGGCTTTCCCGAGCAGCAGCTTGCCATCGTACTTTTTCTCGAGCAGCGAATATGTCATGTCAGCCGAAACATCGTGCGCCGTGAAATCGAGCGGAATGCGGCGCTCATCCCAGGCGAATTCGCCTTTGCGCAGCTCGAAATTATCTATCGACAGCGCAAATAGCTCCTCAAGCGGCGTTTTCCCCGAGGCACGCAGCACTTCGGGCTGCGGCTGATTTGTGCTCCCGTCGGGATACGTGACAATGTGGATGACGGGATGCTCCAGAACCACCGAGTTGAAGCCAAACTCAGTTTCCAGAAGTGAAATAATTTTCAGTTCAGCGAGCAACCGGCCCACATGCGCGTAGGGAACTTCTCCGGGGGCCTCGCGTCCATGAATCGTGAGATCGCGGATTTCCGCTCGCAAACGGAATGGAGTCGTGCGCACAGCAGCCAGCTCTACACGTCCTCCGGTGATGCGCTCGATCTCTGAGACGATGCGGCGGCGGACGGCAGCCTGGAACGAATCGGTTGTGGTGTACCAGGCTAGTCCAGCAAGCACAAGAAACCCGGCGAGGAGGATAAGCAGGAGATATTTCCAGACTTTGGGCAGACGCGGCTTGGGACCGCCGTTGGTCATTGCGCCTGGCCTCCGGCGCTGGCTTCGAATGCGCCGTTGCGAATCTCACTTCCAGCCCGCAAACTTTGCAGCCATTGGGCAAGCAGTTGGTTCATCTTCAATTGAGTGAGCAGCTCTTTAATCTTGGGGGTCACTTCGCTCAAGGAAACATCTTGCGAACCTGACTGGCGAAGTTGAGGAAGAAGCTCTTGGTTGTAGTAACCCTCGATGCTCTTAGCATCCACACTCACTGTCGGACGCAGCCTGTTTTCTACCAATCGCATCAGATCAAGATCTGTTTGGATGCGGTTCTCCAGAGCGGCCTCCGTGAGGCCACATCGATTCAGCAGGGTCTGCCACGTTCCTTCTGCATACGAATCGGGGTATTGCTTCTGAATTTCCGCAACTCGCTTCTTGACTTCCTCGGGACTAGCGTGCTGCAAATTGGCGCTGCGAATCTGCTCGCGCAGCAACTCCTGATCAATCAGCCGATCAAGCGCAGCTTTGCGATCCGCTACGGTCAGAGCGCTCAAGGAACGGCCATTGGCGCAAGCTTCGTAGTTAATCTCATCCTCCCAGTCGCTCTGCAGAATAATGTGGCCGTTCACAGTAGCGACAATGCGATCCAAAACGTCGGCTGCCTGCGCTGGCAACCTGAACGCCGCCACTGCAAGAATGAAGACCGGAATGAATAGTCTTTTAAACATCAGAATGTCTGCCCAATACTAAAGAAAACGTTGAAATGGCTTGCGTGCTGCGGAACAAAAGTCTGAGCTTTCGTGACCGGGTTCGTTTGAAAGCTGGGAAACGCGGGTGGGTTGAGATTGTATCCGAAATCGAAACGCACCGGACCAACTGGCGTTTTATAGCGTACCCCCACTCCGATGGCATGAGAAATATAGCTGAAGTCGCATTGCGATGCAGTGCTTTGCTGCAAACAGGCTTGTGCGTTTTTCTGCTTCCAGCGCAGTAAATTGTGCAACATGTCATGACCGTCGGTAAAAACGTTTCCGGCATCGTGAAAAATCGCGAAGCTCAGGTTTTCCTGAAAGAACGGCAATGTCGGTGGCGGCATCCGAAGCTCCAAATTATTGAGAAAGAGCGCGCTGCCACCCAACGGGTATCCAGAGGTCAGGTCGCGCGGGCCCGCCTGATTCAAGCCGAAGCCACGATGCGAGTTCCCGCCGCCGGAGAAAAAACGCTCCGGTAGTGGAATCAATCGCGGAGCGGGCGGGCACTTGACTGTGGCGCTGCTTACGCATGTTCGCTGTGGCACATGAATATAGGTATTACCATAGACATCTTCAATACCGATACGAGTCGAACGGGCGAAAACATATTTCCTCTCCTGGGGCCGGTTTTTCCCAAACGCATGATAAGTAGAATTCTGAAGCAGCAGCCGGCTGAAATCCGCCTCTGACCCAAAATGGCTGTCGGCAACGCCACCATCGATTGTCGTGTAGTTGCCCTTGGTGGTTTCCAGGTCACTATCCCGCTTATTTCGGATATAGCTGAGGCCTGGCATGCCCACGCGCGTCGGCTGGGAAAGAAGCGGAATGAGATTGCTTTTAATAGCAACATTCGTCGCCAGAACACGTCGAAAAGTCATCCGATAATCGATCACGCTGGATTTGCTGATTCTCTGCTCCGCCTGTACCGAGCCTTCCAGCCGCTCGGAAGTAAAGGTCGAGACATCAACCGTATTGTCATAAAAAGTGGTAAAGGTAAGCCGCCAATCCGGGTTGTTGAACCAGCGCGGCGCTTCATAGCTCAGCAGTCCACGTTGCTGCAACCGCCCGGCATTCGCTTTGAAGGTGATGGTATGGTTGCGGCCGCGAAAATTAAGCCGGGTTACGGAGAAAGATACGCGCGGGCTAACGCCCGTTTGTCCTAGCGGCTGATTTTTCCCGACTGCGGGCTGGGTTTGAAACTCCAGTCCTATACCATAGTTGAACGTATAGCGCTTGGCTTCCTGCACGTCAACGAGGACGTTCTTTTCCCGCTCGTTACCTTCTGGATTCTGGATGGCGGTATCTACCTGGCTAAAGATGCCCAGATCATAAAGATTCTTCTGCGTGTTCAGCATATCAATCTGGCTCAGCGGGTCGCCTGCCTTCACTGCAATCTCGCGCTGCACGACAAAAGGGCGTGTGTAATTGAGTCCCGATACAAAGACCTGATCCACAAAAACCCGCTTGCCCTCATGAATAGTAAAAGTCACGTCAATGTGATTAGCATCGCTGGCTGGCTGGGTGGAGGCCTCGAATGAGGCATCAGGAAATCCATGATTAAAGTAATAGTTCAAAATGATTTCACGATCTTCGGCAATTCTGGTTTGAGAGAATCCCTGGCCCGGAGATGTGTTCAGCGCAGGCATTGCATCTTCGAGCGTCGTCGTATTGCCCACTATATTTAGTGCTCCTACTAAGGTTTGGGGCCCTTCATCAATCTGTAACTTAACCACAAGCTCATTCTTTCTGCCTTCGTAGTCATCAATGACTGTCGGCGTAATCTTTACCTGGCTAAAGCCGTTGTAGCGATATGGATTCTCCTCGAGAAAGCGGATGTCTGAATTCAGCAATCCTTGACTGTAACGTCCGTGCGTCAGGAATCTTCCGGCAGGCTGCACCTGCATACGTGAACGGAGTTGATCATCGGAGAATACCTTGTTGCCGGTGATCTCGACCTTCAATAGCTTGTGTCGCGGGCCGGGATCGACGATGTAGATCACCCGCAGCTGCTTCTCATTCGGATCCGAGCGTTTCTGAAGTGTTACTTTCGCATCGAAGTAGCCTCGTGTCTGCATGAAGTTCAATAGATTGCGGCGACCTTCATTGAGAAGGTCGTCGTCGAGCGCATTCTCCTCGTAAACGGGAACATTCCTTTTGAGCAAGCTGCGGCTGATCTTGAATCCCTCCGTCACAATCTCGACTCGCGGTCCCGGATTGATGTCGAATACGTAATCAACAGCATTCGCTTCCGGACGATAGGACTTGCTGAACAGTGCCACCTGAGCCAGCAAGCGATTCTGCTTCTGATAGCGTTTGCGCAATCTATCGAGCGCGTTAGTTATCCGCTGTGCGGTAACGGAATCACCAGGATGAATTTTGCCGATGTCCTCAATCTGCCCAATTGAGTAACCTGGACTGCCGTTCGCCGCGATGGTACCGACCTGTGCCTGCCGCCCAGGGCTGATGCGCAAATTGATATCTACCTGCTGAGTCTGGGGATGCTTTAACTCTTCTTCATTGATAGTTGATTGGTAATATCCGTTCTCTTGCATGAGCTGATAGATTTTCTGCACCGCGCGACTGACCTTGTCACGCGTGAACAGCTCACCGAGCTGCAGCTTCGCAGCATTCGCCACCTGGTTGGCGGCGGGATGTGCCGGGGTTCCTTCGACATTAATCTGCCCGACAAAATAATTCGAGGCGGTTACGAAATGCAGGAGAACATTGCCTTCCGTGTTGCGCTCGGCCTCGACACGAAGATCGCCAAACCGGCCGGTATCGTGAAGCGCCAAAATGCTGTCACGGATGCGGTCGCGATCAAGCGGCTGCCCTGCTTTTTGCGGAATTAACTCCAGCAACTTCGCCCACTCGCTCTTAGGAATCTCAGGAAAATCTATGCTCTGCACAGTACGTCCGAGATAGGCGGTCATTCCCCCCCAAACAGACGCGGGAGGGGCTTGGCTCTGGGGTGGGTTTTCTTGAGGCGGCGCAATTCCCGGCTCTGCCGTTTGTTCCGCTGAGGGAGACTGTGCCGCCACGGCTGCAGCCGTGAGCGCCAGCGCGACAAGAGTTGTGCGCACTGCTCCCCTCAAAAGCAAACTGTTTCCCCAACGCGGATATAGGCGCTCAACTGGTTCGATGAACCCATAGCCAGGCAATGTTGTATTCAGTTTCAAGCAGACCGGAACCTATAATAAAGGTTCGTAAGGCTGGGACTGATGACCTCTTTGGAACTTGAGGAGCGATATTCGCGGCAGGTGCTGTTCCCGGGAATCGGCGTTGAAGGGCAGCGCAAGCTTGCCAACGCGCGCATCGCCATTGTGGGATGTGGCGCAACCGGCTCAGCGCTCGCTTCCCTGCTGGCCAGGTCCGGTGTGGGTACGATTCGCATCATCGATCGCGATTACGTCGAGCCCAGCAACTTGCAGCGGCAATCGCTTTTCGATGAGAGCGACGCGGCGGAATCCCTCCCTAAAGCAATTGCTGCGGTTCGGAAAATTGCCGCTTTCAATTCGCAGATCGTGCTGGAACCGCATGTTGCCGACCTGATTCCAGCAAATATTGACTCGCTGCTGGCAGGAATTGACCTGATCCTCGACGGAACCGACAATTTCGAAACCCGTTACCTGATCAATGATTATGCGGTGAAATTTTCGCTGCCGTGGATATACAGCGCCGCTGTGGGCAGCTATTGCGCGACCTTGAATGTGCTGCCAGGCAGAACCGCTTGTTTGGCGTGTCTTTTTCCGGAGGCGCCGGGCGGAGCGTTGGACACCTGCGAAACAGCCGGTATTTTGAATTCCGCTGTAAATCTTGCCGCTTCCCTGGCTGCGACTGAAGCGCTCAAATTGCTGACTGGCGCAAGCGATCATCTGCGGCGGACATTGCTTTCGTTTGATCTTTGGCGAAACCAACGCGCCGAGATCGTGGCCGACCATCCTCGCCCCGGCTGCCGCGCATGCGGCGCCCGCAACTTCATTCATCTCGCAGGCGAAGGACGGCCGCATATCACGCTCTGCGGCCGAAACTCAGTGCAAATCCACGAACGGCATCGTCCGCTGAATCTTGCTCAAATGACCGAGCGCCTGAAGCCGCACGGCACCGTGCGCCACAACGATTTCGTGTTGAAATTTTGGCAAGAGCCGTATGAAATGACTCTGTTTCCCGACGGCAGGGCGATCATCAAGGGAACCACGGATATGGCCGTGGCTCGCGGCCTCTACGCCCGTTACGTAGGAAGTTAGATAAAGCATCCCTCGGTCCCGTCATCGAATCTTAATTATCGTCCTGTGGAGGACTCCTATGCATCGAGTGCTGATTGCATTATCTGTTCTAGCGCTGTGCGGATTCGCTACTGCTCAGGTCACGGTCATCTCCGGTTACGCCAGCAATTGGGCGCCGGGCTACAGCGTCTATCAGACACCTGGAGCATATGCTGCTCCGTTTGTGCCGCTGGTGACCACTCCTTCGGTATCGATTGAAACTGGGATGCCGACGCGGATTGGCGCAAGCAACGCCACAACCGGCAACGTCGCCGGCGCCACTAACTCCACGCCGGGCTACAGCATCTATCAGACGCCCGGAGCATATGCTGCTCCGTTCGTGCCGCTGGTCACAACTCCTTCGGTATCGATTGAAACTGGGATGCCGACGCAGATTGGCGCAAGCAACGCCACAACCGGTAACGTCGCCGGCGCCACTAATTCCACCATCTCCCTTGTTGCACCCAACATTGTTGCACCGAACATGTCAGCGTCACCGGTCGTGCGGGCTGCCCCGGGAACGGAACTTGGACAACAAAACGGAGCCGGCACTCAGAGCGTAACTCCGCCAACAAACGATCGCCTCGAACTAGGAGCCGCATCGTTCCAAGCAAGCCGGGGCGCCGCTCAGTTGATCGCTTCTCGCCAACAACAGAAGCCGGCGCGAACCATCACAAACGACGATATCGATCGCTTGAACCAGCAGAACGGAACAGTTCAATTCAAAGGTAAAACCGAAAAGATCGAATAGCGTTACCGCTGGACGAGGTTCTTCAGCGCCTCGAAAAAACCCGGATACGAAATTACGGCTGCATCAGCGCGGCCGATTTTCGTTGTGCCTTCCGCGCGCAGCGCCGCCACCGCGAATGCCATCGCAATTCGGTGATCCCCGAATGAATCGATCTCCGCTCCGTGCAGTTCCTGGCTGCCAGGAATTCTCAGCCCGTCGTCAAGCTCCTCCACCCGCGCCCCCATGGCGCGCAAATTCGTAGCTAGGGAAACAATTCGGTCCGACTCCTTGACGCGCAACTCGCGCGCATCACGGATTTCGATTCCCTTTGCCGTGTACGGCGCAATTGCAGCCAGTACAGGGATTTCATCGATTAGTACGGCGGTATCGGCTCCGGAAATCGTCGCCCCTGTCAGATGTCCCCCGCTAACCTGTACGGTGCCACGAAGCTCCCCATGTTGCTCTTCCAACTGCGTGACCGAAATTCCAACTCCCATCGCAAGGAGAATATCCAGCAGCCGCGCCCGCGTGGGATTGAGAAGCACATCGTTGATTACAAGCTGAGATTCCGGGAAGAGCGCCGCCGCGCCAAGAAAGAATGCCGCGCTGGAAATGTCACCAGGAATCGCTGCTTCAATCGCGCGCAGATTCTGGCCGCCAGCGATGCGGCTTTCATTCCCAGTGTGCTTGACCTCCGCCCCGAATGCCGCTAGCGCCTGCTCGCCGTGGTCGCGGGTGCGAATCGGCTCAGAAACAATCGTCTCTCCCCCAGCAAACAGCCCGGCAAACAAAATGGCGGACTTGACCTGGGCGCTGGCCACCGGCATTTTGTAATTGATGGCCTGCAGCCGGCCTCCCACGATTTTCAACGGCGGCCACCCGCCATCGCCCGCTTCAAACTTTGCTCCCATCGCGCTGAGCGGAGTAATAACTCGCGCCATGGGCCGTCTTGAAAGCGATTCATCGCCGATCAACTCGCTGGTAAACTCCTGCCCGGCGAGAATGCCACTCAACATGCGCATGGTCGAACCGGAGTTGCCACAATCGAGAGCCGCCGCAGGCGCGGACAAGCGCGGCCCGGCCCCGTGGATCGTAACTTTCGACCCATCTCGTTCCCACTTCACGCCAAGCGTTCGCAGACAAGCAAGCGTGCTGGCACAGTCTGCGCCGGCGGAAAAATTCTCCAGCCGGGTCGTTCCCTCCGCGATCGCTCCCAGCATGGCATAACGATGCGAAATGGACTTGTCTCCGGGAAGACTCAACTGCCCAGCGACATTCCGGCCAGGGCGAACCACCACACAAGAAGATGTTTCTTTCATGAGACGACTGTCGATTGTAAGGGCAGGTGACTTCATCCGGCCATACCCGCCCTGGGCTCGATGTCGGTGTGGGGACGGGCGTCTCGCCGTCCAAGCCGAGTATCGCTCGGGCGGACCCTTCGACACCTTCAGGTCAGGCTCTCGCCCACGAAAATTCCATCGATGTAGGCGCGAGCGTCCCGCTCGTGCG
>Ga0066705_10000038_pt1 | contig 21238 bp, 16 predicted proteins | sample GraSoiAngelo_154_FD_66506 | JGI IMG/M metagenome (GOLD analysis project Ga0066705, IMG submission 66506) | Grasslands soil microbial communities from the Angelo Coastal Reserve, California, USA - 14_1009_13_20cm | ecosystem: Environmental > Terrestrial > Soil > Grasslands | place: USA... | reverse complement strand
CCTTTGAAAGCGACGCACCACACCCGGTTGGGGCATTGGCCGCGGCGAACGGTTCGTTGTAGGGCGGTACCCGCCGCCGCCTCTTGCGCGGGACCACTAGGCCTTCGCGCGCTAGCATCTCGCCCATCGTGCCGGCCGCCGGCCACGCCTGCTGCGGACGCTCCCGCTCTAGCACCCGCTTCAGCTTGCGCGGCCCCCAACGCATGTGCGCCCGCCGCAACGCCACAACCGCCTGCTCGACTGCCTCCGCTCTCTGGTTCGGATGACGAACCGGAGCCCGGCCCAAATCCCGCAGACCCTCCACTCCGCTGTCCCGATAACGCCGCAGCCACACGTAGCCGGTCTCACGCGACACCCTGTAGATCCGGCACAGATCGCTTACCGTATGTTCCCCGCGCTCCACTTCGATCACAAACCGCATCCGTTCATCCATCACACTGCTCGCTCTCAAAGGCATGCCGAAGTTCAGCATGTCCGGTTCAATCGAACCAGTGTGTCAGGGATGTCCCCGGTCTGTACCGTATTCCGCCGCTCTGCGGCTGGAGTTTGGAGGATTTTGCTTCACCGTCAACCGCAACTTCTAGTTCTCACGCACACACTTGCGCCCTGGGCTGGATTCTGTTGCCGCTTCGCGGCTGGATTCTGGCGGTATTGTTCCACCCGGGCAATCCGAAATTGAGTTCTCATACAGTCGTTACAGCCCAGGATTTGCCATCCAAATGGGCGGGCAGCCTGATGCCGAAGAGCTTCAATAGCGTCGGTGCCACGTCTACGATCGCGGGCTTCTCATCTGCGATCTTGAAATTGGAGAAGAGCACTCCCGGAACCAAGCGCGGATCGATGCAGTGATCCCCGCTCCAGGCCTTGAGATTATCCTCGAAAATTTTGGTGGTGACTTTGCCCATGACAGAATCCCAGGAGGCGCGGAAGCCGTCTCCGTAGCCCACGATCAGATCCGGTGCGTTGTCCACGTAGGGACCGGCGTAAGTGGCGTCGCAGTCAAAAATGCCGGTAATGCCGACGCGGCTCGATGCAGGATCTACCAAGCCGTCAAGCTTTTTTCGGAGTTCTTTCTTTAAGGCTTCCGCTTTCTCTCCCGGCTCGACTATACCGTGCCGCTCACGCCCTTTGATGTTCAGGTAGAGGCCATTCAATCCCAGGGTGTAGGCAGTGGTGCGTGACCAGTCGACATCCTCGAACCAGTCGCCACTTTCGGTTTTTTCCGGTTTCAGCGCTAGATAGCCGTTCTGGTGCAGCCAGGCATTCAAATTGACGCAACGGGCGAACGATTTGAAGCCATGATCGGACACCACCAGCAGTAGAGTATGCTGGTCAATCTGTTTCATCACACGACCGATCAGGGCGTCCATACGACGGTAAAGATCCTCGATTACATTGGGCCGTTGTTCACGAGGAACGCCCCGTGCAGCGGGATGGTCCTCTTCCAGGTATCTCCAGAACATGTGCTGCACGCGGTCAGTGGTATCGAAGACGCAGGTACACAGTCCTTGCCGTGTCTTCTCCAGCGCGTCAAAAAGCATGCGCTCCCGATCATCATGATTGCTGTAACACTGGGCGAGAAAAGCCTGATCGTCGAGAACCTCTTCATTCAGTGCCCATGTGTCTTCCGCTAATCCAAGCGTCGCGTAGGGGCCGAAAAGCTTGGAGAGATAAATGGAATAAGTCACCGGGTGTGAGATCGGGAGATCGGGTCTCCCCGGATCAATGTTCACCGGCGTGACATAAACTTCCACTTCAGGAGATAGCTGCTTAAGGTAGAAACGGCAGATGCCGCGCGCGTTGAAGCCCAGACCGGCACTAAACTTTATCGGAACCCACTCCGAATACTCGCCAACCTTCAGTGTGAAACTCTCAGCGCCGACGGTAATGCGAGCCTGGTTCTTGGCGCCGTCGGGACGTATCTCAAAATCAACTCGCAACTCACTGCCCGAGCTCTCTGCGAGTGGATCTTCCGGTCCGGGAATATAGGAGTGCAGCGCGGAGCCGTTGCGCTCGATGGGAATGCGGACCCCGCCTTCACGAAACTTCTGACTACTGTTGCGAGTCGTGCAGAAACAAAATGTCCCCTGGCTGCCCTTCAGGTCCGGAACACACATGCCAGAGAGCAGCACGCCGGGAAACTTCTCGGGCGGGAAAGTCACAGGGACGCGGATCACCGAACAGAAGATCCCCGCTTTCCCCAGCCAATGCCAGAAGGGCGTACCACGACGCATTCCCTTAATCTCAGGCTTGCCGAGCGGGATCGTGTACTTGCCAATCTTCAGAGTCTGCTTCGGCCCCTTAATCTCTGCAGACGAGAGGAATGGAAGGTAGGTATTCAGGTCTCGCGCAAGAAAATCGTAAATGTTGTGTTTGCCGGGATTGACTCCGGTCATAAACGTAGACCAGGCCACGGGAGAGATTGGCGGGAATGTCGTGCGCAGTTTGCGAAATGTGCCCTGGTCGCGCAGTTTAGCCAGATTGGGCAGCTTCCCTTCGGCAATAAATCGGGCGGCTAACTCGGGGTCCATGCCGTCGAAACCCAAAATGACGGCTCGTTTGATCTGCGCCTTGCCATAGGCCTGGCGATGCCGCAGCCATCGAAACAGATGACGGAATGGCCACGTGAGGAAGGCGTAAGCGGAATACAGGAACGCGACAAAGAGAGTCCAAAAAGAAGAGAGAACGGCGAAGCCCGCGCCTGGCCCGGCATAAGCCTCACTACGCAGGGGAAAGAGCAGGACGAGGCCAATTACGACCAGGCATACGGAAAGCAGCCTGCGCTGTCTGAGATTTGTTGCGAAACTCGCCGCGGGAACCTTCATATCTCAATCCTCAGGACACTCTTGAAAACAAACCCTGCCACCAACGACAGGAGGAAGAACAGCCAGATCCAGTTCCACTCGAATCCCATAAATTTGATCTCACGAGAAGGATAGCCCACTTCGACCGACTGGACCGGGCTGTTTTCCGGGAGGGCAGGCTCGCCCGAGACGAATATCCGCTGCCAGAAACGTCCTTGTAATCGGATCGGAGAAATCCGCGAGAGACCGGATGAGACCACGACCCGCTTCGCCAGCGTCCGGCCAGCAACTCCGATGATGACATTGTATTCTCCGTTCTTTTCGGCCACGACTCTCCAAACGACCTCATTTTCCGCCGGCACATGCACCGCGGGGGCGGTAGTGCTCATCTCGGGCGGTAACCGCAGAGACAGCTCATTCACCGCATCCGGACTAGTCGCGCGCGCTTTCAACAGAAATGCCTGCCCGGGTGGCAAGGGCGTCCATCCCAGATAACGATCAAGCTGCACGATAAGGAATGTCAGGGGGAGGGCGACGATCAGCAAGGGCTTGAATGCCAATTGCAGGTAGCGTCCCGTGCATCGCAGAATGCTACCATACGAGCTCAGCACAACCGGGAGCTGGTCCTGAAACAAACGCACCGCCAGCAAGTGGGCTTTGAGTTGATTTTTCGCAAGGCGAATGGCTTTCTGGTCGGACGTGTAACGAAATACCATCACCATCAGCAGACCGATGGTAAGCGATAGCAAAATGACAAGCGCCGCCGGGAGATCAACTCCAAGAACGCCCAGCAAGAGTGTCGACAGCCTGGGAATAATAGAGGTGGGTGACGCCATCGCCAGTGAGTGGTTTGTTTCCCCCGACACTACTCGATGTAACCCAAGCCTTGGAGCCGCTTCTTCACAACTTCCTTGGACGGGGCGCTGCCTTCGTCCGATGGAAGCACCTTCTTGATCTCTTTCTCCAGCATGTGGAGGACGAACTCATCCACGGACTCGTAGCCGCATGCTTCCGCACACTGCTTGGCTTTGTCCAGTAGCTCGCCTTCAATTTTTACTTTGTGCGAACCAAACATGGTCTCCTCCCGGAGGCGGCGAACTCTCAGCGCCTTGCGATATTTGGCTGAAAGACCGACTGTCCCATCATATTCTTCGGCTTGACGATTCCAAACTCCGCCAGAATGGTCGGGGCGATATCGGTGAGCGCGGGCATTTCGGCGGCAATGTTCCGATTGCTGAGCAGCACTCCCGGAACCAGCGCGTAATCTATGCAGTGGTCACCGCTCCACGGATTGGTGTTGTCTTCGAGCACGTCCGAAGGAAAAGCTCCGAGAATTGTTTTCCAACCTGCCCGGTAGCCGCGGTTATAGCCGACCAGTGCGTCGGGACCGTCATGGGCGTAAGGCCCTTGGTAGACATCTGCGGCGAAATCTACCCGGGTAATCACGGGAAGATTGTTTTTCGGGTCGCGAACCGCAAGCAACTTTTCTCTGATCTCCTTCAGCAAGGCGTCCGCCTTGGCGCCCGGCGTCACAATGCCCTCTCGCTCGCGAGCATGCAGGTTCAGATACAGCCCGTTGAGGCCAAGCCCATAAGCGCGAGTCTTGCTCCAATCCACGTTGGCCAGCGGCTCATTGTTGTTAGGATCGGCGTCGCTCTTCAGCGTGATGTAGCCATTATTCAGCAGCCACGTATTCAGGTTGAACGAGCGCCGGTAAGGAGCAAATCCGTGATCGGACAGAACCAGCAAAGTCGTGTGCTTATCCAGCTTGGGCAGAACCTCGCCGAGCACTTGGTCCATCTGCTGGTAGAACTCCTGGAGAACGGAACCATATTGCGAGGAAAGAGTTGCGTCGTATGCGGGATGCTCGGGGTCAATCAGCCGCCACAGCATGTGCGAGTTCAGATCGAGGCTGGAGAAGTAAAAGAAGAAGACACCTTTTTGAAATTTGGGGAATTGCAGATCGAAGATGCGGCGATGTTCGGCCAGCACCGTTCGCGACTGCTCGAGAAATTCCTTGTCATCCAGCACGCCATCGGACAGAGCCTTCGTGTCCTCCGCAATTCCCTGTGTGTAGAACTCTCCGGCTTCTTCCGAAAGGGAGCGGGAGTAGCTTGAGGGTGTCGAAATCGGAAGCGCGGGACTCGCGGGATCAATGTTGACCGGCGAGACGTATAACTGAAAACGGGGATGCGCCTGCTTCAAATAAAAGCGGCACATCCCCTTCACATTGCCAAAGAAAGGTATCAACTGGAACTCGACCTTCACCCAATCACTCCACTCGCCCTCGCGCAAGACGAATTCGTGGCCCTGCACCGCAATCCGAGCCGCCGACTCCATAGGATCGACGGCTACAGAGAAGGGTTCAGTGGCTGCGGGAGAACCCTTCCTGAACGTGTTATCGGGCCCAATCAAGTTGGCGATGATCCGGGAATTCTCCACTTGCACCGGAATCACCTGTCCACCTTCGACGGCGCCAGTCGCGGCGGTCGGATCATCGGTGTAGAAAGAAAACGTGCCATAGGTTCCCCGCAGGTCGGGTGTGCCCATGCCAGAGAGAGTCTGGCCCTTCGCAGGCACGGGAGGGAAATTCGCGGGAATGCGAAACACCGAATTGGGTATGCCGTGCTCGTCGAGGATTTCCCAGAACGCCTTCCCGCGGCGCAATTGCTCCGCACTGCCGCTACCCAAGGGAATTACCCAACTGCCCAGATGAATCGCATGCTTGGGTGCCTCGACCCGCGAGGCAGAGAAGTAGAGCGCCAGAGTCTTAGGATCACGATGGATAAAGTCGAAGAGGCCGTGTCCGCCGGCATTCATGCCGGTAATCATATTCGACCAAGCCACTGGGCTTTGCGGTGGAATACTCGAGGTCAGGCGCTTGAGCGAGCCTCTTTGTGCCAGCCTCGCAAAGTTCGGCATCTTCCCCTCTTGGATGAAACGTGTCAGAAGCTGCGGGTCCATTCCGTCGATGCCAAGGACGATGAGCTTCTGCTCTCCCTGCCATTTTCCTCGGGCTCGCTGGCACGAGGGCAGTAGTGCAATCGAAGCAAACGCCAACAAGCAGGCAAGTAGCCATGCGATCTTTCTCAGATGCTTACTCCTTTACGCAACACCATCGCGCCCGAACCAGCGGCAGGCAGGCGCATCTTCCAGAATATTGGCAGGCGCGTTGACCGAAGGTCGAGATGCCTGAGGATTCGAGTAGAAAAGGATTTTGGCCTCCTCGGCAAAGTGTGTCAAGGGCCGCGTGCATCAGCCAATACCGCCTTTCAGAACGAGGCTGCGAAGCATTAGAAGGCTGCGGAAAGAGTCCGAAAAGCAGATTCCTCGGCGGCTGAAGCCGCGTCGGAATGACAAAATTAAAAAACTCGTGCCCTTCCCAAAACACACTCGGAATCGAGTCTTTCCGCAGCCTGTTAGACTGCTTTTCATGTTGTGGTGTGCTCGATTGATTTTTCTCGGCTGCCTGATCTTGAGTTTCTTCTCGGCTCCCTCTCTCGCAGCGGGCAAACCAAACGTCATCCTCATCACGCTGGATTCGACGCGAGCGGACCGTATGGGTTTTCTCGGTTCGCGCAGCGGGCTGACTCCCAACCTCGACAGTGTTGCTCGGCAGGGCATCATCTTTGAGCATGCCTATGCGCAAGCGCCGCTTACGATAGTGTCGCACGCGACCATTCTGTCAGGAACGTATCCGCAGACGCATCAGGTCAGCGAATTGGGATCCCCCCTTGGTGCTGGATTGCCCTACCTCCCAGATTTGCTTCACGCCCATGGATACCGCACGGCCGCTTTTGTAGGTTCCGTCCTACTTGATCCCAGAAATGGCTCGGCGCCAGGCTTCGATCGTGGCTTTGACGTGTACGATGCCAGTTTTCAACAGAGTAAGGGTGATGGTGGCAAGCAGCCTGTCGAGCGTCGAGGAGATCAGGTGGTTGCCCGCGCAACTAAGTGGGTGAGCACCGATGCACACGGTCCATTCTTTCTCTGGGTGCATCTCTACGATGCGCATGCTGCATACGGGAGCTCATATGATCGTGCCGTGGTCGCTGCCGATGCCGCCTTGGGAAAGCTGGTTGCTGTACTGCGCGCCCAGAAGCTGTTCGACGATTTGATCGTTGTCGTAGCTGCGGACCACGGCGAGAGCCTGGGCGCGCATGGCGAAGCCATGCACGGTGTCTTTCTGTACGACGAGACGATTCGTGTCCCTCTTCTGTTGAAACTGCCGCAAAACCAAATGGCAGGGAAACGAATCAAGGGGCGCGTGCGCCTGGTGGATCTTGCCCCGACCGTGCTGGAAGTGGCCGGTGTTCCGATTCCATCGCAGATGCAGGGCCAATCTTTGCTGCGCATCGCGAGGACCAATCCCGATGCTGACCAGCCGGCGTATGCGCGGAGTGATTTTCCGCAACAAGCTTTCGGGTGGAGTCCTTTGGAGTCGTGGCGGGCCGGAAGATATCTTTACGTTCGCTCGCCCAAGCCGGAACTTTACGACCTCTCCGCCGATCCGGGAGCCAAGAGGAATCTGGCGCAGACATCCAAAGCGATACTTGCGACCCTCGCCTCCCAATTGGAATCATTCGACAGCCACTTCGGCCGCCAGGGCAGCAAGCCAGAAACGGCAGGACTGTCATCGACCGAGGTGCAAAAGCTGGCTTCGCTTGGATATGTTGGACTGCAGAAAACCCCTTCCGGTGCTAGTCCCGCGGTGAGTGGCACTGACTCGAAGGATACCATCGCGCGCGCGAACGAGATACTGAAGGCGTTGCTAAACGTCTCGGAAGGAAGACCGGAGAGGGCAGTGCCCGCACTTCAGCAGGTTCTTGCGGCCCAGGCAAACATGTATTTGGCACAGTATGGATTGGGAGTGGCTCTTGCTCAACAGGGCCAGTATGCACAGGCCGTAGAGCATCTCCATAAAGCCATCGAGCTTCAGCCAGATTCGGCTTGGGCCCACTACGAAATGGGAGCCAGCCTGGTAAGAATCGGTGACTTCAAGACTGCCGCTATCCATCTGGAACTTGCTTCCGCCCGGCTGCCTAAGTTCCGGGACGCTCGCCTCCTTCTCGCGGAGAGTTACGAGCGCCTCGGAAAAAGCAAAGAAGCTCAAATCGAGCAGAAGAAGATATCTCAGTAGGGATATTGGACCGCTTCTAAGTGTGTGCGTGAGGACCTGTGCCGTCCCCTACCGGGACTCGCGTTCGTTTCCCACTTTACCCAGGACTTACGTCCTGGGCTAACGTATTCCGCCGCTCCGCGGCTGGAGTTTGGAGGATTTTGCTCCACCGTCAACCGCAACTTCTAGTTCTCACGCACACACTTTAAGGCCGGTCGGGATGTCTTGCGACCAGCTTTACTTACCGCGCTGGCGGTAGAGTGTCTCGTCAACTTGCCGAACCATGGCCTCGAGGTCTAAGGGAAGCTCCAGGAATTGCGTAAGCTTCTCCGCGATCGCTTTGGGCTCGTTCAACACGCGATGGTAGTGCACCCGCATCACTTTTAGGTTGGGCTTGCTATTCAGCCATGTGTTGATCTCGTACAGGTGATTCTGGAACCCTTTCACGAGCGTGGAGGTGTCAACTGCCGGATCAAAGGTCCCTCGACGGCGTAACATCTGTTCCTGCGATAACAGCACCTCTGCCAGTGGCCGCTGCATGAAGATCACGCGGTACTCGTGCCCTCCGGGAAGCGCAAGCAGAAGTTGCGAGATGACCTTTACGACCTTCCCCTCCGCCTCCGCAACGCAGCCTGGTTCCTTGGGGAGTCGTTTGATGCGCTCCCATTCGAAGTACCCCCGCGGGTTGTCGACGTCTGCTTGGCGCTCGCCGTCGGAGAGGATTGACATCCCGCCCACAGCCAGCATCTGCATCATGAGAGAAGTGCCTGAACGGGGCAAGCCCGAAACAATTGTGATCATTGATTCCCTTTTCCAAAGGCAGCAGGAGACAGGACCCTCCTGTCCTACGATACAAATGCCGAAAAATACCGTAGGCCAGCTTAACAACACCCAGCCGAGTTTGACATTAAATGAGAAAGAACATTCTCGTCGTTTTTTGATTACGTACTAATGGCAATCCGATCTGGTTGCCATGATGGTATTTTTAAACACCGACCTGAGCATCGAAATTTTGAAGAATCATACGTGTGGAAATGGTTTCCTCGTGTGGAAAATACTTTTACATTGCAGCGTGCCCTTCAGTTACCAACGTAATGCCCAGGTAACAATCTTAAGGTAATCTGTCGACATTCAATGTTGGGTACACGCTCGTGCGTTTCGTATATCTCAGCACCCTAACTAAGTTCTTCTTTTGCCATCAATTCCGAGCCGCTGGATATCCCCGCATTTGAATGGTTACCAACCTAAACGGACTGTAGGCGCCACTGGCACCGCCGTTGCACATGAGTAGAAGGCTCCCCCCTGTACATCATGGCAAAAGTCATCGGTGCGTTCTTAGCGTTCGGTTTGCTCTTCACTAGCTGCTTTGCGCAAACAGCAGTTCTAAAGGTGTTGCCCTGGAACGGCAGACGAGCGGCGGTGTCGCTCACCTTTGATGACGCTAGACCGATCCACTTGGATGTTGCGGTTCCTGAACTAAACAAGCGCCATCTGCGCGGAACTTTTTTTGTCCCAGTCTCGAAGCTCACCCGGCTGGACGATTGGAGAAAAGTGCTGTTGCAAGGGCAGGAAATTGGCAATCATTCGCTGAGCCATGAACACGCGAGTGCATTAACCGTTGAAGGCGAAGAGACCCAGGTCGAGGATGCCAAAGCGTTTCTGGATAGCAATTTCAATACGAATATAACGATTTTCGCCTACCCGTACATGGAGACTTCACCAGGGCTTGTCAGCTGGGTGAAGAAGTATGACTTCGCCGCTCGTGGTTGGCCCGGGAATGGCGATTTGCTGTACGTAAAGCCCGATGTCGAACCCGATTGGTATAACCTTCCGGGCCAGCCGATTTTCACGAAGTACGATGTGTCCGTCTATAAGGGCTGGGTCGACAAGGCGATCTCACTGGCTGCGTGGACTACGTTCCAATTCCATGGCATCGGCGACCCATCAACCGGATGGGAACCTATTCCGACACATACATTCCTTTACATTTTGGACTACCTGAAGAGCCAGGAACCGAGTGGTTTATGGGTTGCGCCCTTCGGAGAGGTTGCCGCATACCTGCGAGCGCAGAAGATCCTGGAGAAGGCGCAGTCGGAAGTCATTGGTGACCGGGAGAAGTTTACCTGGGAAGCGCCGAGTCCCTTCCCACGGGGTGTAGTGCTTAAAGTCGTTATAAACGATGCGCGCCACCTGCGATTGTTCCAGCACGGCCGCGAGCTACATCCGAGCAATCACGGAGTGTACTCAGTTTCTTTTGATTCCCGTGAACTTATCTTGAGAGGCATAGCGTGAAAAGGCTCTGCGTGCTACTCCCGGCTAAGGACGAACGATTGGGAATAAGTAAGACCTTAAGGAGCATTCTCTGCGCTGGAATTCTGCCATCGGACATTTACGTGATCGATGATGGCTCCAGCGACGGCACTGGAGATATCGCTCGCGGGTTACAGGTGAATGTCTTAAGGAATCCGAAGAACATAGGCAAGGCAATGAGTCTGCAAAAAGGAGCTTCTGTCTCCGAGTTAGTTCGGCGCTATGAGTACATCTCCCTGATGGATGCGGATACCGAGGTGTGCCAGAACTACTTTCAAGCGGTGAAGAAGACCTTCACAGACCCTCAGATTGCGGCAGTTTGCGGCCGACCGAAAAGCAACCCGCATAACTGGCTCACCTCATATCGTTGCCTGGCTTACTGGATGTCGCACAACATTTACAAAGGCGGGCAAAGCAATATGGGTGTTATCACGGTCACGCCCGGCTGCGCCTCCAGCTTCCGCGCGGATGTATTTAAGCAGCTTGAGTGGAACACCGACACGATCGTCGAGGACATGGATTGCACGATTCAGATCCACCGCAAACGGCTGGGCAAGATCGTTTATCAGAAAGATGCCGTGGTTTCCACCCAGGATCCCAGAACCATTCGCGACTACGTGAAACAAATGTATCGATGGTTTACCGGCACATGGCAGGTTGGTCACAAATACGGCATGGCTACGGGGCTGACCAGGATCGATTGGGAGTACAAGCTGCTCATGGGGGAAGGACTAATCTTCGCAGCATTGTTCCTATCTCTACCTCTCTGGCTGATTCTCAATATGAAGGTCGCGCTGTATTCGGTGGCAATGGACTTCGCGGTCCTTGCAATGCTGTCCGTGGCTTGCGCCGTGTGCGACCGGCGAGGCGATGTGGTCCTCGCTTTGCCAATGTATGAATTGTTGCGGTTCATAGATTGTTCTGTTTTCTTGTACAGCTTCTGGAAGACGGTAGTCCGAAAGCAACAAGTAAAAGTCTGGTTTGCAGTGAAAAGGTATTAACAGATGAAAAATCGCATTTTTCTTACATCGTTTGCAGTTCTGGCGCTCGCAGTGTGCTCCATCGCTCAGGAGCGTGCCGCGCCTGCCTTACAAGGCAGCGTGGTGGATTCAGTAGGCTTACCCGGGCAAGCCTGGATAGCAATGGGCAATCTGAGTCCAATCGAGCACAACAACGGCTACGTTCAATCTTACTTCGAACAGAACGCGGCAATCTTTGCCACCGATTCGGGCTCAATAACGTTGTCTCCGTATGTTTCTTTGGGACTGGTATTCGACACAAAGGGTTACAACTGGAACAACAAGATTGAGCCGCGGGCGGGCGTCAAATTAAATAAGTTCTTTCGCAATGGCGTAATCAGCGTCGGTTCTGCTTATTCGTACGAGGAGCGTTTCAAAAGCCTGAACAGTAGCGGACTTACTGTGTTTATTCAGGATTGGTTCGGCTGGCAATCCATATCAGAAAAGAGCAATCGTTTCCCAGGTTCTTCCTGGGCTGCGGTGGGCAACTTATCACCCGTCGAGCACGGAAACATCATTGGTCAAGGCTACCTCTCGCAGGGGATTGTGGCCAAGCGGTTCGACAGAATGACGCTGGTCCCGTATGCCGAAACCAGCGTGTATCGCGACAGTAAGGGCTTTGACTGGGGCAACAAAGTTCTCTATGGCAGCGGGGTGAAAGTAGTAATCCCACGCGATGATCTCTACACGGAAGTGGGCGCCGCCTACCTGCGTGAGAACCGCTTCCATTCCGGGCAATCCGCAGGCGGTCTAACTGTTTTCGCAAATTTTTCGTTTGGCTGGAATCTCTTGGGTCGAAGGGTAGGTAGGTAGGTATGCCGTATCTTGGTTTTGGAAGCATCTCTGGCGCAATTCACATGATGGCCAGGCTCCCTGCAGTCGGAAGGGCTGCGGTGTTGTTAGCAGTACTGGTGGCCCTGTGCCGTTGATCGTTCGGAGTGGCCGATGACGTTTTCAACTTGTTTCATGAGGAGCTATATGCGTTTCGCAAAGACAGTTTTCTTGGCAGTGTTCGTATTCTTAGCCATCTCGGATTGCAGCTTCGCGCAAGAGGCAGCCCCGGCGCTTTCGTCTCTCCGCTTGAGTTCCACAAGTGTGCTGGGCGGCAACTCATTGCAGGGCACGGCGACGCTGAATGCCGCGGCTCCTTTTGATGTGGAAGTGTCGTTGGCTGCTGATCCGTCCAATGCAGCCAAAGTTCCGGCCAACGTCACAATCCCAGCAGGTTCTACGAGCGCAACCTTCGCGATCAGTACGCTGCTAAGCAAGAATCTGATGGGCAACGATTCTAAGATCACCGTCTACGGCAACTATGGAACTACGAAGAACGCGTCCTTTACCGCGCTGGCTCCCATGTCATTCGACCAGACGGTCGACCGGGTCATAGCGCGCGAGCGCGCCTTCGTCGCGACCATGAAGCGCATGCATCCGCTGGCCGAGACCTACATCCAGAATTTGCATGAAGATAAGGATCACAACGTTGCTCCAGTAAGCGATCAGTACTTTCTCGGGCGGCTCGACATGAGCGACGGCCCCGGAGATGTACTTTTCGAGAAACAACATCCCGGCTTCGGGCGCCACTTCCTTAACCCTTTTAAGGGAATATTCGCCAGCAAGTTCTTGCCAGTGGGCTTTGCCCAAATGGTTATGCTCGACAAGGATTTTCAGAAGAAACATTACTACTTCAAATTCGTGCGCCAGGATTTTCTTGGAGAAGTGCGCTGCACCGTGATAGACGTGCAGCCCAGAGACGAAAAGAGCAAAGGGCTCTTCACGGGAAGGATTTGGGTAGAGGACCACGATTACAACATCGTGCGGTTCATCGGAACTTATTCTTCACACTCCCGCTACACCTACTATCTGCACTTTGATAGCTGGCGTCTGAACCTCCAGCCCGGTCTCTGGCTGCCTGGGTATATCTACAGCGAAGAATCAGATGGTAGACCCGCTAGCCCGCCATTCCGGACCCTGCACTTCAAATCCCAGACTCGGCTTTGGGGATACGACGTTGAACGGCTCAAGCATGAGGACGAGTTCACGCAAATCCAGGTGGATAGCGTGACCGACGAAAGCGAGTCCGGCAAGGATGCCGGCCCAGTTGAAGCCCAGCGCATGTGGGAGCGCATGGCGGAAGACAACGCGGTTGATCATCTCCAGAAAATCGGCCTGATCGCGCCTCAAGGAGACGTGGACAAGATCCTGCAGACAGTGGTGAATAACCTGATAATCACGAACAAACTGGAAATCATTCCGGATGTTCGCTGCCGCGTGCTGCTGACCTCTCCGCTCGAGTCTTTCACGATCGGGCACACAATTGTTGTCAGCCGCGGATTGCTTGACGTTCTTCCCGATGAGGCTTCGCTCTCCATGATACTGGCTCACGAACTTAGCCATATTGCGTTGGGCCACCGCATAAATACGAAACTTGCCTTTAATGACCGCTTCTTCTTTCCCGACGAAAATACATTCCAGCGCTTGGATTTTGCCCGGAATGCCGCTGACGAGGAGGCTGCAGATCACAAGGCAACGCAGTTATTGGCCAACTCTCCCTACAAAGACAAACTCGAGACCGCCGGATTGTTCCTGAAGGCTTTGCAGGCTAGCGGACCGGCGCTCCCGAGCCTCATCAGGCCGCATCTGGGTAACCGACTGGAAACCGGCAACTCGATCCGAATGTCTGAACTGCTCGCTTCTGCGCCACAACTCGAAATGCAACGCGTCGATCAGATCGCGGCGCTACCACTTGGTGGCCGGATCAAGGTCAATCCCTGGAGTAATCGGTTGGAGATGATGAATCGAAAAGCTGTCGTTCTCCTCTCCCCACAGGAAAAGATGCCGTTTGAAGTGACGCCCTTCCTCCCCTACTTGACACGACTCTCGCCATCCCCGGTGGAGGCCGCGGAGCTTCAATAACGCGGCGGAGCTGCTGACCGTAATTACGAGACAAGGATAACTGCAAACCTTATGAGACTCGTTCGGTGCGTAGGTGTATTTTTTGCGCTCTGTGCTCTTGCCGGCTGTGGTGGAGGAGGTGGAAGAGGTGGAACTTCCTCGAGCAGCTCAAATCCCGCTGCGGCGCAAACTCCCACCTCTCCAGTGGCAGCGGCGCAGTACGGGCGGTGGTCCACGCTTCCGTACACGATGCCGATCAATCCGATCCACGCCGCTCTTCTGGATACCGGAAAAGTGCTGATTGTCTCGGGTTCCGGAAACGACCCAAACAATGCTTTCCCAATCAATAACAATCCGGATTACGAAGCCGCCGTTTGGGACCTGCAAACTGGGAAGATTACGACTCAACGCGTGGGTTGGGATATGTTCTGCAATGGTATGTCGATCATGCCGGACGGACGGGTTTTGATTAATGGCGGGACAGCGTCTTATGGTGCGCTGGCGCCGGTAGGCGGCGCTTCCGATATACCGTTCACGGGTCTGGGAAATTCTTCTGTATTTGATCCCGCGACGGAAGCTTTTTATGCTGCGGACGGACCGAATCAGGGAAACACGGCGCATGGACGCTGGTACCCTACTCTGACTGAGCTAGGCGACGGTCGGGTTATGAGCACGTCCGGGCTGGACGAGAATGGCAACACTAATAACACCAGTGAGATTTACACCGCAGGACAGGGCTGGGGCTCCGAGATTCCGGGCAATCCTGCCGGCCTCAACGATCCCAGCTTCACATTTGGGTTCCCCTTGTACCCTCGCATGCATCTGCTGCCAACCGGCCAGGTTTTCTATTCTGCGCCATCATCGGCAACGTTAGTCTTTGATCCAAGTCACCAAACATGGTCATTCCTTGCCTGGACCATCTATGGAGGGGCGGTCGCAGAGCGGACGTACGGATCCTCTGTACTGCTCCCGCTCACCCCTGCAAACAACTATGATCCGAAAGTCATGATTATGGGTGGAGACAATCCGGCCACGAACACCACTGAGATTATTGATCTGGGGCAGACTTCTCCGAAATGGCTGCAAGGACCGGCAATGGCGCAAGCTCGTGTGGAAATGGAAGCCACGCTTCTGCCCAATGGTAAGGTGCTCGTATCGAGCGGCTCTGGGGAAGACGAGAATGCCAGCACTGCAAGCCTGCAGGCGGAGCTCTATGATCCGGCGAGAAACAGTTTTTCATCAGCGGGGGCTAATGCTCTTCCTCGTCTCTATCACAACGTGCAACTTCTGTTGCCTGATGGGACCGTGTTTCTGGCGGGCGGGAATCCACAGCAGGGCGTCTATGAGAACCACACTGAAATTTACAAGCCGGCCTACCTGTTCAACTCGGATGGTAGCGCAGCGACTAGGCCGGCGATTACCAGCGCTCCGGCGTCGATCAATTACGGCAGCACATTCACGGTGAACACCTCGAATACAGACATTGCTTCGGTCGTGCTGATGAGGCCCGGCTCAGTCACTCACTCCTTTGATATGGATCAGCGATTTGTAGGCTTATCGTTCACATTGGAAAATGGTGGGCTCAGCGCGAGCTTACCGAAGAATTCCAACCTCACGCCGCCCGGCTACTACATGCTATTTCTCGTGAACAAGGCGGGAGTTCCTTCGATCGCAAAATTTGTGCAAGTGACCGGAGCGCCGGCGCCTGTTGCGGCAATGCAGTTCAAACCGTTGACAGCGATGCCACCGTATATAGTTCATCGACCGAAGCACGTAACCGAGTCGCCGCTTCCGCTACGCAAGCAGATGCACATCCATTAAGAGGACCGAGCAACTCCCAGTGGCGACGAGCAGAGCAGCATTCCCTATGGCATGGGCGTAAAGCTAAAACTCGAAATGTACAAGAATCGCTCCACGCCAACAGTCGCCAACCCACCCCATCCCGTGCTGTTCGTGCCCCAATGGTTCATCAGGATGTACGCTGGAGCAGTCGGCACATTGGACGTGTGCGTGGAAACCAGCGCACCATCAATGTAAAAATCGATCTTGCCGGGAACCCACACGAATTTATATCTATGGTAGGCAGCATCCGGAGCCGCGAGGAACACGCTGCTGTACTGCTTCTTGCTCGTGCTGATCCAGTTGGTCATCCAAATTGTGTTGGGGTGCTGGCCTTCGATCTCGAAGTCAATTTCAGTCTGTGAGTTGTTAACAAAGCTAAAGCCCGCAGAAATTTGACCTGACACAACCGATCCTGCGCCCGCGGGAGTCGATGATGTCGAGCTTGCCCGCATCACCCACTCGTAAGTGCCATAGCCATACGTGGTCAGCGACTGGATTTCTCCCCCCACAGACAGAACCCCGGAGCCGCCTTGTTGCTGCTGCAGCTTCAGGCAAAGCACCCCCTTTGAAAGATCTACATTGCTGGGCACAAACGACCCGTAGTTAACACCGGAGATGTTTCCCGGCGCGGACCCGTTGGAGGCCAACCACTGCGTAGCATCCAGACTTCCGCTATTGAAGCTGTCGCTCAAAGTCCCGCTTCCACCTACGCTCACCAAAGTTGAAGCTTTCGCCTTGTTTCCGCTGTTATCGGTAATCACCACGCTGGCAGTGTAGTTACCCGCTCCTTGATAAATATGCGAGGGCAAGGCCTCGGTAGATGTCTGACCGTCTCCAAAGTTCCAGTTGTAACCCGTGACGTAACCGCTCGAGAGCTTTACATTGGCGGTGAAGTTGACGCTCAAAGGAGCCGTCCCCGAGGATGGGTTCGCGCTGATACTGACCTGAAGGCTTGAGGTAAGCACCGGTAAATTAGCGGCGAGAATGGTTGTGTCATCGACTGCTTTGCCGGGGGAGGTGGAAAGATATGTCTTTGGAGAAAGCACAATCTGATCGATCGCAAGGCCATCTTCCCGCACCTGCACGCGAATCTTGTGAGTTCCGGTGTTCTGAAAAAAAATGTTAGTTCCCAGCCCGCACCAGCCATTGTCAGTCCAGCCCCAATTGTGCTCTGCTGCCCCGCTACAGGCCTGAAGAATAACTGGGACTCCGGAGGTCGTGCCGATGCGATGAGTCGGAGATCCGCCGCTCGTTACGCTGTCGGAAAACTGGACGTAGACCGAATCGTTATTGATGGAATTACCCGCCGCTTTGCCCCGGATCCACAGATGGTATGCCTTGGCCGAATATGCTGGAAATGTCAGCTCGAAATAGTTGGCGGGGTTGGCCAGCGGCGCCGTAATGGTCGGTGCGCCAAAGTTGGGATTCCTGATCGCGTAGCCTCCCGCCGCAGTGGAGTCTGCGATTACGGTCCAAGTCCCTTTCCTCACCGGCGCCTTTGAGGCATACAACACAACGTCACTGCTGGCTGCGTGCGCAAAGATCGTGGCTCCAAAAAGCAGCCCTAGCGCACAGGTCCTGGTTAGACAAGCTTGCATCGCATTCAGTTTCTTGAAACTCGCCACGTACGCCGAGCCTTTCTGGGCCGCCTCGTTATTGCGCTCTGACACGCTGCGGATTCCGGATCAGGTTCTCGAACCAAAGACCAGGCGGGAATCCGATCACGTTTGAGTTTGAAGCGAAGATTGTGTGACACTCTGCCGCTCACGGCGAGGGTACCCAGGTGCAGCCTCCATTGGAGGGCTTTCCGAGAGTCCCCACTGATTGCGGTGTATCGACGAGGTGGCGTTACAGATTTCTGCTGGTATTTAATCGTTACAGATTTCTGCTGGTATTTAATCTTTGATACTTACCGGTTCCTGAGGTCTTCCCGGATGCTCGGCTCGCTCATTCAAGCAAACCCGCGGAGACCCGTGGTGTACCGGCCAATGCTGACGAACTGATGCTGGATGTGTGCAGTGATAGTAAACGTGTGCACATTACTTGGCAAGGTGATCCAAGAGCCGGTAATGCTGGAGTTTTTGCTTCGCATTGCCGGGCGGTACAGGCGAGGAGCTCGTGCAAGCGCCCGTACGAGTGTTCGTCTACTCCGCCGGCAGCCTCGAGCGGTATGGCGGTACGCCTTTGCAACTCGCCTGGATTTTTTGACCTTGTTCGGGAAGCAAGTTCAGGAACTGAAAACCATAACGGTAGCCCATGCGACTTCTCACAACCGCACTCACTGTAAGCGGGCCCGTGGACAAATCGACTTGCAGTGTGACCTGCTGGCCCGCCTCAAACTCCTCTCGCAAATAGGCGGAAACTCCACCTTGACTGATCTCCACTGTCATTCCTTTCGAGTTGATGAGCCGCTCAGAAATCTTCGTCTGCACTGTGATTGACGCCACCAAAGCGAATCTTGAGTGCTTCCGGCGCTCTGATTGCTTTGGAGAGCTTAACGTCCCGGCGGCAGGCTCGGTTGGCATGCGTCTCTCTTAAAAGTCGGCAGCATGCGACTTTACTTTAGGGGAGTTGCCGGCCATCTGTGCCCAATCCAACAGGTTGCTGAAAAACTGTTTTCGGGGCCCGCAATTTCCCTCGGCGGCTGAAGCCGCTACTGATTTTGCTGCACTTACGGCGCGGCTCGAAGCCGCACCCTTCCAAAAACCATGAACGACATTCGAGTTTTTCAGCGGCCTGCTAAGGATTTCCTGCTGGAAAAATGCCGAAGGAGCGCAAATCCAAATTAACTCTGTTAAAATTCTCGGCACGCCAGACTGAGCAGCTTATGCAACCACAATCTCTCGGCCTTTTTTCGCCCGAGGCAGCAAGCTTTTTGCTGTCATCGAACTTTCCCGGATACGCCGCCATCGAGTACGGACCGCGCCAGGATTCCCCAACCGAAGCCCCCAAAAAACGGAGGCCATTTACTCGCAGAGCGTCTGGCACCAGAGTCCTCCTCTTCGGCCGCATTCGGGAGCTCGCTCTTTACCGGGCGGAAGTGCTGCGGAATCGTGGATTCAGTGTGGCAATTCCTCACGATAAGCAGGAAACGCTGAAAATTATCCAGCACGGCGACTTCGACATTGCGGTTCTGAGCTACACACTGCCGAGCGATATCGTTCAAGAAATTGCGGAATCAGTGCGCGAGTACTGCCCCGATGCCCCTCTGATCGCGATCTCGGAAACCGGACGAGTTGATCGCAGGGTCGATCCCGATGAAACTGTTATTGCCGATGACGGTCCGTCTGCATTGATTGCCGCTCTCCGTCGTGTAACGCGCCGGAGTTGACGTAGCAGCGGACAGGTACTCCAAAACTTATAAGCTCATACACGAAGGCCCAGTGGCGAAACGAATCCTTTCAACAAGCTGGAATCCGGCAATTCTGAAGACGCGTAATTGGGTGATTGAATCCGCGGGCTACGATGTGGTCACCACGCGCGAATCCCGGATGTTCCTGCGCCTGGCTGAAGAGCAGCATTTCGATGCGGCACTGATCGGCGATTCGATCCCCATTCATCTTCGGGTTCAACTCGCCAAAGACGCGAAGCAACTCAAGCCTAGTCTGCCGCTGGTAATCATTTGTCGGGCTGGGGAGGAATCACGTGTGCGGGACTATGCGCAGACAATCGTCAAGTCCACCGACAAGCCAGAATTGCTCATCCGCGCAATTCAATCGGCAGCAGGCGACACCAAGCGTGACTGAGCCAACCCTTAGTTGAAAAATACAGTATGTAAGGTATCGAACGTAGTGAGAGCGTCGGGCATCCTAGTTGCCTGAGCCGTGTGTGACGGACGTGCCCAGTGCAAGTTACAAAATTAATTCTCGAAATTGAACCTATTCTGGGCCGCTCGTCAGAGGTGGAATGCCAACCCAGGTCACTGGAACAGCGTTCTCGCTGGCTCAAGTTCGCGGATTTGGCATTGCAAAAGAAAGGGCGCAAGCCCAGCCATAGTGACGTAAAAGAGATCACCGCTCTCAGTCGCACGGAACAGCGAGCCATCAAAGATCGTATACATGGCTCGGTGGAAAATTTCCGGCACATCCGTTCTGGGAAAGCACAGCGCCGCAAAGCAGCATAAAAGGCGGCGGCCGTTCTCTTTGCCGGTTACCCAGTCGTAAGCCTCACTGCCGCTGGGCGATCTGCCGCTCGTCGGGAGTCATCTGCTTCCAGAGCACTTCCAGATCGCGCTGCACCCGGGCGTTTCCCGGATCCTGATGCAGCGCCCGGGCGAACCATCTATATGCGGTTGGCAAATCGCGGCTGGCGCAGTGCCCGGTGGCATACATCGCGCCCAGCAGCGTGAAGGCTTTGGGATTGGAGGCGCGCGCTGCCGTGTTTAGATTTTTCTGCGCGCGATCGCAGTTCTGCCGAACCCCGGTTCCATAGAGGTAGCGCTCTCCTTCAGCGGCCAGCCTGTCGTCCGCGCTTTCTGCTGGAACCGCGGGCTGCGGCTTGGTAGCAACCGACTTCCTTACTGGCGCCGGAGTGCTTGCCTTTTCCGGCGGCTCATTTTCGGAAGATTCGTCTTCAGCGCTGTTCTCTTCATCGGCATCGGCGGAATTCTTAGCCGCGGGCGTTTTCGAACTGGCAGTCCTGTCGGAGGTCTGAGGTCCGGCTTTCGCAGGTCCGAGATCTGAAGCTGGTGGTTGATCTTTCGGGGATGCGGCTTCGGAACTCTGAGGTGCAGCATCCGGATTCTGAGGCGCAGCCTCACTATTATTCTCCGTTACGGTGGCAGAGTGTGGCGCACCGGGGGCTTCGTTAACCGGTGGCGGGGCCGTGGATTGTGGAGCGGCGGGAGTTCCAGCATTATTGGGCGCAATGCGCGCGCTGATTCGTGCCCAGAATGGAGACCACAGCGGATACAGCTCGGCGCGGAAATGCCAGGCACCGAATCCAGCGCCAGCCATGATCAAAAGCAACAGCACATACGCGAATCCGTGACCGTGCGGCTCATCATCCTCCAGCAGATAATGGAACTCGTGATCGCGGCTGGGCTCGTCGGCGAGGCCCAAGAATGAAGGCCCGCTCACCGGCAGCGATGGGCGTTCCCGCGGCGCCTCACGCGACTCGGGCGGGGGCAGCGCTTGCAATCTTGCCCCGCACATTCCGCAGAACTGATACTGCGGATTATTTTCATGACCGCACTGGTCACAGCGGATTATCATAAGATCAAGCATAAGTATAACCAGTTTGGATGCTGGATT
>Ga0066705_10000037_pt1 | contig 21299 bp, 14 predicted proteins | sample GraSoiAngelo_154_FD_66506 | JGI IMG/M metagenome (GOLD analysis project Ga0066705, IMG submission 66506) | Grasslands soil microbial communities from the Angelo Coastal Reserve, California, USA - 14_1009_13_20cm | ecosystem: Environmental > Terrestrial > Soil > Grasslands | place: USA... | reverse complement strand
CCCCACGGTAAATTACCCAAGTTCTTGGCAGTGGTTTAGTTTCAATCAATTGAAACTGAATTACCCACGCTTTCATGGATGGCTCCCGAGCGAAAACAGAGAGATCGTTCTCAACTGAGACGCGGAGTCGGATGCCACCCTTTCTTCGCCAGCAGCTCGGCGTAGAGCTCTTCATAGCGCTTCCGACTCTTTTCCAGGCTGAAGTTCGCCTCCACGAATTGCTTAGCATTTCGGCTGAGCTTCAGGCGCAGTTGTTCGTTCCGCAAGAGGCATTCAATAGTGCTGGCCAGAGCCTCACTATCATCTGGCGCAATTAGTACGCCTCTATCCTCCCCTACCAGTTCGGGATTACCCCCTACGCGGCTCGCCACCACTGCAACTCCGGCGGCCATAGATTCGAGGATGACATTTGACAGACTTTCCGATGCGGAGGGCAGCACGGAGATATCCAGCGAGGCCAATACGCCAGGAATGTCCCGCCGATCGCCGAGAAAGTGAACCTGATCGCCCAGCCCTAAGCTTTCTGCTTCGCGCTCGAGTTCGGAACGCAGGGGGCCGTCGCCCACGAGCAGGAACTCCAAAGTTGGAAAGCTACCGCGAATCCGGGCTGCGGCGTGGAGGAAGGCGCGGTGGTTCTTATACCGCGCGTTCATCCGCGCGATCATGCCTACCCGGAGACGCCCGGGGTGACGGGGCAATGCGGGTTGGGTTTCCGCGAAGGCCGAAGGCGGAAGGCCGTTGCCGATGACAACCATTCGCTGCTCCGGCAAGCCTTGCGCAACCAAGCGATCCGCAGCCGCACGTGAATTGCACACCACGCTGTCGCACCATCGAAACATGGCCGCCTGGGCGCGAGACTGGGCCCGAGTGAGGAGATCCCCGAGCTGGCGCTGGCTGCCGATCACGACGGGGACCCGCACTATTCTCGCCGCCGGAATCAGGGTGAGATTCGTATAGAAATCGAAGGCATGAGCTATAGCAATACCGCGTTGGCGTAGATGGCGGGCAAGTCGGAAGCGTGCTCGCAGCGATCGCAGGCCATACAAACTTCCGCCCAGCCGGAATTGTGGCACCTCACCCAAACCGTCCAGAAAGGCACCTTTTTGCTGGATACAACCTAAGTGCAGGCGAAAGGAGATTGAATCTAAAGACTGGGCAACGGCCACAAATTGGCGCTCGGTGCCTCCCGTTTCAAGGCTGTTGGTCATCAGAAAGACGCCAGGAACAAGTCTCTCATCGGGTGTTGATATCTGGTTTGCGTTCGATGCGGCTGGCTTGTTCGATTGTTTCAATCGGGTTGCCTGATCCAGAAATGAGGTCATTCCAACCCCCAGCAAGCCCGCATTCAAACCTCGATCGCGGGAGGATGCCCGGCCGCTGAGGGTAAAGCACCGACTAGGGTTCCGAGGACTTCAGCAAATCTATCGCCAATGACCGACCAGTCATACTGGGCTGCCAGTTCGGCGGCGGCACGCTCATACCGGCGGCGAAGTTCGATATCGCCCAGAAGCATCATGACAGCTTGGGCGAAAGCACCTGGATCGTCGGCAAGGATTATGTCGCGGCCATGATGTACATCGAGACCTTCGGCTCCAATAGAAGTGGAAACGACTGCCTTGCCGGCGGCCATAGCTTCGTAGATTTTCAAACGTGTGCCGCCCCCGACGCGCAGCGGCACTACTATCACGGCGGCTTCTCGCAAGTGATCCAGGACCGAATGAACCAATCCGGTGACCTCAACCGAGCTTGAGGCCAGTTTCTGCACTCGCCGATCCGGATTTCGGCCCACAATTCGAAAGCGTGCCGCCGGAACTCCGGCTTGAACCAGAGGCCAAATTTGGCGACAGAAGTGCTCCACCGAATCAATGTTGGGCTGCCAATCCATTGCGCCCACAAACACCACAAGTGGGTCCGCTGCGAGAGGGGATGCCTCGGGCCGGTATTGCTGCAGGTAAACACCCGTTGGAACGACCGTGATCCGAGACGGCTCGACCCAGGCGCTCATCAATCTGCGATCGTGCTCCGAAACCGCAATGATGTGGTGAGACTCCCGTACGGTACGTTGTTCGTAATGGCGCATCTTGGCGAATTCCACTTTATATAGAATTCTCTTGGCTAGGTTGGACTCAGTGAGAGCGTGGCGCCTCCATATTTCGCTCTCTACATTGTGTTGAAAAAGAATGGTAGGAATTGCAAGCTTCCTCGGGAAATTCACCGCCGCGTCAAGGAAATCACAAACTGCCACATCAAAGGGCCTCCCACGGAGGCAGGCCTTCAGCCTATCTTGAACTCGAGAGGACGCAAATCGGCCCACCGCGTATGGGGTTTTCGATGGGAAATGGACAATGTAGTCCAAAACGCGTGCCAACCCGCTCAAATCACGCTTTCCAGTGTACACGGATGTTGCACCGGGAAGCTGTTTCTCTAGTTCTCGCTCGTAGTCTGGGTCCCGGTCGCCGCTATAATAGGAGAGAAATGTGAGCTCCTGGCGGGCGGCTAAGCGACGCAGAATGTGGTAAGAACGTATGTTACCGCCACTTTGAACAGGTAGTAATTTGTCCGCCTTCACCCACAAGATTCTCACCGGATCCTCACGCCATTCGAGGTTCGTTCAACAGCGTAGCTTGGGCGACATATTTCTAGCGCATACGAAAGGACTGTCTAGTTCGAGTCCATCGCCTGTCTGACATGACTTGCCACTTCGAAAAGCCTCGGTCTGAAATTCAGTCCTCGTCACGAGCGGGAAATAGATATCATTATTTAACACATTGGCATCGACCTCGGAATAACAATTACCGGCTTTGTACTGATTGAGGTCTGGCTGACAAACGATCTGGCAGCGGAAATGCAGGAACGCTGCAAGGGCCGGGTCAGCGCTTAGTGCTGGAGAGGATGGGGGGTAGGACATGCCATCAAAGAGGACATGGAGCGAGCGCTGGCAGCGGCTAGTCTCCATGGATCAAGACGAGATCCTTGATCGCCTCCGGCAGCAGGTGACGGCGCGCGCCGATGCGCTGAAGTATAGATTAGGCATGAGCTTTGACGGTGATGCGCCGGAGGTCCAGGTCGCGCGGCAAGGGCGATTCTTCTTCGCTTCCGAACAGCTACCCACCCTCCTCTCACTGTTGAGAGAGCGGCTTCCGCAACAGGCAGAACAAATCGTCCAGCGGGCAGAGAAGATCTGCCGTCATCGTTTTGACCTGCTGGGATTTGAAGATCTGGACTACGGTGATGACATAGACTGGCACTGCGACCGGGTGCACGGCAAGCGAGCACCGCGCAAGCCGTGGTTCAAAGTCAACTACCTCGATTTTTCGGAGGTTGGGGATTCCAAAATCATCTGGGAACTGAATCGTCACCAACATCTCGTGACACTGGCTAAGGCTTACCGGCTCACCAGCGATGGGAAATTTGCGGCCGAAATACTCCGCCAATGGCGGCACTGGCATATCGAGAATCCATACCCGATCGGCATCAATTGGTCGAGCAGCCTCGAAGTAGCGTTTCGCAGTGTTTCCTGGATCTGGATGTATCACCTGCTGGAAGGATCCACCGCCCTCGCCCCGGACTTTCGCAGCGAGTGGCTGCGCTATCAGGCGGTCAACGGTCGTCACATTGAGCGTTTCCTTTCGACCTACTTCTCGCCAAACACACACCTTCTGGGAGAAGCCGTCGCTCTGTTCTTCTTAGGGACGATCTGTTCGGAACTCCCAGCCGCCCAACGCTGGAGGTCGCGCGGCTGGAGGCTGGTCTTGCAGGAGGCTCAGCGACAGGTTCAAACCGACGGCTTTCACTTCGAACAGTCCACGTATTACCACGTTTACGCGCTCGATATGTTTCTGCATGCGGGTGTGCTGGCCTCGATCAACGATATGCCCGTTCCTTCGGATTTCGATCACACTCTGGAAAGGATGCTTGATGCTCTTTGTTTGTTGGCGCGCGCGGGTGCGCCACCTCGCTTGGGCGACGACGATGGTGGGCGTCTTTTCGATCCGCGCCGCAATCACGCGGAACACCTATTAGATCCGCTCGCCGCCGGAGCGGTCCTATTCGGACGAGGCGACTTCAAGTACGTTGCGGGGCGTCTGCGCGAAGAAACGTTGTGGCTCCTGGGGGAACAAGGCATCGCTGAATTCGACCGCCTACCGACCACGCCCCCGATGCAGAGTTCAGCAGCGCTCGAGGGTGCGGGTCTGTATATGATGGCGAATGCGAACCCAAGCCAGCAGTTCATCATTGATGCAGGTCCCCAGGGAGCGGCCACAGCGGGCCACGGCCACGCCGACGCGCTCAGCGTGTGTATAAACTGTGAGGGGCATGCTCTGCTAATCGATCCGGGAACTTACGAGTATGTGGGCCCAGAGCGCAACCTCTTTCGCGGCACCAGTGCTCACAACACGTTGCTCATCGACGGTGTAGACCAGTCAGAACCGAAAGGGCCCTTCGCGTGGACCAAGCTGCCCAGCGTGAAAGCGGAAGGGTGGATCAGTGGAGAGACTTTCGATCTTTTTGTCGGCAACCACGACGGCTACAGCCGACTGGAAACCCCGGTTGTGCATCGCCGCTGGGTCTTTTCCCTGAAGTCGGGTTTCTGGCTGGTGCGCGATATGGCCCTGGGGGCGGGGCAGCACCGACTTGATCTTTTCTGGCATGTGGGTCCGGAGCTTTCGCGACGTACCGGCGGCTCGAACATATTTCTCGACGCAGACGGATGCGCTGGGCTGGGTGTGCTTGCGCCAACTGGGCACGGCTGGTCGCAAGAAATCCGTCAGGGATGGTGTTCACCGGTATACGGGAACAAGCAGCCTCTGGATGTGCTGCACTTCGGTACCGTGGCGGAACTTCCGACTGAGTTTGTGACATTATTGGCGCCGATCGCCGAACCTGGCCCAAAGCCGGGCGAATTCGTGAAGGTCGAGTCGCCATCCACAAACAATCTCGTTCGTGGTTACCGATATACATCATCGCAAGAAGAACATTGGATGGCTTTCGGCAGCCAGGGCAAAGGTTGGTCACTTGGTCCTTGGACAAGTGACGCGGGATTCCTTTACTGGGGCGGTGACCGCGACGAGGGGTGCCGCCGGTTGATTGTTTGCAACAGCACGTTCGTTGAAATCGGTGGAGAAAATGTTTTCTCCTCTGCCAAGTCCGTGCTTCGCTGCGAGATAATCAAGTCCGCTCAGAATTTTGATGTATTCTGTTCGGACCACGGTGTCGTTGTGATGAAAGACTTGCTGCGGCGCGTTTGGGCCGAGCTCGAGCCAACATTGACGAACGGTCCTGGCGACAGCAAGGTGACCCGCTGATATGTGCGGAATCTGCGGAATTCTGTATCCCGGGGAGGAACAGCGCGTTCAGCGCGACAGGCTGGCGCAGATGAATGCGCGAATCGTGCATCGCGGACCTGACGATGAGGGCTTTTTTGTCGAACGCAACGTCGGGCTGGCTATGCGGCGGCTCAGCATTATCGACATTCGGACTGGACAGCAGCCGATCAGCAACGAGGACGAGAGTCTGTGGATCGTTTACAACGGTGAAATCTACAACCACCGGGAACTACGTTCAAAGTTAGAGGCGCGGGGCCACCGTTATCGTACACAAAGCGATACTGAAACAATTATCCATCTATATGAAGAATACGGCCGCGATTGTGTGCAGCATCTCCGCGGGATGTTTGCTTTCGCTATATGGGACCGCCGCTCGCGCCGCCTTTTCATTGCGCGTGACCGGTTAGGGATCAAGCCTCTCTATTATTCTTATGACGGCACAAAGTTTGTTTTCGCCTCTGAGATCAAGGCAATTCTCGCCTACCCTGGTATAAAGCCGGAATTCAACCAAAACACACTCGCTGAGTATCTGGCATTCGGTTACATCGCCGGGCCAGAGACCATGTTTGCGGGAATTCGCAAGCTGCTTCCCGGGCACACCCTGGAATTAGATGATTCGGGTGAAATCAAAATTGAATCGTATTGGGATCTTTCAGTTCCCGCCGACAGCGAGCGCCGTCCGCGTAGTCACTACATTAAGGCTTACCGCGCACTTCTCGAAGAGTGTGTCGCCAGCCATCTGATGAGTGACGTTCCTCTAGGCGTATTTCTAAGTGGTGGCCTCGACTCCAGTGCGGTCGCTGCGCTGACCAGCAAAATTCGCGGCGAGCAAATCGAGACCTTTTCGGTTGGCTACGGCGAGGAAGCTTACAGCGAATTGCCCTATGCCCGTGAAGTTGCCCAGCACATTGGCTCGCTGCATCACGAAGTCCAGCTTAGCCGGCACGAATTCTTCGAATCTCTTCCCAAGCTGATTTGGCATGAAGACGAGCCGATCGTCTGGCCGTCCAGTGTTTCGTTATATTTTGTGGCTCGGCTGGCACGAGAGCGCGTGACCGTAGTACTAACCGGCGAAGGCAGCGATGAGACCCTGGCTGGCTACACGCGTTACGCGTGGACGCTGCAGAATTCCCGCATGGATCGGGTTTACCGGTCGGCAGTGCCATCCGTATTGCGACAACTGGTGCGGCAAGGAATTGCGGCGGGTCCACTGGGGTCCAGCCTCCATCGCAAATTAGAACACACGTTTCTGGTGCGCGATGGGGCTTCGTGGCCCTCATTCTATTTCGATAATTTCTATTCCGCTTTTTCCTCTGCTGAAGCAACGGATTTGCTCACGGCCTCAGCCCATGCAACCGCCGGCGATGCCTATCGAGGATCAATGCAGCACTGGGAGCATTCCCCTGGCGATCTCTTGCACCGGCTGCTGTATACGGATATAAAGACTTATCTCGTTGAACTGCTGATGAAGCAGGATCAGATGAGCATGGCGGCCTCGATTGAGAGCCGTGTGCCTTTTCTGGACCATGTACTTGTCGAATTTGCTGCGACAATTCCGGCCGAGTTTTCAATCAAAGGTCTCGCGGGGAAGCACATCCTGAAAACAGCGGTTGAAGACTTGCTCCCGAAATCGATCATTTACCGCAAGAAGATGGGATTTCCTACACCGTGGGCATCCTGGCTATCCGGGTCGCACTTGGATCAGCTTGAATCCATGCTGCTCGAGCCCCGGACCACCGCGCGCGGACTATTCAAACGTGACGTCATCCAGCGCCTGTTCGCCGAGCATCGCGCCCAGCGTCGCGACCACGGAAACCGGATTTGGCGGCTCTTGAACCTGGAAATATGGATGCGCGTTCATCTCGATGGTGAATCCCCACCGCGAGACTTGGAAATTCAAGAAAATATGGCAGCGCTTCCTGCCCGGCCAGCAGCTTCAGTCTGAGGACAAAAATCAGCCTTCATAGTGCAGCTCACTTTACGGGACATGCGGAAACAAATCCGGCGGGTCGTCTTACACGTGTTGCGGAATGCGGGAGTTTTTCGCCTCCTGCGCGAGAGTGAATGGCGCAGGCATCGGCTGCTGATTCTTTGCTATCACGGAATCTCCCTGGAGGATGAGCATCAATGGCGTCCAGGTCTTTACATGGAGCCAAGGGTATTGGAGCAGCGCCTGGAATTCTTGCGAGCGGGCGATTACAACGTGCTGCCACTGGGAGAAGCTCTGCAACGCCTATATGCAAACGAACTCCCGCGTCGAAGCGTGAGCATTACCTTCGATGATGGAACTTACGACTTCTACAAGCAAGCCTACCCGATTGTGAAGAAGTACGGTTTCCCCGTCACGGTTTACCAGACCACTTATTACAGCGCCTGCCGGTTTCCGGTTTTTAACCTGATCTGCTCATACTTGTTGTGGAAGCGGAAAGGCGCCGTCCTCGATAGTGGCAGAGAATTGGGCCTCGAGCCAGCGATGGATCTGAGAACGGAAGCCGGCCGGCAAGCAATTGTCACCGAGTTAATGAACTTGTCGGTAACGCAGGGTCTCAGCGGACTCGAGAAAAATGAAGTGGCACGCCGATTAGCGGATCTGCTTGGCGTCGATTACGCCGAGTTGGTGCAGAAACGAATTCTTCAACTCATGGGTGCGCAGGAAATTGCAGAGTTATCTCGCGACGGAGTCGACTTTCAACTGCACACTCATCGCCATCGCATGCCCAATGATGAGTTCCTGTTCCAGAAAGAAATCGAAGAGAACCGTACGTGTCTGCGTCGTATGTCTCAGAAGGACGCCTTACACTTCTGTTACCCGAGCGGATTTTACCGCCAACAATTCCTGCCCTGGCTCAAGGCTGAAGGGGTGATTTCAGCTACGACGTGCGATACAGGATTTGCCACATCCCGAACCAATGCGTTGCTGTTGCCCCGATTTGTTGATACCTCAGGCAGGAGCGAACTGGATTTTGAGAGTTGGCTCACCGGAGCGGGTGATTTCCTTGCAATCCGGCGGGCAGCTCGGCAGAAATACATTCCCCCGACTGATTGAGCCAGCATGTTGCCGTTATTGGCCTGCGGCAGCCGGTAAATGGTCGCTGATGATCGCGAGCAGCTCTTTTTCCAGGTTTGGTCCGCATGCCAGAAGACCAGAAATAAGAGGTGATGTGCTGTTGCACCAAAGAGACGCATTTTCCAGCGTGCGTACCACGCCACCCGCGCTTTCTACCAGCGCAGCCCCCGCCGCAACGTCCCACTCATGTTTTGGCGTCAAGGTAAAAGTTGCATCCGCCAATCCTGCTGAAACCAACGCAAGTTTGTACGCAACTGAGCCCATCGGCCGAATCGTGAACGGCGCGTTTTCAAATTGCTTCCACTCTCCGCGCTTGACCTCGCTCCGGCTGGCTAATACAGCCGCACCGTTTAAGCTGGCGCGGCGGCTCACCTGGACAGGCTTGCCGTTGTAGCTGACGCCAGAATCGACGCCGCCCAGGAAGATCTCATTGGTAGCGGGATTACAAATTCCTCCAGCGATCGGGTGGCCATCCTCCACCATCGCGACTGACACGCAGAATTCCGGTATCCCGGCAACGAATTCTCGAGTTCCATCCAAAGGGTCTACAATCCAAACTCGGTTTGCATTCAAACGCGCAAGATCATCAACACTTTCTTCTGACAACCAGCCTTCGCCGTTGCGCAGCAATTCCTTGCGAAGTATCGCATCAACACACCTGTCAGCTTCGGTAACCGGATCATGGCCCGCTTTATATTCCGCTTCGATGGCTCCGGGGGTGAAGCGGCTTAGGACTTGACGCGCCGCGTCCAGTGCGGACGCTATCCGCTCCACGATCTCGGAATTGGGCTTGGAATCCATGTTGAAGTCTTCAAACTTTAGGATGCCTACGCCCACAGCATCCGTGCGCCCGTTGCCAGAAGCACGGCGCAGAGTATCCTTCGCAACCAGGGTACGGGAACGCGAGTGCTCAAATGCGATCCAACCAAACCGCCCGGGATTGAGCCGATCAGAAGCGAGCCTACCAATCGGGGATCGACATTGCCAAGCCGCCAGTGCAGCAGGCTGGTTACGCCGGTAAGCAACACGGCATGCACAATGTCGGTACCGACCATCACCTTGGGAGCAAAGCTGTAAAACACGAGCAGCAGCATCATGATAATGCTGCCCGAGCCCACAGAGGTCATGCCCACCAGGAACCCGGCCAATAGCCCGATGCCCGACATTCCGGCGAAAGACTTCATAGTCGGGGGACGGCCGGCGACGTGCTCTTCAATTCTGGTCTGGAAAAGCATCAACGTCGGGATGCAGACCAGCAACAGTCCCACCGCAGAAGTAATGAAACTATTTACCCCACTGCCATATACATGTCGCAGGTGCGCCAAGAAAGTCACACCTAGAATTGAGCCGGGAATGCTGCCCACCGCAAGTGCCACAACTACTCTGCGTCGAACGGTTCCTTTGCGCAGGTGCATCCATCCGGAGCCGATCTTGGTCACAAAATTGAAAACCGCATCCGATCCGACGGCCAAGATTGGTGGAACCTTGAGACCAAAAATCAGCAGAGGCAGCAGAAGCACACCGCCTCCAAGCCCCGTCATGCCGATGAGCGTCCCAACGACCAACCCGATCACGATCTTGGCTGCGATTTCCATGACAACAGCGAAGCCGGTTGCTCCTTAAGCAGATGCTGCCCCGGCATTGATACCGACAAACCCTTCCCGTTCCAAATGCAAAATAATTTCCTGGGCGGCTTCTTCCGGGGTCAGATCGGCGGTGTTAATTACCACCTCGGCATCCTTTGGCTCCTCATAAGGATCCGAAATCCCCGTGAACTCCTTGACGATGCCGGCGCGCGCTTTGGCATACAAGCCCTTGCGGTCGCGCTGCTCGCAGGTTTCAAGCGGCGTCGAGATATGCACCAGGATGAACCCTCCCCAGGGCTCGATCATGGCGCGCACTTGCTTACGCACCGCGTCGTAGGGCGCGATTGGAGCGCAAATCGCGATACCACCGTTCTTCGTGATTTCGGAAGCGACATATCCGATGCGGCGAATGTTGATATCGCGATGCTCCTTCGAAAAGCCGAGCTCCGATGAAAGATGCTTGCGCACCAGGTCGCCGTCCAGAAGTGTGACTGGCCGTCCGCCCGTTTCCAGAAATTTTGTGAGCAACACATTTGCGATCGTCGATTTTCCCGAGCCCGAAAGTCCCGTGAAAAAAATGGTCACACCCTGTTTATGTCGCGGCGGATAGCTTCGCCGCAGTTCCTGCACGACCTCGGGATAAGTGAACCAAGTGGGAATGTCGCGGCCTTCGTTGAGCCGCTGCCGTAATTCCGTGCCAGAAATGTTCAGCACCCGGGAACCCTTCGTTACCTCGTTATCCGGGACGTATTTATCCTCATCTTCCAGGTAAACCATCATGTTGAACTGCACCATGCTCACGCCGACGTCAGTTTCGTGTTTCTTGAACAGTTCCTGCGCTTCATACGGTCCGTAGAACGGCTTGCCATTCGTGTCATTACCCGGACCGGCATGGTCTCGGCCGACGATGAAATGGGTGCAGCCGTGGTTCTTCCGGATAAGCGCATGCCAGATAGCCTCGCGAGGTCCTCCCATGCGCATGGCAAGTGGGAGCAGTGAAAGCTTCACTGTCCCGGGCGGGAATTTCGAGAGAAGCAACTGATAGCAGCGCACGCGTGTGAAATAGTCCACATCGCCCGGTTTAGTCATACCCACCGAAGGATGAATCAACAGATTCGCTTCCACCTGTTTCGCCGCTCGAAACGTCAGCTCCACATGCGCCCGATGCATGGGATTTCGGGTTTGAAACGCAACCACGCGACGCCATCCCAGACGCGCAAATTCCGCCCTCAGTTCGGAGGGGGTTAAGCGCAATGATTTGAAATCGTAGTGGGCCGCCGCTTGCACGCCTTCCACCCGGCCTCCGATGTACCACGGGTGCGCCTTATTGAACAGATAGTCAACGCCGGGGTGCGCATTGCTGGCGCTCTTGAATACCGCTTCGGCCTCCGCTTTCTTGTCTGGCTGCCAGACTTCTGCAACGTGTAACACCGCCAGCATCACGCCTTCGGGATCGCGCAGCGCAACCGTGCTGCTTCCAGGCTTCAATGACTTGGCGAACTGTTCGGTTACGTCCAGGGTGATCGGCATCGGCCACAGCACGCCGCTTGCCAGGCGCATGTTGTGGCACACGCCTTCGTAATCGGCCCGCGTCATGAATCCACGCAGTGGAGAGAAGCCCCCACTCATCAGCAACTCCAAATCGCAAATTTGCCGCGCGGTTAAATCCCAGGATGGCCATTCCCTGGAATGTGCCTTGAGTTCGTTGCTTCTTTCGGGTTCAGTGAGTAGATTGGCGAGTTCACCGCCGTGGGGCGGAATAAGATGGCTGGTCGAAGCGGTCAAATCCGTGAACCTCCCAGGTTCTATGGTTTGTACTGTTCACAACTATTCTCGACTGGACACGCGTTCCAGACGGCACGACTACGATGATGCGTATACTTGCAGCCAGGGAAGGGAGACAAACGAAATCAAAATTCCCTGCGCCGGACTTTTTTGCGGGCCGTACAGCATGCGGCCTCATGCGCATTGCAAAATTTCTGACTCACAACGGTTAGGAACCCGCCAGCGCCGGCTTCTCCGCCGGAGTGCCCTTAGAGCCGCTCAGTTCATAACCCAGACTTTGCATGAGATCTCCCCATTCGCTTTCGATCTGCTGGACCGATTTCGGCGGCAGCTCAGATTTCCAGGTGCCGGACCGTGCTTCTCGCACAAATCGCTTGTCCTGGCGAGTGTTTTTCGTAAGCTTCCACTCCTTGGCCTCGGCCTTCTCCAATCGGCGCATACGGTCAGCCGAGCTCAGATCTATCGCTCGGTTCAAGCGCTCCGGAGTGCCGCTGATGTTCAGGAATTCAGCAATCTTAAGCAGTTCGCGTGCTGGTTGCTGCAACATATCCTCATAGCGAAGCAGGAGAAAACGACGGTTGTGCCGCATCGCGAGCCAGCCCTGCACATTGTCGTACCATGAACCCCATCGCGGGTCGGACAACAGCCCAGAACCGAATTCGCCGCTCATAAATAGCGGGACGAAGTCCTCCACTGGGAAGTCCTCTGGCAAGATATTTACTTTGATCGAGTAGTGATATGCGGAGACGGCCACATCCCGGGGGTCGCGCGTAATGTAAATCACATTCTTGTACCTGGGATCGAAACACTCGTGACTCTTAAAGATCCGCGGCAAATGGCGCAATTGGCGATCTGAGAAAAGATAGAGTGAAGGAATTCGCGATTCGACATTGGCGAACGTAATGGGCTCGTCGGGATAGATCAGGTTACCGATTAAGAATCGGGTCCAGGTATTCCCTGACCTGGGATACGAGACGATGAATAGATCCCCCGCGCGTACCGTTACCTGCCGGCCAGCTGGGATTCGATGCCAAAGAAAGTCCCACGTTGAGCCGAGGTGCTGCAATCCTAACTTTAGTTTCCGCGATCCGTTCATTGCCTTAACTCAAGTCCATTCGCAAGCCTAAACTCCGATACTCTCAACTGGGCAGCAGAGCTGGTTTTATGATCCCCTTGGCCTCTTTCCGGGGAGCGATGCTTCGCGCCAGATTTCTGACGCATTGCATCAATATGGCATAGCATCGCCGGGTGGTTTCCTCGTCGCCATAGTACGGATCTGTGATCTCGCGATTGCGCTGCTTTCCTTCGGCAAAGGCGCTGAGCATATGAATCTTGTACCGCGCCTCAGGATAGACTGCATACAGTTCGGCAAGATTTTCAAAATCCATGGCAAAAATCAGATCCGAGGATGCAACTATCTCGGGGTTGAGCAACTGCGCTCGATGATTGTCGAGCGGAATGCCAATCTCGTGCGACACTTTTAGCGCCAAAGGGTGGGCCTCGCGCCGCGCGCGCGCATGCAGCCCAGCCGATTTGACTCCGATGCCGCTAGCTCCTTGCTCGGCGAGCACTCGTTTCAGCATCGCTTCCGCCATTGGGCTGCGCATGATGTTTCCGTAGCAGACGAACACTACTGACGTCGCGGTGCGAGGAATGAGCTGCCCACCGTCCCGACTCCTGCTCAAAGCATCAGTGGTACGTAACTTCGCGTAGATAGGGCGCGCCTCCGGCCGCAGGCGTAAGTAGATTTTCGCATACCTGCTCATGCCCCCCGGAATAAGCTTCCGCAGCAGCCAATTGACTGCTGCGGTGAGATGTTCGTATATCGAGGCAGCCAACTCAGAGAAGAACGGCTCCGGATCGGACCATGACCACAGCGCCTCGTGGGTCGTCGAAAAGAGATCTATCGGAGTCTGAGCGAGTTCGCGGATCCGCGAAGTCTTACAATTTCCGCTAGAGTTTGCCATGATGCTGTAAAGGCGATCCAGATATCCAGGCGTCCAACGCCAGCGCGTGCCGACGGCGTACTTACCAGGCACACGCGGCTGTTCGCCATGCAAAATTTGCCAATGATAAAGCGGAAAGTCGACGCCGGCGAGGATGGGAAGTGATGATGTCCCCCAATATCGACCATTTACTTCCATGAAAACGCGGTTCCCAGTCTGACGGTCGACCCGGAATTCCACCATAGCAGGGCCTTCCCACTCCAGTGCGCGCAGTAATTTCAGAGATGCGTCGCGCAGCCCAGGATCGAGAGCCTCGGCAACAGCCATTACTGCAACCCCACCGCTGGCGGGAGCTTCCTTCAATCTGCGATGCTGGAATGCAGCAACACATTCGCCTTTGTGCAGCAGCATCTCTACTCCGACGCCAATGCCAGGGCAGTACTCCTGCAGCAAAACAAGGCCCGGATCGTTCATTCGCAGAGCTTCCGACAACTTTTCAAAGGTAGGGAAGGTGCGCACCCGGAAAACCTTCGCGCCTTTTTGCCCAGGCTTGGCTACAAGTGGAAAGCGAAGCTGCGCGGCCACCTGCTCCAGTTCAGTGATATTCCCGACGGTGCAGGTGAACGGCACATGGATCCCGCATTTTTTCGCCGCTTCCAAAGTAAGAGCTTTATTTAGCACGCGCTCGACGGCGCTAGGCGGCGGACAGCCAACATGCAAAAGCGGAGCCAGGCGGTCGTAGTGCTCAGCTAGCGCTGATAATGCGGGATCGCCGGTCGGCAGCACCATGTCGAATCCGCGCTCACGAATCAATGCCAGAAGCGAATCGATAAATTTTGTTGGATAGATATCCTTCAGCGGCAGGCGATGGAAGGCGCGAATGGCGCGTGAGCGCAGTCCCGGCTCGGTCGCCAAAAAGGAGGCGACTTCTACGGGGATTCCGCGGCGATGCAGCGAGCGTGCGACCGCCAGAGAGATGCGCGGGGCAGCGCCCAAAATCAGCACGGGCCGGTAGTTCGAATTGCTTGCCATCGGATTTGCGGAGCGGGAGCTCGCCTACGCTTCCTCCTGCTGGTAGGTTTCGACCAGCGCCATCGCAGTTTCCCTGGCAGTTTCTTCATCGCGAATGCCTTCGACCTGCCAAGCCTTGTGCGTCCAAATGGCCCAGACTAGTCCGAGCGCGTAGATGCCAGAACCAACCAAAAGCTGAACGGCCAATTGAAGATAGCTGTGGGCGACGAACCAATGCCGCATCAAGAGCAGAACCGCGATGAGCGGCATCGTGAGCGCCAGCGGCAGCACAAACGCCTGGCGTACGTAGGTTCGCACTCGCAGACCTAATACCCGGCACAGATGCCGAGGCAAGAACCATAAAGTTGTGCAAGTGAGTGGGATCGCCGTTCCCACCGCATCGCCCATGATTCCGAATCGCCGTACCAAAACTATGCTGAGTATCAGGTTTGCGACGCCCTCCATAAAAACCACTATGGCAAGGGTCTTGTGTTTAGCCATTCCGAATAATGTTCGCGCGGAGGCTGCCTGCGCCAGCATGAAAGTTGAGGGGATTAGCAGCACCAGCAGCACGGGATAGCTGATCGCTACGTAACGGTGACCCACCCAGACCTCGATAACTGACTTGCCGAGAATAATCAGAATAGCGGCGATCGGAAAAATGATCAGTGCGCAGGCGCGATTGCCTGCCACGAAAATCTTTCGCAAGCGGTCCATGTCGCCGGTTGCGTCCGACTGGCTGGACATCGGAACAAAAATTTGCGCCAGACTACTGATGACCTCTCCGGCATAATCCACCAGGCGTGACCCGATAGCAAAATAGGTGATCGCAGCTGACGAGACAAATGTTCCGATGACCATGGCGTCGGTCTTGAAGCGCAGGCGGCCAGCCATAATGATCATGAATGTTGCGCCGCTGTAATTCGCGATTCGCCGTAAGCTGCTGCGATCAACATATCTCGGGCCAAAGCGGAGGGGCACCAGGTGGAGTACGACTGTCGCATTCACTAGAGCGGCTAACAATGGCAGCGATACCGTAATCAGTGCCACGGTCAGCAATCCTCCACCACGCCGTAGAGCGAGCACGATCAGCGAAGCCCGCAACAAAGTGGAAGAGACGCTGGTGAAGTTCAGCAGATAAAAACGCTGCAAGCCTTCTAGAATCCCGCCAAACACGCCGAGGGGAAAACCCAGAGACACTGCCGTTCCCACGACCAGAAATAACAGCCGCGCCGTGGTCAGAAAATTTGTGGGAACTTTGAAAATGGAGGCCACATAAAATGCGCCAGTAAAAGTCACGAGCAGCGCCAGCATTCCCACGCTGCCGTAGCTAGCCATGGCAGTGTTGATCAGTCGGGTCAATTCTTCATAGTCATTAGTGGCGGAATATTTGGCGACATAGCGGACGATGGAAGAGCGAATCCCCAGATCGAACAGGCCGTAATAACCCGTGATGGAAAAAATCAGAACCCAGAGGCCGAAGGCCTCATCCCCCAGCCGGTGAAGAATATAAGGCGAAAGAAAGATCCCAACCAGTACATTCACGCCCAGAGCAAACCAGCTGGAGCCGACGTTCTTTAGAATCTCAACTTTATCCAACTGCTTCATGAATTTTGTGTTTTCGACAATGACTCAGTTCGATGACGAGGAAATCAGGGAAGCTTCGAGCGCCTGAAACTCAGATTCCCTAGGCCGCTTGCCTAAGCGCTTTACACATGCCGCGAGTTGCTCTCCTACAGGCCGCACGTACGGCTCACGAAGTAATTCATCGTGATCGAACTCGATTTCGTGGATCTCCACTCCGCCCTGGCTACGTTGGCCCCAACCCATCTCGGGATCATCGACGTAGTAGAAAGGCTGTTTCGGCCGTTTGAACAGGATCACCGGAGCCCGGAAGCGGCTGGGAGTGAAGCCCTCAGGCCAATACGCACGGTACCATTCACTTCTACCCAGAGACTTACCCGTCAACTTCCTCCATTCGCTACTAACGGCGCGCTTGCAGATCTCCCATTGCTGCGAGAAATTCATCTTCGTCAACTCCCTCAAGCGCTGGCGAAAGTACTCAATCCGCCACAGCCATAATCGCTGGCTGTGCTGGAGCACCCAGGTGTCGAAAATAGCGAGTAGGCTGACCTCCTGTCCTTGCGTTTCCAGATCGCAAACCATTCTTTCGGCGATCTGGACTCCTTCACACATTCCGCCCAGGCAGTATGGGCCTTCCGGCTGAACCGCGCGCATGGCTGCGATGTATTCTCGAGACAGCGAACGCAAGTCTTCCTCGGCGAAAGGTCTGCCCACGACAACAGGCGCGTGGCCCTGTAGCTTGTAAACTGTTTGGTCTGGCCCCATGTGACGGGCCAACAGACCGAAGCCGAGCGTTTCCACCCCCGGCGAAGCAACCGCGAAGAAGGGCAATCCATCGCCGCCACGCTGGATTTCCATTACAACCGGATCAGGATTAGCCTCGCCGCCTTCACGGATTAATTTTGCCAGCGACTCCACTGTCGCTCCGCGGAACAAAGCCGAGAGAGGAATCTGCCGTCCCGCAACTTTCTCCACCTCCGAAAGCAGTCGCGCGGCCATCAGAGAGTGGCCACCAAGGTCAAAAAAATTATCCGTCACACCAACACCCGGGATGCCCAGCACCTTCTGCCAGATCTTCACCAGCATTGTCTCCAGCTGATCCCGCGCCGCTATCGAGGGAGCACTCTCGCCTTGCGACCAATCAGGGGCGGGCAGGGCACGACGATTGATTTTTGCGTTGGGTGTGAGCGGCAGCGCATCCATGTTCACGACAGCACTGGGGATCATGTATTCCGGTAGACGTTCCTTTAGAGACGCCCGCAGCTCGAGACTGGAGGCGTATTTACCAGGCACGAAGACAACATAGGCGACAAGCCGCTTGTCTCCCGGTTTATCTTCGCGCGCAACTACGACGGCCGCTTGCACGGCAGAATGCTCCGCCAGCACCGATTCGATCTCGCCCAATTCAATCCGGAAGCCGCGAATCTTTACCTGGTTATCCATTCGTCCCAGGTATTGAATGTTCCCATCCGGCAGAAACCGCGCCAGATCGCCTGTGCGATACATGTGAGCCTCAGAATTGGTACTAAACGGGTCAGGAACAAAGCGCTCCGCTGTTAGCTCCGGCCGTTGGAAGTAGCCCCGAGCTAACCCCTCTCCACCGATACAAATCTCGCCAGGCACTCCGATGGGGACTAAGTTGCGATTGGCATCAAGAACATACGTTCTTGTGTTGGCGATGGGACGGCCGATGGGAACTGTGCCATCGTGTTTGTCCCTGACCCGATACACTGTGGACCAGATGGTAGTCTCCGTTGGGCCGTACATGTTCCAGACCTCGCCACAGCACTCTACTAGCTGGTGGGCCAACTCCGATGGAAGAGCTTCACCGCCGACCAGCACCTTCAGTTTGCGGTCACCTTTCCAGCCGGATTCAAGTAGTAAGCGCCAGGTTGCAGGCGTAGCCTGCATCACGGTAGTGCCGCAGCGCTCCATTAGCTGCGCCAGCAGGCGTCCGTCGTAAGTCTGCTCCCGGCTCGCGACCACCAGACGTGCTCCGGCCAGCAGGGGCAGGTACATTTCCAGTCCAGCGATGTCAAAGGAAAGGGTTGTGACTGCCACTAGAACATCATTCCTGCTAAGCCCTGGCTCCCGCTGCATGGAGCAAAGAAAATTCACCACGCTCCGATGTTCCAATTGAACGCCCTTCGGCTTGCCCGTAGAGCCTGACGTGTAAATCACATACGCAAGGTTTTCCGGGCTGACGTCGGCAGGAATTTCCAGCTCACTCTCGCCTGTCAGAGCTTTCCATTCAGGATCTAAGCAAACGACAGCTGCCGAAGTCGATGGTAGCGATGATAGCAGCGACTCCTGCGTAATCAGAACTTTGACTTGAGCGTCGTCGAGGACGTATTTGATGCGGTCGCTGGGATAAGCGGGATCCAGCGGAACGTAAGCTCCACCAGCTTTCAGTATCCCGAGGAGCGCGACTACCATCTCCAGCGAGCGCTCGACGCACAAGCCCACGAGGACCTCGCGCTGTACTCCAAGTTTGCGCAAGAGGCTGGCTAATTGGTTCGCGCGAGCATCCAGTCGGGCATAGGTAAGCGATCGCCCTTCAAACTGGACTGCGATTGCTGCCGGCGTGCATTTTGCCTGTGCTGCGAGAAGCTCGTGCAGGCATGCATTTCTCGGATAATCGAACTCTGTTTGATTAAATTCCGCGAGAATCAATTTCTGCTCTGCATCGCCCAAAAGCGGCAGTTCAGAGACGCGGCGCGCCGGATCTGCAACCATTTCCTCCAGCAATTTACGGAAGTACCCGGCCATTCGCGAAATCGTTTCTACTTTGAATAAGTCGTGGTTGTAGCTAAACTTTGCATCCAGCCTTCCATCTCGCTCAACCACATTGACAGAAAGATCGAACCTTTCAGTCTTGGCTTCGATCTCCACCGGCGTTACTGTCACGCCTGGGATTTGCCATTGACGAACCGCAGGCGGGCGCATACTGAACGCAATTTGGAACAATGGATTGCGGCTCAGGTCGCGCTCAGGATTGAGTTCGTCAACCAGCTGTTCGAAAGGAAAATCTTGATGCGCATGGGCGGCTTCGACTGTCGCATGCACACGGTGCAGCAGTTCCAACACACTAGGATCGCCGGAAATATCGGTGCGCAGCACCAATGGATTGGCAAACAATCCAATGGCACTTAGCGTTTCTGGACAGCTGCGTCCCGATACTTCCGTCCCCAGCACCAAGTCATCCTGTGCGCTGTACCGCCATAGCAAAATGTTGAAGGCTGTAAGTAGAGCAGTGAACAACGTGACGTGCTGGCTGCGGCTCAGATCCTGCAAACGTTTATACACTGTTGACGAAATCTGCGTAGTGCAAGTGGCGCCCCGAAAGCTCTGCACGGGCGGGCGCGAGTGGTCTGTTGGCAGGTCCACGCTCGATGGGGCTCCGGCCAGTTGTTGCTTCCAATAGGCGAGCTGCGATTGCAGTTCGTCATTCAACAATTCTTCCCGCTGGGTTCTCGCGAACTCAAGATATCCACGCGATGCTTCGTCTGGATTCCAGGACTCGCCTCGAAGCCTGGCCGAATAACAAGCTGCGATTTCCGCAAACAAGATCTGCAGCGACCGTTCATCACAAATAATTCGGTGAACAATCAGCAGCAGAATGTGTTCTGAAGGAGAGAGCCGGAGAATCTGTGTCCGAAACAGCGGGCCACGGCTCAAATCGAAAGGCTTGCCGACCTCTCCATACAGCAGCTGCGAAACTCGACTATCTTTTGTTGCCGCGGGAATATCGCTGAGATCGAGTGATGTCGCAGCAACGGCGTCGCGCGGGAGGATCACCTGCACCGGTTCGCCATGTTCCACGTGGAATTCAACGCAGAGAATTTCGTGCCACCCGGCCACTGCATTCAGCGCACTTTGCACCGCATCTAGGTCCAGCGGTCCGTCCAGCCGCACGGCGAAGGCGAGGTTGTAAACTCCGTTGCCGGGTTCCAGACGATCCAGTACCCACAAGCGTTGCTGCGCAAGTGAAAGCGGAAACGAGCGGCGCTGTGCCTCACTCGCGCTTGACACGTGGGAGCCTGATTCCAAGGCTTGGCCTTCGGACGTGTTTGCCATACCTGGCTTATGGATCTCCAAGCCCAAACTCTGCATTTGATCTGCCAAGCCGGATTTGGAGAATCTGCAATTTCGTCATTTGGCCTGTTCGTAACTTGCTGATATTGCCGAATTTACATTTCAATCGATGTGTTTCCGCCAGCTTCTCTTTTCAAAATGCGCAAGAAGTTGCAGATTTCAAGTCCCTCGCTTCGGTCAGCGCAAGCGAGCTCGGCAAAGAGATTATAGTCGAGAGTTGACGGCTTCAGTAGCGGCAGGTCCTACTTTCCACATGACGACATTGTCTTCAAAACCGGCTCTGCAAGCGAGTATCATGGAGCGCGGTCTTATAGGCGGAAGGAGCATTTTGCGTATGAAGCAATTTTCGTTAATTTGCTTAGGACTCGGAATGTCGGTTCTTTTGGGTTTCGCTCAGAGCACAAAACCTGCTACGGTACTTCGCCACCGCACGAAAGCAAGAGCGGTGCCTTCGATCACGGGAGCAGCTCCCCGCCACGCGATTACAGCGCCAGATCCTAAGCTGCGTGTAAAAACCGGCAGTGTCGATGCCCAGCTTAACAGCCTGGAGCGCGACACCGTTAAATCTGCAGGAGCGCAGAGCAAGAACCAGAGCAATAAAACTGCTCATGCCGAGGCGCCGAAATCGAACGACACCGCTGCAGGCCGAAAGCCGATGAATTTTCGTTACCAGGCGCCGACCGGTGTTTCCAAGGGAAATCAAGCCAGCCAGCTGTCATCCGGGAACAAATCGCGTCCACAGCGGAGGTTTAGTTCCGGCGCTCGCTAGTTCCTTGGCTGCGTGGTTCATGCTGGGGCTGGGGAGTTGTTCCGGGAGTGGGGTCATCGTGAACTGGAGACGCCGAGCCGGACGGTAGTGCGCTTCTATAGCGAAAGGGGCACGGCGAGAAGTGGATCA
>Ga0066705_10000034_pt1 | contig 21851 bp, 21 predicted proteins | sample GraSoiAngelo_154_FD_66506 | JGI IMG/M metagenome (GOLD analysis project Ga0066705, IMG submission 66506) | Grasslands soil microbial communities from the Angelo Coastal Reserve, California, USA - 14_1009_13_20cm | ecosystem: Environmental > Terrestrial > Soil > Grasslands | place: USA... | reverse complement strand
GGCGAGCTTCTCGCCGCGGAGCTCGTCCCGCTCGCCGCGCTCGATCCGCTCGAGCAGCTCCCGCACGAGCGGCGCGAGGTCGAGCGGGTTGAACGGCTTGGTGACGTAGTCGACGCCGCCGATGTCGAGGCCGCGCGCGCGATCGCGAAACTCGGCCCGCGCCGTCAGGAAGATGATCGGGATCTCGTTGGTCCGTACGTCCTCGAGCAGCTCCTCGGCGACTCTCCAGCCGTCGAGGCGCGGCATCATCACGTCGAGGAGCACGACGTCGGGCTGCTGCTCGCGCGCGAGCTCGAGGCCGCTCGGCCCGTCGCCCGCCTCGAGCACCTCCATTCCCTCCGCCTCCAGGTTGACACGGCAGAGCAACCGGATAGGCGCCTCGTCGTCGATGACGAGCACGCGCGTCATCCGGACGTCCCCGCCGGGCCGGCCAGCGGCAGCTCGATCGCGAACGTGGAGCCTTCCCCTTCCCGTGACACGACGGAGATCTTTCCACCCATGGCGGTCACCAAGCCGCGGGCAATGAACAAACCGAGGCCGGTGCCTCCGGCGCCGGAGCGCGCCTCCGCGTCCGTGCCCCGGTAGAACTTGCGGAAGATCTGCTCCTGGTCGGAGAGCGGGATCCCGATCCCCTCGTCCTCCACCACGAGCTCGACCGTCTCGCTCTTCATCTCCGCGCCGACGCGAACGGTGCCGCCGGTGGGCGAGTAGCGCACCGCGTTGTCGAGGAGGATGGCGAAGACCTGCAGCAGCTTCTCCGGGTCGGCGTTCGCGGGCACGGGCTCCGAGGGCAGATCGACGACGAAGGAGCTGCCGTTCGACGTGCCGAGCCGCATGTTCTCCACCGCCTCGCCGACCACCTCGCGCACATCGGTGGGCGAGATGCGAACCTGCAGGTCGCCCGTGTCGAGCCGCGCGACGTTGAGTAGTGCGTCGACGATCTGCGTCAGCCGCTGCGACTCGGACGCGATGTAGCCGAGGAATGTCTTCCGCTCCTCCTCGCCGAAGAGGACGTCCTGGCGCAGCAGCGTCTCGGCGAAGCCGTAGATCGACGTCAGCGGCGTGCGCAGCTCATGCGACACCGTCGACACGAAGTCGGACTTCATCTGCTCGACGAGCCGGTCGGCAGAGATGTCGCGGAACGCGAAGATGCGACCGGCGACCGCGCCGACCGGATCGCGCATGACCGCCTCGCTGACCGAGAGCCACACCTCTTCGCGGCCGCGCATGATCGGCACGAGCCGTTCCGCCGGCGGCGTGTCCGGATCCGACTCGAGGTTGCGCTGCAGCACCTCGAACGGCGTGCGACCGAGCGCGTCGGCGGCGGGCACGCCGGTGATCTTCTCGGCGGCGGCGTTCCAGAGGACGACGGTCCCCTCGCGGTCGACGGCGACGATGCCGTCGGCGATGTTCGCGAGGATGGCGACGCTGCGCTCGCGCTCGAGCGCGACGCGCTGGTAGAGCTCTGCATTCGCGAGCGCAGCCGAGGTGCTCGCTGCAAGTGCGAGCAGGGCGTCGATCTCCTCCTCGCGCCAGACGCGGGCCTGCGCGGAGTACACGCACAGCACGCCGCGCGGGGAGCCGCCGCTGCCTCCGAGCGGCACGCCGAGGTAGGCGGCGAGACCGGCCGCGAGGATCGGGTCGAGCTCACGCAGCCGCTGGTCCGACCCTGCGTTCTCGAGCGCAACCGGCGACCGCGACTGCACAACGTCGCCGGAGAGCCAGCCGCCGGCCGAGCTGCGTGCGCCGACCACCCCTGCGGCTCCCATCCCGCTCGCAGCGGTCACGACCAGGTCGCCCTCGTCGAGCACACGGATCGCGCACGTGTCGGCGCCGAGCAACTCCTGCGCCTCGCGTACCACCTCGTCGACGACCGCCTCCGGATCGAGCTCCGTCGTCAAGAGACGGCCGGTGCGGGCGAGCTGCTGCGCCAGCGAGCGCGCGCTGCGCTCGGCCTCGTACAGCTCGCTGCGCTCGAGTGCGCCACGCGCGGCGCCGGAGAGGTGTTGCGCAAGCTCGAGGTCGTCCTCCGTGAACGTGCGCGCCTCCTCGAAGAACACGGCGACGAGGCCACCGGCGCCGTCGCGCGGACTGAGCACCGGCACCGACAAGAGTGAGCCGAAACCGGCCCGCATCGCGGCCTCGCGCCACTCGCTGGCAAGCCGGTCGTCGTCAGCGAGCCGTGGCACCGCCGCTACGCGGCCGTGCGATGCCGAGCGTGCGAGCGCGTCCAGCCCCGACGCCGGCGAGTCCGCCAGCAGCGGAACGAGCGCGGGAGGAAGCTCGTACGAGCCGGCCAGCGCGAGGCTGCCGCCGGACGGCATCAGCGCGGCAGCAGCCGTGCCGCCGAGCGCCTCCGACGCCGCCTGCGCGACCGCGTCGAGCGTCGCAGCGCGGGACAGGGACTGCCCGAGCACCGCCGCGATGCGATAGAAGCCGCGCTGGACGCGCGCCTGGCGCGTGCTCAGGCTGAACGTCTCCGCATTCCGGAGCGCAAGGGACGCGAGGCCGGCGAACGCTTCGAGCACGTCGCTGTCGCGCTGGTCGTACGGACGCGCGGCACGCCTGCCGACGCCGAGCACGCCGCGAATCTCGTCGCTCCAGCGCATCGGCGCGACGATGGCGTCGGTGAACCCGGCATACGCGGGGTGCGGCACTTCGTCGGCGACGCTCCCGTACTGCGTCGCGATCAGCGCGCGCCCCTCCCGGATCGCGAGCCCGGAGAGACCGCGGTCGCCCTGGAACTCGAAGCCGATGAGGGAGGGATCGAGCCCGTGGATGGCGGCGCAACGCAGCACACCGCGCTCCGGGTCGTACAGGTAGCAGTCCGAGGCGTCCGCCTCGAGCAGCGCCGCCACCTCGTCTGCGAGACGCTGGAGCACCGCTGTCAGCTCGAGCTCGCCGCTCACGACCTCGGTCGCCCGCAGGAGCGCCGAGCGCTCGCCCAGCCGCTCGCGGTTCTCGTCGATCAGGTGGCCGAGCCGAAGCGCCAGCGCGACCTCGACGGCGACGGCCTCGAGTAGCGCGATGTCTCCTTGCGTCCACGCGCCCGGGCTGTCCCTGTGCGCGCTGAGCACGCCGAGCTGCGGCCCGTCCGAGCGGACGGGTGTCGACGCGACCGACCTCACGCCGAGCTCGCGCAGGCGATCGACCCCACCGACCTCGGGGTCGAGCAGCTCGGGAGCGTGCTCGATGTCCACGATCGCGACCGTGCGCTGGAGCCGCTCGGCGAGGTTCGACGCGGGCAGCTCGTCCGCGGCGCCGCTCAAGGCGTCGATGCCCGGAGCAGTCCACTCCGCGACGATCGCGCCCCCGCCGCCCTGGTCGAGACGCACGAAACAGCGGCTCGCGCCGAGCGCACGGCCGGCCGCTGCCACCGCTGCCTCGAGCGCGTCCGTCAGCTCCAGCTCCGTACGCAGCCGGCGGCCGATCGACATCACGAGCCGTTCGCGATCGAGCGCCTCGCCGAGCGCGATGGTCGAACGCGTGCGCTCGAGCGCGATCGTCGCCTCGGAGGCGAAGGCCTGCATGAGCGTCAGCTCGTCGGAGGAGAACGAGCGATGCCTCTCTTGCGTGGCGACCGAGATGACGGCGATGACGCGGTCGGCGGTGATCAACGGGATGTAGGCCGCGCTCTTCGCCCCGGTCGCAACAGCGAGCCGCGCGCTCACCCGCGCGTCGCCGACGTCGTACACGGCGAACGCCGCCGCCTCGCGCACTGCGGTCGCGATCCCGGACGGCTCCTGCAGCAGATCGACCCGGACGTCGCTCCACCATTCGACGTCCTCGCCGTGGGAGCGCGCGAGATAGCCCGACGCCTCCCGCCCGTCCTCCGAGACGAACGTGAGCGCCGCGAAGTCGACGCCGAAGAGAACGCCGATCTCGTCGAGGAGGGCGCGGGCGACACCCTCGACGTCGGGCGTGCGCGCGAGCTCGGATGCGATGCGGCGCAGGCTTTCGAGGCCACGGGCCCCCTCGGCGATCGTCGCCTTGTGCCGCCGGGTAGCCCGGAACCTGAACGCCGTGCCGACGCCCAGACCTACGAGCAACGCTCCGACGGCCGCGGCGAAGCTCTCCCACGCCACCGCGAGACCGACGAGCCCGGTGAGCTGCAGCTCAACTGTGGACATGCTGGGCGGCGAAATCATACGGGCCGCCGAGGTCGGCGAAGAACGTTTTCGGTCCTGATAACCGGGTCTGCACGTCTTGTAAAGATGGGCCGGACGGCCCATTGTTCCGGGACCTGCGCCCGATTACCGTCCTGAGCACTGGGCGATGCACACTGCGGCGTGCGTCCTGGCTTTTCGCAGCCGCGGTGAGCAACTTGGGAGAGCCCGCCGCACCGACCCCCCCGAGCGGCGGGCTCCCCCTAAATCGGGCGAATGTGCTGCGCACTTCCGCCCGGGGGTTGTTCCCGCTTCGCCGGAGCGGAGTCGGGCAAAGCCCGCCTCCTCTTAAGGTTCTTGGCGGCTGTTCCGTTCTGCGCGGGCGGTGGCGGCTTCGCCGTCCCCGCCCGCTGGGTCGGTCGTCTTCTCGGCCGGAGGTTTCTTAACCCGAGCCTCATCGGAAGGGCGCTACCCTCCCTCCGGTTTGGTGAAGCGGGTCCTTCTGGCCTCTCCGCGGGGGTATTGCGCCGGTGTCGAGCGGGCCGTCGAGACCGTCAGGCGCGCGCTCGCGCTCTACGGGGCCCCCGTCTACGTCCGGAAGCAGATCGTCCACAACTCCCATGTCGTGCGGGAGTTGGAGGCGGGCGGCGCCGTCTTCGTCGACTCGGTGCACGAGGTGCCCGAGGGGGCGCCGGTCGTCTTCTCCGCGCACGGCGTCGCGCCCGCGGTACGGGACGCGGCGGCGCGGCGGCGGCTGGCCGCGATCGACGCAACCTGCCCGCTCGTCACGAAGGTCCACACGCAGGCGCGCCGCTACGCCGAGCAGGGCTACCGCATCGTGCTCATCGGCCATGCCGGGCACGAGGAGGTCGAGGGCACGACCGGCGAGGCGCCGAATGCGATCGTGCTCGTCGAGTCCGTCGACGACGCTGAGCGCGTCGCGCTGACCGGAGCGCGCATCGCGTACGTCACACAGACCACGCTCTCGGTGGACGAGACGCGCGAGATCATCGCCGTGCTCCGCCGGCGCTTCCCTCAGATCGAGGGGCCAGCGCGTGAGGACATCTGTTATGCGACGACGAACCGGCAACGCGCGGTGAAGGAGTTGCTCGACGAGGTCGACGTGCTGCTCGTCGTCGGCTCCCGCAACTCGTCCAACTCGGTGCGGCTCGTCGAAGTCGCTCGCGCGGCGGGAAAGGACGCTCACCTCGTCGACGACGCGTCTCAGATCGACGAGCGCTGGATCGCCGGCGCCGACGTCGTCGGCGTGACCTCCGGCGCCTCCGCGCCGGAACGGCTCGTGCGAGGTGTCTGCGACTGGTTCCGGGCGCGCGGTGTGCGCGACATCGGTGAGCTCAGATCAGAGCACGAAGACGTCGCATTCCGTCTTCCAGTCGAGCTGCGGCGCGCCGAGCGCTCGGCTGCCTGACCTCGAGGAAGCGGGTGAGTCGCACCGCCTCCTCTTCCGTCAACGATACCGCCGCCTGTGCGACGCCGTCGTCCCACACGCTGAAGCGCACCTGCGGCTCTTCGCCGAGATAGCGCGAGACCCGTAACGCGAGACCTGCGTCGCGTGGATGGGGCCGGAAGAACTCGACGAGCTTCTGCCGCTGCGAAGCCGCGCACCACGGACAGAACCGGTACGTCGCCTCGAGCGTTCCACCACACCGCCGGCACGCGGCCATCGCCGGACCCTATTCCCGAGCGTCTGCTTTCGCAATCGAGACGGCAGCGTCGCCGTCGATGCGGATCTCGACCGCGAGGACCTCGTTCTTGATCCGTTCCTCCCAGCGCAGGAGTGGCTCGGCGTCGCTCGGCACCGTGAGCACGATGCGGTCAGTGATCTCGAAGCCCTGCTCCTTGCGCATGACGTTCACCAGCCGGATGAGGTCGAGAACGCGTGCCTCGAGGACGAGGTCGTCGTCCAGGGTCGTGTCGAGAGCGACGGTGACGCCGTCCGCGGATGACACCGAGAAGCCCTCGCGGCCGAGGCGCTCGACCAGCACCTCGTCCGGCCCCAGCTCGTGGCCGGCCGCACGGAAGCGGCCGTCCGGGAGCTCCTCGAACGCGCCCGATTGCAGCGCCTGCTGGACCGTGCGCAGCTCCTTCCCGAGCCGCGGGCCGAGCGCGGGCAGGTTCGGCTTCACGCGCAGCTCTGCCTCGACCGGCCCGAACTCGATCTCCTTCACGCGCACTTCGTCCGCGACCTCGTCCGCATGCGCGGCCACCCCGGGCGCGCCTTCGACGAGGAGCCGGCGCAAGGGCTGCCGCAGCTTCAGGCCGGAGGCGGCGCGCGCCTGGTGCGCGAGCGTGACGACGCGGCGAACGTCGGCGATCTCGTCGAGCAGCGCGCGATCGGGATCGGGAACGTCGGGCCAGCCGGCGAGATGCACCGACTGTGGGCCGTCCGGGACGAGCGTGCGCCAGAGGTGGTCCATGAGAAACGGGAGAATCGGCGCCATCACCCGCAGCGACTGGACGAGCGCGTACCAGAGCGTCTGGAACGCGGCGGCGTCGTCGCCCTGCCAGAAACGCCGGCGGGAGCGCCGGATGTACCAGTTGGAGAGATCGTCGACGAACGACTGGTATGCACGCATGACGTCGACGGTGAGATACGACTCGTAGCCGGCCTCCGCGTCGCGCACGAAGGCGTGGGTGCGCTCGACGAGCCAGCGGTCGAGCGGCGCGACGTCGCCCTCGAGGTTGAGCGCCGACCACGACGGCCTGAACTCGTCGATGTTCGCGTAGTCCACGAAGAACTTGACCGAGTTCCAGATCGTCAGCAGCTCCCGCTTGATCGCGTCCGCCGGCCCGAAGCCGAAGAGGAGGTTGCGATCGGGCGGTTGCGCGCAGTACTGCCAGCGCATGACGTCCGCGCCCATGCGCGCGAACGCGTCCTCGGCCTCGATCATGTTCCCCCACGAGCCGTGCATCTCCCGGCCCTGCTCGTCGAGCATCTTCTCGTAGCCGAGCACGCGCCTGAAGGGCGCGCGGCCGACGAGCACGACCGACATGAAGAGTTGCGAGTAGAACCACAACCGGATCTGCTCCCGCATCTCCGACACCCACTCGGCCGGAAACCACTCCTGCCAGTACGCGTGGTCAGGAAGGTCGGCCTTCGTAAGCCCGCGCGCGGCGCCGGTCGCGTAACCCTCGGGCTTCCACTCCGGGTTCTGCCAGCCGAGCGTCGAGAAGGGGACGATGCCGGCGTCGAGCCAGACGTCGCCGACCTCGACAATGCGTTGCACCGGCTCACCGCAACTCTCGCACCGCACCCGCACGCGGTCGATCCACGGGCGGCGCAGCTCCTCGAGCTCGTCGAGGCCGTCGAGCGCGCGCTCCTCCAGCTCCGCGCGCGACCCGATCACGTTCACATGCCCGCACGTGCACGGATAGAACGGCAGCGGCAGCCCGTAGTAGCGGCGGCGGGAGATGTTCCAGTCGCCCATGTTGCGCAACCAGTCGTCCATGCGCTTGCCCATGTACTCCGGCGTCCACTCGACCGTCGCGTTCGCGTCGAGCATCGGCCGGCGCAGGTCCCGCACGGAGATGAACCAGTCGTCGGCGATGCGGAAGATGAGCGGCGTGTCGCAGCGCCAGCAGTGCGGGTACCGGTGCGTGACGAGTCCCGCCTCGACGAGCAGGCCGCGGCCACCGAGATTGCCGATGATCTGGTCGGCGGACTCCACGGTCGAGAGGCCGTGCAGCCAGCCGAAGGTGTCGTAGAACCGGCCCGACTCGTCGACCGGAGTGATCACCGGCAGGTCGTGAATACGGCTCAGCTCGAAGTCCTCGCCGCCGCAGCCGGGCGCGATGTGGACGATGCCGGTGCCCTCGTCGAGCGAGACGTCGTTCCACGGGATGACGCGGTGCGCAACGTCGACGAGGTCGTCGAACGGGCCTGAGTAGGTCCACCCGACGAGCTCCGCGCCGATCTTGCGCTCGGCGAACTCGTCCTTCGGGTAGCGCGCGACCGCCACCCATTCGCCGTTTGTGCGCAGGCCGTACTCCGCTTCCGGATTGACGGCCGCGGCGACGTTCGCGGGCAGCGTCCACGGCGTCGTCGTCCAGATGACGAGCGACTCGCCCGGCCGCTCGCGCAGGGGGAAACGGACGTACAGCGACGGGTCGGCGCGGTCCTGGTAGACGCCGGACATCGCCAGCTCGTGCTGCGAGATTGAGGTGCCGCAACGCGGGCACCACTCGGTCGACCTGTGCCCGACGTAGAGCCAGTCGCGCTCGTGCACCGTCTTCAGCATCCGCCAGACGTACTCGATGTTCGTGTCGCTGAAGGTGTAGTAGTCGTTACCCCAGTCCATCCACTGCCCGAGGCGCTTGCAGCCCGCGATGAGCTCCGTCGACGACCAGACGACGATGTCGCGGCACTTGCGGGCGAACTCCTCGAGCCCATACGCCTCGATGTCGCGCTTCGAGTTGAGCCCGAGCTCGCGCTCGACGCCGACCTCGATCCAGAGGCCCTGGCAGTCGAAGCCGTTCTGGTAGCGCTGATCGAACCCGCGGAGCGCCTTGTAGCGCTGGAAGACGTCCTTCAGGGTCCGGCCCCAGGCGGTGTGGACGCCGAGGGTCTTGTTCGCCGTCACCGGCCCGTCGAGGAAGGAGAACTTCGGGCCGCCCGCGTTTTGCTCCCGCAGCGCCTGGAACGTTCCCTCCCGCTCCCACGCGGCCAGTACCGCCTCTTCCAGGGCGGGGTGGTCGGGTACCGTCGGGAGCGGCTGGAAGACTTGTTCGGCCATTCGGGAAGCGAAGTCTAGAGAGCGACGTTCTATCCCTAGACGGACCGGGAAATGAAAGGACTGAAATGGCTCACGACGTAACCGACGCGACCTTCGAGAACGAGGTGCTCCAGAGCAACCAGCCGGTGCTGGTCGACTTCTGGGCGGAATGGTGCGGCCCCTGCCACGCCGTTTCCCCCGTCCTCGAGCGGATCTCGGAGGAACGGAATCTCAAGCTCGTCAAGGTCAACATCGACGAGAACCAGCACCTGGCGATTCGCTACGGGATCCAGTCGATCCCGAACATGATCCTCTTCGAGAACGGCGAGCCGAAAGCGAACGCCGTCGGCGCCATGCCGAAGGGGATGCTCGAGAAGCAGCTCGGCCTGGCCGAGTGAGGCGTACGCGGAGAGCCAAGGCGTCGCTTGCGATGCCGACCGTAAGAGGCCGCGCCCGCATGACGGCGCGGCCGATTCAGCTCTCCGCGTGACCCTCGAGGAAGCTCAGAAAGGCCGCGTGCTTGGCGAGAAAATCCTCGATCTCGGCGACGCCCGCCCCGGCCCAATCCTCCAGCCAGGTCTCGGCGAGGTCGTCCTCGATGCGATGGAGGCCGCGTTCGCTCATGCCGGGATGATCGACCGCGGGCCGGACGGTCGCCATGGGCCGTTCGGCTCAACTTCGCGGCCCTGAAGACCCACGGGCACAATCGGTCGGTGCCCAGGTCCTCCGCCACCCAGCACGAGCTGAACCGCGTGGAGCTGCTCGCCGGCCTGCCCGGCGAGACGCTCGCGCGCCTCGCGAAGCGGATGGAGCGGGAGGAGGTCGGCCCGGGGACCGTGATCGTCCGCGAGGGCGAGCCGGGCGACCGCTTCTACGTCCTGTTCGCGGGGATGCTCGCGGTGTCGCAGATGGGCTACGGCGGGCGAAACGTGTTGCGTCCCGGCGACTACTTCGGCGAAGTCGCGCTCGCGATGGACATGCCGCGCACGGCGACGGTGTCCGCGATCACGCCCGCCGTCGTCGCGAGCTGCGACCGCGAGACGTTCGACGAGCTGATTCGCCCGTTGTTCGCGGACGACTGAGAGCCGGACGGAAAGCTGACGGTTTCCGTCCGACGGAGGTTCCGCTTCGCGGAGAGGACGCCGGCACAGCCGGCGTCCTCTTGGGGCATGGGCCGACGGTCGTTCGAAGCGAGGGTCGACGCGTCTACTGCTTTGCAGCCCCGCTCGAGACTGAGTCGCTCAGCGCGGGCCAGGCGTCCTTCGCCCAGTCGCCGAACTCCTTGTCCGTGAGCACGCCGAGCGCGATCCCGGCGTCGGGATCGACCCAGAGGAACGCCCCCGCGGCGCCGAAGTGCCCGAACGTGCGCGGAGACGTGAGCGTGCCCGTCCAGTGGGGAGACTTCGCGTCGCGGAGCTCGAACGCGAGGCCCCAGTCGTTCGGGTCCATGCGCCCCCAGCTCGGCAGCACTCCGGCGAGGCCGGGGAACTGCACCGTCGTCGCCTCGGCGAGCGTCTCCGCGTCCACGAGGGTCGGCGCGAGCAGCTCGCGGGCGAGCTTCAGCAGGTCGTCGAGCGGGCCTCGGTAAGCCCATGCCGGCGAGCCGTGCAGCGCGCCGGCGAGCCCGAGCGGATCGAGCACCGCGGCGCGCAGGTATTCGTCGAACGGCATTCCCGCGCGCTCGGCGACGCGGGCGGCTGCGAGCTCGATTCCGTAGTTCGAGTAGATGCGCCGCCGCTCCGGCGGCATCAGCGGCGGGCCCTCCTCGGGCGACAGCCCGGATGCGTGTGCGAGCATGTGGCGCACGGTCGATCCCTCCGGCCCGGCCGGCTCGTCGAGGTCGACGGTGCCCTCCTCGACGGCGACGAGTGCCGCCAGCCCGGTGAGGAGCTTTGTCACCGACGCCCAGCGCAGCTCGCGGTCGCGTGGGCCGTGGACGCCGAGCTCGCCGTCCGCGCGCGTCGCACCGGCTGCGGCCGTGAGCGCGTTCCAGGAATCGATGGCCGCGAGCGCGTCCACGCTAGGCGCCGCTCGCCGGTGCCGCCCTCAGCACGCGCGGGTCTCCCGCGCGCGCGTCTGCACTGCCGGACTCTGCGGTCGTAAACGAGCCCACGCTGCAGCGATACTAGGCTTGTGGAGAGGCAGCTCGTCCCGGCGATCTCGCCGCAGGCGGCGACCGTCGGCTATTCGCGGGCCGTCCGCGACGGCCGCCACGTGCACGTGGCGGGCACGGCGCCGATCGGCATCGAGTCGGCCGATCCGTACATCCAGGCGAAGCGCTGCCTCGAGATCATCCGCGAGGCGCTCGCGGACGTCGGCGCCGCCCCGAGGCACGTTGTGCGCACGCGCGTGTACCTCCTCGACGCCGCCGACTGGGAGGAGGTCGGGCGCGCGCACGGCGAGGTCTTCGCCGACGTACGGCCGGCGACCGCCTTCGTCGTCGTCGCCGGGCTGCTCGACCCCGCCTGGCGCGTGGAGATCGAGGCGGAGGCGCTGCTGCCGTGACGAGTCAGATCTTTCCGCCGTCGATCACGGGCAAGGGCGGCCGCTATGCCGAGGGCGGGAGCGTCCTCGACCACGCGTTCGGAAAGAGCGACCCGTACACGCTCGGCGTCGAGGAGGAGTACATGCTGCTCGACGGGGAGAGCTTCGACCTCGTGCAGCACATCGACACGGTGCTCGCCGCCGTCGCCGGGCACGAGCTCGAGACGAGCATCAATGCCGAGCTGATGCAGTCCGTGCTCGAGATCGCAACGCCCGTCTGCCGCACGGCTTCCGACGTCGCTGCGCAGCTGCGAAAGCTCCGCGGCTACGTCGGCGAGGTCGCGCGCGAGCGCGGCATGCGTGTCGGTTCCGCGGGAACGCATCCCTTCTCACTCTTCGAGCGCCAGCGCATCACGGCGAAGGATCGCTACCGCGCGCTCGTCGACCAGCTCCAGTACATCGCGCGCCGAGAGCTCATCTTCGGCATGCACGTCCACGTCGCTGTGGACGACCCGGAGAAGGCAATCCAGGTCGTGAACGGTCTCATCGCCCATCTCGCCGAGCTCGTCGCGCTCTCCGCGAGCTCGCCGTTCTGGCGCGGGGAGGCGACAGGGCTTGCCTCGTCGCGGCACATGGTCTTCGCCGCCTTCCCGCGCTCCGGCCCGCCGCCGCGTTTCCGTGACTACGCCGACTACGCCGAGGTCGTCGGCCAGCTCGAGCGCACGGGATGCATCGCGGACTACACGCACATCTGGTGGGACATCCGCCTGCATCCGCGGCTCGGGACGATCGAGATCCGCATCTGCGACGCGGTCACGCGCCTCGACGACGTCGTCGCGATCACCGCGTTCTGCCAGGCGCTCGTAAGGCACTACAGCGAGCGCTTCGACGCGGGGGAGGAGATCCCGTCGTTCCATCGCATCCTCACCACCGAGAACAAGTGGCTCGCGGCCCGTTACGGCCTCGACGCGCCTGTGATGGACCTGCAGACGGGCCGCCGAAACCGCATGCCCGTCGCGCAGGCGATCCGCCGCACCGTGCGCCTCATCGAGCCGCATGCGCGCGAGCTCGGCTCCGAGGCGGAGCTCGCCGGCGTGGAGGACATCCTTCGCCGCGGGTCGAGCGCCGACGCGCAGCTCCGCGTCTACAACGCGAACCGCGACATCGTCGAGGTCGTCCGGGAGATCGCAGCTCAAACCGAGGACGTCGGCGTTCCCGTAGGCTGACCGCATGCTGGCCGCGGGCGAGCACATCCCAGCGGGGACCGTATGGACGACGCCGCAGGAGCGAGCGACGCTCGAGCAGCTCGTCTCGGACGGCCCGATCCTCCTGCTCTTCTACCTGTTCGACTGGTCCTCGACCTGAACGAGCGAGATGGAGCTCCTGCGTGACAGGAGCGAGGCGTTTCGCGCCGCCGGCGTCCAGCCGTATGCGATCTCGCGCGACTCTCCGTGGACGCACGTCGCCTGGATGCAGGCGCTCGACCTCGACTTCCCGCTGCTCTCGGACTGGAACGGCGAGGCGACGCACGGCTTCGACGTCGCCATCGAGCACCGCGGCCTGCGCGACGTGTCCGAGCGGTCGGCCTTCCTGATCGACGGTGGCGGCACCATCCGTGGGGCGTGGCGTTACGGAACCTCGGGGCTTCCGGACTTCGACGAGCTTCTCGCCGCGGCCAAAGCCTTGTAGCCGTCCGCCGGATCGCATTTACTGCCGGCATGGACACTTCTGTCGCGGCCGAAGCCGCTTCCCGCCGTTCCTCGGCCCCTCTCACGGCCGCGATCGGCCTTTCCGTCGCCGTCATCGGGATCGTCTTCGCGTTCGACGCCGCTGACGGCCCGCACTGGTTCGCCCTGTTCAAGTGGATCCACGTGAGCGTCGCCGTCTTCTGGGTCGGCGGCGGGATCCTGCTCACCGTCCTCGGGCTCAAGGCCGAGGCGTCCGACGACCCGAACGAAGTCGTCATGCTCGCGCGGTGGGCCGCGTGGGTCGGCGAGCGCGTCTTCGCGCCCGCCGGCGGAGTCGTCCTTGCGATGGGCATCGCGATGCTCGTTCACGGCGGCGACCCGATCATCGCCTGGGGCAAGTTCTGGGTGATCGTCGGTCTCGTCGGCTACGCGCTGACAATGTTCACCGGCATCAGGATCCTCTCGCCGCAGGCGGCACGTATCGCCGAGCTGTCGGAGAAGAAAGGCCCGACCGCGCCGGAGACGCTCGCAGCGATCAGCCGGATCCTCGTCATCGCCCGCTTCGACGTCGCCGTGCTCCTGGTGGTCGTGGCGGACATGGTCACCAAGCCTTTCTCCTAGGACTGCGGAAAGTGCTTCGCACTTTCCGCAGATGAAGGTACCGCCTCGCGGAGCGACCGCCGGCCAAGCCGGCGGTCCCTTTGTGGAACCTCTTACATCCCCATGGCGTGATAGCCGGAGTCCACGTAGAGGGTGGTCCCCGTGACGTTCTTGGCGCCGTCGCCGAGCAGATAGGCGGCGGCCGCGCCGACGTCGTCCGCGCTGACGTGACGGTGGAGCGGCGCGCGCTCCTCGACGATCGCCTCCATCGTCGGGAAGCCGGCGATGGAACGGGCGGCGAGCGTCCGCACCGGGCCGGCCGAGACCGCGTTGACGCGGATGTTCTTCTGCCCGAGATCCCAGGCGAGGTAGCGAACTGACGCGTCGAGCGTCGCTTTCGCCACGCCCATGACGTTGTAGTGCGGCACCGCGCGCTCGCCGCCGAGGTAGGTCATCGTCACGATCGAGCCGCCTCCGGCCTTCTGCATCAGCGGCTCGGCAGCGCGGGCGCAGGCGACGAGCGAATAGGCGCTCACGTCCACCGCGAGCCAGAACCGGTCGCGCGGAGTGTCGACGAAGCGACCCTCGAGGTCCTCGGCTGCGGCGAACGCGACCGAGTGGACGAGGAGGTCGAGCTCGCCCCCGAAGGCCTCGCCAACCTCACCGAAGACACGTGCGACGTCCTCGTCCGAGCGCACGTCGCACTCGGTGAGGAGCGCCGTGTCGACGCCGTCGGCGAGATCGCGCACGCTCTTCTCGATCCGCTCGCCCTGGTACGTGAAGGCGAGCCGCGCGCCACCGTCCGCGAGCGCCTGCGCGATCGCCCAGGCGATCGAGCGCTTGTTCGCGACACCGAGCACGAGCGCGCGCTTGCCTGCGAAGTGACCGGCCACCGTGCGATCCTAATCGGCTCGTGGAGAGAGTCGCTGTGGTCACCGGCGCCTCGTCCGGCATCGGAGCGGAGATCGCCCGCGCGCTCTCGCGTCGCGGCTGGCATTGCGTCCTCCTCGCGCGGCGCCAAGAACGGCTGCGCTCGCTCGCCGATGAGGTCGGCGGCGAGTTCGAGGTCTGCGACGTCGCCGATCGCGGGATGGTCGATGCCGTCGCGGCTCGCGTGCTCGAGCGGCATCCTCGCATCCACCTGCTCGTCAACAATGCAGGCGTCCCGGGCCGGGCGACCTTCATCGACGGCGAGCCGGCCGCGATCGAGGAAGTCATGCGCGTGAACTACCTCGGCGGAGTCTGGTGCCTGCGCGCCTTCCTCGCCGGCCTCGAGGCGGCGGCGCCTTCCGACGTCGTCAACATCGTCTCGGTCGCGGGCGACGTCGCCTTCCCACCCTCGGGCCCCTACTCCGCATCGAAGCATGCACAGCTCGCGTTCTCGCGCGCGACCGCGGCGCAGCTGCGCGCGCGGCGCATCCGGGTACACACGATCAAGCCGGGCTTCGTCGAGACGGAGGGGTTCCCACAGGCATGGCTTCCCGCACCGGTGCAACGACTCGTCGTCGGGCCCGAGACCGTCGCCGCGCACGTCCTGTCCTCACTCGACCACGGACGCGGCGAGTCGAGCGTGCCCCGCTACTACGGGCTCGCCGGACGCGTGCAAGCTTTCATACCGAATACATTCGCGCGCGTGCTCGGAATCTTTCGTCGAGGGGCGTAGGATCAATGGATGGGCGCCCCGGGGTACTCGCTCGACGACGTCATCGCCGTCGCCGACTTCCGAGCGGCTCTGCGCTCGTTCCTCCGGCAGAGCGAGCGTGTCGCGCGCCGGTCGGGGCTCACTCCGCAGCGCTACCTCCTGCTGCTGATGATCAAGGGCGCACCTGACGGGAGCGGGCAGTCGACGGTGACCGAGCTCGCGCGCCGGCTCCAGCTCGCCCAGAGCACGGTCACGGAGCTGGTCAGCCGGGCCGAGGAGAGCGGCCTCATCGAGCGCGAGCAGTCCGGCCGGGACGGCCGCGTGGCCTATCTGCGGTTGAGTCCGGAGGGCGAGCGCCGGCTGCATCTCTCCTTCACCGGGCTCGAGACCGAACGGCAGCAGCTGCGCGACGCCGTCGACAACCTCCGCCCGCTCACCTAGCCAGCAGGTACCAGCCGAGCGTCGCGGTGTAGGACGCGAGACCTTCCGGCGCGAGGGCGACGGCACGCTCGCGCTCCTCGCCCGTGCAGCCCGCCAGGTCGAGGTAGGCATCGAGCGGACGGCGCTCGGCGTCGCGGCGATCGCGGACGAGCACGAGGCCGTTGGCCTCGAACAGCTGCCGCAGATCGATGTCCGGAAGCAGCCGCGTGTGACCGGGGTCGCGCGCCCGTTCGAAGCGGTCGACGGCCATCGCCGCGAGCGGGTCGACAGGCGCGATCTGGTCGACAACAAGAATGCGCCCACCGCGCCGGGTGACGCGCACGAGCTCGGCGAGCACGACCTCCGGCCGGGGCACGTGGTGCAGCGTCCGCAGCGTGCCGGCGAGGTCGAACGAGAAGTCCTCGAACGGGAGATGCGCGGCGTCGCCCTCGACGAACGTCGCGTTCGCGGGCGCACGCTCCCGGGCGAGCTCGAGGAGCTCCGGGACGCGGTCTAGGCCGACGACCTCACGGACGAGCGGCGCGAGAGCGAGCGCCAGCGCGCCCGCGCCGGTGCCGACGTCGAGTGCGCGCTCGTCGCCGCGAGGGAGAACGAACGCGTGCACCTTCGCAGCCAGCTCGGCGGCGTGCTCGTCCTGCCTGTCGGCAACGCGCTGCGCCGTGCGTGCGAACCGGTCCTCAGGCATCGACCACGATGCGGCGTGCGCGTAGCGGGCTGCTGTTGATGCCGCAGGCGAAGTCGTGCGGAATCGTGCCGGCGACGCGCGAGTGCTCCTCGACGAGCACGCCGTGGCCGACGAGCACGACCGGCGTCCCGATCGGCACCTCGCCCTCGAGCTCGACCGCCATCGCATCCATCGACACGGTGCCGACGACCGGGCTCGACCGGCCCCCGACGCGCACCGTCGTGCCCGTCAGGTCGCGGCGGAAACCGTCGGCGTAGCCGACCGGGACGATGCCGATCCAGGTGTCTCGCTCCGCGACGAATCGACGGCCGTAGCCGGTGCTCTCCCCTGTCCGCAGCGGCTTGCACAGCGCGACGTGGCTCGACCATCCGAGGACGGGATGGAGACCGTCCTCCGCCGGATCGGTGCCGAAGGGCGAGAGGCCGAGGACCGCGATGCCGCAGCGCGCGGCATCGAATGCGGCAGACGGATAGCGGAGCGCGGCCGCGCTGTTCGCGATGTGCCGTTCGAGGTGCGTGTAGGGCGCGGTCGCCGCGCGGAAGCGCTCGATCTGCCATTCCGCGTACGCGGCGTCGGTGTCTGCGGTCGCAAGGTGGCTCATGAGCCCGACCACCTCGAGCGCGGGCGACATCAGCTCCGAGACGCCCCACCGGCCCATGCCTGTGTCGAGCTTCACGTGCACGCGCACGCCCGACGGCACGTCGTCGGACGAGACGACGAGCTCGATGCGCGCGTCTCGCGCCTGCCCCACCTCGCGGTTCAGCGCGGGCCCCATGGCGATGATGCGCGCCGAAGGGAAGTCGCGACGCAGCGCGAGCGCCTCCGGCACGGTGGCGACGCACAGCGCCGACGCACCGGCGCCCAGCGCTGCGCCGGCGACGTCGGTCGCACCGTGGCCGTACGCGTTGGCCTTCACGACCGCCCAGAGCTGCGCGCCGTGCAGCACGCCGAGCAGGCGCTCGACGTTGCGCCGCACGGCGGCGAGGTCGATCGTGATCTCGCTGCGAAACATCTAGCGAAGCGCGCGCGGGAGCGCGTCGATCAGGTCGCCGGCGACGAGCCCCGCCCGCTGCGGCGCCTCGACGGAGGCGCGCTGCTGCGCAGCGGCGGCGGCAGCGGCGGCGAGCTGCGGCTCCATCCCCTTCGCGAGGAATGCCCCGACGATGCCGGTGAGGACGTCGCCGGTCCCGGCGGTCGCGAGAGAGGGCAGCCCGAGCGAGCAGACGAGCAGCCCTCGCCCGGGCGCGGCCACGAGCGTGTCGGCGCCCTTGAGGAGGACGACACAGTTGAACTGCTGAGCGGCCTCGCGTACGCAGTCGATGCGGTGCGCGGCCACCTCTTGCGACTTCCGGCCGAGCAGTCGCGCGAGCTCGCCCTCGTGCGGCGTGAGGACGCGGGGTGAAGGCCACGTATCAGGCTCGAGCTCGAAGAGCGCGTCCGCGTCGACGACGGCGGGCAGATGGATCTCGGCGAGCGTGCGGCGCACGAGCGAGCGTGCTCGCTCGCTGCGGCCGAGTCCCGGCCCGATCGCGAGAGCGGACGCCTTCTCCGCGAGCTCGCGGAGATCGTCCGGCAGGGGGCGCTTCACCACCTCGACGAGCCGCTGCTCGAAGACGGGCAGGGTCTCCTCCGGCGCGGCCAGCGTCACGTAGCCGGCGTCGGCACGCAACGCCGCCATCGCGGCCAGCGACGGCGCGCCCGTCAGTCCGGGTGATCCGCCGACGACGAGAACGTGTCCCGCCGTGTACTTGTTGTCCCGCTCGCCCCGGCGCGGCACGGCGCGGAGTATCCCGACCCCGACCAGTCGACTCTCCGTGTCGACGTGCTCGAGACCGATGTCGGCGACGTGGACGCTGCCGGTGTGGAAGCGGCCGGGCGCCACGACGAGGCCGACCTTGCGGCCGTGGAAGGTCACCGTTACGTCGGCCCGCACGGCCGCGCCCGCGACCTCGCCGGTCGACGCGTCTACGCCCGAGGGGAGGTCGATCGCGAGCACGCGCGCGCCGGAGGCGTTGATGCGCTCGATCAGCGCGGCCGCGTCCGCGCGCGGCTCTCCGGAGAACCCGGTGCCGAAGAGCGCATCGACGATCGCGTCCGGCCGGCCGAGATCCGACTCGCCCGCCTTCGCGTCGACGATGAGCACCTCGCGGCCCTCGCGCTCGAGCTCGCGCGCAACGATACGGCCGTCGCCGCCGTTGGCGCCGCCGCCGCAGACGACCGTCCAACGCCGCGCGTCGCCGAGCAGCTGGAGCGCGATACGGGCGGCAGCGCTGCCGGCGCGCTCCATCAGCTCCTCGACGGTCCCGCTGTAGGCCTCCTCCGCAGCCCGCATCTCCGCCGCTGTGTACAGCGGCTCGAAGTCAGTCATCGACGACGGCCACCGCCTGCGCGAGCTCGCGCGAATGCGTCATGGACAGGTCGATCGCGCCGGCGCCGACGCGGTCCGCCCACGCCTTCACCCGGCCCGAGAGCTGCACCGCGGGCTTCGGCCGCCCCACGATCTCGATGTCCTTCCATGCGAACGCGCGCGCGACGCCGAAGCCGAGCGCCTTGCCGACGGCCTCCTTGCCCGCGAACCGTCCGGCGTAGCTCTCGGCCGGGTTCCTCCGCGAATCGCAATACGCACGCTCGGCCTCGGTGAAGCAGCGCTCGCGAAAGCGGTCGTACCGCTCGAGGGCGCGCCGGACGCGCTCGATCTCGATCAGATCCGTCCCCACCCGGACGGTCATAGGTGCGCCTCGAGCCAGTCGGGCAGCTGTCCGAGCGAGGACACGATGCCGTCGGGCTTCACGCGGGACGCCTCGACCGCGTCGGGGCGGAACTTGCCGGTGCGTACGAGCACGGTGTTGATGCCGACGGCATGCGCGCCGGCGATGTCGCTCTCGAGATCGTCGCCGACCATCCACGCGCGCTCGGGGTCGGCGTCGAGCGCCTCTACCGCGGCGGTGAAGTACGCGGGGCTCGGCTTCCCGAGCACGGTCGCCTCGACGTCCGCCGCCCATTCGAGGCCGGCGACGAACGCGCCCGCGTCGAGCAAGGGGCCGCGTGCGGTCTGCCACCACTTGTTCTTGTGCAGGCAGTAGAGATCGGCGCCGAGCTCGAGCTCGGCGAACGCGCGTGCGAGATTCATGTAGGAGAAGACGAGATTCGTCTCCGGCGTCTCGTCCGCTCCGCCGAGGAGGACGGCGTCGGCGCCTTCGCCGACGAGCTCGATGCCGTCGAGGTCGCCGACGATCCCCTGCATCGTCAGCGCGAGCACGCGGCGGCCGCGTAGCGCCTGCACTGCCGCGTCGGCCGTCGTCTGCACCTCGGCGTCCTCGAGCTCGAATCCGGCCGACCGGAGCTCCTCGGCGAGGCGCGCGCGCGAGCGGGTCGTCGTGTTGGTGATGAAGCGGAGCCGGTGCCCGGCGGCGCGGAGGCGGCGCACGGCGTCGGCCGCTCCCGGGATCGGCTCACCTGACACGTGCAGGACGCCGTCGACGTCGAGCAGAATCGCAGCCATGGACGGCGAGTCTATTCGCGTCACTCGCTCGGTCGCGGTGCCGTTGCGCGAGATCGAGCTGCGCACGTCGCGGTCGAGCGGGCCCGGCGGCCAGCATGCGCAGAAGTCCGAGACGCGCGTCGAGGCGGTGTTCGACGTGGGAGCGTCCGGAGCGCTGACCGACGTGCAGAAGCGCCGCGTGCTCGGAAAGGCGGGACCGGTGCTGCGGGCGGTCGCGCAGGACGAGCGGAGCCAGCTGCGCAACCGCGAGCTTGCGATCGAGCGACTCGTCGCGTCGCTGCGCGAGGCTCTGCGCGTCGAGCGCCGACGCGTCCCGACCAAGCCGAGCGCCGCGTCGCGTGAGCGCCGGAAGGACGAGAAGCAGCGGCGGTCGGCGACGAAGCGCCTCCGCCGTCCGCCTACTCCACAGTGACGGTCTTCGCCAGGTTCCGCGGCTGGTCGACGTTCAGGCCGCGGAGCCGCGCGATGCGGTAGGCGAGCAGCTGAAGCGGGACGACCGCGAGCGCGGCCTGCAGGAACGCCGGTGTACGCGGCACGAAGATGACGTCGTCGGCGTGGTGCTGGATGTCCTCGTTGCCCTCGGTCGCGATCGCGATCACGTGCGCGCCACGCGCCCGTGTCTCCTGGATGTTGGAGATGATCTTGTCGTAGACGTGGATGTTCGTCGCGACAACGACGACCGGCGTCCCCTCCTCCAGGAGCGCGATGGGCCCGTGCTTCATCTCGCCGGCCGAGTACGCGTCCGTCGGGATGTACGAGATCTCCTTCAGCTTGAGCGCGCCCTCGAGCGCGACGGGCAGGCCGATGTGGCGGCCGAGATAGAGGAAGAACGGCCGCTCGTGGAACCGCTGCGCGATCTCGTCGATGCGATGGCGGCCGTTGTCGACGTCGTCGAGGAACGTCTGGATCTTGTCCGGGAGCTCGTGCAGGCGGTCGAGGATGAACTCGACCTCGTCGTCCGGCAGCGTCTTGCGGATCTGCGCCAGCTTCAGCGCGATCAGACAGAGGAGGGCCACCTGCGCGGTGAACGTCTTCGAGGCGGCGACGCCGACTTCGAGGCCGCAGCGCGTGTAGATGGACGACTCCGCCTCGCGCGTGATCTGCGTGCCCATCAGGTTCGTGATCGCGAGCGTGCGCGCGCCGCGCTCGCGGGCGAGCTTGACCGCGTTGACGGTGTCGCGCGTCTCGCCGGATTGCGAGATGCCGATGACGAGCGTGTCCTTCGACAGCACCGGGTTCCGGTAGATCCACTCGCTCGCGATGTCCGGCTCGACCGGAACGCGGGCCCACTCCTCGATGACGTAGCGGCCGACGACGCCGGCGTGGTACGCCGTTCCACACGCGACGATGACGACGCGGCGGAGGTTCTGGATCTCGAGCTCGGTCATCCCGAGCGCGTCGAGCACGAGCTTGTGCCCGCGCACGCGGTCGCCGATCGTCTCGCCGACCGCCTCCGGCTGCTCGTAGATCTCCTTCAGCATGAACGTCTCGAAGCCACCCTTCTCGGCGACCTCCTGATCCCAGGGGATCTCCTCCGGCGTGCGCTCGACCTCGTCGCCGCCGACGAAGTAGCGCGCTCCGGCCGGCGTGACCTCCACGACCTCGCCGTCGACCGGGAAGTGCGCACGACGCGTCTCGCTGAGGAACGCGGCCACCGACGACGCGATGAACATCTCGCCCTCCCCGACACCGACGACGAGCGGCGTCTGGTGTCTGACACCCGCCAGGAGGTTGGGCTGGTCGTGGTGGATCGCGACGATGGAGAAGTGGCCCTCGAGCTGCGGGTACACGCGCATGAGCGCCGCGGTGAGGTCGCCGTCGTACTCGCGCTCGAGGAGATGGACGACGACTTCCGCGTCGGTCTCGGACGTGAAGCGGTGCCCGTCGGCCTCGAGCTGCTCCTTGAGCTCGCGGTAGTTCTCGATGATGCCGTTGAGCACGATCGCGAGCTTCCCCTCGTCGCAGCCGGT
>Ga0066705_10000030_pt1 | contig 22394 bp, 21 predicted proteins | sample GraSoiAngelo_154_FD_66506 | JGI IMG/M metagenome (GOLD analysis project Ga0066705, IMG submission 66506) | Grasslands soil microbial communities from the Angelo Coastal Reserve, California, USA - 14_1009_13_20cm | ecosystem: Environmental > Terrestrial > Soil > Grasslands | place: USA... | reverse complement strand
GTTCTGGGCCTTTGTTTTCGGGGAAGCCTTGCTGCCGCAGATCGGAGTGGTGGATGCAGCCGCGTTTTGGCTCTGCGTGGATTCGCTTGGCGGTGTGCAGGCTGGCTCTCCCCCGTGCACTGACACGATGAGGGAGCTGCCGGTCGGAGTCCCTGCGCGGACGGTTCCGGAAGTAGCCTGAGCATTCAATTTTTCACTTGGCTGCGATACTCGCGTTTACAGCTGCGCGGGCGCGAGTTGCTGCATGCGTCCGGCAAGCTGGCTGCTCCCCCGGTTTAATGTGCGGCCCAGCACCGACCCAGCCTTCACTGTGGAGGCACTCGAGTGGGCATTGGCCAAGGTGGCTTCTGCGGCGGCCTGAGCGTTCGCAGAAAGAGAAAAGATTCCGATAAAAGCGGTGAGTCCGAGCAGTGTGCGCGGATTCATCGGCCACCCCCTTCCGCGTCTCGGGAAGCGTAACCCTAAGCTGCCGGCGGGTCAATGGCAAACCGTACCGCCGGACGCGGGCTGGGGGCTGCCATCGGCCTAATTACAAGCAAAAAACGCGGACGTGATACAGAAAAATCGGCCGACGATGCTCATTGCCACCAAAAAGTTGCATTTTCCCTCAGGCCCGATGTAAGATGCACATTGAACGCGACAGTAAGCGTTCAATCACGTCGCAGTACCGCCCTTTCTTCCACAGGTTCATAGTAACCAAAAGTATGTATGAGGTGACCAGTCCGCCTCGTTCCCGGTTCCGGAGGAGCCCCCTATGGCGTGGTACGCATATTGTATTACTGAGCAACAGACCCTAAGCAACGGTACGCGTTCCCGACGTCCTTTCCTGCTGGAAGGGATTCAAGGGGTGAACGGCGGTGCCGTTTTTGGTTATCCCAGCGGTGAATTCAGCGTTGTTGTAAGCGAGTACGAACGCAATGGCTCGCCGCTTGGGGACAAGCACGTCTTGGAGCACGCGCGCGTGGTGAGCGTGTGCTTCCGCAACGGAACTGTGCTGCCCTTTCGTTTTGGAACAATCTTCGACTCCGATGAAGCTCTACGGCAGGCAGTCCGGGCGAATCGCCGGACCTTTGGCCAGTCGGTGGCGCGCTTGAAAGGCAAAGCGGAGATGCACCTGAAGCTGATGGTGCGGGATGGGTCATTACGCGCCGCCCTGGAAAATATCGTGCTGCCGGATACAGTGGGCGGGGAATATTTGGTCAAGCTGCGGGAGAAGGCTTCCCGTGATCGCGAGCGGCAGACAAAAGCGAGGGCGCTGTCTGTCCAGGTGCATAAAATGTTCAATCCGCTTGAGGAAGAGATCAGCTGCAAGCGGGTGGATGCCAGCGGCATGCTGATTGATATTGCCCATTTGATTGAGTCGAAATCCGTCGAGAAATACCAGAACCGCTACAGCAGTGCCGCCAAGCAATTGAAGAATTGCGAAATTTCCGTTAGCGGACCCTGGCCGCCCTATCATTTTTTGCCCGGGAAGTTGAGGACGGTGGCGGGGAATTCGTAGAGCCGTTAGGAAGGCGGGCTTCGCGCGTGAGACTCGGCCCTCGTTTACCCAGGCGAGGACGCCCGCCGTGTACATGGAAGAATTGTCGGCTAACGGACACCGACAGGTCTTATCCCCCCTGCTTCAACTCCACAAGCACCTGCCGCGCAATCTCTTTTAACGTCTCGAATACCCCCGCCCCCTGAAAGGCGATAGCTTCGAGCACCGGCTCATTTTTCCGACGAAGGTCCTGAGAGAGCTTATCAATCGGTAATACATTGGGTAAGTCGCGCTTATTGAGCTGCAGGACATAGGGAATCTTCTTGAAATCGTAGCCGTGCTCTTTGAGATTGGCCATCAGATTTTCGAGCGCTTCGACGTTGGCGTCCATGCGCTCTTCCTGCGAGTCAGCCACGAAGACAATGCCATCCACGCCGCGCAAAATCAGTTTGCGGCTGGCGTCATAGAAAACCTGGCCCGGAACCGTGTACAAGTGAATGCGGGTCTTAAAGCCGCGCACCGAGCCGAGGTCCAGAGGCAGGAAGTCGAAGAACAGGGTACGCTCGGTCTCGGTTGCGAGGGAGATCATCTTGCCCTTCTGCTGCTCGGCAGTTTTCTGATAGATGTACTGCAGATTCGTGGTCTTGCCGCCCAGCCCGGCGCCATAGTAGACGATCTTGCAATTGATCTCGCGGGCGGCAAAGTTGATAAAGCTCAAGACGTTCCTCGACACGCGCGGCCAGCGTTCGGTTGCGAACGCTTCCGCATCAGAATTTTGGCTCGTTGCTGCTGGTTTTATATCACACGGTGCAGCGTTACCGGCAGGTTACTGTGGTTACTAGAAAGCGGCATTTTCGTAGGGGCAGGTGTCCTCACCTGCCCAGCCGAGCGCAGCTCGGCCACACCGGCGCTACCCACAACCAGCAATATTCCTGTGGCGATTGCGCCAGCCCCTTCCTGACAGGATTATCCAGGATATAGGCGATTTTTTCGTCCAGCTTTTCGGATAGTCGCAACACGCGATCGAATGATTCTTCTTGCCAGACTCGCCCGACCCTGCCCAGTTTACGGTTTATTAGATGTGCGGAGGTGCCTTTGATTGCCTTTGTGATCTGCGCAAGTGAGAATACCTCCAATTTTTGCAAGTCGATTTTGGGAACGAAGACCATGTGCACATGATCCGGCATGACTACCAGGGCGTTCAGGTCGATCGTCCACTGGTGCGCGCGCATAGCCGTATCCATCACGATAGAACGAGCCCAGTTGGGCAATATCCATCGCTGATGCGTGCAGAAGGTTAAGAAATGCGGCTTGTCGTCGCGCTGAAGATGAGGCAGATTACGCCGGTAGAAAAATTTTGGCACCGTATTGAATGAATTCTACCGCCGGGCTTTGCCCGGCCGCCCAGACGAGGACGTCTGGGCCTACGTATATTGTGCCGAAATGGGAAAGGCTAGCGTTTCATCTGCTCAGGGGGCTGACCCTCGATAAGAGCGAAGGCGTCGTCGAGGGCCAGCCGCGCCAGCCGCTGTTGGGGAGAGGCAACAAAGATCAAAACCAAGGCTGGGCCAGCCCCCCATCGTATTGAATGAATTCTACCGCCGGGCTTCCCCGGCAGCCCAGACGAGGACGTCTGGGCCTACGTACATTGTGCCGAAATGGGAGGGCTAGCGTTTCATCTGCTCAGCCCGACCGGATAATAACCTTCCTTGGCAACTACGGTCAGATCCGGTCTTGCCACTTTGACTTCGATCTCGCGGTGGGCACTGCTGGGGGTGGCGCGAGTTACGTATCCGAGTGTGTATTGATTGCGCGCGTCGCCGATCAATTGAGAGTACGTGCTCTCGATCGCCTGGCGCGAGAAGCCGTTGAAGATTTCGCCACCCGTAGCGTTGGCATATTTCGGAAGAATGTCGCTGTAGCCGAGTTTCGGAAGATGCAGTCTTTGCAGCCGGCCGTAGACGGGCACCGCGGAACCCTCCACCGCCACCCCGTACACCATGATGTTGTAGGAGAGCAGAACTTTGAGCGTGTCGCCATAGCTGGCGATGCTGCGCGATTCACGGCCGTCGCTGATAATGAAAACGACTTTTCGCCGAGTCCGATCGCGCCTGCTCAAATCCACCGCTGCTGCCAGAATGGCATCGTTCAGCACATGCGATTCCTTGGGTGGGGTAATGACTCGTGGCGTGCTGGGATCGATGGGAACGTTGTTTACCGTAGGTCCTTGTGGCCCCAAAGGGCCGCCCGTCACAGGGGGGCCGTTGTTGCGGCCACTGACCGTCTTCAATTCATTCAAAGTTGCGGTCAGCTGTTTGCTCGCGGCGGAGAAATCTGACACTTTGGAGACGGCGCTGCTGTAGGTATATATCGAGACCTCATCAAACTGGCTGAACGCTCCTTCCAGCGCAGGAAAGGTTTGTTTTACCTTTTCCAAAGCGACGTCGGGCAGGCCGGTATCAAAGATGACTGCCGCCGAAAGCGCAAAGGGATCGGTAGTGAAGAAATTGAGCTTTTGCTTTTTCCCGTCTTCAAAAACGGAAAAATCCCTAGGCAGAAGTCCGTTGACGAGGCGGCCCGAACCGTCCTTCACCATGACCGGGACCAGCACTTGATTGACGTTGGTTACGATTTTGTATAGATCGTCGCTAGGCCCGCCCGGTTCCTGGGTTGCTCCGCCTTCAGGAACTGTGGTGATGTTCATCGGAGGACGGGGTGGTGGGGGTGTCTCAGAAGCGGGAGCTGGGGCATTTTCGGGAGGTGGATTTTCGCTAGGCGGCGCCTGGTTGGGCGGAGCAGGTTTGCTTTCAGGCGCAGCATTGGGGAACGGCTGAGGGGGATGGACCGCTGAGGGCGCGTCCGGAATCTCTTGTTTCTGCTCAGTTTGCTGCGCCGTTGCCGGAGGAACCAGGGAGAATGCGAGTATTGCCAGGCAGCCTACCCTCGTTTGCCTGTAGATCACTGGAAACACAACCCATCTTCCTCCCGGTAACTTTCCCTATTTCGGATGCTGAGACTTTCAATTTTGTGCATCTAATTCTTATGGAATAGACTAACAAAAACCGCAAGAGAATACCTTGATGACAAAAAGCCGTATTCTTCCTGTCTTGAGCCGAACCCTGCTGGTATCCCTCCTGGTCTCGGGGTTCCTGTTCGCGCAAGATCTCCCCACGCTTTCCCGTCCGGATCAGGACCAAAACCAGCCGAGCGAGGAGCAGCCCACGACTTCGCTGAAAGTCAACGTGAACGTCGTTCAGCTCTTTTTCAACGTTAAGGACAAAAAGGGCGGACTTATTCCAAATCTCGCGAAGAATGACTTTCAGGTGCTCGAGGATGGCAAGCCGCAGGCCGTCAAATACTTCGCGGCTGAATCCAATTTGCCTTTGACACTGGGAATTCTCATTGACGCCAGCGGTAGCCAGCAGCGCGTGCTGGAGATGGAGAAAGAAGTTGGCGGCGACTTTCTTAGCCAGATTCTGCGCGAGAAGGATCTTGCTTTTGTCATCAGTTTCGATGTGAATGTCGATCTCCTGCAGGACTTCACGAATTCAGTGCGCTCTCTGAAAACGGCACTGAACAGCGCCAGGATTAATACCGGAGGCAGCGCAGGAACCATTCCGGGACTGGGTGGCGGGCCGGTCCCATCTTCCACGATTCCCCGTGGAACGCTGCTCTACGATAGCATTTACCTCGCCGCCCACGACGAACTGGCACAGCAGGTCGGCCGTAAAGCCATGATCATCCTTACTGACGGCGAAGACCAAGGCAGCCAGTTGAAGATTCAGGACGCGGTCGAAGCGGCGCAGAAATCTGACAGCATCGTATATGTGCTGCTATGCGCTGATCGCGGCTTTTACGGCTTCGGCGGGTACTCCGGCGAAGGTCAGATGAAAAAGCTGACGCAGGAAACCGGCGGCCGCGTGATCGAAGTGGGCAACAAGATGGACAAATTGAAGCAAGCCTTCGATCAAATCGCTCAGGAACTGCGCAGCCAATACAACGTGGGCTACACACCGACAAACGCGGCCTTGGACGGCACCTTCCGAAGAATCGAAATCCACGCCAACAACAGGGATTATAAGATTCAGGCCCGCACCGGGTATTACGCCACAGCGCGAAAGGACTGAAGCCCCGCTGTTGCTCGAATCGACGCGCCTCTACCAAGTTCGGCTGTTTAGTGACGGAGCGCAAAGGAATAACCTCGGATCGCTGGAACATTAGGCGACCTTCCTCGCTTCTCGCTCGGCCCATGCATCTTTGTACAGCGCCGTGTAAGCGGCCACCATCCGCTCCAGGGAGAAATTCTCCTGCACGTACTGCCGGAGATCACGAGGATTCATTGGGTTCGTTTGCAGATTGCTGACTGCCTTCGCGAGCTGCGAGACGGAGCGGCAGACGTACCCTGAGATTCCGTCCCGCACAATCTCCGGCACAGAACCGCCGCGCAGCGCCAGCACGGGCGTGCCGCACGCCATGGCTTCGACCATCACCAAGCCGAATGGCTCGTTCCACCGGATGGGAAACAGCATCGCCATTGAGTTTCCCAGCAGCTCGTTCTTGGCATTGAGGTCGGCCAGGCCGATGTATTCGATAAAGCTGCTGTCCAGGTGTGGCCTTATCTTAGCTTCAAAATAATCGCGGTACATGGGCTGAATATCGCCCGCGATCTTCAACGGGATGCCCGCGCGTTTCGCAACCTCGATGGCCAGATGCGCCCCTTTAATGGGAGCGATTCGTCCGATGAAACTCAGGTAGGGCTGCTTGGCGTCATTCAGATGGTACTGAGAGAGATCGATGCCATGATAAATCGTGCGTAGGTGAGGCATGGTCTCCTGTCCACGCTGGAATTCACTGATGCAAACATAATGCGTTTCAGGATAGCGAGCGTAAAACTCGCTGAGTTTCGCGTCGTGAGCGCCATGCAGTGTGCAGACAGTGGGTGCATCAACAAAGCGCGAGCAGGCCAGACCCTGGGCGGACTGCAAGTGGACGAGATCGCAATTTCCAGCCGCGTCCTGGACAGCCCAGGCTGTGTGATGCAACTCCTTCAGCCAGGCGTGGTGGTCCTGCTTGATCGGCCACTGCGAGCGCTCGTAAATATGCCGGCGCTCGACCTTAACGCTCGATTCTCCGTTCGTGTAAACGACAACGTCGATCCCAGTTTTCTGAAGCCCTTCGGCTAACTGAGCGACAAAAAGCTCAGTCCCGCCGTAGTCGGCCGGGGGGACTGCGATGAACGGCGGGGCTATGAGGGCGATTTTCAATGCGGCAAGTTACTCATCAGGCACACGGGCGTTTGATGCCGGGGCGTCCAGATCGTTTGCACTTCCAATAATCAGGCTCCACAGGCTACGGCGAGATGGAGAAGTGTCAAAAAAGAACAAATGGTAAGCGGGAGAGATTGAGTTGCGGAGAGTTCTATCTGTCGGAATCTACGTCGAGCACGTCAGATCACCACTGCTTCTTTGTATTCTCCGAAAACGCGCCGCAGTGCATCAGAAATTTCGCCGACTGTGGCGCAGGCGTCGACAGCCAGGAGTATACGCGGCATTAAGTTTGTGCCGGAACGGGCGGCTTCTTCGATCGAATTCAGCGTGGCTTTCCAGGTTTGCGGATCGCGGCGGGCGCGGAGTGCCCGGACACGCTCCACTTGCTTGCGCTCTAGAGCTTCGTCGATGCGCTGAATAGGAATTGGCTTCTCTTCTTCCACGGTAAAACGGTTCATGCCAACTACGATGGCTTCGCCACGGTCCACTGCCCGCTGGTATTCGTAGGCGGCGTTTTGGATTTCCTGTTGCACGTAGCCGCGCTCGAGCGCCCGGATCATTCCACCAAGAGACTCGATCTTTTCAAGGTATGCATTAGCCCGGCTTTCGATCTCGTCGGTCAGAGTCTCTACATAATACGAACCAGCCAGCGGATCGACCGTCTGCGGCGCGCCGGACTCACAGGCGATGATCTGCTGGGTGCGCAGCGCGATGCGCGCAGCCTGCTCGGTGGGCAAGGCAAGCGCCTCATCGTATGAATTTGTATGCAGCGATTGCGTGCCGCCGAGAACCGCGGCCATAGCCTGAATCGCAGTACGAACGATATTGTTCTCCGCCTGTTGCGCGGTGAGCGTGGAGCCGGCGGTCTGGGTATGGAAGCGCAGCATCCAGGAACGAGGACTCTTAGCCCTGAAGTGCTCGCGCATAATTCCGGCCCACATACGCCGGGCAGCTCGAAACTTGGCGACCTCTTCCAAGAAATTGTTATGCGCGTTGAAGAAGAACGAAACCCGGGGGGCGAACTTGTCGACGTCAAGACCCGCGTCAATCGCCGCCTGTACATAGGCGATGCCATTGCCCAAAGTGAAGGCGACTTCCTGCACGGCGGTGGATCCCGCCTCGCGCATGTGATATCCGGAGACTGAGATTGGGTTCCACTCTGGAACGTTTTCGCTTGCCCACGAAAACATGTCGGTGATAATGCGCATCGCCTGCGCCGGCGGAAAAATGTAAGTTCCCCGCGCGATGTACTCTTTGAGCACATCGTTCTGCACAGTCCCGGAGATTTTGCGAATTTCAGCGCCCTGGCGGCGGGCAACGGCTACGTACAACGCCAGCAAGGTGGAAGCAGTGGCGTTGATGGTCATCGAGGTCGAGATCTTGGTGAGATCGATGCCCTCAAAAAGCCGCTGCATATCTTCGATCGAGTCAATCGCCACCCCGACTTTACCGACTTCGCCCAAGGCGAGTGGGCTATCGGAATCGAGGCCAATTTGCGTAGGAAGATCGAATGCGACTGACAAACCTGTCGTACCGTGCGCCAGGAGGTATTTGTAACGTTTGTTGGATTCTTCGGCACCGCCCATGCCGGCGTACTGGCGCATGGTCCAGAGCCGGCCGCGATACATGGTCGGCTGAATCCCGCGCGTGAACGGGTATTCGCCGGGATAGCCGACTCGCGTTTGGAGATCGTCGCCATCCGAGTCGTCAGGAGTGTAGAGGGGCCGAACAGGAATTTTTGACGAGGTCTGAGGATCCGCGGGTTTGGTTTTCTCAGCCATGTAGCTGAATCAAGAACTGCGAAGGTTTTCGCGTACCTTCGTATCATTTGCGGCTAAAAGGGTCATTTCTTCGTACGAACTCTCCAAAAGGAACTCACCCCGAACCAGGCAAACATCGCCGTAAATGCCACCGCAGCCACGAGTCGTCCTGATGCGCCGTGTCCAGCCTGATATTTGGCATATTCCCGGAAGAAGGCCAGAGCACCGATCCCCGATAACACTAGAAAAACAAACCCCGTAACCTCCAACCAGAGCTGGCCCAGAACGCGGACGAAGTGGGCGGCAGTAGTTCTCCCGGCATTCAGGAGCGCGCCCAGGGTGCGAGTGCGTCCGGCGTGCTGGGCGGCCACTCGGGCCAAAATGCTGAGTTTACGGGCTGTCGAGATGGTCGCCATATCCAGCGTCGATTTTACCAATGTTCGGAGGTACAATAACGCAACATAAAGGTCCTGAAACATGGGACCACGGATCGCATCTAAGTTATCGTAGGCGACCAGGGGCTGTGCGCTTTCGGAACGGCCGGCGAAGATGCCGCCGCAAATGGGGGTTATGTGGACCAGCAATTGAAGCAGCTGATGAAAGAACTAGGCGAGGCAATCAACGAGTCGCTCGCCGACTCCGATCAGATCGCCGAAGTCGTGGCCAAAATTAAAGATGGAGGCTACGACATTTTTCTGGTGCTGGAAGCCACGATTGGCGTGAGCAAGCCGGGAGAAAAATCTCCCGATAAAACCTCTATGGTCACCACGCTCAGCAGCAATCCTGAGCTCAAAGTCAGTGACCAGGATATGAAGTTCCTGAAATCTCTGCGGATCAAGATCGAAGACGACGCAGCGTGAAGAATGCTGCCTGAAAGTCTCTCCCAAAATCGTTGGGGCGAAAAGTTACGCTGGTAATGAAATTCTTAAATACCCCGAATCCCAATCTCATCCAAATGCATATTCAAATCAGCCGGATCGCGATACACGCGGTAGGCGCCTGCATTCATCAGCTCATCCTCGCCGAATCCGCCGGAAAGCAGACCCACGCCCAATGCGCGAGCCCGTTGAGCGGCAAGCAAGTCCCAGATGCTGTCTCCAACCACCACACAATCTTCCAGGCTGGCGCCAAGTTTGCGTGCGGCGGCAAGAAACAGATCCGGATCAGGTTTGGCCCGCTGCACATCATCTCTCGTGATAACCGGCACGTCCTTGTCAAGGCCCAATAACTTCAACGGCTGTTCAGCTCCCTCACGGCTGCCACTGGTGGCGATTGCCCAGCGCACGCCCAGCCGTGACAATGTTTCAAGCAGATCGTTAGCGCCCGGCAGAATCCGAACCGTCTCAACCCGCTTCATGAATGCTTCTGTATGCAGCTTCTGCAAGCGGGCGATTTCTTTGGCATCCAGTTTCCGTTTAGCTTCTCGAAGAAACGCATGCACGATCAGCCCGCCGCTCATGCCAATCCGGCGGTGAATGTACCAGTTAGGAAGATGAATATCTTCGGTTTCGAGCGCTTCCCGCCAGGCGAGCACGTGCTGGTAAACGCTGTCAATCAGCGTGCCATCAAGATCAAAGAGAAATGCGGGCTGCGGACGCGCTTTCGAGTTGTGTTCTGTCATTGAGGACCCTTCACCGCGAGATGCGAATTCTCGTGTGCTAGTATCTACTGTTTTCATGAGCGCCGCAGGCCCGTAAAGGTGTGGTTACCGGCAGGCGGCGTTTCCCAGGGGCGGCTGTCAGCATCGAAGCGGGGGCGCCATGAAAGATACTCTGGGAGTTCTGTTAGCCGGAGGAGCCGGCGAGCGGCTCTATCCGCTCACGCGCGACCGCGCCAAACCCGCGGTCACGTTCGGCGGAATCTATCGCATCATTGACGTCACGCTTTCAAACTGCGTCAACTCTGACCTGCGCCGGGTCTACATTCTCACCCAGTACAAAGCCCTCTCGCTAAATCGTCATATCCGTGAAGGCTGGGCCATCATGGGCCGCGAGATGAATGAGTTCATCGAAGTGCTGCCTCCGATGAAGCGGGTGAGTGAACAGTGGTATCAGGGCACTGCCGATGCGGTTTATCAGAATATCTACTCAATCGGCTCCGAGCAGCCCAAGCATGTGCTGATTCTTTCCGGAGACCACATCTACAAAATGAATTACGGGCTGATGCTCAAGCAGCATGAAGACTCGGGCGCCGACGTGACTTTGGCCACAATTCAAGTTCATCCAAACGAAGTGTACCGGTTCGGGGTTGTCGGGGTTGACCACGATCATCGGGTCATTGGATTTCAAGAAAAGCCCAAGCAGACGGAATTGCGTTCACCATTCAATCCGGAAAAAGTATCGGCCTCAATGGGCATTTATCTGTTCAACACCGACGTGCTGATTCCGGTGCTGCTGAAGGACGCCGAAGATAATTCATCAAGCCACGATTTCGGGAAGGACATCCTGCCGCGAATGGCTGCCGATTACCGCGTCTACGCTTACGACTTCGTCGACGAGAACAAAAAAGAAGCGCTGTACTGGCGGGACGTGGGAACCCTCGAGGCGTATTACGAAGCCAATATGGACATTGTCGCGGTGTCGCCGGTGTTTAATTTGTACGACGAAGACTGGCCGATTCGCACACACCAGCGGCAGTATCCGCCGGCGAAATTCGTTTTCGCCGAGTCGGGGCGCACAGGAACGGCGCTCGATTCGATTGTTTCTTCGGGCTGCATTGTTTCCGGCAGCACGGTTCGAAACAGCGTCTTATCGCCGGATGTGCGCGTGAATTCTTACAGCGACGTGGACGCAAGCATTTTGTTCTCGCACGTCAATATTGGCCGCCATTGCCACGTTCGCAAGGCAATCATCGATCGCGATGTGCACATCCCGGAAGGAACAACCATCGGTTTTGACCCCGAAGCCGATCGCCAGCGCTATTTTGTAACCGAAAGCGGAATTACGGTCGTCACCCGCGACTACTCGTTATTCGAGAATCCGGTGACGGTCGATTACTTTACCAGCGAATAGGGCCAGACCCTCGTAACGCTCACCTCACCTTCGCTTTCCCTTCGGGTTAACGCTGTCGCACGAGCGCGTATCTCCGGCACGCTAATCTCACAGCCTTCCACTTTTTTGTGATACAAACGCCCGATGCCCGAATCCGGCTCTGCCACTCTAATACGCGCCATCGGCCGCTGGAGCATGGCGGCACTAGTAATCAACTCTATTATTGGCAGCGGCGTGTTCGGTTTGCCATCCGATTTAGCCAGGCTGCTTGGCTCCGCAAGCCTATACGCCGTTCTGCTCGCGGGCGGGGCAATGGGCGTAATCATGGCTTGCTTCGCAGAAGTGGCATCGCGCTTCACTCAAACCGGCGGTCCGTATCTATATTCGCGAGTCGCATTCGGCCGCCTCCTGGGAATCGAAATGGGATGGATGCTCTGGCTGGTCCGGCTAACCGCGCCGGCAGCAAATGCGAATTTGTTCGTCGTGTACCTGCGCGAGTTCTGGCCGCGCGCTATGGACCTGGTTCCACGCTTCTGTGTTTTGACTCTGCTTATCGGAATCCTTGCATTTACAAATCTGCGCGGCGTGCGTGCCGGAACGGAAATGAGCAACATCTTCACAGTCGCGAAGCTTGTTCCGCTATTTCTGGTAGCGATAGTTGGGGTTGGCTACGTTTTGAGCGGGCATCCAGTGTCAAGCGCGACGACAGTCTCGGGGGGATTGCATTCCTGGCTGAAAGCCATTCTGATCCTCGGGTTTGCATACGGCGGATTTGAAGGGGCTCTTACGCCAATGAGCGAAGCCACCAATCCGCGCCGCGATACGGCTTTCGGGTTGCTCGCTGCTCTTATTACGTGCGCTGCCCTGTACAGCGTCATTCAATGGGTTGTGATCAAAATCTTGCCGAATGCGGCGCAGAGCGAACGCCCTCTCGCAGATGTCGCCAGGTTAGCGATGGGAAATGGCGGCGCAGCCCTGATTGCCGTTGGCGCTCTGGTCTCGATTTACGGTTATCTCAGCGCCAACATGCTGGCCGTGCCGCGCCTTACTTTCGCCTTGGCCGAACAGCAGGATTTCCCATCTATTTTTGCGGCGGTACATCCACGCTTCCGCACACCTTACTTTTCGATTGGTGTGTTTGCCACACTGGTCTGGTTATTTGCACTGCTTGGGAACTTTACTTGGAACGTGACCCTTTCGGCCGCGGCCAGGCTGTTTTGCTACGGAGCAGGATGCGCGGCCCTGCCCGTCCTAAGAAGGAAGCAGCCGGGCGGAGCGTGGTTTCAATTGCCTGGAGGCTCGTTCCTCGCTGTGGTGGGTGTGGCAGTGTGCCTGGTGCTGATCACGCAAATCGATTTACGAAAGTCGCTCATTCTGATGGCAGTGATTGTTGTAGCGTTTTTGAACTGGATAGCCGTACGCAAGCGCGAATCACAAAAAGCCGTCAGCGAGTTTCCCGTGGAATGAGTCCCGCACGTAGGGGAAAGGCGGCTCTTGAGGTGGGCCAGATCCAGTGTGCTGCAGGTTAGCTCTTAACTTCCTTCGTTGAGTCCTTCGCCGGGTCAGCCGGAGTTTCCTTCATGCCATCTTTAAGCGCACGGAGGCCTTCCCCTATGCCTTTGCCGAGTTCTGGTAACTTCTTGGGGCCGAACACCAGCAGGGCGATGAAGAAGATTACCAGCAGATGCATCGGCTGAAAAAGCCCTTCAAACATACACGTCCTCCCAAAATCCTCAGAAAATCTATTTTAACACCACCGCCGCCCCTAGGCTGGCGCTAGATTTATTGTTCGCGCCACCAGAGCCTGTAACAAAACCTTGATCGGGAAGGACGCGCTGTAGATTGGAAAGGCCGCCATGCCGCATCTCACACCCCGCGCACCAATTCAAACACGGTGATTTCCGGCCTTGACCCGAAGCGACTTGGGTAATCGACGATGCCGATGCCGCGATTGACGTAAAGCTGTGAGTCGCCCTTTTGAAACAACCCTCGGACGTAGGGCGTGATAAGACGGCTGGGCGACAAGCTGGGATGGATAAAATCCAACGTCACTTGGCCTCCGTGGGTGTGTCCACCCAAGCTCAAGTCAATTCCCAGCGCGGCGGCGCGGTCGAAGGTGTTTGGATTGTGGCTCAGAAGGATGTTAACCGTATCGGGAAGCACCAACTGTTCGATGTCCTGAAGATATTCCTTCACCGGGTGTCCAGGGGCTTCCACGCGGCCGGGCCGTGACTGGTAGTCCACGCCCATCAAATTGAGCACGCTGCCACCTTCATTGACCGCGGCACGATCCCCGCGGAGGATGCGAGTTCCTTGAGCGGCGAAGAGCCGGGTAATGGAATCTTCCGCTCCGATATACAGTTCATGATTGCCGAGGCAGCCGAAAACGCCGTACGGCGCTTTGAGGCCTGAGAGCGCCTCGACCACCGTTCCCTGCGCCGTGTCGTCCCAAGTGAGGTAGTCCCCGGTTAGCACGACAAGGTCCGCTTTTTGCTGGCTCGCGATGGCGGCGTACTTGCGAATCTCATCCGCGCTCATGAAGGCGCTAATGTGGAGATCAGAAAGCTGCACGATGCGGAAACCGTCGAAGGCCTTCGGCAGCCGTCGCAGCTTGATCTGCTTGTGACTGGTCTCAAGATTAAGCCGGCCATAGAAAAGCCCATAGGCGCCGGCAACAAACGGGGCAGCGGTCAAGGCAATGGCAGTTTGCTCCAGGAAGTGTCGTCGGCCGGGGGAGCGCAGCTCGAGCCGGTGAGGAATTATCAACTTCTTGAAACTCCAACTGACCGCCCGTGCGACCCGATCGGCGGCCCACAATAGCACGGCGACCAAGAATCCGAAGAACGAACCCAACGACCATAATTGAAACGGCGCTTCCAGCAGGGTCGACCTGAGGGTCAGGGCAGTGCCCTTAAATGTCTCTCCACCGTTGAACAGGCTGTAGGCCAGCAGGGAAAAATAGACGATCAACCCCGCAGCTCCCAAGCCCCTGCGCCAGCGCTTGCTGGGGATCAGCCTTTTACCCAGTTCGCCTACGCGCCGTATCCAGAAGACCTGGCTTGCAACGAAGACCACGATAATAGCACCGAAGAATAGTGTGTAGAGGCGGCCGAACTCGTCGGGATATACCAGCAGGAAGACGGCATAAGCGAATATCAACGACAAAGCGATGGCGCGCTTATGAGCTTTTAGAACAGTAATCGTCTTTGCCATGTTCATGGTGGAGAAATACAAGGGAGCCAATTATAGGCTTAAGAAGCCTCTCTGCCCGCTGCCCAAAAGCTTGCACAGCTAAAAGGTCCATTACTTCCGTGACCTACTAGACATTACTGCCCCGGGATATGTTGCCAACCAGGGGCCGGCCAAGTTCGATTCCTTCCGGCCAAGGAGCCAACGTGCGCCGGAGTGCCTTGGTTTTGCTGCTGCTTACCCTTTCTGCGCTATCTGCTTTTCCGGAAACGAATGAACCCAAACCGCTGGATTGTACGCAGCTCATGGCCTGGATAGCTGGGGGAGTTTCCTCCCCGCGATTGCAGCACATTGTGGGCGAGAGAGGAATCGGATTCACTCCGAATGAAGCTGCGATCAAACTGCTCATCCGCGCCGGAGCCGAGCCAGCACTTATTCGTAGCTTGCGTGCGACACATGGGATCCTGGCATCATCGGCTAACGCCTGTCCGGTAAAGCTGGCCCATGCAGGCGAACTGATTCGCGAAAAGAATTACGACGATGCCAAGGCGATAATCGAGCCGCTGATCGCGTCCGATTCTCGCAGTCCCAGTTTGCATTTCTTGATGGGCTACATCCGCCAACAGCAGGAAAACTGGGACCAGGCGTTCGACGAATATTCCACTTCACGCGACGAAATGCCCGGCTCTTCCGATACGCACAGCCGGCTGGCCTATGTGTTTTACCGCTATGACGACGCTGACAATGCCATCGGGGAGGCGCGAACCGCGCTCAGCATCGATCCCACGAACGCTGAAGCCTATCGCTATCTTGGTCTGGGCCTTTATGCCAGTCATAAGGACGCAGCCGCTCTGCATGCTTTTCAGGAGTCATTGGCCCGGGAGCCTAATTGCGCCGAGGTTTACTACGATATGGCCATCACTTTGCGCCATAAGGGTGATAGCAGTGCCGCAGTTGCCGCCTATCGCAACGCCATAGCCCTAAATCCGCAGTTCTGGGAGGCCTACAACAATCTCGGATTGCTCCTACATGATCTGGGGAAGCTTGACGATGCGATTGCCGCCTACCGCGAGGCTAAGCGGCTCGCGCCGGGTGAAGCCTCCGTGCGCAACAATCTCGGCAATACATATTGCGATAAGGGAGACTATGACTCGGCTATCGCCGAGCTCCGTGAGCTCTACCGCATGAACCCCGGTTGGGAACGCGGTCATAGCTGCCTGGCAAAGGCGTTGCTGGCCAAAGGGGAGATTCAGCCGGGGATCACTGAACTCCGGCTTGCCATTCAGCAGAACCCAAACGGCGCGGCTGAACATCGCGTGCTGGGGCAGACTCTGTTAATCCTGCATCAGGAGGAAGAGGCCGTGCACGAACTGCGCACTGCAGTGGAATTAGAGCCGGATTCTCCCCTGGCCCACCACTTTCTTGGGACAGCCCTTTTCAACTCCCAGAACTTTCAAGCCGCAGAAACCGAATTTCGTCAGGCCGTTCGCCTTCAGCCCAGCGCCAGCAACCATTATTATCTCGCCGCCTGCCTGATGAATCTTGGCCGCTATGATGAAGCTTTGGCAGAGCTCGATACCGCCGCAGAGATGGAACCCAGCCAGAGCCTGTATCGCGCCCGCAAAGAAGAACTGGAAAAGCTGATCAAAGCGGGCAATCGCTAGTCCCCTTCTTGATTGTGTGTCTCACTCTGACGCGCACAGTGCCGACGGTGCGACATCAAAATCATGTAAGTCTCTGATTTCACGCAGTCATAAGTTGGCTTGCCAAGTGCTATGTCCTATCGGTCAGTAGCCCAGCATGAACTACCGTACCATCGGCAATCAGAACCGTGAGACCTAGAATGGCATTTGGTTTACAAGGTCTGCAATCTATCCGTCTCTAGTTTATTCGGGAGTAGCATTTATGAACACGACCCAGGCCGCAACCGCCACTGCCAGGCAGATGTCCCAGGCTGTTCTTCCGCGCGACAGCGAATTTAATGCCGCAAACTTGGCCACGCCACGGCGTGCCGGCTACGGTCTGCCCTGCGCGAAGTGCAAGACGTATTACTCCGCTGATCTTGATTCCTGCCCGGTGTGTAGGACAGCGGAGCGTGTTTCGCCGGTTCCAACTGGCGCGACGGCGCCTATTGAAAGCGAGCCAGAATTTAGCTCCGACGAAGCTGCTCTGGAAGCGGAACGCGAGCGCTTTCTGCGCGAGTTCAAGTCGCAGGTTTACGCCTCGCATATGCAGATTAACGCAGCGGCCAGCTTCCGCTGCAGCAAGGAAGAAAATCATCAGGGGGCATTCGAACCAGCGGCTGTCTGCCAAGATTGCTACGACCAGGTGCGTGGAGAGTTGGACTTGATGGAAGCTGCCCTGCACATGGATTTAAAAGAAGCCACACAGATCGTGTATGACGCCGTTTGGTCAGATCCTTCTGATCCAGGGAAGACCTACCAGAACGCGGCGCAGGCGCTGCTCACGGAATTGCGCAATCGCGCCGGAATTTCGGCGGTGCTGGGGCCACTGCAAACCCTACCGCATTAAGGTCTGGATGTGAGGGTCACTGCGTCTTTAGACCGACCCACTTTCTCCCGGCATACAGCCGGAATCCGCCGCCATCTTCGACGATCTTCAGTGGGACAGGGTGCGCCAACATGTCGTCGATTTTTGCACTCACGCTGAGCACATCGTTTGCGCCAACATCCATCACAAGCAATTTATTGTCTTTTGAGAAGCCAAAGCCATATTGTCCCGGCGCCAGCTCACTTCCCTCGATGTTCAACTTCACCTCAGTGATGAGGAATCCCTGATACTTGGCCTGAATATCAGCGGCATAGCCGGATGTATCCACCAGTCCCGCCAGCACAAGCCTGCCATCGGAATTGCTGAATCCCGCCGAGTTGCGAAGCTGGACGGAGGCGGACTGCCCGCGGAAAAAGTAAGCCGTCGGGACAACGCGCTTCAAATCTTCCGCCTTCAGCACGCCCGGCTTGGGTGGCTGCTGGGCAATCGCAACGGCCGCGAGAAGAGCAGACAGAAAAATTCCGGAGAATACACTAAGGCGCGCGCTCATCAAATCCTCCTACCTGCGAAAAACTCGGAAAAGCAGATTCCTCGGCGGCTGAAGCCGCTTCGGAATGACAAGATTAAAGGACTCATTGGTACCCTTCAACTTCGCTCAGGGCGGGCCTGTGAACTGGTGCCCTTCCCAAAACACGCTCGCAATCGAGTTTTTCCGCATTCTCCTAATGTCGTGAAAACCGCAGCTTGCCAAATGCGCTGGGCACATGAAAATTCGGCGCGGGCGTGTGAGTCGGCTGCCACGCCATATATGAACGCGGCTCCTTTGATCCCTCAATGCGATAGAAATTCGCCCGCCAAACCGCGCCGGGATCAAAATGTGGGGTGACCGCTTTCATCGGAATCGCCAACTCCGCCGCCCAGGTGTGTGATCTTTCATTCAGCACAACCGACCGCTGCATGCCGCTTTTCAAGTCCGAGATGCCGCCCGGGAAAACGTCGAGATCGATCCACATGCCGTTCGGACTGACCTCGAACTCTTTGTAATAATGCTCCCGCGAAGGATCAGGTTGCAAGAATGCCTCAGCCACATCGCGATCCCAGAGATGATCGCGCCGGCCATTAGCGTCGGCGTCGCCGAACACGTACAGCTCCCGGTAGCGGCACTCGTACCGCAGATACAATGTTTCGGCCGACCACAGCGCGTGTACCTGTGTTTCTCGTTCGGGATCGGGGTTTTTCCCCTGCCAATCTGAGCAGAATGAAACTGGCCTGGCAGTTTGCCACTCTGCTGCTGGATGCGCCGCATCGAGCTTGATGGCATGTGAAACGTAAGAGGCCACTATTTCGACGCCAGGGGCTGCGCACGATATTGCCTGTCTGGTTTCACTCATCATCGGATGCGCTCCCAGGAGCAATACCAGGGTAAGAAGTTGCCGAAGCACTGCACCAGCATAGCGTAGAAAATCAATTTGACAGCAATATCTGGATAGCTCAGGGGGCCAGGCGGGCATATCTTGGGATTCATGACAAGCAATGCGATACTCAATCTGACGGAAGCTTTCGACATGAACCACGTGAGCGAGACTCGGCAATGGGAAGCGGTCATGAGCCGCGATCCTGGCCAGGATGGCCGGTTTGTGTTCGCGGTATCTTCAACCGGGGTATATTGCCGGCCGTCGTGCCCGTCGCGGCATCCACGGCGTGAAAATGTTATGTTTTTTCGCAAGCCCGACGACGCCGAGAAGGCCGGCTATCGCGCCTGTTTGCGCTGCCGTCCGCGGGCGATCGGCGGAAACGCGCAGATGGAAATGGTGAAAGCCGTATGCCGCTACATCGAACAGCATCTCGATGAGCCGGTCACGCTGGCGCGGCTGGGCGCGGCCTTCAAGCAAAGCCCGTTCCATTTGCAACGCACGTTTAAAGCAGTATTGGGAATCTCGCCCCGCGCCTATGCCGATTCCTGCCGCATGAATCAGCTCAAGCGCAATCTTCAGGCCGGGCATTCGGTTACGCGCGCACTGTACGACGCCGGTTACAGCTCCAGCAGCCGTTTGTACGAGCGCACGGCTTCGCAGCTTGGCATGACTCCAGACAAATACCGTCGCGGCGCGATTGCTGCTCCAATTCGCTATACCTCCACCGATTCTCCTCTGGGACGTATGCTGATTGCAGCAACAGAAAAGGGAATCTGCGCGATCCAGTTCGCGGATTCCGAAGAGGAACTGGAGCAGGGGTTGAAGCACGAATTTCCGTTCGCGGTTCGACGGCGGGATGATTCCGGCATGCGGCAGTGGAAAGAAGATCTGCTGCATCACATGCGCGGCCAGAAATTGAATGCCAGTCTTCCGCTGGATATTCAGGCGACTGCCTTTCAGCGGCGAGTGTGGACGTATCTGCAGTCGATTCCTTTTGGCTCGACCAAGTCCTACAGTCAGGTGGCGAAGGCAATCGGACAGCCCACCGCGACCCGCGCCGTAGCACGAGCCTGCGCCACAAACCCTGTCGCAGTGGCTATTCCGTGCCATCGCGTGGTCCGAGAGAACGGCGAAATGGGCGGTTATCGCTGGGGAATCGAACGCAAGGAAGCTCTGCTCGAAATGGAGCGTGCCTAACCACTATGGATGGACGACGGGCGTCCTCGCCCGTCGTGTTATTTTTCCATACGCTCGTAAACCGATCTCGCGTAGGAAAACAGGCTTAGAACTGCGTTCTTCTCCGCTTCCGTATTCCAGTCCTGGTTTGATTTCACCGCGTCTATCATGCGATCAATCCAAGCGAGGAAGTAGGCCGCGTCTTCTGCCGGTTTGAGCGCAGAACCCGCCACGCTTACAAATACCGGGCTTGTCGTCGCATACGGATACAAATCAAGCACCGGATACTCCGGCTTTTCGCTCCAGGCACGCAGAAGGCACCATCCACTGTGGGAGATGGGAATCGCGTCCTCAATATCTGCGCTTACACGATCAGCATTCAACTTTAAGTCGCGCGCTACTTGTCCGTTGCAGATGACCTGAAGGTGGTCGATAGGAACAATCGAACGCAACGATGCGGTGAACTTTACTTTGTTATCGCCGGCAGGTAAGCGAAGTTGATCGCCCAGTTCACGGCCGCCGAGAGTAAATCTGAGCAGTGGGCCGTTGGTTGCGAAAGTCCGTCCTTGTTTCAATGACGCTAGCCAGGTGCGAATGTCGAGTGGGCCGGCGGGGACATTAACGTAGACACGATCCAATCCAACTGGGCCGCGCAGAGATGCAAAATTCGCCATCGCGTCGGTACCAGCCGCTGTAGGGAGATGAAAACCGCAGTTCAGCAGCCGATACCAAACCGCAGCGGTCGATTTGTGGTCGCTGAACCCCATGACCTCGATGTAATCCACCTTCCCCAGTGCAACATCAACGGGAAGCTCGTGAGTAAGCGATTCATCCTTGGCCGGATCAGGAATCGACTCGTAAGGATGAACGTAGCCAACGACTGCCTGCTGCTCATGAGCAACATCAGCCACGATGGCGTTTGCGGGGAACAGGCTCGCCGCCGCAGTGTTGGGATAAGCGGCATAACCGGGAATCAGGAAGTTGCGGGTGAGATTCAGCAGGCCAAGATGTCCCCAATAGCTGGTGTGATATTCCTGGGAATGAAGGAGTAAATTTGTCGCGGTCGATGCTGGGTCGGGCTTAGTACTGAAGTAAGCAATATCGGGGATGCGCTGCTCTTTGTTGACCACCAGGTCTTCCACAATGGAAAGATTTTCCGCGGCCGCCTCCTCCACCAGATGCTTCGGTGTGTTGCGATATCCCCCGCCATAATTCATGTGCACGTGAACGTCGCCGCTGACCCACTGCGAGTGCGTGTCCTTCCGTAAATTGAGCGGCTTAAGATAGATTGTCAGGTTTGAGCGGCGTCCGGCGGTGATCAGCACGCGCTTTTTTTCGACTGAGTACTCGAATCCTTTCATCACTTCGACTTCTACAGTTCCTGCGGGGACGGCCAGCTCCGAGCTTCCAGGGGTGTGAAAGTAATGGGCTTCGAACGCACGTTCGGAACGAACGAAGTTGTCATCGGCACGCATCCAGGCATCTTCGGGAGCGTAGGCACGGCCATCTTCGCCGGTAATAAAACTCCGCGCTGCGGTCGGGCGTCCGTTCGGGGCCAACACGGTGAGGCTGAGTTGGCCGATCGGCTTGAGATAATGCTTGTCTTTGATAATGACCTGGGCTTGGGCTCCGCCCAAAACTTCCTGCGTCCACAGCGAGGTGTTCCCGCCGCGGTTGGAGATAAATGCAATGCGTTTTGCATCTGGCGACCAACGTGGCGCAACGTTGTCGAAGTCTCCATACGAAAGCGCGAAGGCGTCACCGCCTGAGGCCGGCATCACCCAGAGCTGGTGCCATTGTTGTCCAACATAAGATGAGTAGACGAGGCGTTTGCCATCCGGCGAGAAATCGGGCCGCGCCTTCCACGCAGTTTCTTCGTAATGAATTTCATGCGCCTCGGCGCCGGCCTGCGCCTTCATGCGCCAGAATCCTCCAGTGCCGTAGATGTGGCCTCGGTTGGACACGAAGAGAATCTCACTGCCGTCGCGGGACCACACGGGGCTGATTTCGTGATCGAACTGGCTGTAGTAATACCGTGGGAGTTCGCTGCGCGTCTCCCCGGTCAGGCGCTGCACATTCTTAAGTTCACCCTCGCTGAAGTCGGCGACGAAAATATGGAAGTGTCGCTTGTATAAGGTGGAGACGAACGCCACGCGCTTGCCATCGGGTGAAAATCTCGGTTCGACATTCACTGCTCCGCCCGAGGTCAGTTGGTGTTTCTTCTTGGTTCGTAGATCGAGCGACCAGAGCTCCATGGCATCTTTCTGGTAGCTCGCATACGCAACCCAGCGTCCGTCGGAGGCGCAATCGGGTTGGTAATCGTAGCCAGGACCGTCGGTCAACTGCTCAGCGGCCGTGCTCTCCAGTCGCTGTGCCCAGAGAGAACCTGCCATGGAGTAGATGAGTGAGCGTGAGTCTGCCGTCCAGGCAACAGAGCCAGGCCCAGTCGTGAGCTGGGGAAGATACATTTCCCGGTAGTAGTACGAATGAGGCAAATCGATCTGCTTCAGGACCGGCTCACGCTGCGCCAGCAGCGGCAGAGAAGTGAAAATCAGAACCAGCAGAAACCGTCTGCGAGTTTGGATCGACAAGAATTCCTCCGGCTC
>Ga0066705_10000029_pt1 | contig 22478 bp, 20 predicted proteins | sample GraSoiAngelo_154_FD_66506 | JGI IMG/M metagenome (GOLD analysis project Ga0066705, IMG submission 66506) | Grasslands soil microbial communities from the Angelo Coastal Reserve, California, USA - 14_1009_13_20cm | ecosystem: Environmental > Terrestrial > Soil > Grasslands | place: USA... | reverse complement strand
GCATTTCCCTAAAGAAGCCATGCGCGGCCGCTTTAGTGATGCTATGGCTTTCCAGTCGCGCGTGCTCAGTGACTTGCAGCGTTCGGTGATGAAAATCCGCATGGTGCCGGTGGAGCAGCTCTTCCGCCGCTTTCCGCGTATGGTCCGCGATGTTGCCAAACAGTGCGGCCGGGAAGTTGAACTCGCTATCAGCGGGCAAGACACTGACCTTGATAAGAGCCTGTTGGATGCGATTGCCGAGCCGATTACGCACCTGGTCCGCAACGCGATCAGCCATGGAATTGAGACGGCTGAGGAGCGTACCCGTAACGGCAAGCCCGCTCATGGGACGCTGCGGCTCAGCTCCTACCATCACGGCAATCAAGTTATCGTAGAAGTCAGCGACGACGGCCGTGGCATCGATGTTCAGAAAATCAAAGCTAAGGCACTGCAGCAAGGCATGGTCTCTTCCGAGGAGGCTGGCCGTCTAAGTGAGAATGAAATTCTAGAGTTCGTCTTCCGCCCCGGTTTCAGCACTGCTGAGGAAGTTACTGAGATTTCCGGCCGCGGGGTTGGACTCGATGTGGTGCAAGCTGTTCTCCACCGGATGAAAGGCACAGTGGAAATCGCGACGCGCCCTGGCAAAGGCACTACTTTCCGGCTCAAGCTGCCTTTGACGCTGGCCATCATTAAGGCCTTGCTCTTCCGGGTGGAGCAGCGATTGTATGCCATCCCACTCAATGCCGTCGCCGAAATCACGCGCGCGCAGGAGTCGGATTTGCATAAAGTTGACAGCTCCGAAGTGTTGCAACTACGAAATCAGGTGCTGCCGGTGGTGCGATTGGGGCGCCGGCGGGCAGAGCAATCTGGGCCGGCGGAGAAAATCTTCGTCCTGGTCATTGCCTTGGGCGAGCGCAAGCTGGGGCTGATCGTAGATGCCCTCGAGGGAGAAGAAGAACTCGTAATCAAAGCGCTCGATGATCATACGGTTTCGACCGATCTTGTGAGCGGCGCCTCCATTCTTGGCGATGGCCGGGTCGTGCTGATCGTCAATCTGCCGGCAATCGTGGAACGCCATAGCAAGCACCGGCCCACTGAAACGGGAGACCTGCTTGCAGGCATCTTGCTGGCGCATTCCGATCATTCAGCCGCCCATGAAGGTGCCGGGGAGGTGAAGCAATGAGTTCACCTGTGCGCGTCCTGGTCGTCGATGATTCCGCGCTCATGCGGAAGTTGATTCCACAAATTATCGAGGCTGACGCTTCCATCCAGGTAGTCGGCACCGCCATGGACGGAAACTTCGGCCTGAAAAAAATCGACGATCTGAAGCCCCAAGTGATAACTCTCGATCTCGAGATGCCCGGCATGAGCGGTCTGGAAATGCTTAAGGAGATCATGCGGCGGCACAAGTTGCCGGTGATTGTTGTCAGCTCCCATAGCACGCAAGGCGCTTCAGTCACGCTCCAGGCGCTCTCGCTGGGAGCATTTGACTTCGTGGCGAAGCCGCAGGATGTCTCCGCCCGCATGCCGCAAATTGCGCAGGAGCTGATCGCCAAGATAAAAGCCGCGGCGCACAGTCGTGGAGTAAGAGTCACCCCCGCACTTGAGCCTCAACCGCGCATCGAGAAGCTTTCGCTGGATAGCAAGAGAATGCCAACAAGGGTGGTGGCGATCGGAGTTTCCACCGGCGGCCCACAGGCACTTCAGTACGCGCTCTCCCAGTTACCTCCGGATTTTCCCGGGACCATCGTTGTGGTGCAACATATGCCTGAAGGCTTCACCGAGATGTTTGCCCGCAGGCTGGATGAGCTGTGCTCCATTGGGGTGAAAGAGGCGCAATCGGGCGACATGCTGCTGGCGGGCAGAGTTCTAATTTGTCCCGGCAATCGTCACCTTAAGGTAAAGCGGCTTCCTCTGGGCGATGTCGCTGTCTTGGGCGATGACCCTCGAGTTGGCGGACACCGGCCGTCCGTCGATGTGTTGTTTAAAAGCTTGGCGGAAGAATTTGGGCCAAAGGGCGTTGCCGTCCTGATGACTGGAATGGGAGATGACGGCGCGCAAGGTATGGGAGCAGTAAAGGCCGCCGGAGGAATGACGATCGCGCAGAACGAGGAGTCGTGCGTGGTGTTCGGAATGCCAAAAGCCGCAATTGAGCGTGGCTATGCGGTTCGTGTCGTGGCTCTCGATGCTCTGGCAAATACATTGATGGCGCAGTGTATGCAGGATCGCAAAACGGTGCTCGACCCGAACGACAGCCGAGCCGCCGGCGCCGGAAGCTGAGAGACACGACGCATCAATCAGCGGCCAACAGGCACGCGGATGTGAAACAGAGCCGGGGAGCGGCACAAGAGTAAAGCGCGCGGCGCACGGTCGTGGGAGTAGGCGGGAATCGGGCAAGCCCAACGGGGAGAAAGCCCGGGACAGGGACTAAGAACTGAGCGAGCCCTGTAAGACAAACTCGCTCAATCGGGGAAGCAGGAGGAAACAATGGAGCAATTTGCACCAGTCAAACGCAGCAAAGACGGTCAACCGGTCCGCTACCTAGTAGTGGACGATTCCGTCTTCGCCCGCAAGAATCTGGTCCGCATTATCGAAACATTCGGCGGACAGCTGGCCGGTGAAGCCGGTGACGGCGCAACCGCCATCACTGAATATGAACGCACAAGCCCTGACATCGTGCTCATGGATATCACGATGCCGCAGATGGAAGGTATCGAAGCCGCCGAAAAGATCGTCCGGCAGCATCCAGAGGCGCGCATCGTCATGGTGTCTTCCGTGGGATATCAGGAGAACATTGTGGCGGCGTTGCAGCGCGGCGCGCGGCATTTCGTGCAGAAGCCGGTGAAGCCGGAAGTTCTCTATGAAGTGATCAAGTACGTGCTGGGAGAGGATGCCACCGTCGCAAGCGCGGCGGGCGCGGGAGCCTAGGCCATGAAGATGGAGTTGATCCAGCCGTTCATCAACGCGGCAGACGCCGTGCTGGCTGAAGGACTGCAATGTTCCACGACAGTAGGCAGCCTTAGCATGGAGGAAGAAGCCTACCGGCGTAAGGGTGTCGCCGCTCTTATCTGGGTGACGGGCGATATCGAAGGCCGCATCATCCTCGACCTTGATCCGCAAACCGCGGTCCGCGTGGCCAGCAAATTCGCTGGGACAGAACTGCCGGAATCAGACACTCTGGTGCGCGAAACCGTCTGCGAGCTGGCTAACGAAGTAACCGGCAATGCCATCACTTCGCTCAATGATCAGGGGTTCCATTTCCGTGTGCATCCGCCCATCCTCCACACTGAAGACGGATCCAAAAGCAGCGAGGATACCGAAGCTCTTGTCATCTGCGTCGAAACTGCGAGCGGCAGCGTGTTCATGAATATCGCTTTGCGCTATAACCGCCGCCGGCAGGGAGAGCGCGCCGTGGCCGCGGGCCAATGAGGGTTGTGCCAACTCTGAACGAGGCCCTTGTCGCGCCTCCAGGGGCAAGCAACAATTAGCGCCACTCACTTCATTTAAGGTCCCGTCAACACAAACACAGGATTCTGCGGCGGCGGAACAGTTACCGTGCCGGTACCGGTCTGCCCGGTTGCCGTCACCCCGGAAGCGTTGTCGACGTTGAAGGTTCCAGTGCCTACTGCGCTGATGCTGAATGTGCCATCGTTCTTCGTGGAATCGCTCATTCCCGTGATAGTTATGCTCGTGCCGACCCGCAGCGGCGGGCCGGAAAGCGGTGTGTAGGTGTAGCTTGTAGTTGAACCGCTTTGCGAGGCAGCCGTGATACTAACCGTGGTGGTCATCGGTGGGAAATCACTAACTGGCGAAGGCACATTAGCTGTCTGGGCTACGCTGGAAGTGGGAATGATGGCGGTGCTTCCGGCATCACAATTGGCTACGTAAACTTTTGAGCTATCCGCAGAGCTGGCTACTGAGAGCCTGAACCCTGTATTGGCAGCTGGGGCGGGACGAGCCGCCTGGCAACCGGTTTCGTCCTGCGCAACCGGCACTGCAGTTGTCAGCGGACCAGTGGCAGGAACAGTAAATTCTAAACCGATGGTCTTCGTAACCGAGTTGTTTGCGGTGTTAATGACAGAAACTTGTGAGCAGATTTGCCCACCACTGATTTGAAAGCTGGCAACGTAAGCCCGAGTTCCATCGGGAAGGGCTGTTACGGAGGTTGGCATTACCGCCGTGCCCTGGCATGGATTCAAAGGATCGGACGACGTCTGCGGGCTATATTCCGGGATTGTGACAGGCGCGCCAGTCAGGGAACTCGGCGGATCGGTAGACGCATCAAGAATGCTTACGGTTCCAGCAGTGGGATTGGTTATGTACAGGCGGTTGAGCTTTGGGTCATACAGCATGAAATTCGCGCCCACACTCACGGCTACATCGCTGAGAACGGAGTCGGAAAATGTATCAATGGTCGAGATCGTCCCGCTCCCGCTATTCAAGACATAGGCTCTCTGGCTATCGGAGCGTGTCGCCACCCAAACCGGCGCATTAAGCCCCGTAGTAGCTTGATTCAGGCTCTTATCAATTGAATTGATACTGATTACCGAGCCGACTCCTGAGTCGTCGCTGCCAACTGCATAGATTTTTTTCCCATCAGGTGTTTCTGCCAGGGCAATGGGTCTGAACTGAAGCGTGATGTTGTTGGTGACGGCGTTGCTGCTAGTCGAGATCGCAGCCACGCTTTTGCTTCCGGCATTAGCCACATACATCGTACCGTTCTCAGTAGTGTGGATGAAAACCGGCTTCGAACCGAGCGGCAAGCTTGTAGTTGTGACTGGATTGATACTGGTTAGAGCGTACGAAGAAACTGTGTCTTCGAGACTGTTAGCGACGTAAATGCGGCTTCCGTTTGGTATAAATGAAGCATGTACGGGGCTTAGTCCGACCGTGGCAACACCAACATTCGAATCACCAGAGACGTCGATTCTGGTAGCGGTGCCGGGATCGTTTGCACCGTTTCGATTGACCACAAAAACGAAGTGAGTCGGCTTGGGATCGGGCGGAGGCGGCGTGATCGGAGTGGCCACGGGGCGGAACTGATCGCCACAGCCTGACCAGACCAACAAAAGCCATAAAACGGCGGACAAGCCCGCCAGACGCTGCACACGCGTCGCCACCCCAACAGTCAGAAATTCCATGTATTCACAATGATCCGGAAAGAATCCATCATTCTAAACGGCAGCAGAAAGCAGCGCCAGCGGATTGCTTGTGGGCGGGAAGAAATTCGTAAGGAACTTTGTTGTTACTTTGTGGCCTATGCGGCTTTTCTCTGAGCCCCTGCGCTTAAGATCTTTGACCCCAGAGTCCGCCAAGAGAAGTGACAAAGTTCGCAAAGAAACCTTAACCGCGACGGGATCGCCTCGCTCCAGCTGCCGCTTCGCGCCCAGCCCGGGCCGCCGGCTTCTTCTTGCCTTCCATCTCGGCCAGGCTCTGTTTCAGTGCGGCCATGAGGTCCACCACAGGGGCGAGCTTCTTCGGCTTCTCGACTTCGGCGATCTTTCCACCTTCCAGTTTGGTCTGGATGAGGTTCTTGAGGTTGTCTTGAAATTCGTCGTGATATTTTTCCGGTTCCCAGTCCGTCGCCAAAGCCTCGATCAACTGATGCGCCACTTTGACCTCTGCATCTTTCAACTCGACATCGGGTGAGCCGAATCCGTCCACCTTGCGCACCTCCTCTTCGTAGTACATCGTATGCAGCATCAGCCCACCCTCGTGTGGACGCAAGAACACGGTGTACTCGCGGTTATGCATGGTCAGCTTGGCGATCGCTACGAATTCGCTCTCCTCGAGCGCTTTGGTGAGCAGCGCATAAGGACGCCGCCCCGCCTCTTCCGGCGTCATGTAATAAGAAGATTCGAAGTAGACCGGATCGACTTCGTTTTCCTTCACGAATTCCAGAATTTCCATAGTCTTCGCCGTTTTGGGCTCGATCTTCTTGATTTCCTCCGGCTCAATCACCACGTATTCATCTTTGCGATACTCGTATCCCTTCACAATCTCGCTGCGCTCGACAACCCGATCGTCATTCGGACAGTAAAGCTGCTGCTTGATCCGCGTGAGGTCGTCGCGGTGCAGCATGTGGAAGGAAATCCCCGAACTGCGCGCGCCGGAAAAAAGCCGCACCGGCATGGAAATCAGACCGAAGGTAAGATAGCCAGACCAAACCGAGGCTGCCATAATGTCGCTCCGTACTCGTGATGGCGCCAGAGCGCGCCAGGTTAGTGAGTTTAAACTAGCATGCGGCACTTGGATGCGGTAAGCCGCGAGCGGTAATCCAGATTGAAAGCCGAAGCACTGGTATACAGACCGACAGCATACTACATATTGTAGTCTCATAATTTTCGATGCCCGCCTATCGCTTGATTGCCATTGCGCTCGCTACAAATGGCATCACGTCTCTCTGGAGGGCCGTTGCCGTCACGCTTGCATTCACGGCTTTGGCACGCTGGATTAGAGGGGTGAGCCGATCCGGCGCCGCCGCCGGCGCAATTGTCTGCTTCTTGCTGATTGCGTGTGTAGGCCTGGGCGCATTCGCTGGCCTTATTACGGTATTCGCGCTCACCTGGGTCGCCACGCGATTCGGCTATCGGAGAAAACAAGCCATCGGCGTCGCCGAGCGCGCCGAGGGCCGCAAGGCGTCGCAAGTCAGCGCCAATCTTGGAGTGGCGGCGGTCTGTGCACTCCTCTACTGGTTCTCACATCGAAACTCTCTGTTTCTGGTCGCATTAGTTGCCGCTCTTAGCGAAGCTGCTGCCGACACTGTTTCCAGCGAACTAGGACAAGCTGCTAATCGCCAGGCGCGGCTTATTACCACCTGGAAGCCCGTTCCCGCAGGGACCAATGGCGGAATCAGCGCGATAGGCACGCTTTCCGGCATGGCAGCCGCCGCGCTGACAACTGGGATATGCGTGGTCTCTGGATTACTGCCGTGGCATTATCTGACCACCTGCCTGGGCGGGGCCGTCGTCGGTATGTTCTTTGACAGCCTTCTGGGTGCCTCTCTGGAGCGGCAAGGACGCATTGGGAACGATACAGTTAATTTTTTCAGCACGCTGATGGCTGCGCTCTTAGCCGGCGGCGGTGTTCTGGTTTTCTCTAAGTAAAGATCGTTCATGTAATCCAGTTCCTTTTTCCATGGCTCACGTTCGCGCCCAGGATTTAGAATTTTGCCTACCGCGACTGGAGGCAAGATGACCGACCCGCGTTATCCCATCGGTAATTTTACTTACGACGGACCGCCAAGCGAGCAGCAACGGAATCAGTTCATCGACAATATCGAACAAACCCCCGCTCGCCTTCGCGCTGCGATTCAGGGGTTGTCATCACAGCAGATCGAAACCCCGTATCGCGACGGTGGCTGGACGGTGCGGCAAGTAGTCCATCATGTGCCAGAGAGTCACATGAATGCATATATCCGTTTCAAGCTGGCACTGACCGAGGACGAGCCAACCATCAAGCCCTACATGGAAGACCGCTGGGCGCAATTGCCGGACTGCCAATCTACGCCACTGGAAGTCTCGCTCGCGTTGCTGGCGTCGCTGCATGATCGCTTTGTTCGTGTCTTGCGGGCGATCAAACCGGACGAGTGGAAGCGCACATTCAAGCATCCGGAACTGGGAGTCATGCCATTGGAAAAGAATCTCGCGCTCTACTCCTGGCACGGGCGCCATCATGTGGCGCACATCACGGAACTGAGAAAGCGAATGGGCTGGTAAGTCGCCGCTAGCTACACGGGAAGATGCAGTCGCCACGCCATATAGCTGACTGCCTCCCGCAGCACAGCCCAAGCGCGCTGCCAGACCGAATGCGGCTTGGACTCAGGACGCGGCGCAACGTAGACTCGCACCCCCTGATCTTCCAGCAATCTACGAATCCGGAAAACGTGGTATTCGTCGCTCACTGCGAGGCAGCTATTCATATGGTTGGCCCGCAAAATCACTCCCACTCGCTCGGCAGACTCGGCTGTATCTGACCCGTGCGTTTCCGCGATCAAGCTGGAATCAGGAACTCCCCGGCGCTTCAGATAATCGTGGCCGACTCCGCCTTCGCTGAATTTCGGATCGGCGGCAGCCCCGCCGGTCGTAACGATGACCGGAGCAATGCCACGCTGGAAGAGGTCGAATGCATGGTCCAGGCGGGCGCGGTACACGGGTGATGGGCGGCCGGAGTACTCGGCAGCGCCGAAGACAACGATCGCATCGGCGGGATGCAATTCCTGAAGCGAAGCATCGTGAACGACTCCCACGCAAATGGAAAAGAAGAATCCGGCAAGAACGGCCACAACCATTCCGATCAGCCAGAACGGACGGCTTTTCGAAATTCGCATCGCAGTGGCTGCTGCACTCATCCTTGTGCGAAGAACTCGGAGATGTCTGTGGCAGGAATGGCGCCTTCGCGCAGAATGCGCCAGCGTGCTTCTTCATCAGTGAGGTCAACGATGGTTGACGCAATATCGCGCGGCGAGGTTCCGCCGTCAACAATGATGGGGATCCGATCCTGAAGCTGGTCTCGCACCGCCACCGCGGTGGTGCACTCGGTTTCGCCGCTCAGGTTCGCCGATGTGGCCGTGATAGGAATCTGCGCCGCCTGCACAACCGCCAGAGGAATTTTGGCATTGGGAACGCGCAAGGCTACATTCCCCGTATTCGCCGTTACTTTTAACGGCAGTTTCGATGACGCCTTAACAATAATCGTCAGCGGCCCGGGCCAGTATCGCCGCGCCAGCGCGTAGAACTCTTCCGGCAGCGGCTGCGTCAGTTCCTCAGCCTGATCCACACCTTCAATGAGCAGTGACAAGGGCTTGTGGCGAGAGCGCGACTTGATGTCATACACGCGGTCGACGGCGCGAAGATTGAACGGATCGGCCGCAAGGCCATAAAACGTGTCCGTCGGCATCCCTAATACTTCGCCAGATCGAATCTGATCCGCTGCGTAACGGATCAGCGAAGGTTCTGGCCGCTCGCTACTTATTTTCACGATTTCCGCGCGCACACCGCCCCCTCTGGTTCCGTGTTACTGAAATCGCGGGAAACCTAACATAACATGGCAGCGTGCAGCAAGGGGAACAGACGTGGGGTGGTGGTCAGTCTGGAATCATGTCGGTCTTCGTGCGCTTGACTGAAAACCGCGATTACGAGGCCAGTCCGCCCCGCTGCAGGCGCGACTGGATTTTTGCCAGGAGTTCGGATGCGGCCTGTCCTGCATCTTGCGTGGAAAATTCACTGCCGAGTTCCACCACAGGCACTAGAGCGCACTCGGTGCGGAAAGCTTGCAGAGTTCCTGGGGAGGACATCAGGTTCGGCCCCAGGATCAGCAAGTTGGGCCGCGTTGCCCGAATTAGAATCAAGGAATCATGCAGGTTGCTGTTGGTGAGGACGTCATAACCAGCGTTACACAATATTCCCCGCAAGCAAGCGAGCACATCGGCGGCATGATCCACGCACAATACACTGGGGCCTGTGGCCTTTACCTGTTCTGTAGGAGTCTTTCGCCTATAAAACGATGAGACTGCTTCCTCTTCAGATTCATGCGTGTCAAACAACCTGGTCAGGTTTGTGATCTTCAGGACTCTAAAGATCTCCGGGGGCACGCTGCACAATTTCAAATCGCCGCCAGTTCTGCGGGTGCTGGTCAGCACCCGCACCAGCATGCCCAGGCCACCGCTATCGATAAAAGCCACCTCGCCCAAGTGCAGGATAATATCCCTGCGATGCGGCAAGAGCCCATGCATGTGAACACGCAAAGACTCCGTTTCGCCACCTGCGATGCGCCCGCCGCATCGGATGATCGTCACATCGCCCACCTGGCGCGCGTTCAGTGACAGCGGCACTCTCTCTCCTTGCTCGCTCAATTGTAAGGTCAACCCGCGACATTATATCTGCAAGGGGACTAAAATCGGAATCTATGCAATCCTTTCCAGATCGTAAATGCATAGATCCTTCCTGCTTCGCTGCGCTCAGGGTCAGGATGACATCGGCTTTGAGATCCGTAAGCTCAGCGAAGAAGGCGCTGCCAGGCATTAACGTGGCCAAACTCGCACCCGAGAATCGAAGCCGAAAGGAGCCGCTGCTCAGCCGGCTCCGCCCCATCGCAGGCAGGCATAATCCTCTCATCAAAGAGTTGCGCCGGGCGTTTTCGCGAAGCGAGCTTACCTCAGATGATCAGTACGCCATCGAAGGCCTCCGAATTCTCGAAGAAGCGATTCGCAGCGGCGTTCGTTTTCGGGCAGTATTCTTCAGCGATTCAGCGCAGAACAAGGCAGCCAAACTCCTGCCTCAGATCGGTGCACATGTCGAAACCCTGCTCCTTCCTGACAACTTGTTCGCGAATGTCGTCCCTAGTGAAACTCCGCAGGGCGTAGCGGCGCTGGTTCGATGGAAGGAATATTCGTTAGATGATGTGCTCGCGCGAGCGCAGAGCGGGCCGATTCTCGCCATTGCTGGCTTGCAAGACCCGGGAAACCTGGGCACAATCCTGCGCTCGGCTGAGGCTTTTGCAGCGGCCGGCGTTCTGCTTGAAGAAGGCACGGTAAGCCCATTCAATTCCAAGGTCGTGCGAGCCTCAGCAGGATCGATATTTCGCGTTCCCATCGCGCGGACAACGCTGCCTGCAACGCTCGGCACAATGCGGAAGCAAGGCCTGCGTCTGGTCGCGACCTCATCTCATAAAGGCGTGCCCCTCCCCGACGCAAACCTGACCGGCGCGCTAGCCATCTTTATCGGCAGCGAGGGAGCCGGGCTTGCCCGCGATCTGATATCTCAGATGGACGAAGTAATCGTAGTCCCGCATTCTGCAAGGGTGGAATCGTTGAATGCCGGCGTAGCAGCCGGCATCGTACTGTATGAGAGCGCGAGGCAACGAACCGATCGCGAGGCAAAATCAGAGCCGTCTTAACAATCATTTTCTCCGTACTGAGTGGTCCTTGTGATGAAATGACTTTGTGTGAGCCTCTTTCAACCTATCCCGAGTGCTGAGAATCCTAGCGATCGCACTCGCCCGCTTGCCGACCGCATGCGCCCGCGCTCGCTCGACGAGTTTGTCGGCCAGGAGCATCTAGTCGGCCCTGGCAAGCCGTTGCGCACGCAAATCGAGCGCGACGACACCGGCTCACTGATCTTCTGGGGACCTCCCGGTACAGGCAAAACGACCTTGGCTAAGATCATCGCTCACGTGACCAAGGCCGACTTTATCGAATTCTCAGCAGTTCTGGCTGGTATTAAAGAAATCAAGCAGGTCATGGCGGATGCGGAACGAGCGCGGCAATACGGTACTCGCACAATCGTCTTCATCGACGAAATCCATCGCTTTAACAAAGCCCAGCAGGATGCGTTCCTTCCTCATGTAGAGAAAGGGAACATCCGGCTGATCGGGGCAACAACCGAGAATCCTTCATTCGAAATTATTTCCGCGCTGCTTTCCCGCAGCCGCGTGTACGTGCTTAAGCCCCTCACCGAAGATCAGATCGTGACCCTTCTCCGCCGTGCTCTGTCCGACGACGAGCGTGGTCTGGGAGCCGTGAAGCTGCAAGCATCAGACGAAGTCCTACAAAAGATCGCCGCTTACTCGAGCGGCGATGCCCGCAGCGCCTACAACGTGCTCGAGGTCGCCGCTTCGCTCGCGCGCAGCCATTCCGGCAAAGAAGCCGGAGCAGAGATTACCGACGAAATTGTGCGGGACGCGCTGCAGAAACGCGTGCTGCTCTACGACAAGGCTGGCGAGGAGCACTACAATCTCATCTCCGCCCTGCACAAATCAGTACGCAACAGCGATCCCGACGCGGCTCTGTATTGGCTGGGCCGCATGCTGGAAGCGGGCGAGGACCCGCTCTACATCGCGCGCCGCGTCGTCCGCATGGCAGTCGAAGATATCGGCCTGGCCGATCCTAACGCGCTCTCGCTCTGCATGGCAGCACGCGACGCCGTGGATTTTATCGGTATGCCGGAAGGCAATCTGGCACTGGCGCAGGCAGTCGTTTATCTTTCCGTCGCCCCCAAATCAAATGCCTTGTACACCGCGTATAGCGACGTGCAGCAGGATGTCGAACGTACGGCGGCTGAACCTGTCCCCCTTCACCTCCGCAATGCGCCGACCGGATTGATGAAAGGCCTGGGTTACGGTCAGGGCTATAAGTATGCACACGACGTTGAAGGTAAAGTGGCTGACATGCAGTGTCTGCCAGACAATTTGCGCGACCGCGTCTATTACCATCCGACCCGTGAGGGAGTAGAGAAGAGCATCCGTGAACGCATAGAGGAGATAAAGCGTATGCGCTCGCGACCCGGCACGGGTTCCGAACGGAATAAAGGCGAATCCTAGGTAAACTGCCTCGCATCTATTCTGGTAAGTTGCAGTGTTGAATCGACTGCCCTGCGAGGAGCCATGGCCACCAGCGCCCCGATACCACGCTCCGATTACCTCGCCGCCCGTGACCTGCAATTCGAGCAGGTCGAAGAGCTGCTTAAGCTGCAGAAGGCCGCTCAGAAGATCACCTCGATCCTCGATCTCGATCAGCTCATCGACAAAGTCGTCCACGAGATTGCTGCTTCTTTCGGGTGCGTGGAAGCGAATATTTATCTCCATGACGAGCCGCGCGCGGAACTGATTCTCGCTGGCGTGTGCGGCTGCACCAGCCACGAAAAAGGCCAAACACTGAAGGTGGGGAAAGATGGCATGGTCGGCTATGTGGCGGCAACCGGCAAGATGCGCTACGCGCCCGACGTGCGCCGCGATCCCTATTACATTGCGTGTGAAGAGTCGACCCTCTCCGAAGTAGCAATCCCCCTGCTCGTCGACGACCGCCTAGTTGGAGTCTTCACGGCTTCCCATCCTGAGCTAAACGCATTTCCGCCCGGGCAACTTCGGCTTCTGCAAGCTCTATGCAGCCATGTGGCGGTCGCCGTGCAGAATGCGCGCTTGTTCCAACGCGAGCGCCAGGAACGCGAACGCATGAGCCGTGAGGCGCATGAAGCCCGCATCATTCAGCAGGCGCTTTTACCAAAGAGTTCGCCCTATGTTCCTGGATTTGCCATCTCCGGGCTGAGCATACCAGCCGGTGCCGTGGGCGGTGATTGGTATGACTTCATTCCGCTCAGCAACGGAAAATGGGGATTGGTGCTGGCGGACGTTTCCGGCAAAGGCACTGCCGCCGCGCTTTTGATGTCCGCAACTCGCGGAATGCTGCGCTCGCTGGCGGAAGCCGGCTGCGGCCCAGGCGAAGTGCTTGCTCGCCTGAATAATCTAATGGTCGAGGACTTTCCGAGCGGCAGGTTCGTCACCATGGTGTATGCCGTGCTTGATCCAGCCTCCCGCACGCTGACTTTCGCCAATGCCGGCCACCTGCGGCCGCTGCTGGTGAATGAACACAGTGCGCATTTTCTGGATACGGATCGTGGTATGCCGTTAGGACTTGCCGCTGGGGGTTTCTCTGAGGTTGAGGTCCCGCTTTCCGCGGGTTCGCGGCTGGTGTTTTACAGCGACGGCATCACTGAGGCAGCCAACCCCGCCGATGAAGAGTACGGCGCGGGAAGACTCGAACAGCATTTGTCCGGCACCGGGTGTTCGCCGGAAAGCATTCTCCAGGATGTCCGCACTTTCGTAAATGGCGCTGGCTTGCAGGACGACGCGACGGTAATTTTCATCGAAGCTTGAAGCTCCCTCAAACTGTCTTCCTGCGCGGAGTTGGCGGTCGGCAAGGTGCGTCATCCACATTCCTGTCGCTATCCGAATCGTACCTTGTGTTCCTTCAAAATACACTGATCCATCACCACAAAAATTCCCGCCTTACGCGCCCTTTCGGCCGCTTTCTCATTAATTACTGACTCCTGCATCCAGATCGCTGGGACGTTGAGCTGAATCGCTTGATCCACGATTTCATCCACGTACTCAGGACGACGAAAGACGTTCACGATGTCGATTTTCTCAGGAACGTTAAGAAGCGACGGATACGATTTCTCTCCCAATGCCCCGTGAATTCGCGGATTCACCGGAATAATCCGGTATCCCTGCGTCTGCATGTAAGCAGAGACACCGTGGCTAGGCCGCAGCGGGGAATTAGAGAGTCCGACGACGGCAATAGTTTTCGCGCGTTGCAGCAGATGGGCGATAGCGTCCGAGTCAGGCACCGAGGCCATGCCAGAATTGTAGCGGCATAATATGGCGGAAACCAGTGTTGGCCGGGCGAACCGAGGCTCAGCCTCTCTTGCTTCCGCTTTCCAATTTTTGCTTGAACATCTTAAGCGCCAGCTTGCGGACCGTCTCCGACACTTCTTTATTACCGGAAAGGTGCCGCAGATCGGTGACGAGGAGGTGCTTGATGAGGCCCAGAGAAACGTCCAGGGGGGTGCGTGGGTTGAACGTCAAATTGCGGACGACTGCGTAGTTCTTAACGAATCGCCGCTTCATGGGGATGGCGCGAAGCACAGCTTCCAGCACATTCTTCTGCGTCGCGAATTTCTCCACCTCGGAATCACTGATCTTAGGCGATTCGAGCACCGCCAGCGCGACTACCTTTGTGCCGTCGCGAACCAGCAGCGAACGCTCTTCTTTCGTGCCTTTCATGGCGAGCTGAATGCGACCTTTAATATCGAGCTTGGAAATCTTTTGCAGCGCGCTGCCGCGCTCTTCTTCGTGGCTCAGGTTTTGTTTTTTCCCTCCAGGTACTTTCTTGGGAGCTTCCGGGGCCGGTCCTGCGTTCGGCGACGATGGTGCACTGGGGCTTTCCAATGGCTCCTCGGATCCCGGCACGAACTCATCGTAAAATCCGCCAATCGGCTGGAATCCTTTCTCACCTTCGACCGAAATCTCGCCAGCATGTTCGGTGAGATAAGCGAGAATGCCTTCATCCAGGATGTGATCTGCTTCGGAATCCGGAGCTTCAGCAGGCGGAGTCAGTACCTCGTCTTCTGACTTGGTAATCTCCGCCGCCGGCGCTACTGCGGCGCCGCTGGCGCAGGCAGCCGCAGAGGCAGCCATTGCGCGTTCTGGCTCAGCTTGAATTGTGTCGGGAGCTGCTTCAGCTGTCATGCTTGAAGCGTGAGGATTACGTTTGAGAGCCTCCAGAATGACAGCAGATTTCTGCACCCGCTCGCTCTTCTGCATCACTTCGACGATATCGCGAGGAGAGGATTCCGCAAGGCTAACCAGCCCCTGCTGACTCACGCTTGGATTTTCCAGCAGCGCCGGAAGCAACGCCGGACGCAAGTTCTTAGCTGAAATCATGTAATCGAGCACCTCTTTCGGTGTGCTCGGATCGGATGCAACTGCGCGCGATGCGGCTTCGTCCCAACCGGCCAGCGTGAGCTGCGCCTGCTGACCGAAAATTCTATTGTGGTTTGCTAGATAAACCAGGATTTCGATCATCTCCTGTGGAGGCACAGAAAGTGAGCCCTTCGAGGCAGCCTGCATTACGTTCGAAGGTAAGGCCGAAACGCGGATGAGATCGAGCATGCGGGACATGAGGAGTGTCACTTGTAGCGCCGGCCTCTGGCCGGCCATTGGGCCGCCGGGACGGCGGCGCTACCCCAACTACAGTTCCCAGACCAGCCACTTACCTTACAGCATTACGCAGCAGGTGCTCGTTTGCCAGCTTTTTCAGGATGGTAACGTTACTTTAGAGACTGGAGGCGGATGTTTGGCGTTCTCTGCGAGTTCTCGGCGTACTCTGCGTTCTCTGCGGTAAAAGCTCCTAACAGCAGAGGTCGCAAAGAAGCCTCGCGAAGTTCGCCGAGAAAGCTCACAAGTTCGCAATGAAAATCTCGCGAAGGCCGGTAAGGGAATGCTTTGCGAGCATACCGCCCTACTGCTTCTCTCCCCGCCTCATTCGCAGGTACCCTCGGATGAACGGTTGCAAATCCCCGTCTAGCACGCGGTCTACATCGCCAATCTCCACCTTAGTCCGATGATCTTTAATCAGGCGGTATGGCTGCAAGACGTACGAGCGAATCTGTGAGCCGAAGTCGATATCGAGTTTGGAGTCTTCGATTTTCTTCGTCGCTTCGCGCTTTTTCTCCATTTCGAATTCGTACAGCTTCGATCGCAACATGCTCATGGCGCGTTCGCGATTCTTATGTTGCGACCGCTCGTTCTGGCAGCTCGCGACCAGACCGGTTGGGAGGTGCGTGATGCGCACCGCCGAATCTGTTGTATTCACGTGCTGACCGCCCTTGCCGCTAGAGCGATATGTATCCACCCGAATGTCGTCCGGCTTGATCACAACTTCGATGCTGTCGTCGATCTCCGGCGAGACAAAGACACTGGCGAACGATGTATGGCGGCGCTTTGCCTGATCAAAAGGCGAAATTCGCACGAGTCTGTGTACACCGATTTCGCTGGTCAGCAGGCCGTAAGCGTACTCGCCGTTTACAGCAAATGTCGCGGATTTCAGCCCGGCCTCTTCGCCTGGTTGGTAATCGTAGAGAATCGTCTGGAATCCCTGTCGCTCGGCCCAACGCAGGTACATGCGCAACAGCATGTCAGCCCAATCCTGAGACTCGGTGCCGCCCGCCCCAGGATGAATCGTTACGATCGCATTGCGCGCATCGTTCTCTCCGGAGAGAAGAGTTTCGGTCTCAAGCCTGTCCACCAGTTCACGCAAAGAGTCGATCTCGCGGCGCAGGTCTGCGTCGACGTTCTCGCCTTCGCGCGCAAGTTCAAAATAAGCGGAGATGTCGCCGCTACGGCGCACGAGTTCGGCTTCAGTGGACAACACCTCTTCCAGGCGCTTCTTCTGGCGCATCACCTGCTGGGACTTTTGCGGATTCGACCAGAGATTCGGATCAGAGGCTTGCTTTTCGATCTCGACTAATTGGTGACGCAACTTTCCCGCGTCAAAGATACTCCCGGAGGTCGCGGACCTTATCTTTCAATCCTGCATACTCTTGTTCCAGCTCTTCCACCATATTGATCTCCAACTGCGTTCCCAAAGACCGCAAAGTGCCCGCTATCGATTCGCTGCCTTTGATTTCAGCAGGCCCGCCAACAATGCCACCACTGAAATTATCGCACACAGATACGCAAACCAGTCGCCATGCCGCGTGTATAACGTAGTGACGTTTGAAACAGCATACGAAGCGTTGAGCACAGTCCTCACTTTACGAGGTACGCGCGCCACTATGCGGCCATATGGATCAATCGAAGCGGTCACTCCAGTGTTTGTGTCCCGTAGCAGCCAACGCGCGTTCTCTACCGCGCGCATTCGCGCTTGCTTCAAGTGCTGTGCGTAAGCGCCGCTGTCACCATACCAGCCATCGTTGGAAATGTTCACAAAAACCTGAGCGCCGTTGGCAGCAGACCTGCGGACTTCATCCGGAAAGATCGACTCATAACAGATGAACACGCCTAGCTTCGTCCCGCCGGCGTCAAGTGGCGCGCGAGAGGTCCCACGCGCAAAATCGCCAACTTCTTTGGTTAATCCTCCCGCGAACGCAAATACGCGCTTAAACGGAACATACTCGCCGAACGGCACCAGATGAACCTTGTCGTACCGCCCCACCCAGTCGCCGCTCGGGCTGATCAGGCTGGCAGAGTTGTAGACCTCCGTTGCCTGCCGCGGAGTCTGGCTGGCATTGCGGATTCCCAAACCTCCGGCAAGCACCCATGCCTGTGACTCACGCGCAATATTGCTTATCGCGTCGCGAAACGTAGGATCAGTTGTGTAGAACGGGGCTGGTGACTCAGGCCACACAATCAGATCGTATCGCCTTGCTCTCTCGCCATTCGGGGTGGTCAGACTAAGCGCTGTCAAATCCTTCAGAGTGGTTTTGAAATATTCCTCCGTCCAATCCGAGCCTTCCACGGCGGGAATGTTCTCTTGCACCAGCCGAGCTACATGATCGCTAGGCAACGCCGGGGGATTCACCAACCGCCCCGCCTGCAGCACCACAATGGCTGCAACCGACGCCAACAGCAGGGAATTACGCTTCTTCCGCCGAACTCGATCGCGATGCAACAACAGTGCCGCTGCCACTGCGACGTTGACCACCATGATTTCAAACGAAACGCCGTACACCCCAGTCACAGTGGCGACTCGCGCCAGGGGAATATTGTCAACCTGGGTCACTCCCAAAAGATCCCAGGGAAATCCCGAGATACGTGTGCGCGCCAATTCAATTGCGACCCATACAAAGGGCGAGAGCACAAGCGCTCGCCGGCTGACCGGATTATTTCCCGCAAGCAGAGCGACACACAAACCGAATGTGCCGTGATAAAGCGCCAAGTACAGGCAAAAAAGAATCAGAATTCCGACAGCGGCGGGCGCATTTACGCCGCCGTACTGCCGCATGGTGTTGTAGATCCAATAACATGTTCCCGCGTACCAAAGGATTCCGCAGACATAACCGAGCAGAAATCCTTGTAACGGGCTGGCGGGAACGAGCTTAATTCCTTCCGAGACTTGCAAAGTAGCCGGAGGCCTGGCCCGTAGAATGGCCGCCAGCAGCGGAGCGACCGCAACCCAGCAAAGTATGTAAAGATTGCTCAACGGGAAAATCAGAATCTGCAAAATCGCCGAGAGCAGGACAAGAACCCAGGCACTCTTGTGAATCTGCCGCACCGAGGAAGGATAACAAACAAAGTGCTTCCACCCGCGCGGCTCTATCCCGTACAGGGGCTATCAGCTAACATAACTCGGATGGGCATTCTGGTCACCATCGCCATTCGCCTGATCGAGGGGATGTTTGCGATCGGCGCCATTGGCTCGTTTATTGTGCTCATACTCACCGCGATCGAAGATATCGAGACCCTGGCAGGAGTCGGTGATTCGAAACACACCGAAGAGCAACCTACCTGATGGCATCTTCCTACCAGCCCGGCGCTCCCTCAAATCGAGTACGCATCGTCGTCGCCACCTCGGTGATGCTGACTTTCATCTCGTATTGGCGGGCTGCCGCGATTGTGCTGAACGACCTAGGTTCGTCGGCCTTCTACGCCGCCGGTATTGCGGAGCAAGCCATCGGCAAGTCTGCTCCCTGGTTTATCGTCGCCGTCATGCTGTTCTCGTTTACCGTGCGCGCCGTGTACGTCGAGAGTTGCTCAATGTTTGTACGGGGCGGCGTCTACCGCGTAGTCAAGGAAGCTCTAGGCGGAACCCTGGCCAAAATGAGCGTCTCTGCCCTGATGTTCGATTACATCCTCACCGGCCCAATCTCCGGCGTCTCTGCCGGACAGTACATTGCCGGCCTCATCAATGATGTTTTTGTCACCCTGGACACGCACGGATGGATTCCCCGCGCCGTTCATGCCATCTTCCACGGCACGCCTCACGTAAACGTCAACTGGACTTCGGTCGTCTTCGCTGGTGCAGTGACCATTTATTTCTGGTGGCAAAACACCAAGGGAATTCAGGAATCCAGCGAGAAAGCCCTGCGCGTAATGCAGATCACGACCGTCATGGTCGTGCTCTTGCTAGGTTGGTCGGCGGTCACCTTGCTGAAGCAGGGTTACCAGCCGGTTCCGTGGCCGACCGGCCACAATCTGCAATTCGGGCACGAAGCCCTGGGTTTTCTCAACCACACTGATCTTGCCCATGATCTGGCGCGGAAGTTCGGCCTGCTCGGAATTCTGATTGCATTCGGTCACTCTGTTTTGGCCATGAGCGGCGAGGAATCGCTGGCTCAGGTGAACCGGGAATTGGCCTCGCCTAAGCTCAAGAATTTGAAGCGCGCGGCGATCATTATTGCCATTTACAGTTTCGTTTTCACCGGCCTAACCGCGCTGCTATTCGTAATGATCATCCCCGATTCCGTGCGCGTGCCGGTTTACAAAGACAATCTGATCGCCGGGCTGGCAATGTACTTGTGGGGCCCGCAGTTGCTGCGCCTCGCGTTTCGCGCATTTGTGGTGGTAGTTGGGTTCTTGATTCTTTCTGGCGCCGTGAACACCGCCATCATCGGTTCGAATGGTGTTCTGAACCGAATCTCCGAAGACGGAGTCCTGCCAGATTGGTTTCGCCAGCCGCATCCACGTTTCGGCACGACCTATCGTATTGTCAACCTGGTCGTATTCCTTCAGTTATTCACGATCCTCGCCAGCCGCGGAAACGTCTACTGGCTGGGTGAAGCCTACGCCTTTGGTGTGATCTGGAGTTTCACCTTCAACAGCCTCGCCATGCTGGTGCTGCGCTACAAGTACAAAGGAGAGCGGGGCTGGAAGGTGCCGCCGAACATTCAGATCGGCGGCCGCGAGATTCCTGTCGGACTGGCATCCGTATTCCTGGTATTGCTCTCCGTCGCTATCGTTAATCTTTTTACAAAGTCATTGGCAACAGAGGCGGGCGTAGGATTTGCCGCCGCATTCTTCCTTGTATTTACTGTTTCCGAACGTGCCAACCGGCGGAAGCACGCGCTAGCCGAGCAGCATTTGCAGGAGCATTTTCAATTGCTCCAGCGGGATACAGTAGACCGCAGTGGGCTTGGTATTCGCCCCGGCAATGTGCTTGTCACCGTTCGTGACTACAACACTCTGAATCATCTCAGGTGGGCGCTGGAGCGGATCGATGTCAAGGAGCAGGATATCGTCGTCATGTCAGCGCGCATCAGCCAGTTCGGGACGGCCGCCTACGATCTTTCCACCGAACAGATTTTCAGCGAGTACGAAGAGCAGTTATTTTCTCGGGCAGTAAATATCGCCGAGAGCTTTGGCAAACATGTTTCGCTGCTGGTTGTGCCGGCTCGTGATGTCTGGTCGGCGATTGTGCAGACCGCAATCAATCTGGAATCGTCTGCCGTCGTCTCCGGTCTCTCGAGCAAAATGACCGCACAGGAACAGTCCATCGAGTTAGGTCGCGCCTGGGAAGGTGCTCCCGAACCCAAGCGCCAGTTCGTGTTTCAAGTAGTTCACCCCGATCGGCAGATCGACACCTTCCGCATCGGCCCCCATACTCCTTCCATCAAGCCGGAAGACGTTCACTTAATTCACCGGCTATGGCTAAATATCACTCGCGAGCCTGGCCTCGATAAATTGCACCATCACGACATTGTGACGGAAGCGCTGACCCGTTTCGCCCGTGAGTACGCAGGACGAGATCGCCAGGAAATCCTGAAAGAGCTACGAAAGACCTGCAAGGCAGCTCCCGCACGCGCTGGCGGCGATGGCAATAAGCCAACTACTCTTGCGCCAGCGAGAAAAGACGACGATGTTTCCAGGAAAAAGGATGAAGGCCCGCCCAGCCCTCCCGTATGTGGCCCCTGAAAGGCTCCAAAAAACTGGCGGCTGTAGAAATCTTAGGTTCCTTTCGGACGAAGCGCGTGAGATATACCTTCGGCTTTAGCCCCGCCGCAGGCGCTCCTGGCTGGCCAATGCTCCTTGTCGGATTGCAGCGTTTAGATCGGCTCAAGTTCGGAAGCTCTTCGACTAGCGCTCCGCCAAATTTTTGTCCAGTGCCATCAACCCACACACAATAAAAACGGGCCGCTCGGATTCACCATCGGCGGCCCAATCTCTGTGTAAATTATTTTCAGTGTTTCTTTCGGCTTTTTGTTTCTTTTTGAAGCTGCTCTCTGGTTTTCTCCTCAACAAATTGTCTTGGAGTTTTAACCACAGTTGGTTTTCCTCCAGAGCCTGACTTCAGCCTTTCAATTTGATCTCGAAGCCGATTCGCGCGTGCTTGTTGAGCGGCCTTTAAATCCTCATATTCCATGCGCATCGCTCCTTCTTGAGCGGATCCCGGGCAATTAGCGATCGCCTGCCGCCCGGCGGACCTCCTCAATCCGGTTGTGCAAGCGAGAAGCCCTGGAACTGCCCGACGAACTCGCAGCGGCCCGCATCGCATTGGCCTTTCTGACGAAAGGCGCCGTCTTGGGCAGGCCCTTCTGACGCTGCGGTACTATCGTACGCCTATCGATTTCACTGCGCAGACTCTCAGCGGCGGTGAGTACGCCGACGTCCACGAATTCCGATTCCGCATCGAAGAACCGCTCCTGGAACCAGTGGTCGGAAACTGGATCGTGCCAGCTCAGATAACCGCCCTGAAGCACGGTTCGTGGAGCTTGGATCGCTCCCGTATAGCTGTAGCGAACGCTTGATGAGGTGACAGGATCATAGTAGTAGGGAGTCAAAAAATCTGAAACCAGAATCCCGTTCGATGTATAGGCGAACTGCGCGTCCTCCGGCGGGTCGCAGACTTCGACCAGGAATTCCACCCGGCCTTGATCTTGCATCGGGGACTGCCCTGCGACCAGCCGGTTCCCGAAGGGATCGGCCAGCATTTCCAAACATTCATGACTGGTGGTGAGCTGCCAACCTTCGCTGGCTTGGACCAAAGCAAACGGTTGACCGTTGTCATCCTTGTGAACGCCGGCCGCGCCGGGTTCGTTGATATTGTCCTCGATTATGACGGGCCAATAGTCAATGGGCACGTCTTCTAGTGCGTCGAATCCGTCTACCGTTGCGTCAATTTCCCATATCGGACCGAAATCCCGCGTAACCTGTTTTTGGATGGCCGCTGCCGCTATGGATACGTCAGCCGCATTAACGTTGTCGCTTTCAGAAACAATCGCAACATG